>Ga0196974_1000228_pt1 | contig 12772 bp, 17 predicted proteins | sample S1_1013CmetaG_FD_155477 | JGI IMG/M metagenome (GOLD analysis project Ga0196974, IMG submission 155477) | Soil microbial communities from Anza Borrego desert, Southern California, United States - S1_10-13C | ecosystem: Environmental > Terrestrial > Soil > Desert | place: USA: California...
TCTCCCAAGCGCACCCGTTCGCAATAGCCCTGCCCTAAGCGGCAGCGCCATCCTCGCCCAGCCCCAGCTCGAGGATCGTGGGCATCTCAAGGAACATCTTCAGCCCGCCGGGCCGGAAGCGCTGGAAGTCGAACTTCTGTTCGTAGTAGCCCGCCGCGGCCTCGTCGACGGCGTCCAGGGTGAGGGCGTAGGTGCCGGCGTTCTGGGCTATCCTGGACACCCGTACCAACACGTCGCGCATCATGACCTTGCCAATCCCGCGCTGTTCAAGCCGGCGATGGACGCCGAACATGCCAAGATAGACAGCCGGGATCGCATCTACGTGCAGGAAGCCGCCCTGGACGGCCGGGCCCACCTCCTCGACGCTTACGGCGCTAAGGCAGAGGTAGTAGTAGCCGACGATCCGGGGATCCTGATCGTGCACGGCGACAAACGCCCGAACCTGATACGCCGCATGCGCGTCAGCCAGACTGTGCCGGCAGAACTCCTGGATTGGTCCGTGTGAGCAGACGAACCTGTCGAGCTGGTGCAAGCCGGTCAGCGGCTGAACGCTGACCCGTCCGATGTCGAAGGGCAATCAGCGTTTCCGCTGACCTGCGGTGGCGACGGACTCGCGGAGGGTGGCGCTCGGCTGACGGGGCTGGGTGCAGGCATCAACGAAGCGAGCGAACTCGGCCTTGCCGACTTTTTGGACAGGTGCGATCCGGTCAGATTTCAAAAGAGCCGCCATCGTTCCCTCTCCCATGACCTGCATGGGCGCCGCATATGCGGTTTTCCGTATATGGGCGGCGTGTTGAGATTGCGTCAACCGCTTCAACAACGGTTTCAACTTCAATGTGATCCCGACGCCAGCATGAAGAAGATGATGATCGGCCCCACGGTGAAGAGCTCCACCCAGCTCTTCGGTACCATGCGCTTGGCGACGGTCCCGTGGTCGGTATTGGCGCCCCCGCCAAAATCCATCGGCCGGGCCCAGGGCTCACCGCTTGCTGCAGCGGCGACCAGGTCGCGGAGTATCTGCGCTTCCCTCGGCGTCATCGGCCAGCCCCGGTGAAAACAACGACAAACAGCGCGTTCGCGCTTGTCGTTGTTTTGGGGATTACTGACCCGGCCGGAGGAACGATCCGCGCACAGGAGTCGTAACAAGCCCGTCGCAACGAGTCGTAACGGCTGGGAGAAGGGGTGCTAAGTGCTTTAAATGGTGGCGCGAGTGACGGGGCTCGAACCCGCGACCTCCGGCGTGACAGGCCGGCGCTCTAACCAACTGAGCTACACCCGCACAGCGGGGCGTTGCGGCCCCGGCGTGAGGCGCGTCTGATAGGGCGGGGGTCCCGACCCTGTCAAGCGAAGATCGCGGCCGTTCGGGCGCTGACGGCGTTCTCGTTTTTCTCGGCCCGCGACGCTGGCCTTCCCGGGCGCAAGCTTATGTTTGAAGCCGCTACGGGCTTGGTCTAAAAGGCCCGCGATTCCGCCGCGCTCCGGCGGACGAGGCATCCCTTATGAACGCGTTCCTGCTCGAATATCTGCCCATCGTGATCTTCTTCGGAATCGCGGTGGCCCTGGGCGTCGGCTTCATGCTGGCGGCCTGGGTGTTCGCCCCGTCCGCGCCGGACACCGAGAAGAACTCGGCCTACGAGTGCGGCTTCAACGCCTTCGACGACGCGCGGATGAAGTTCGACGTCCGGTTCTATCTGGTGTCGATCCTGTTCATCATCTTCGACCTTGAGGTCGCGTTCCTGTTCCCCTGGGCGGTGTCGCTGTTCGACCTGCCGCAGGCCGAGATGCAGTTCGCCTTCTGGTCGATGATGACCTTCCTGGGCGTGCTGACCGTGGGCTTCCTCTACGAGTGGAAGAAGGGAGCCCTGGAATGGGAGTGAACGACAAGCTTCCCGCGGGCGCGGCCGGCCGCACGACGGTCGAGGGCTACGACCCGAAGGTCCACGACCGGTTCTTCGAGCAGGTCTCGGCCGAGCTGAACGACAAGGGGTTCCTGGTCGCCGCCGCCGACGACGTGATCACCTGGGCGCGCACCGGCTCGCTGATGTGGATGACCTTCGGCCTGGCGTGCTGCGCGGTCGAGATGATGCAGGCGTCCATGCCGCGCTACGACCTGGAGCGGTTCGGCTTCGCGCCGCGCGCCTCGCCCCGCCAGTCGGACGTGATGATCGTGGCCGGCACCCTGACCAACAAGATGGCTCCGGCGCTGCGCAAGGTCTACGACCAGATGCCCGAGCCGCGGTACGTGATCTCCATGGGATCGTGCGCCAACGGGGGCGGGTACTACCACTACAGCTACAGCGTGGTGCGCGGCTGCGACCGGATCGTGCCGGTCGACGTCTACGTGCCCGGCTGCCCGCCGACGGCGGAGGCGCTGGTCTACGGCGTGCTGCAGCTGCAGAAGAAGATCCGGCGCGAGGGCAACATCATCCGATGAGCGCGACCCACATCACCGTGCCCTCTAACGAAGCCCTGGTCCGCCTGGGCGAAGCCGCCGTGGCGAAGTCCGGCGGGGCGGTCGGCGAGTATCTGATCGCCTACGGCGAGGTGACGCTGCTGGCCGACCGCGACCGGATCGTCCAGGTGCTGACGATGCTGCGCGACGATCCGGAGTTCCAGTTCCAGCAGCTGATCGACCTGTGCGGCGCCGACTATCCGGACCGGGCGCAGCGGTTCGACGTGGTCTACCACCTGCTGTCGCTGACCAAGAACCTGCGCGTGCGGATCAAGGTCGCCACCGACGCGGACACCCCGGTGCCGACGGCGATCCCGGCGTACCCCTGCGCCGACTGGTTCGAGCGCGAGGCGTTCGACATGTACGGCATCCTGTTCGCGGACCACCCGGACCTGCGCCGGCTGCTGACCGACTACGGCTTCACCGGCCATCCGCTGCGCAAGGACTTCCCGATGACCGGCTACACCGAGGTGCGCTGGGACGAGGAACAGCGCCGGGTGGTCTACGAGCCGGTGCGGCTGGTGCAGGAGTTCCGGCAGTTCGACTTCCTGTCGCCCTGGGAAGGGGCGAAGTACGTCCTTCCCGGCGACGAGAAAGCGGGGGGCGGCTCATGAGCGGCAGGACTTTCCATCCGACACGGTCGGCGGCGGCGTTCTTCCTGATCGCCTTCTCGACGGCCTTCCTGTTCTCCATCGGCGTGCGCCTGACCGGCTGGTTCACCCGCCTCCCGGCGATCGAGCCCGCCGACATGAAGACCCTGGGCGTCGCCATCATGGTCGCGGTCACCTGCCTGGCGATCGGCGCGGGCCTGCGTCGGATGTCGGCGCAGGAGCTGCAGAGCGCGCTGCTGGGCGCCTCGGCGATCCTGCTGTCCACGCCGCTGGCCCAGGCGGTGCTGACCAACGAGTGGGCGTTCTCCACCGCCGCGGTCTCGGGCCTGGGCCTGGTCACCCTGGCGCTGGGCGTGATCGTCGCCTTCAGCCGCAGGCGGGACGAGACCGCCGATGCGTAAGTTCATTTCTCAGGCGAAGGGCTGACCCATGGCCGGAGCCGGCACCACCTCGCTCGCCGCGACCGACAGGACGGGCGACGAGGACAGGAAGTTCACCATCAACTTCGGCCCCCAGCACCCGGCCGCGCACGGCGTGCTGCGCTTGGTGCTGGAGCTGGACGGGGAGGTGGTGGAGCGCGTCGATCCGCACATCGGCCTGCTGCACCGCGGCACCGAGAAGCTGATGGAGGCGCGCACCTACCTCCAGAACATCCCCTACTTCGACCGGCTCGACTATGTCGCTCCGATGAACCAGGAGCACGCCTGGTGCCTGGTCATCGAGAAGCTGCTGGACCTCGAGGTTCCCTACCGGGCCCAGCTGATCCGGGTGCTGTATTCCGAGATCGGCCGCATCCTGAACCACCTGCTGAACGTCACCACGCAAGCGATGGACGTCGGCGCGCTCACCCCGCCGCTGTGGGGCTTTGAGGAGCGCGAGAAGCTGATGGTGTTCTACGAGCGCGCCTCCGGCTCGCGCCTGCACGCCAACTACTTCCGCCCCGGCGGCGTCCACCAGGACCTGCCCGAGGATCTGATCGACGACATCGAGCGCTGGTGCGAGGGCTTCCCCGCGGTGATGCGCGACATCGAAGGGTTGGTCACCGAGAACCGCATCTTCAAGCAGCGCAACGTCGACATCGGCGTGGTCAGCAAGGAGCAGGCGCTGGCCTGGGGCTTCACCGGCACCATGCTGCGCGGCTCGGGCGTGCCGTGGGACCTGCGCAAGAGCCAGCCCTACGAATGCTACGCCGAGCTCGAGTTCGACATCGTCGTGGGCAAGAACGGCGACTGCTGGGACCGCTACCTGCTGCGCATGGAAGAGATGACGCAGTCGATCAGGATCATGCGTCAATGCATCGACCGGCTGCGGAAAAACCCCGGGCCGGTGATGACCGAGAACAACAAGGTCGTGCCGCCCCGCCGGGGCGAGATGAAGCGCTCCATGGAAGCGCTGATCCACCACTTCAAGCTCTACACCGAGGGCTTCCGCACCCCGCCGGGCGACGTCTACGCCTGCGTGGAGGCGCCCAAGGGCGAGTTCGGCGTCTATCTGGTCTCCGACGGCACCAACAAGCCGTACCGGGCCAAGATCTGCGCCCCGGGCTTCAAGCACCTGCAGGCCATGGACGCGATGAACCGCGGCCACCTGCTGGCCGACGTGTCGGCGATCCTGGGCTCGCTCGACATCGTGTTCGGGGAGATCGACCGGTGACCAACGCCGCCGCCCCGTACCTGATGACCCTCGCCTCCATGACGGTCCTCGCGCTCGCGACCCTGCTGCGCTGGCGGGTGGGCAAGCGGAGCTGGGCGCGTCACCCTGGAGGCTCGCGCGGCTATCTGCGCGACGTGGCGGTGGGCATGAGCTCGCTGCTGCCGCTGATCGTGGCGGCGGTGATCCTGCGCTTCATGATCGCCGGCGACCCCGCGGCCGCGACGGACCCGCGGTTCCTGGTGATCCTGGGCGTGGGCTACGTCGGGGTGATCATCGCCCGCCGCCTGCCGCCGCTGGCGAACGCGCGGCGCCGTATCGAGGACGCGCGGACCGCGTCCTATGAAGCTCGAGAAAAGGCCGCCTGATGGCTTCCGTTCGTCGTCTCGCCAAGGAGCAGCCCGCGTCCTTCGCCTTCACTCCGGAGACCCTGGAGAAGGCGAACTGGTGGCTGTCCAAGTACCCGGAAAACCGCCGCGCCTCCGGCGTGATCCCGCTGCTGTGGCTGGTGCAGAAGCAGGAGGGCTGGGTCTCCGAGCCCGCGCTGCGCGCCGTCGCCGAGATGGTGGGGCTGGCCTACATCCGGGTGCTGGAGGTGGCGACCTTCTACACCATGTTCCAGCTGGAGCCGGTCGGTAAGGTGCTGGTCCAGGTCTGCGGCACCACGCCCTGCGCGCTGCGCGGCGCGGGCGAGCTGATGAAGGTCTGCAAGGAGCAGATCGGCCCGAAGGACCACATGTCAGACGACGGCTGGTTCACCTGGCAGGAGGTCGAGTGCCTGGGCGCGTGCGTGAACGCCCCCATGGCCCAGATAAACGACTACTACTTTGAAGACCTTACGCCCGAATCCTTAGGTCAGATCCTCGACGATTTCCGTGCCGGCAAAAAGCCGTGGCCGGGCTCCTACGCCGGGCGCCACAGCAGCGAACCCGCGGGCGGCGCGCTGACGCTTAAGGACCCTGCGCTGTACGACGGCTCGGCCGCAAAGCCGATCAAGCTGCCGAACCTGCCGGAGCCGGCGGCGTGACCGCGCCGGACCTGTCCAGCGATGCCGGCCGCGCGGCCTACCGCAGCGAGCTGAAGGCGGTGGGCCGCGGTCCGCGCCTGATCGGCTTTCTGCTGATCCTGGCCGGCGCCCTGATGGTGCTGCCCGCCTATCAGGCGGACGGCTGGCCGCAGGCGCTGGTCTTCACCGGCTACGCGGCGATCGCCGCCGGCTGGGTCCTGTTCATCGCGGTCGTCTGGCTGCGCAACCGTCACCACCGTCGCCGCATGGCGGAGAAGTCGTAAAGCATGGTCGGACTCCTCGAAGACAAGGACCGCATCTTCACCAACCTCTACGGCTTCCAGGATTGGAAGCTGGAGGCGGCGAAGCAGCGTGGAGCCTGGAACGCCACCGCCGACATGCTGTCGGCCGGGCGCGACTGGATCATCACCAACGTCAAGAACTCGGGCCTGCGCGGCCGGGGCGGGGCGGGCTTCTCCACCGGGCTGAAGTGGTCCTTCATGCCCAAGGAGGTGAAGGACCGGCCGCACTATCTGGTGGTCAACGCCGACGAGTCCGAACCCGGGACCTGCAAGGACCGGGAGATCATGCGCCACGATCCGCACCTGCTGATCGAGGGCTGCCTGATCGCCAGCTTCGCCATGCAGGCGCACGCCTGCTACATCTACCTGCGCGGTGAATACGTGCGCGAGCGCGAGGTGCTGGAGGAGGCGGTCAAGGAGGCCTACGCGGCCAAGCTGATCGGCAAGAACAACATTCACGGCTGGGATTTCGACGTCTACGTCCACCACGGCGCCGGCGCCTACATCTGCGGCGAGGAGACGGCGCTGCTGGAGAGCCTGGAGGGCAAGAAGGGCCAGCCGCGCCTGAAGCCCCCGTTCCCGGCCGGCGCGGGCCTGTACGGCTGTCCGACTACGGTGAACAACGTCGAGTCGATCGCGGTGGTGGGCACGATCCTGCGCCGCGGCGCCGACTGGTTCTGCCGCTTCGGCCGCCAGAACAACACCGGCACCAAGCTGATGTGCGTCTCCGGCCACGTCGAGCGGCCGTGCAACGTCGAGGAGGCCATGTCCATCCCGCTGAAACAGCTGCTGGAAGAGCACTGCGGCGGGGTGCGCGGCGGCTGGGGCAACCTGAAAGCGGTGATCCCGGGCGGCTCCTCGGTGCCGATGATCCCGGCCGAGCAGTGCGAGACCGCGCTGATGGACTTCGACTCCCTGCGCGACCTGAAGTCGGGCCTGGGGACGGCGGCGGTGATCGTTATGGACAAGTCCACCGACCTGGTCCGCGCCATCGCCCGCATCGCCTACTTCTACAAGCACGAGAGCTGCGGCCAGTGCACGCCGTGCCGCGAGGGCACCGGCTGGATGTGGCGGGTGCTGGAGCGCATGGCGGTGGGCGAGGCGGACCCGCGCGAGATCGACCTGCTGCTCGACGTCACCACCCAGGTCGAGGGCCACACCATCTGCGCGCTGGGCGACGCCGCCGCCTGGCCGATCCAGGGCCTGATCCGCCACTTCCGGCACGAGATCGAGGACCGCATCCATCAATACCGCTCGCGCCGCGGCTCGTTCGCCGGCGCCACCCTGGCGGCGGAGTAACCGGCATGCCCAAAGCCAAAGTCGACGGCGTCGAGGTCGAGTTCGAGACCGGCATGACCGTGCTGCAGGTCGCGGAACTGGCGGGGAAGGAGATTCCCCGATTCTGCTATCACGAGCGGCTGTCCATCGCCGGCAACTGCCGCATGTGCCTGGTCGAGGTGAAGCCGGGGCCGCCCAAGCCGCAGGCGTCGTGCGCCCTGCCGGCCGCCGAGGGGCAGGAGATCTTCACCGCCACGCCGATGGTTAAGAAGGCCCGCGAAGGGGTGATGGAGTTCCTGCTCATCAACCACCCGCTGGACTGCCCGATCTGCGACCAGGGCGGCGAGTGCGACCTGCAGGACCAGGCCATGTACTACGGCCGCGACGGCTCCCGTTACGCGGAGAACAAGCGCGCGGTCGAAGAAAAGAACATGGGTCCGACGGTGAAGACGTTCATGACGCGCTGCATCCAGTGCACCCGTTGCGTCCGCTTCGTGTCGGAAGTCGCGGGCGTGCCGGACATCGGCATGATCAGCCGCGGCGAGTCGGCCGAGATCACCACCTATCTGGAAAAAGCGATCGGGTCGGAGCTGTCGGGCAACGTCAACGACCTGTGTCCGGTCGGCGCGCTCACCCACCGCCCGTGGTCCTACAACTATCGCCCCTGGGAGCTGAAGAAGACCGAGACCGTCGACGTGATGGACGCGCTCGGCTCCAACATCCGCGCCGACAGCCGCGGCGACGAGGTGATGCGGGTGCTGCCGCGGGTCAACGACCTGATCAACGAGGAGTGGCTGTCGGACAAGAGCCGTTACGCCGTCGACGGTCTGATGCGCCAGCGGCTGGACCGACCGTACGTGCGGGTCGACGGCAAGCTGCGCCCGGCTTCCTGGGCCGAGGCGTTCGACGCGGTGGCGCAGGCGATCCAGCGCTCCACGCCCGACCGCATCGGCGTGATCGCCGGCGACCTGCAGGACGCGGAGTCGATGAAGGCTGCGCTGGACCTGTTCCGGGGCATGGGCGTCCAGAACCTGGACTGCCGCCAGGACGGCGCGGCGCTGGGCTACGGCCCGCGCGAGGGCTGGCTGTTCAACACCACCATCCTGGGCGTCGAGCAGGCGGACGCCCTGCTGCTGGTCGGCTCCAACCCCCGCAAGGAAGCGCCGGTCCTGAACGCGCGCATCCGCAAGAGCTGGCTGCTCGGGAACCTGAAGGTGGGGGTGATCGGCGAGGCGGCCGAGCTGACCTATCCTTACGCGCACCTGGGCGCGCGGCCGTCGTCCCTGCGCGACCTCGGCGGCTTCGCCGACGTGCTGCGGAACGCCAAAGCGCCAGCGGTGATCGTGGGGCAGGGGGCTCTGTCCCGGCCGGACGGCGCGGCGGTGCTGAACGCGGTCGCGGGGCTGGCGCGCGAGTTCGGGGTGGTGCGCGAGGGCTGGAACGGCTTTAACGTGCTCCACACCGCCGCCGCCCGCGTGGGCGGGCTGGACCTGGGCTTCGTGCCGGGCGAAGGCGGCCGCTCGGCGGTCGAGCTGGTCGAGCGCGGCGGGGCCGACGTGCTGTTCCTGATGGGCGCCGACGAGATCGACCTGTCCCGCACCGACGCCTTCATCGTTTACATGGGCACCCACGGCGACCAGGGCGCGCATCGCGCCCACGTGATCCTGCCGGGCGCCGCCTACACCGAAAAGCCCGGGTTGTACGTCAACACCGAGGGCCGGGTGCAGATGGCCGACCGCGCGGTGTTCCCGAAGGGTGAGGCCCGCGAGGACTGGGCGATCGTCCGGGCGCTGTCGGAGCGGCTCGGCGCGCGCCTGCCCTACGACAGCATCGAGCAGCTGCGGGCCAGGCTGATGGCCGAGCACCCGACCTTCGGGCGCATCGACTACGTCGCGCCGCCCGGGGCGTTCGACCTGTCCAGGCTGGGCGCGGCGGGCCAGATGTCGGACGCGCCGTTCCAGAACCCGATCCGCGACTTCTACATGACCAACCCGATCGCGCGGGCGAGCGTGACCATGGCCGAGTGCTCGGCCGTGCACGTCCGCCCCGCCATGGCCGCCGAGTAAGCCCCGATGGATCAGCCGAACAGCTTCTGGGCCAGCGCGCCCGGGTGGACCCTCCTCACCGTCGGCCAGATCCTGCTGGTCGTGGTCGGCGTGCTGCTGTCGCTGGCCTTCCTGCTGCTGGCCGACCGCAAGATCTGGGCGGGCGTGCAGATGCGCAAAGGGCCCAATGTGGTCGGCCCGTTCGGCCTGCTCCAGTCGTTCGCGGACTTCTTCAAGTTCGTGTTCAAGGAGATCGTCATCCCCGCCGGGGCCGACAAGGTGATCTTCATCCTCGCGCCCTTGATCAGCTTCGTGCTGGCATTCGCGGCCTGGGCGGTGATCCCGTTCGCGCCCGGCTGGGTGGTTTCCGACATCAACGTCGGCATCCTGTACCTGTTCGCGATCAGCTCGCTGGGCGTCTACGGCATCATCATGGGGGGCTGGGCGTCCAACTCGAAGTACCCGTTCCTGGGCTCGCTGCGTTCCGCCGCCCAGATGGTGTCCTACGAGGTCAGCCTGGGCTTCGTGATCATCACCGTGATCCTGCTGGTCGGGTCGATGAACCTGCAGGACATCGTGCGCCACCAGGCCGGCTGGATCTGGAACTGGAACCTGCTGGGCGGGGGCCTGGCCAACCTGCCGATGGCGCTGGTGATGATCCCCATGGCGGTGATCTTCTTCATCAGCTTCCTGGCCGAGACCAACCGCCCGCCGTTCGACCTGCCCGAGGCGGAGTCCGAGCTAGTGGCCGGCTACCAGGTGGAATACAGCTCCACCCCGTACCTGCTGTTCATGATCGGCGAGTACTCGAACATCGTGCTGATGTGCGCCCTGATCACCATCCTGTTCTTCGGCGGATGGAACCCGGGTTTCCCGACCGACTTCCTGGCGGGCGCCCCGGCGGCCCTGGCCAACCTGTTCTACCTGGCCGTATTCATCGTCAAGGTCGTCTTCTGGTTCTTCATGGTGGCCGTGGTTAAGGCCGTCGTTCCGCGCTATCGTTACGACCAGCTGATGCGCCTGGGCTGGAAGGTGTTCCTGCCGGCTTCGCTGGTGGCGGTGGTCGCCGTCGCCGCCTGGCGCGTCTTCACCGTGCAAGCGTGAAAGGCATGATCATGAAGCGAACGTTCGTTCTTCTCGCCGCCTCCGCCGCCCTGGTGGGTGCCTGCGCCACCACCGAGGGACAATCGGTCCGGGACCAGGAGTACGCCAAGCTGAAGGCGGATTGCGAAGCCCGCAACGGCATCCTGGTGCCGACCGGCGCCATGACCGGCAAGGCGCCGGTGGACTACGCCTGCGACATCAAAGACTCCGGCGGGCGAGTGTGACCGTGAGGAGATCGCTCGGCGTCGCGCTGCTGATCGGCTCGAACCTCCTCCTGGGGGGCTGCTCGTCGCTCGAGTGGCGCGCGCCGCGCGAACTCAGTCCCGAGGAACGCGCCCGCGCCGAAGACGCGCGCTTGGACGCCCAATCCCGCTGTCCCGGCCGCGAGGCCGAGGTGCGGGCCGGAAGAGACGGAACCACGCCCGGCGATTACGATTGCAAGCCGGCAAGGAAGTAAGATGATTCAAAGGCTCGGCCAGGCGGTCAAAGGCGCGCTGCTGCTCGACGTCGCCGGAGCCTTCGGGCTCGCGATGAAGTACATGCTGCGGCCCAAGGCGACCATCAACTATCCGTTCGAGCGCAACCCGCAGTCGCCGCGGTTTAGGGGCGAGCACGCGCTGCGCCGCTATCCGAACGGCGAGGAGCGCTGCATCGCCTGCAAGCTGTGCGAGGCGATCTGCCCGGCCAACTGCATCACCATCGAGGCCGAGCCGCGCGCCGACGGGTCCCGCCGCACGACGCGCTACGACATCGACATGACCAAGTGCATCTACTGCGGCTACTGCCAGGAGGCCTGCCCGGTGGACGCCATCGTCGAGGGGCCGAACCTGGAGTTCGCCACCGAGACCCGAGAAGAGCTGTTCTACGACAAGGAAAAGCTGCTCGCGAACGGCGACCGGTGGGAGCGCGAGATCGCGAAGAACCTCGAGCTGGACGCGCCGTATCGGTGAGCCTGCCCGGCTGGATCGCCCAGAGCCTGGACGTGCCGCGCTGGTTCCGCAGCGGCGGCTACGCCCTTGCCGGCGTCTGGTTCATGCTGCGCAGCCAGTCGACCCTGTGGTTCCACATCCTGGTGCTGGCGGCCTTCTGCGCGGCCGGAGCGTGGCTTGGGATCGACCCGGCCGACTGGCGCTGGCTGGCGGCGGGGGTGTTCGCGGTGCTGGCGGCCGAGGCGCTGAACACCGCGGTCGAGCAGATCTGCGACCTCGTTTCGCCCGGACCTGACGAACACGTCCGGCGCGCCAAGGACGTCGCCGCCGGCGCGGTGCTGCTGACCGCCTTCGGCGCCTGGGCGACGGCGGCCCTGACCCTGTGGCCGTACGTGGCGGCGCGGCTCTAGCCGCGAGGCGCGGCGTCCAGCAGCCGCCTCGCTCATTTCGGGGCGGACCGCGCCAGGTCCGGGTGCGTGCGCGTGACCGTCTCGTGCTCGATCACTTCGCGCCAGCCTTCGGGCCTGCGGACATAGACGCCCGACCCGACGCCCTCGAAGGCGGGGCCCGCCCCCTGCGGACGGACGGTCCAGGCGAAGGTGACGACGACGGTGTCGTCGCTCACCTGCTTCGCCTTCAGCCTGTCGATCTCCATGCGCACGGCCGGGAAGCGGGCGAAGGTCTCGCTGAACCTGGCCCGAACCGCCGCGCCGCCGCGCAGCCACCCGGTCGGGGTGAACATCTGCAGTTCGGGATCGAACTGAACCATGAAGCGGTCCAGGTCGTGGGCGTTGAACGCCTCGATGCCGGCCATGAAGGTCTTTTCGACCTGAACGGCGTCTTGAGAGGCGGGCGCAGGCTCGGCGAGCGGAAGAGAGGCGAGGGCGGCGACGAAGATCAGCGGGTTCATGTCGGGCTCCTTGTGGTCGACCCGCGTCGAGTGCCCGGTACGGTCGCCCTCGGCCACGCCCACGGGACGAACGGCGGCCCGCAGGGACGGGCGGCGATCAGCGGCGCAGCCGCTCCAGAACCCCGTCCCGGTACGTCCGGCTGACGACCAGTTCGGCCCCGCCGCTCATGACCAGTCTCCAGGAGCCGTCGGCCAGCGAGGCGGCTTCCCTGACCCGCGCCAGGTTGACGATCGTCGAGCGATGGCTGCGGGCGAACACGGCCGGGTCGAGGCGCTGTTCCAGCGCGCTCAGCGTCTCCCGAATCAGGCCCTCGCGCTCTTCCCAGTTCACCACCACGTAGTTGCCGGCGGAGGCGAACCACTCGACCTCGGCGACGTCCACGACCATGCGGCGGCTTCCGACGGAAACGAACAGGTGCGCCGGCGGCTCGGCGGCGCCCGGGGAGGCGCGGGCGGCCGCGGCGCGGGCCGCGTCCAGCGCGGCG
>Ga0196974_1000233_pt1 | contig 12603 bp, 11 predicted proteins | sample S1_1013CmetaG_FD_155477 | JGI IMG/M metagenome (GOLD analysis project Ga0196974, IMG submission 155477) | Soil microbial communities from Anza Borrego desert, Southern California, United States - S1_10-13C | ecosystem: Environmental > Terrestrial > Soil > Desert | place: USA: California...
AAGTCGGTCGTCATTTCTTGGGTTTGAAGCCGGGCAGACCGCCCAGGCCGGGAAGGGTCGGGCCGCCCAGGCCCGGCAGGCCGGAGGGCGGGGAAGCGTTCGGGTCGGGCTGGGCCGGCTTGCCGCCGCCCAGCGCCTTGAGCCGGGCCAGATCGGCCCCGCCCATGCCGCCCATGCCCGGCACGCCTGCGCCGCCCATGCCGGGAGCGCCCATCATGCGGGCCATCTGCATCATGCCCTTGCCGCCGTTGCGGCTCATCATCTTGAAGGCGTCCTGCATCTGGCGGTGCTGCTTGAGCAGGCGGTTGACAGCGGCCACGTCGACGCCGGCGCCGGCCGCGACCCGGCGCTTGCGCGAGGCGTTCAGCAGGTCGGGCTTCCGGCGCTCGGCTTTGGTCATGGAGGAGATGATCGCCTCCTGACGCTTCAGCATGCGGTCGGAGACGTCGTTCTCCTCCAGCTGCTTCTTCACCTTCTGCACGCCGGGCAGCAGGGCCATGATCCCCTGCATGCCGCCCATGCGCCGCATCTGGGCGAACTGGTCGGCCAGGTCGTCCAGGTCGAACTGGCCCTTGGCCAGCTTCCTGGCCATCTTCTCGGCCTTGGCCTGGTCCAGCTCGGCGGCGGCCTTCTCGACCAGGCTGACGATGTCGCCCTGGCCCAGGATGCGGCCGGCCACGCGGCGGGCGTCGAACACGTCCAGCGCGTCGATCCGCTCGCCGGCCCCCAGGAACTTGATCGGCAGGCCGGTGACCGCACGCATCGACAGCATGGCGCCCCCACGGGCGTCGCCGTCGGCGCGGGTCAGGATCAGGCCCGTGAGCGGCAGCCGCTCGTGGAAGGCGCGGGCGGTGCGCACCGCGTCCTGTCCGGTCAGGGCGTCGGCGACCAGAATGGTCTCGGTCGGCGTGGCGATGCGCGCGATCTCGGCGGCCTCAGCCATCATCGCCTCGTCCAGGGTGGTGCGCCCGGCGGTGTCCAGGATCAGCACGTCGAAGCCCTGGAGCTTGGCCGCGGTCATCGCCCGGCGGGCGATGTCCACCGCGCTCTGGCCCGGCATGATCGGCAGGGTGGCGACCTCGGCCTGACGGCCGAGCATCTCCAACTGCTCCATCGCCGCGGGACGGCGGGTGTCCAGCGAGGCCATCATCACCTTGCGCCGCTCGGTGCGGGTGATGCGCAGCGCCAGTTTGGCGGAGGTGGTGGTCTTGCCCGAGCCCTGCAGGCCGGCCATCAGGATGACGACCGGCGGGTTGGCGGCCAGGTTCAGCGCCTCGGGCTCCTCGCCGCCCAGCATGTCGACCAGACCGTCGTAGACGATCTTGATCACCTGGTCGGACGGCTTGACCGAGCGCAGCACCTCCTCGCCCACGGCGCGCTCGCGCGCCTTGGTCATGAACTCCTTGACCACGGGCAGGGCGACGTCGGCCTCGAGCAGGGCCACGCGCACCTCGCGCAGCGCCTCGTCGACGTCCTTTTCGGTCAGGGCGCCGCGGCCGGTGAGCCGGTCGAAAACTCCTGACAGCCTCTCGTTCAGCGCGTCGAACATGACCTCTCCAAGAGCACGTCAGGCGAAGTGGTGACCGGTTCGCCGCCCGGACGTGCTCCAACTCACCGGCGCAAACACGATCGACCCCCGTGGACGATCACGTCGACGGGGGGCCTCGCCGCCCTCGTCCGTCATGGGAGACGGGGTCGTGGCGGTGGAGGGCGCGAGATCGGAACTTGCGCCGGAAGGGCGCGCATGTGCGCGCAAAGGGCGGAAGAGTCAAGGCGAGCGGCTGGAGCCGCCGCCGCGTCAGGCCCGCTCGTAGGCCGGGGCGACCTCGGGGATCGTCTGCTTCAGCCGCCCGCCGACCCGGATCGGCTCGATCCTGAGCGCCAGGCCGGTGCGCGGATCGGTCTCCACATAGACGCCGCACAGGGTGCCCGGCCCTTCGGCAGGCTTGTAACGGCCGCCGTGGATGCGGGTGGTGAAGCGGCGCAGCGGCTCCTCCTTGTCGTTGCCGATCACCGAGTCGTAGTCGGCGCAGGCCCCCGCGTCGGTCTGGTAGGCGGTGCCGTTCGGCAGCACCTGGGCGTCGGCGGTGGGGACGTGGGTGTGGGTGCCGACCACCAGCGAGGCGCGGCCGTCGCAGAAGTGGCCCATGGCCATCTTCTCGGAGGTGATCTCGGCGTGGACGTCGACCACCGCCGCGTCGCAGGCCAGACCCAGCGGGCAGGCTTCCAGCTCCCGGTCCACGGCCGAGAACGGGTCGTCCAGCGAGTCCATGTGCACGCGGCCCAGCACGTTGACCACCAGCACGCGGCGGCCGTCGCGGGTCTCGAACAGATTGGCGCCTCGCCCCGGCGCGCCGGACAGGCGGGGATAGTTCACCGGGCGCAACAGGCGCGGCTCGCGGGCGATATAGGTCAGGGCTTCCTTCTGGTCCCACGAGTGGTTGCCCAGCGTCAGGCAGTCGGCGCCGGCGTCGTACAGCTCGCGCGCGGTCTGTTCGGTGACGCCGAACCCGCCCGCCGCGTTCTCGGCGTTGACGATCACGAACTCCAGCCCGAGCCGTCGGCGCAGGTCGGGCAGGTGGTCGACCACCGCGTCGCGGCCCGACTTGCCGACCACGTCTCCAAAGAAAGCCAGGCGCATTCAGTCGTCCTTTCGGGCCGGGATCCAGGCCCGTTCGGTCACGATCCCGTCCAGCGGCTGGTCCCAGGGATCGGTCGGGACCCGCTCCGCCTCCTGCGCGGCCCAGGCCAGGCCGACGGCGGTCACGGGTTTCAACGCCCGAAGCGCGGCGAGGGTCCGGTCGAACCATCCGGCGCCGTAGCCCAGCCTGTGCCCGCGCCGGTCGAAGGCCAGCAGCGGGACCAGCAGCAGGTCAGGTCCGACCGCCTCGCCGGAAACGTCGGGTTCGGGAATAGCGTAGCGGCCGGGGGCGCACGGGCGCTCCGGCGACCACAGGCGGAAACTCAGGGGCTCGGACGTTCCCGCGGCCGGCGTGACCGGCAGGGCGAGGCGGCATCCGGCCCGCGCCAGGCGGCGCATCAGCGGGCGCGGGTCGATCTCGCTGCGGAACGGATGATAGCCGGAGACCACCGCGCCCGGCGGCGGGATCAGGGCGGGCGGGAACAGGGCCGAGGCGGTGTCGCCGCCGTAGGGATGGGCGGCCCGGGCGGCGGCGCGCCGTCGCTCGGCCTCCGCGCGCAGGGCGGTCTTGTCTGGAGCGCTGTCGGTCACCGCGCCTGTGAAGCCGAAAGCGGCCCGGCGGGCAAGCGCGCTCAGGCGGCCGCGCCCTGGGCGCCGCCGAACCGGCGCGAGAAGGTCCAAAGCTGCGCCGCCGAGGCCAAGAACCCGACCAGGGTGGCCGCGCCCTGGAACAGCTCCCAGACCGCCTGGGCGATCTCGCCGGAGAACAGGGCGCCGATCGGATAGAGCATCTGGCTGACCGTCACCCGGAAACCGGCATAGACGGTGGAGTACTCGATCGGGACCTTCGCCGCCCAGGCCGCCAGCACGGAAGCCAGCACCGGCGACCACAGCAGCGGCAGCACCAGCACCACCGCCAGCAACACCACGGCCGCCTTGGTCACGAACCCTTCCCGGGAGACCAGCGCCTGCACCACCGCCGCGGCGGTCCCCAGGCCCAGCGCCGCGAGCGCCAGCCTCAGCAGCAGGTCGGCGGCGGACACCAGCTCCGTCCCGAACAGCAAGGTCGCGCCCAGCAGGCCCGCCAGCACCAGCACGAAGGTCCCCAGCCACGCCGCGCCGAACCAGCCCAGCCGGCGCTTCAGGAATTCGAGGTTCACAGGCGCTCCTCCCAGCCGAGAAGCTTCACCATGACTCGTCCCGGGCCGTCCGTCGACTGCGGCGACGAACGGGCGCGCTTGGCGGCGGGCGTCGGGGCGCATAGGTATGCGCCGCCGCCCGCCGACCCCGAGGACCCGTGAGCGCAAGGTTCGACCTCTCCACCCCCGCCGGACGCCGCAAGGCGTACTGGGACTATCTGTGGAGCGACCACGCCTTCCTGCGGATCGGGTTCCAGAACGCCCACTGGATCGGGCCGGACCTGGTGCGCACCAACCAGCCCTGGCCGTTCCAGCTGAAGCGCTGGCGCGACCAGGGGATCAAGACGGTGATCAACCTGCGCGGCTCGCCGGCGACGGCCAGCTTCTACGCCTTGGAGAAGGATGCCTGCGAGCGGCTGGGGCTGACGTTGGTCGACTTCAAGGTCACCTCCCGCGACGCGCCCTCGCGCGAGCAGGTGCGCGGGGCCAAGGAGATGTTCCAGTCGATCGCCTACCCGGCGCTGATGCACTGCAAGTCGGGCGCGGACCGCGCCGGGATCATGAGCGTGTTCTACGCCCACTTCCACCTGGGCCAGCCGATCGAGCAGGCGATCATGCAGCTGTCGTTGAAGCACCTGCACGTGAAGCACGGCATGACCGGGGTGCTGGACTACGTGTTCGTCCGCTACCTCGAGGAAGGCCGGCCTCAGGGGCTCTCCTTCCTCGAGTGGGTCGAGCGGCCGGAGTACGACCGGATGAAGATCAAGTCCGAGTTCCGCGCCAACTGGTGGGGCAAGCTGCTGACCGACCGGCTGCTGCGGCGGGAGTAGAGCTTCAGCGGGCGGGGGCGATCGGGTTTGCCAGGCGCACGGGGGTGCCTTCGCGCAGGCCCAGTTCGTCGTAGCTCCAGGCCAGCGGCACGCCGTTGCGGAAGTAGGCGCGGCAGAGGTCACGTCGGACCCGGTGCAGGGCGACCACGGCCTCGGGCCCGTCGCGGCGGACGTCGACCGAGAAGCTGGACTTGTCGGTGCAGCCGTTGGAGCGGACCCGCACCTCCAGCCGCTCGCCGTCGGCCTGGACGGCGTGGACCGGTTCGAGCTGGGGCAGGGGGTTCATGGCGGTCAGGCTCAGGAAGGCGGCGGCGGCGAGGACGGGGCGGCGGATCATCATCGATCTCCTTTTCTGACCGTCACGCTGGGCCCGGGCGGCTGAACTGCGGATGAACCCTCGATTACAAGTACGACAGGCTTTAGGCCTTCGCGGGTCATAATGCCGACGCTTCCATCTGGTTCTTGACGGGGACGGGACTCGCCGGACTACTTGCGAAGACGGGTGGAGACTTTCATGCGCGCCTTTCTGATCGCCTTCCTGTGCGTGGCGGCCTTCGCCGCGGCGCCGTCCGCCGCCCAGGACACCCCTCAATCCCTGCGCGACGAGGCGTTCGAGGCGGCGCAGTGGGCGATGGTGTCCGACGCCGCCGACGCCCTGGCGCAGCTGTCGGCCCGGTTCGCGCAAGGCGACGGCGACGTGGCCCCTTTGGCCGACAAGCGCGAGGACCTGCTGGCCCGGCGCGCCTCGCTGGAGCGGCGGATGGAGGAGACCTACGCCCAGAGCGGGGCGGAGGCCGACCAGCGGCGCGCGGCGCTGAGGACCGAGCACGAGACGGTGCTGAAGGATCTGACCTCGGTCGAGGGCGAGATCGAGCGCCGGTTCCCCGACTACGCCGAACTGACGTCGCCCAAGGCGCTGCCGGTCAAGGAGGTGCAGGCGCTGCTGGCCCCCAACGAGGGCATGATCCTGATCCTGTCCAACCCGGAGGCCGCCTACGTCTGGGGCGTGTCCAAGACCAAGGTGACCTGGGCGCGGGCCGAGGACCTGAACGAGAAGGCTTTGGCCGAGACGGTGGCCACCTTGCGCGTGGGCCTGAGCCGCAAGGTTCCGAGCCGCGCGGGCGGGTTTGTCAAGCCGGGCGCCTCGGCGTCGAAATTCGACGGGGCGGCCGCTCACCTGGTGTACGACCGGCTGATCCGGCCGGTGGAAGGCGCCTTCGAGGGCGTCGACACCCTGATCGCGGTGCCGACCGGGCCGCTGAACTCGCTGCCGCTGGCCGCGCTGGTCACCCGCGCGCCGACGGCGGACGCGCCGGCCAAGGCCGGGGACTTCCTGATCGACCGCTATGCGGTGGCGGTGTTGCCGTCGGTGTCCAGCCTTAAGGCGCTGCGCTGCCAGCTGGCGCGAGAGGGCACGCCGCGTTCGTCGGCCTGTCCGGCCGGATCGGCCGGGCGGCGGCAGGCGGCGATCGGCGGCGAGCGGCTGACCCTGGCCGGGTTCGGCGCCCCGACCATCGGCTCGGCCGCGTCGGCGGGCGGAACCGAGCGCAGCGCCGGCGACATGACTGTGCGCGGCCTGGCCGACCCCGAGGCGCTGCGCAAGCTGTCCTACCTGCCCGGTTCGCTGGCCGAGCTGGAGGCGCTGAAGGCGCGCTCGCCCAAGTCGCTGATCAAGGTGGGCGACGCGGCGACCGAGACGGCGGTGCGGGCCACCTATCGCGACCAGCTGGCGCGCGCCGACAACGTGATCTTCTCCACCCACGGGCTGGTCGCCGGCACGGCGTTCACCGCCGACGGCAACGGCGCGGTGGCCGAACCCGGCCTGGTGCTGACCCCGCCCAAGTCCGCCAGCGCGGCCGACGACGGCTTCCTGAGCGCGTCCGAGGCGGCGCAGCTGCGGCTGTCGGCGGACTTCGTGGTGCTTTCGGCCTGCAACACCGCCGCCCCGGACGGGCGGCCGGGGGCGGAGGGCCTGTCGGGTCTGGCGCGGGCCTTCTTCTACGCCGGAGCGCGCTCGGTGCTGGTTTCGCACTGGGAGGTCAGCGACGCGGCCACCAGCGCGCTGATGGTCTCCGCCTTCGACGCGGCGCGGGACAGGTCGGTCGGCGGCCGGGCCAAGGCGATGCGCAAGGCCATGCTGGAGGTCCGCGCCGACCCCAAGCACGCCGACCCCTACTTCTGGGCGCCGTTCGCGCTGGTCGGCGAACCGGCGGTCTAGAGGCCGCTCGCGCGGTCCCAGGCGGCGGTGACGTGCAGGCGGTAGATGTGTTGGAAGCCGCGCAGCTGTTCCTTGCGGGCCTTGTCCATGCCGGCCCCTGCGGCGAGGGTTGCTGCCAACTCCCTGGCTGAGGTTCGCAGGATCGGCAGAGCTTCCTGAGGCCGCCTGTCCGCCGCCAGCGCTGCGCCCAAGGCGGCTGCAGGGGTCAATCGCTCTATATGGCCGGCGGGCAGCGTCATGTTCGCGACCTCGGTGGCGCGGGCCAGCAGCCTTGTGGCCTCGCCACGATCGCGCTCTCCCGCCGCGATAGCGAGTAGATAAAGCTCATGCACGAGCGCCGGGCTGGTCGGCCCCTCGATCCTCTCGCGTTCGGCGATGATGACACGAAGCAGGCCCTCGGCTTCTGCGACTTTGCCTATGAGAAGAAGCAGATCGGCGACTGTCGTCAGCAAAGACAGACGTTCAGGCTGGTTGCACTCGCACTCGGTCTCGTTGATGTCGAGCGCTCGCACGAGTTGATCTTCAGCTTCGGCATAGCGCCCTAGCTGAACGAGGGTGTCCCCGAGCGACGCGTGGGCTCGAGCCAGCACCATCGGGGGTGCCTGCGCCTTTTCGAGCGACGCGAGGACGCGGCGTTGCATCGCGATCGCGTCGTCGAAACGACCTAGCGCCGCTTTAACCTCCGCCAACCGGGCGACGCTCTCCAGCGTCGCTTCCCCGGCAGCTCCAAAGAGACTTTCCCGGATCGTAACAGCCTCCCTCAGCGCGTACTCCGCTCGTGCGGCGTGGTTGAGGGTTATCAAAGTCACCGCGTAATCGTGCAGCGTGGTCGCGATGGCGGCACGGTCCGGCGGCTGCGCCGCAAGTTGTTTCGACAGAATGTCATCGAAACGGCTCGCCGCTTCATCCGGACGGCCGAGTCTCCGCAGGGTCACGGCCAGGTTGCGGCTGGTGATCAAGGTCGCTGGGTCGGTCGGCCCGAAGGCGGCCAATCTCAGACGCAATGATCTCCTCAACAAAGCGTCCGCCTCTTCGTCGGCGCCCTGATCCCCCACCGCCAGGGCGAGATTGTTCAGCGCCAGCGCCACTTCGGGCGAGTCCGGCCCGGCGGAGCTCTCGAGCCAGAGCAAGGCCAAGCGATAGATTTCCCCGGCCTCGCCGGGCCGCTTTTGCGCCAGCACCGAGTCGCCCCAAAGGACGCCGATCCGGCCGGCGTCCGGCGAGCTCGCGCCCCACAGCGCCGCCGCGGACTCGGAGGCGCGCGCCAGCAACGGTTCCGCCTCGGCGGGTTTGCCCGCCGTCATGGCCGCCTGCCCGGCGTTCACGTCCGCCTGGATTTGCGCGACGGTCGGGGCGGGGGATTGGGCGAGAGCGGGCGTCGCGGCTGCCAGCAGGAGCGCCGCTACGAGCGCCACGGCGCTGACGGAACCTCGTCCGGATCGTCTGGTCCGCATGGCCTGACCCTCGCGTCTCTCGCCTTCGGAATGGCGACGCTTCGCGGCCACCGTAGGGCGAAGGGGTGCGGCCCTGCAACGGGTGGCGGGCTCGCCGCAAAAAGGGCTAAGCTCCGCCTGACGGTGCCGCGTGGGGGCGGCGCGAGGAGACTACGACATGCGGGCGATCATCGGTTCGGTTCTGGCGTTGGGCGTTCTGGCGAGCGCGGGCGCCGCGGCGGCGGCCAGTCCGGACGAAGCCCTGGCCAAGTCCACGGCCCAGTTCTGTGCGCCGTTCTTCGGCGGCCAGGCGTTCTCGGTCGGCGCGGCCAAGGCTCAGGCCCGGGCGGCCGGGCTGCTGGAAGGCGTGTCGGTGCAGGCTATGGGCCTGGACGGCGCCAGCGTCGGTTTCCACGCCGAGACGCCGGACGGCACCGGCGTTGAGGTCTTCTACATGAGCGACGCGGCCGCCTGTCAGATGCAGGCGTTCGGTCCTGCGGGCACCGGGCAGGGGTTCCTGGACGGCCTGCCCAAGGCGGGCTGGGCGCCGGCTCAAATGGGCATCGCCGCCAGCCCTGACATTACGGTGGACGTCTACGTCGGCCGCCCGGCGGGCGCGTCCGAGGACCTGCTGCTGGTCGTCAACCGCTGGACCGGCGCCGCCGAGCCGCAGGGCGGCATGCGCCTGATCGTCAACATGATGCGCCCGCAGAGCTGAGGCGGCGACAGCTCATCGTTTCGCGCTCGCCTCCCAGGCGGCGCGGACCGCGTTGCGGAAGATGAAGGCTGACGAAATGCGGTCGGCGCGGCTCCAGGAGGTGCCGGCGGCCTTCTGAACGCGGGCGCCCACCGCGGCGCCGGCTTCGCGCAACAGCGGCAGAGCCTCCCGAGGCTTGCCAGAGTCGATCAGAGCGACTCCGAGATGGCCCTGAGCTCGGGCCTTGCCGGCGCCCGAACTATTCGCTCCGACAACGCGCCTCATCAGGGTCTCCGCTTCGTCGTAACGCTTCTGGGCGTACACGGCGGCGGCGAGCTCGTGGAGCACGGCCAGAGTTTCAGGGTGCTCCGGGCCGTAAAGCGGCTCGAAGTCGCCGACCGTCTGCTTGAGGATCGCCTCGGCCAAGTCTGGCTGGCCGAGTTCCATGAAGGCGAAGGCCAGCGGCCGTAAAGGCGCGACCCGGAGCGGGTGTTTGCCTTTGTACAGCGCCACGCTCTGCACCAGACTCTCGGTCAGGAACTGGGACGCCTCCGAATACCGCTGCTGGCCGTTCAGAGCGATGCCGATGTGTATCTTCAGGCGCACGATGTCCGCCGGTGAGGGTGAAGGCAGACCCTGTCGAATCGCGAGAGCCTTGCGAAGCAGTTGCTCGACCCGAGGCCACTCGCCTTTGGCGCCCAGAAGCCGCGCGAGGTGCTCCAGCGATCCGGCGATCTCCGGCGACGACGACCCGGCCGCGCGTTCGGTGGCGGCCAGCGCTTGCTGCGCGATGGGCTCGGCCTCATGCCCGCGGCCCAGGTTCGTGAGGACCGTCGCCAGATTCATCAGGCGGATCGGGCGTTGCGTCTCAATGCGGGTGAGCGCGAGGGCGCGGCGGTACTCCGCTTCCGCTTCGGCAGGCTTTCCCAAGCCGACCAGGGCGTCGCCGAGAAAGCCGTGCGCCCTGGCCAAGGCTTCGGGGTCGCCCTCACGGTGAAGGTCGATCAAGCGTCGAGACACCGTTTCGACCGCCTCCCACATGTAGAGCGCGGAGGCGGCTTCGATGACGTTTTCGAACCATAGGGTTTCGACGTCGCCGGCCAGTTCGGCGATCGCCACGGCCAGCGAGAAGGCGGCCAGCGCTTCGGCGTACTTGTGCTGGTCGAGCAGGGTGAAGCCGAGGATCCGCGCCTGGCCGGCGACGACCACGTGCTCGTCCCCGTACGCCTTGCGGAAGAGCGCGAACGCCTCCCGGTGAAGGGGCTCGGCTTCCGAGGGACGGTTGAGGTCGCGCAAGGCCGCGCCGAGATAGGAGAGATCCTGCCCCAGCACGGAGTCGGGCGCGCCGGCCTTGCGACGGCTCTCGAGCGCGGCGCGCAAGACCGGCTCGCTTTCGGCGTAGCGGCCAAGGTCGTGCAGCGCCTGGCCGTAGCGCGCGGCGGCGGCGGCGAGAACCGCGGGTTCGGCGGCGGGGTCGGCCTTGAGCGCGTCGTAACGAACGCCGAGCGGCCGAAGCGCATCCTGTTTCCGGCCCAGCGCCAGGAGCGCGTCGGCGTACTGATCGCACACCGCCGCCGTCAGCGGATCGTTCGTCGGCCGCGACGCTACGAGGGCCGTCAGGGCGGAGTCGAAATAGGGCAGCGCCGCTTCCGGCCGCCCGGCTTCGGTCAGCACCAGCGCCAAGGTGTGGCGCGCGTAGCCGAGGGTGTAGAGGTCGCCCGGGACCGCCTCCGCATAACGCAGCCGTTCACGGGCGAGCGCCTCGATGGCTTCGACCGGGCGCCCGACCTCGCGCCCGCTGCGGATCAGCCAGCTGTAGGTCGCTCCGGTGCGGGGATCCAAGGCGGGGAAGGCGCGCAGCTCGATCTCGAGCAGCGCCCTGAAGGCGGCGTCCGCGGCAGCCCAGTTTGCAGCCTCGACCGCCTTGAACGCCTCGGCTTCCAGGCGCTCCATCTCCGCGAGATCGGCAGGGGCGGTGGCGGGCGTCGGCGGGCCCACGGGAGCGGCCGCTACGGCCTGCGCGGTCCCCGACATCATCAGGGTAAAGCCGAAAACCACAGCGGCGCGCGACAGGCTCATCCCGTCTCCCAAACATGCGTCAGGCGAGGATGGGGAAGAAAAACGCCGCTGAAAAGGCGGCGCTTCATCCCTCGTCCTGCCCGTCGGCGATCATCGACGAGCCGAAGACGGTGAAGGCGGCCCAGCGGGAGGGGTCGGGCCAGGACTTGCGGGTCTGGAGCATGGCGCGCCTCAGCGCCTCGTCGTCGGGAACGCCGCCCTTCAGCCGCTCGGCGCCGAAGGCGTCCATCAGCCGCTCGGTGGCCTTGTCGTCGACCGACCACAGGCTCATCACTACGTTGTCGACCCCGGCCAGGTAGAAGGCGCGGGCCAGGCCGATAACCCCGCCGCTGACGGACTCGCCCAGGCCGCTCTGGCAGGCGCTGAGCACCGCCAGTTCGACCCCTTCCAGGCAGGCGCCCATGATGTCGCGCGCCGTCCAGCGGCCGTCCGACAGGGCGATGAAGCTGTCCAGGGGCTTGTCGTTCAGGGCCATGCCGTGGGCGGCGACGTGGATCACGCTCGCCGAGGGCGCGGCGGCGCGCACCGCGTCCAGGGTGGCCTCTTCGCCGATCAGCGGCGAGGCGTTCAGCCGCTCGCCGACCGCGACCGCCTCGCGGCGGGCGCCCGGCAGGGCGGGGAAGCGGTAGTCGGGGTCGCGCGCGACCGGGTCGCCGATCACCAGGGCGCCCTCGCGCGCGGCGGGAGCGCCGCAGGGACGGTCGTGGCGATAGACCCACGGTCCGCCCTCGGCCTGGGCCAGCTGGACGCCCGGCAGCACCATCACCGCGGTGGTGTCGGCCAGCACCTGTTTCTCGCCGGTCGGCAGGGCGGGGAAGGGGGCCACGCCGAGATCGCCGTAGGGCAGCACCAGCACACGGCCGTATGCAGTCAGCACCTGGCGCACGTCGCCGGGGAGGAGCGCGGCGGCGAACGCCTCCAGCGCGGCGTCGGCCTCGCCCTTCTTCGGCTTGGGCGCGGAAGCGCCGGCGGCGGCGACGAACAGGGCCGCGCGCTTGCCGGGCGAGGCCTGGTCCACCCGCGCGGCCTTGCGCCAGGCGGCGTGCAGGGACTTCACGCCGTCCGCGCCGACGGGAGCGGCGGCGAAGCGCTTCAGGCCGCTGTTGTCGACCACGTAGACGCAGTGCCGGTTCGTGTCGCCGACCAGCACGGCGGCGGCGGCTCCGTCGGGCAGGCCGCGAAGCCAGTGGGCGACCGCGCGTTCCTGCTCGCGGCGGGACTCGCTCAACGAGAAGCCGCGCTTGGCCATCAGCTGGACCTGGTTGTCCCAGTTGCGGCGCAACGCGCGCCCGAGCCCCGCCTGATCGCCGGAGCACACGTCCTCGGGGGACACGGCGGGCTGCGCCAAGGCCGGGGCGGCGAAGGCCGCGGCAGCGAGGGCGAGGGCGGCTGCGAACAGCCGGGCGATCGTACGCATGCGGAAGCACCTCATCAGCGGGCGGCCAAGCCGAACATGGCGGCGAGACGGTCGAGCAGGACGGCGAGTTCGCTCCGCTCCGGCGCCTGGGGCGCGGCGGTCTGGAGCTCGGACGCCAGGCGGGCGGCGGCGGCCTCGGGCGAGCCTTC
>Ga0196974_1000234_pt1 | contig 12546 bp, 10 predicted proteins | sample S1_1013CmetaG_FD_155477 | JGI IMG/M metagenome (GOLD analysis project Ga0196974, IMG submission 155477) | Soil microbial communities from Anza Borrego desert, Southern California, United States - S1_10-13C | ecosystem: Environmental > Terrestrial > Soil > Desert | place: USA: California...
ACCAGCTCGTCGCCCAGAACGTTCGGGCCGAGCGGCTGTTCTTCGCGACCGACGCGTCCGAAGCGGTGCGCCAGGCCGACGCGGTGTTCATCGCGGTCGGCACGCCCTCGCGCCGGGGCGACGGCCACGCCGACCTGTCCTACGTCTATGCGGCGGCCGAGGAGATCGCCGGGCTGATGGACGGCTTCACCGTGGTGGTGACCAAATCCACCGTGCCGGTCGGCACCGGCGACGAGATCGAGCGGATCATCAAGGAGAAGCGCCCGGACGCCGACTTCGCCGTGGTCTCCAACCCCGAGTTCCTGCGCGAGGGCGCGGCGATCAACGACTTCAAGCGGCCCGACCGGGTGGTGGTCGGCACCGAAGACGAGCGCGCGCGCGAGGTGATGCGCGAGCTGTACCGGCCGCTGAACCTCAACGAGACGCCGATCCTTTTCACGGGGCGGCGGACCTCGGAGCTGATCAAGTACGCGGCCAACGCCTTCCTGGCGATGAAGATCACCTTCATCAACGAGGTGGCGGACCTGTGCGAGGCGCTGGGCGCCGACGTGCAGCAGGTGGCCAAGGGTATCGGCCTGGACAACCGGATCGGCTCGAAGTTCCTGCACGCCGGTCCCGGCTACGGCGGCTCGTGCTTCCCCAAGGACACCCTGGCGCTGGTCCGCACCGCCGCCGACGCCGACGCGCCGATCCGGCTGGTGGAGACCACCGTCCAGGTCAACGACGCCCGCAAGAAGGCCATGGCCCGCAAGGTCGCCGACGCCCTCGGCGGCGAGGTTCAGGGCAAGCGGATCGGCATCCTGGGCCTGACCTTCAAGCCCAACACCGACGACATGCGCGACGCGCCGTCGCTGGACGTGGTGCCGGCGCTTCAGGCCCTGGGCGCGACGGTGCAGGCCTACGACCCGGAGGGCATGCACGAGGCGGAGAAGCTGCTCACCGGCGTTGAGTTCCGCGACGACGCCTACGCCGCGATCGAAGGCGCCGACGCCCTGGTGATCCTGACCGAGTGGGACCAGTTCCGCGCCCTCGACCTGGACCGGGTCAAGGCGTCCATGCGCTCGCCGGTGGTGGTCGACCTGCGCAACGTCTACCGCCCCGCCGACATGCGCGAGCAGGGCTTCCGCTACACCAGCATCGGGCGGGCGTGAGGGCTCAGCCCTCGACGTCCAGCGAGTAGCCGGCCGAGCGGACGGTGCGGATCGGATCCAGCTCGGCGTCCTTGTTCAGCGCCTTGCGCAGTCGGCCGATGTGCACGTCCACCGTGCGCGCCTCGACGTAGACGTCGGAGCCCCAGACCGCGTCCAGCAGCTGCTCGCGGCTGAACACCCGGCCGGGGTGCTGCATCAGGTAGTCGAGCAGGCGGAATTCGGTGGGGCCCAGGTGGATCTCCCGCCCGGCGCGTTTCACCCGGTGGGCGACGCGGTCGATGACGATGTCGCCCTGGCGCACCGCGTCCTCGGCCAAGCCCGGGCGGATGCGGCGCAGCACCGCGCGGATGCGCGCGGTCAGCTCGGTGGTGGAGAACGGCTTGGTGACGTAGTCGTCGGCCCCGGTGTCCAGACCCCGCACCCGGTCGGTCTCCTCGCCGCGCGCGGTCAGCATGATGATCGGGATGTTGCGGGTTTCCGAGCGGCCGCGCAGCCGGCGGCATACCTCGATGCCCGACACCTTCGGCAGCATCCAGTCCAGCACCACCAAGTCCGGCAGGCGCTCGTCCACCTGCACCAGGGCCTCCTCGCCGTCGGCGGCGAGGGCGACTTTGTAGCCCTCCTTCTCCAGGTTGTACTGGAGCAGGGTCGCCAGGGCGTCTTCGTCCTCGACCACCAGGATGTGAGGCGTCACGGCTGTCTCCGTCAGCTTTCGGGCGTGTCGAAGCGAGGCCGCTCCGAAGTCAGCTCCTCGCCCGTGATCTCGTAGTGGATGATCTCGGCGATGTTGGTCGCGTGGTCGCCGATCCGCTCCAGGTTCTTGGCCATGAACAGCAGGTGGGCGCACGACTGGATCGTGCGCGGATCGCCCATCATGTAGGTCAGCAGCTCGCGGAACAGCGAATTATAGTGCTCGTCCACCTCGTCGTCGCGCGACCAGACGCTGACGGCCTGCTCCAGCTCCGAGGCGGTGTAGGCGTCCAGCACGTCCTTCATCCGCCCGGCCACCAGCTTGCCCATCCGCTCGATCGAGCGGGTCAGCGGCGTGATCGGCTCGGCCTCGGCCAATTGCAGGGCGCGCTTGGCGATGTTCTTGGCAAGGTCGCCGGTCCGCTCCAGGTCCAGCGCGATCTTCAGCGCCGCCAGGGTGCGGCGCAGGTCGCCGGCCATGGGCTGGCGGAGCGCGATCAGGCGGATGGCCTTGCGCTCGATCTCGCGCTGCATGACGTCCAGGCGCCGGTCGCGGCCGACCACCGCCTGGGCCAGGGCCACGTCGCGGCGGGCCACGGCCTCGACCGCGTCGGCCACCTGGGCTTCGGCGAGACCGCCCATGCGCGCGACCTCGGCGGTCAGCTGGGTCAGCTCGTCGCCGTAAGCCTTGACCGTGTGCTGGTTCAACACGCCCCTCCCGTCCTCAACCGAACCGGCCGGTGATGTAGTCCTGGGTGCGCGGGTCCTTCGGACGCTGGAACATCTCCTCCGTCGGTCCGGTCTCGACCAGGGTGCCCAGGTGGAAGAAGGCGGTCTTCTGCGACACCCGCGCGGCCTGGGCCATGGAGTGGGTGACGATGACGATGCAGAACTGCTGGCGCAGTTCGTCGATCAGTTCCTCGATGCGGGCGGTGGCGATCGGGTCGAGCGCCGAGCAGGGCTCGTCCATCAGGATCACCTCCGGCGACACCGAGATCGCCCGCGCGATCACCAGCCGCTGCTGCTGACCCCCGGACAAGCCGGTGCCCGGCTGGTGCAGCCGGTCCTTGACCTCTTCCCACAGGCCGGCGCGCCGCAGCGACTGCTCGACCACCCCCTCCAGATCCGACTTGGACCCGGCCAGGCCGTGGATGCGCGGGCCGTAGGCGACGTTCTCGAAGATCGACTTGGGGAACGGGTTCGGCTTCTGGAACACCATGCCGACGCGGGCGCGCAGCACCACCGGATCGACCGAGCGGGCGTTGACGTCCTCGCCATCCATCTCGATGCGGCCGGTCACCCGGGCGTAGGGGATGGTGTCGTTCATCCGGTTGATGCAGCGCAGGAAGGTGGACTTGCCGCAGCCGGAAGGGCCGATGAAGGCGGTCACCGCCTTGTCCGGCACCTCCAGCGACACGTCGAACAGGGCCTGCTTGTCGCCGTAGAACACGTCCACGCCGCGCGCGATCACCTTGGGCGGGTGGTGCGCGGCGCCGTTGATGAAGCCGCCGCCGAGCGTGGCCGTCGAAGACACGAGGCCGGCGGCGCCGCCCTCGTCGTCGCGTTGTCTGAAGATCTTGGGAAGCATGATCACCACCTCCGCTCGAAGCGGCTGCGCAGGAAGATGGCCGCGGCGTTCATGACGATCATGAAGCCCAGAAGCACGATGATCGCGGCGGCGGTGCGTTCGTGGAAGGCGCGTTCGGACGCGTTCTCCCAGATGAAGATTTGGGTCGGCAGGGTCGAGGACGCCGAGGTGATCGCCTCGGGCACGCCCGGGACGAAGGCGATCATGCCGATCATCAGAAGCGGCGCGGTCTCGCCCAGCGCGTGGGCCAGGGCGATGATGGTTCCGGTCATCACCCCCGGCATGGCCAGCGGCAGGACGTGGTGGAACACCGTCTGGGTGCGCGAGGCGCCCACGCCCAGCGCCGCCTCGCGGATCGACGGCGGCACCGCCTTCAGCGACGAGCGGGTGGCGATGATCACCGTCGGCAGCGCCATCAGCGCCAGCACCAGGCCGCCGACCAGCGGCGAGGAGCGCGGCAGCCCCATCCAGTTGATGAACACCGCCAGGCCAAGCAGGCCGTAGACGATCGAAGGGACCGCCGCGAGATTGTTGATGTTGACCTCGACGATCTCGGTGAACCGGTTACGCGGCGCGAATTCCTCCAGGTACACGGCCGCCAGCGTCCCGATCGGCACCGCCAGCAGGGCGGTGACGGCCAGCATCATGGCCGAACCGACGATGGCGCCGAGCAAACCGGCCAGCTCCGGCTGGGTGGAGTCCGAGCGGGTGAACAGGCCGGTGTTGAAGCCGCTGCTCACCATGCCCTTGTCCTGCATCCGGTCCAGGATGGTCAGTTGCTGGTCGGTGAGGGTCCGGTCGTCCTCGACGATCTCGCGGCCGTAATGACCCTTGTAGTAGAGGTCCGCGTCGTCCCCGATCGGCGCGTCCAGAGTGATCGTGCGCCCGATCAGCGAGGGGTCCTCGCGGACTTGCTCCAGCACCTGGAAACCGAGGTCGGGCGACAGCACGTCCTTGGCGGCCAGTCCCAGATCGCCGGTCGGATCGGCCAGACCCAGGCGCGTGACCAGCTGGTCGGCGATCATCAGGTCGTAGTTCGCGCCCTGGACGTCGGCGGGGTCGATCCGGGAGGGGTCGACGTAGACCGGCAGCTCCACCGTGTAGGTCTCGAAGGCGCTGTAGCCCTGCAGGCCGATGCGGCCCAGCAACACGCCCAGGAAGGCGATGGCGATCAGGATCGCGGCCAGGCCGTAGAAGCGGAAGCGGCGCTCGGCGGCGTGCCGCGCCTTCAGCCGCTTCTCAACGGCCGTGCGGATGTCGCGCGCGGGCCGGCCGGCGCCGGCGCTCGGGAGGGCGGCGTCAGTCATACTGTTCCCGGTAGGCTTGCACGATGCGCAGGGCGACGACGTTCAGCGCCAGGGTGATCACGAACAGGGTCAGGCCCAGGCCGAAGGCGGCCAGGGTCTTGGGACTGTCGAACTCCTGGTCGCCGGTCAGCAGGGTGACGATCTGCACGGTGACGGTGGTGACCGTCTCCAGCGGGTTCAGGGTGGCCTTGGCCTGCAGACCCGCGGCCATGGTCACGATCATGGTCTCGCCGACGGCGCGCGAGACGGCCAGCAGGAAGGCTCCGGCGATGCCGGGCAGGGCCGCGGGCAGGATCACCTTCTTCACCGTCTCGGACTTGGTGGCGCCCATGGCGTAGCTGCCGTCGCGCAGCGACTGGGGCACCGCGTTCAGGATGTCGTCGGACAGGGAGGAGACGAACGGGATCAGCATGATCCCCATGACCACGCCGGCGACCAGCGCCATCTGGTTCTGCACCGTCATCAGGTACTGGCCGAAGCCGTCCAGCGGCCCGCCGATCAGCAGCGATCCCACCCAGTTGAACGCGCCTCGGAACGCGGGGCCGACCGTCAGGGCGGCGAAGAAGCCGTAGACCACGGTCGGAACGCCGGCGAGGATCTCCAGCACCGGCTTGACCACCGCGCGCGTGCCCCGCCCGGCGTACTCCGACAGGTATATGGCGGAGAACAGGCCGATCGGGCCGGCCACCATCATGGCCAGGAGCATGACCAGGAAAGTGCCGACGAACAGCGGCACGGCCCCGAACGCTCCCGACTGGCCGACCTGGTCGGCGCGGATGGCGATCTGCGGGCTCCACTGCATGCCGGTTAAAAATTCCAGCGGCGGCACCGCCGAGAAGAAGCGCACGCTCTCGTAGACCAGCGACAGGACGATCCCGACGGTGGTCAGCACCGCGACCGCCGAGCAGATCACCAGCAGGGCCGAGACCCAGCCCTCGACCTTGTTGCGGGCGCGGAACTGGGGCGCGATCCGGGGCAGGGCGAACAAGGCGCCGGTCAGCGCCAGCAGGCCCGCCAGGGCCCAGCCGCCCCAGCGCAGCGTGCGGTCGATGCGCCCGGCGCGTTCTGCGGTCGCCTGCAGGGCGGCGCCGAGTTCGCCGGCGTAGGCCTGATCGCTGGCCCGCCGGCCCTGGGCGACGGCTTGAGCGTCGCTGAGGAACAGGGACTGCTGATCGGCGGACAGGGCCTGGACGGCGGGGGGCAAATCGGCCGCCAGGATCGCCGTTTCCAGACGGTCGCCGAACCCGACCAGAGCGATCAGCAGGATCAGCGCCGGCACGGTCGCCCAGATGGCGACATAGGCGCCGTGATAGCCGGCTAGGGAGTGGGGGCGGTCCGGCGCCTTGCGCGTGGCCGCGACGATCTTGCGCCGCCCCAGCCAATAAGTGGCCAGAGAGAACAGGAACAGTCCGGCGAAGACGATCCAGATCATCGAACCTGTACTTTCAGGACGTTATCCGCGCGAGGCCGTGCCGCGTGTCGCGCGCTTCGCTCCGGCTGCGACCTATGGAGCGGTTCGGTTGTCGGATTACGAAGCTTCGGTGACAGTTTTGTTGCGCTGCTCGGCCGCCGGAGCGGGCGCTTTGGGCACGTACGAGCGCGCCTCGACCGGCTTGGGGAAGTAGACCGAGAACCCCGAGCCTTCGCCCGGCTGGCTCTCCACCAGCATGCCGCCGCGGTGGCGGTTCATGATGTGCTTGACGATCGCCAGGCCCAGGCCCGTGCCCGAGCGTTCGCCGCTTTTCTGACCCTCGACGCGGTAGAACCGCTCGGTCAGGCGCGGCAGGTGCTCGCGAGCGATGCCGGGCCCGCGGTCGCGCACCCGCACCAGGGCGAAGCGCGCCTCGCTGCGGTCGGGCGTCAGCAGCGACAGGCGCGCGGCGCGGGGCTCCCGCCCGCCGGTCGCCTCGTCCAGCGTCAGGTCGCTCGCCACCTCGACCAGCACCGACGATCCCGCGGGCGAATACTTGACCGCGTTGTCGATCAGGTTCTGCACCACCTGCACGATCTGGTCGCGCTCGCCGGTCACCACCGCATGCCCCTTGGGCGGCGCGACCACCTCCAGCCCGACCTGCTTCTCGCGCGCCAGCAGCGCCAGGGCGTCGATGACGTCGCTGACGGTCATGGCCAGGTCCACCCGACCCGAGGGCGGGATATGCTCGTTCAGTTCGATGCGGCTCAGCGACAGCAGGTCGGCCACCAACCGGCCCATGCGGTCGGCCTGCGCCGCCATGATGGTCAAGAACTTGTCGCGCGCGGCGGCGTCGTCGCGCGCGTGACCGCGCAGGGTCTCGATGAAGCCCGACAGCGACGCCAGCGGCGTGCGCAGCTCGTGGCTGGCGTTGGCCAGGAAGTCGGCGCGCATCCGCTCCATGCGCCGGCTGTCGGTCTCGTCGCGCATGTACAGCAGCGCCAGCCGCGCACCGTCTCCCGGCGTCGGAAGCGGGCGGGTCCAGGCGCGCCAGAACCGGTCCTGCGCCCCGCCGGTCTCGTAGGCGGCGATCCGGCCCACGCCGCCGAACAGCGCCTCGTCCACCGCCTCCAGCACCTCGGGATCGCGCACGGCGGCGACCAGCAGCGGGCTGTCCCCCTGGATGCGCAGCAGCTCGCGCGCGGCGCTGTTGGCGAAGGCGATCCGCCGCCCGACGATGTCGTCCGGCTCGCTGGCCACGACCACCATCACCGGGTCGGGCAAGGCCTCCAGCACCGCCTGGAAGCCGGGGCCGCGCTCGGGCTCGGGCGAGGCGAAGCCGCCGCCTTGGTCGGCGGGCGCGGCGGCCTCGTCCTGGCGGCGGCTGAAGCGGAACGCCTGCACGCTGGTCAGCAGGGTCACCGCCGCCGCGGCAGCAGCCGCGAACAGCAGCCGCTCGGCGTGCGGCCCGTCGGAGGCGGCCAGCCCGAGCATCAGCGCCACGCCCGCGCCGCCGGCCAGGGGCACGCCCCAGGGGCGCGGCCGGCGGACGGCGGGCGCGAGCGGCGAGGGCTGCTGTTCAAAGGGCATGGACGGCCCGGTTGCTGCGCGCGAATCGCGCTTTCCGATCAGACGCTTCAGATATGGCGCCGTCGTGACGGGAACCCAAACGGGAACCACGGCTCTGCCGTAACGTTGTTCGGCGGAGTTCTAGTGGAGACCCGCCATGGGCGTGGAGCGCGACAACAACCGCACCGTCTGGGTGATCGTGGCCCTGATCGCCATCGTGGCTATCGTGGCCCTGGTCTATCTGTTCTCCCAGAACAACCAGGCGTCCGCGCCGGTGGTGGGCGAGGACACGCGGGTGGAGACGACCATCGAAACCGCCGGCGACAGTGCGAGCGAAGCCGCCGCGGCGGCGGCGCGCGCGGTCGAAGGCGCGGCGGAAAAGGCCGGGAACGCGGTCGAGAACGCCGGCGACGCGGTCGACAACCGCATCCCCGCCGACACCGTCCCGGCCGAGCCGGCCCCCAGCCCGAACCAGTAAGCTTCCTCTCCTGAGCCTTGCGGGGCCCCGGACGCGTGTGCCGGGGCCTTTCTTTTGCCCGCCTAGTCGTTCGCCGCGGTCAGGCGGCGCTTCGGGGCCGAGAACTCGACCCGAACGCCGCGCGCGCCGGCTTCGGGAAAGCGGTCGGCCAGCCGTTGCGGAGCCCGCGATCGGTCGCGGCGCGCAGTCGACGTCACGCCGGACAGCGCCGCCTCCAGATCCCCGCACGCCTCGCGCCAGTCCTGCAGCAGGTCGGCGATCTCGACCTTGGCCCTGACGTGGGCCAGCAGGCGGTCGAACAGCTCCAGCCCCTGCTGCTCCAGGCGGTCGGCGGCGTGCGCCTCGCAGCGACCGAGCTCCCGGCCGAAGTGCCGCCGATTGGCCGCCAGCCGCCCGAAGTGGTCGCTGTTCCATTCGGCGAACACCGGCTCGTCGGCCACGCGCGCCGCGTCGTCCAGCAGGTCCGTCAGGGCGTCGGCGTCTCGCCTGTCCAGGTCGTCGCGCCGCGCCGCCCGGTCGATCTCGCGCGCCAGCCGCTCGGCCAGGGCGACGGCGCCCGCCCGCCCGGCCACGGCCGCGGCGACCGCCTCCGTCATCTGATCGCAGAACTGTTGGCAGGCGTTCGCCTGCGCGCGCTCGTCCCGGGTCAGCCGCGTGCGGGCCAGCTCGGCCCCGGCGGCGAACGCCTCGCGGCGCTCGACGAACCGCCGCGCCGCCTCCGGCGACAGGGTCGCGCGCAGGTCCAGCAGGGCGGCGTCTAGCTCAGCCAGTCGGCGCAGCAGCTCGTCGCGGGCGCGGCCCCGCGCCTCCCGCCGACGCAGCACCGCGTCGACCCCGCGCACGACCAGGGCGCAGGCGGCCAGCATCAGGCCGGCGTCGAAGATCGTCCCCGACCAGGCCGCGATCTCGCCCGGCAGGGGGCCGACGCGGGTCCAGAGAGCCGCGCCCAGCCCGGCCAGCCCCAGCAGATCGACCAGCAGCACGGGCCCGGGCCACGGCCTGCCGGCCGGTCGCCGGGCGTGCGCACGCTCTTCGCCTCCCCGCTGCCCCATGCTCTCCGCCCCACGCGTCCGGCGGAGCTTAGCGCAAGCGTAGCGGGATTGACATCGGCGCGGTGGTCCTTCGCCCGGCGACCAGGTTAACTCACCCTCTCCCCGCTTGCGGGGAGAGGGCAGGGTGAGGGGGGCTCATGCCGCACGTCAGGTTCACGCAGAAGGCGCGCCGGCTGCGCGAGCGGCAGACGCCGGCGGAGGCGATCCTATGGACGGAGTTGCGCGACCGGCGTCTCGGCGGCCTCAAGTTCAGGCGCCAGGCGCCGCGCGGGACCTACATCGTGGATTTCTACTGCGCCGAGTCCAAACTAGTCGTGGGGCTCGACGGCGGCGTCCACCGAATACCCGAGGTCGCGGCTGCGGACCTGGTTCGGACGGAATGGCTCGAGCGCCAAGGCTACGTCGTGCTTCGATTCAGCAATGCTGAGGTGCTGAACCGGGTCGATCGCGTCTGCGCCGCGATCCTGGCCGCCGCATGCGGCCAGGCCCCTCACCCTTCCCTCTCCCCGTAAGAACGGGGAGAGGGTGTCGCCTCTCCGCTTACGCCGCCGCCTGCTCGGCCTCGGCCGCTGAGCCCAGGCTCGCCTCCGCCAGGGCCTGCAGAAGCACCGGCGCGGAGATCGGCTTGGTCAGGTGGCGGTCGGCGCCGGCGGCGCGGCAGGCCTCGACGTGCTCGGGCAGGGCGTTGGCGGTCAGCATGAACACAGGCGCGCGCTCCATCCCCTGCGCCGCCTCGATGCCGCGCAGGGCGCGGGTGGCGGTCAGGCCGTCCATCACCGGCATCTGCATGTCCATCAGCACCACGTCGAAGCGACCGGCGCGGAAGGCGTCCACCGCCTCCTGGCCGTTCTCCACCGAAGTCAGCTCCACCCCCGCCTGGGCCAGGATCAGCTCCACCACCTTGCGGTTGGTCGGGTGGTCGTCGGCCAGCAGCACCCGCAGCGGCCGCTCCTCCGCCTCGATGGCGTCGGTCGGGGCGGGCCCGGCGTCGGCCGCGGCCTCCTCCTGCGCCAGCACCGGCAGGCGGGCCTCGAAGGTGAACACCGAACCGAAGCCCGGGGTGCTGTCGCAATCCAGCTCGCCCTCCATCAGCTCGGCCAGCTGGCGCGAGATGGCCAGGCCTAGGCCGGTGCCGCCGAACCTGCGGGTGATCGACCCGTCCGCCTGCTGGAAGCGGCCGAAGATGCGATCCTTGTTGGTGGGGTCGAAGCCGACCCCGGTGTCGCGCACGGTGAAGCGCCACAGCGGCGCCTCGCCGTCCTCCACCCGCTCCACCGACAGGCGCACCTCGCCCGCGTCGGTGAACTTGACCGCGTTGCTGACCAGGTTGGTCAGGATCTGCTTGATGCGGACCATGTCGCCGCTGATGCGGGTCTCGGCCTCGGCGGCGACCTCCACCACCAGAGGGACGTTCTTCTCCCGCGCGCGCAGGTCCGACAGCGCCGCCACGGCGCGCACCGCGTCGCCCAGGTGGAAGCCGTCCTGCTGGATTTCGATGCGGCCGCTCTCGATCCGCGCCAGGTCTAGGATGTCGGACAGCAGCCGCTCCAGCGTCTCGCCGGAGGAGCGGATGATCTCCACCATCTCCGCTTGGCGCGGCTCCAGCGCGGTGCCGGCCAGCACGTCGGCCACCCCGACCACGCCGTTCAGGGGCGTGCGGATCTCGTGGCTCATGTTGGCCAGGAACTCGCTCTTGGCCCGGTTGGCGGTCTCGGCTTCCTGGCGGGCCCGCTCCAGCGCCTCGGCCTGGCGCTTGAGGTCGGTGATGTCGACGGCGATGGTCACCACCCCGCCGTCCGAGGTCAGCCGGTCCTCCAGCCGCAGCCAGCGCCCGTCGGCCAGCCGCTGCTCGATGGCGCCGGCCCCGCTGCGCCGCGCCGCCAGCCGCTCCGCCATCCATTCCGCCTCGCGCCCGACCGCCTCGGGATAGTCGCCGTGGGCCAAATCGACCTCCAGCAGCTTACGGAACGGCACGCCGGGCGTGATGGAGTCGCGGCAGAAGCCGGCGATGCCGACGTACTGGCGGTTGCAGACCACCAGCCGATCCTCCGCGTCGTAGAATCCCAGGCCGGCGGGCAGCACCTCGATCGCCTCGCGCAGGCGCTCCAGCGCCGATTGCTTGCTGCGGGAATAGATCACCGCCGTGCCCACGCCTCCGGTCAGCACCAGCAGCGACAGGCCGATCACGCAGGCCCAGATCGCGCCCTCGCTCAACAGGTCGGCGGGCACGATCGCGGCAGGATCGGGACGAACGCTCAAGCCCTGCAGGCCTACTTCGTGCACGCCCATGATCGCCAGGGCGAGGGCCGCCGCCCCGCCGGCTTGCCGCAGCCAGAAGGTCGAGCGCCCCGCGGCGAAGAAGCCGGCGGTGGACAGGCCCACCCCCAGCAGAACCGACTGGATCACAGAATCCCGGTCCCACTCCAGCCGGCCCTCGAGCGCTATGCCGCTGACCGCCATGTAGTGGGTGCCGGCGATCACCACGCCGCCCGTCAGACCCGCCGCCAGCAGGCCCTCGAATCCGGTGGTCAGGGCCGCCACGCTGAAGGCCAGAATCATGCCCGCCACCGCCGTGACCAGCGCCGCCCCGGTAAGGCCGGGCGCATAGCCCGCGCTGTGATGCTCGTGCGCCAGCATGATGGAATAGTGCGAGGCCCAGATCCCGACCCCGACCGACAGCCCGGCGAACACCAGCCAAGTCGCTTTCAGCGCCCCTTGCGTCAGCGCCGCGCGGGCGTAGACGCGCAGTCCCGTCGCCGCCGCAAGCAGGCAGAACAGCCCCACGACCAGTATGACCGGCGTTTGGCCGTTCACCGCGAATTCCGTGAAATCCCGCACGGCGTTCCTCCCCAGGACGCCGCAAAGCTAGGTCGGAAGGGTTAATTTTCGCCGATCATGTTCGGGGCGTCGCCGATCGGGGGTCGCGACCGCGGCATCGTGGAAGCCCCGCCGTCCCCGCATTTGCACCGGGGACCCGCGACAAATCCCGTCATCCCGGCCGGAGCGGCGCAGCCGCGCAGAGCCGGGACCCAGGGGACGCGGAGAACCCCGGCGGCGGCACGGGTTGTGGACATCCCCCTGGGTCCCGGACGAGCGCTCGCGCGCTCTCCGGGATGACGGCGAAATAGGAGCGCGGGAGCGGGCGTTTCCGATATTTTCACCCGCCCCCTGAAACCGCCCCCATACTCCTCTCCGACCCCGCCGCGGGGGAGGGCGCTCAGGTACCAGAGCCCGATGCGGCGGCGGGGCGGAAGTCGAGCGGGACGAACCTGGCGTCGATGCTGGGAGCTCCGGCGGTGC
>Ga0196974_1000237_pt1 | contig 12526 bp, 5 predicted proteins | sample S1_1013CmetaG_FD_155477 | JGI IMG/M metagenome (GOLD analysis project Ga0196974, IMG submission 155477) | Soil microbial communities from Anza Borrego desert, Southern California, United States - S1_10-13C | ecosystem: Environmental > Terrestrial > Soil > Desert | place: USA: California...
GGCCGATCTCCAGGTCCTTGGGCGACAGGGTCGGCTCCAGCTCGGCGAACCAGGCGTGGGCGGCGCGGATCGCCAGGGTCGAGACCTCGCCGATGTGCTTGCCGCCGACCTTCACCGCCAGGGCCTCGGGCTTCAGGCGATAGCCTTCGCAGGCCTCGCACGGCGTCTCCGACTGGTAGCGGCCGAGTTCCTCGCGCACCCAGGCGGAGTCGGTCTCGCGCCAGCGGCGCTCCATGTTCGGCAGCACGCCCTCGAACACCTTGGACACGTCGTAGCGGCGCGCGCCGTCGTCGTAGGAGAACTTGATCTTCTCCCCGCCGGTGCCCTGCAGGATCACCCGATGGGCCACTTCGGGCAGTTCGCGCCAGGGCTTGTCCATCGAGAAGCCGTAGTGGCGCGACAGGGCCTGCAGCGTCTGGGTGTAAAAGGGGGAGGGCGACTTGGCCCAGGGCGCGATCGCGCCCTTGTGCAGGGTCTTGTCGCGGTCCGGCACGATGCGCTCGGCGTCGAACGCCAGCTTCATCCCAAGGCCGTCGCAGACCGGACAGGCGCCGAACGGGTTGTTGAACGAGAACAGCCGGGGCTCGATCTCGCTGATGGTGAAGCCCGAGACGGGGCAGGCGAACCTCTCGGAGAAGATCAGCCGCCGGGGCTCGCTCTCGCCCTCCTCGACGCTCGCCCACTCGGCCACGGCGATGCCGTCGGCCAGCGACAGGGCGGTCTGGACGGAGTCGGCCAGGCGGGTCTCCAGCCCCGGCTTCACCACGATGCGGTCCACCACCACGTCGATGTCGTGCTTGAACTTCTTGTCGAGGGCGGGCGCGTCCTCGATCGGATAGAACTCGCCGTCGATGCGCAGGCGCTGGAAGCCCTGCCGCTGCCAGTCGGCGATCTCCTTGCGGTACTCGCCCTTGCGGCCGCGCACCACCGGCGCCAGCAGGTACAGGCGCGTGCCTTCCTCGAGCGCTACGATCTTGTCGACCATCTGGCTGACGGTTTGGCTTTCTATCGGCAGGCCGGTGGCGGGCGAGTAGGGGACCCCGACCCGCGCCCACAGCAGGCGCATGTAGTCGTGGATCTCGGTCACCGTGCCGACGGTCGAGCGCGGGTTCTTCGAGGTGGTCTTCTGCTCGATGGAGATGGCCGGCGACAGGCCCTCGATCAGGTCCACGTCCGGCTTGCCCATCAGCTCTAGGAACTGTCGGGCGTAGGCCGACAGGCTCTCGACGTAGCGGCGCTGGCCCTCGGCGTAGATGGTGTCGAACGCCAGCGAGCTCTTGCCCGAGCCGGATAGGCCGGTGAGCACCACCAGCTTGCCGCGGGGGATGTCGACGTCGACGCCTTTCAGATTGTGTTCGCGCGCCCCGCGGACGCGAATGAAGTCGTGCTTGTCGGCCATGGATCCACAGGTGCTCGCGCCGCACCAACTTAGGAGAACGGCGTAACGGCGTCACATAGTGCGCCGACTCGCGCATTCAGCAAGAACATATTAGGAACAGGCGCGACTCGCCGTCGCGTGCGTGTCATCATCGAGGTGTTCAGTTCTTTTTGAGGACGGACCTTGCCTTGACAGGACCCGTCCACCATCTGGCGGCAAAGCCATACGGTCTGGGGAGTCCTGCGTGCGATCTGAGAATTCGTTGTCGCCGGCCCGCATCGCGGGACCGGCCGTCGCCGTCGCCGCTTCGCTGTTGCTCGCCGCCTGCGGGAGCAAGGAAGAGGCGAAGGCCGCGCCCGCGCGTCCTACCCTGACCGTCACCGCCGCCACCGCCGCCCTGACCGCGATCCCGCGCACCATCGAGGGCTCCGGGACGGTCGCCGCCTGGCAGGAGGTGCCGGTGGGCTCGGAGGCCGGCGGCCTGACCGCGACCGGCGTGTTCGTCGACGAAGGCGCCTACGTCCGCCAGGGCCAGGTGCTGGTCAAGCTGAACGACGACCTGATCCGCGCCGAGCTGCGCCAGCAGGACGCCCAGGTCGCCAGCGCCCGCGCCCAGCTGGCCCAGGCGACCGCGGCGCTGACCCGCGCGCAGGAGCTGCGCGAGCGCGGCTACCTGGCCCCGGCCACGCTGGACGCCCGCCTGGCCGAGCAGCGCACCGCCGCCGCCAACGTGCAGTCCGCCCAGGCCGGGCGCGCCGCGTCGCTGGAGCGGCTGGAGCAGACCAACGTCCGCGCCCCGGTGTCGGGCCTGATCACCGCCCGCACGGTGGTGAAGGGTCAGATCGTGCCCGCGGGCCAGGAGCTGTTCCGGCTGGTGCGCGAAGGACAGATCGAGCTGAACGCCCAGATTCCGGAGTCGGAGCTGCGCCTGATCCGGCCAGGGATGACCGCCACGGTCAGCGGCGACGAGGTCGGGATCGTCACCGGGCGCGTGCGGCTGGTTACGCCCCAGGTCGATCCGCAGAACCGCCTGGGCCTGGCCCGCATCAGCCTGCCGGGCGGGGCGGGTTTCCGTCCCGGCATGTTCGCCCGCGCCTCCATCGACGTGGGCGCCGCGCCGGCGGTGGTGGTGCCGCAGTCGGCGGTGCTCTATCGCCAGAACAAGGCGGCGGTGTTCGTGATCGACGGCGGCGGCCGCGCGCGGCTGCGCGTGGTCCAGCCCGGCGCGCGCGTCGGCGATCAGGTCGAGATCGAGTCGGGTCTGCAGGCGGGCCAGCGCGTCGCCGTTCAGGGCGCGGGCTTCCTGGCCGAAGGCGACCTGGTGCGGGTGGCGGCCAAGGCCCCGGCCGCCGGCGGCGCCCGGACCGGAGCGGCGGGCGCCCGATGAACTTCAACCAGCTTTCCTCCTGGTCGATCAGGAACCCGATCCCGATCCTCGTCCTGTTCCTGGTGCTGACGGTCGCGGGGCTGTTCAGCTTCCAGAAGCTGCGGATCAACAACTTCCCCGACGTGGACTTCCCGGCCGTGTCGGTGACCGTGGCCCAGCCGGGCGCCGCGCCGACGGAGCTGGAGACCCAGGTCGCGCGCATCGTAGAGGACGCGGTATCGGGCCTCGGCTCGGTTCGCCACATCCGCTCGACCGTCAACGACGGCGTGTCGAACACCATGATCGAGTTCCAGCTCGGCACCGACCTGGATCGCGCCACCAACGACGTGCGCAACGCGGTGACCGGCGTGCGCGGCCTGCTGCCCGCCGACGTCGAGGACCCGACCGTCCAGCGCATCGACATCACCGGCGGCGCCCTGATCAGCTACGTGGTCAGCGCGCCGGGCATGTCGCCGGAAGAGCTGAGCTGGTTCGTCGACAACACGGTCGCAAAACGGCTGCTGTCGATCGACGGCGTAGGCCAGGTCCAGCGCGACGGCGGCGTGGACCGCGAGGTGCGCGTGCGCCTGGACCCCGACAAGCTGGCCGCGCAAGGCATCACCGCCGGCCAGGTCAGCCAGCAGCTGCGCAACTTCAACGTCAACCTGCCCGGCGGCCGCACCGAGATCGCAGGCGCCGAGCAGTCGGTCCGCACGCTCGGCAGCGCCGGCACCATCGAGGAGCTGCGCCAGACCCGCATCGACCTGCCGGGCGGACGCTCGGTGCGCCTGGCCGATCTCGGCGAGGTCGACGATTCCTGGGCTGACCCCCGCGGCCGCGCGCGCCTGGACGGCCAGGAGGTGGTCGGCTTCGGCGTGCTGCGCAGCCGCGGCTCCAGCGAAGTGGACGTCGCCGAGAAGGCCCGCGAGGCCATCGCCGAGCTCGACCGCGAGCGCGCCGACGTGACCATGAAGGAGGTCACCGCCTCGGTCGACCAGGTGATCGAGAGCTACGACGCCTCGATCGAGACCCTGGGGCTAGGCGCCCTGCTGGCCGTGTTCGTGGTCTGGATCTTCCTGCGCGACTGGCGTGCGACCCTGATCGCGGCCCTGGCCATGCCGCTGTCGCTGATTCCGACCTTCTGGGTGATGGACGTCACCAACCAGTCGTTCAACGTCGTGACCCTGCTGGCCCTGTCGCTGACCGTCGGCATCCTGGTCGACGACGCGATTGTGGAGATCGAGAACATCGTGCGCCACATGCGCGAGGGTAAGGATCCTTACCCCGCCGCGCTTGAGGCCGCCGACGAGATCGGGCTGGCCGTTGTGGCCACCACCGCCACCCTGGTCGCCGTGTTCGCGCCGACCGGCTTCATGCCCGGCGTGGTCGGCCAGTTCTTCAAGGCCTTCGCAGTCGCCTGCTGCGTGTCGGTGCTGTTCTCGCTGCTGGTGGCGCGCACGCTCACGCCGCTGATGGGCGCCTACCTGCTCCGCCGCAACAAGGCCAAGGAGCACGACGACGAGCCGCGCTGGATGCCGGCTTACCAGCGGATGCTGCGCTGGTGCCTGGGCACGCGCCGCAACCGCGTGATCGTGATGATCCTCGGCACCGTGTTCTTCTTCGGCTCCTTCGGCGTGGCCTCGCTGCTGCCGTTCGAGTTCATCCCGCCAGGCGACGTGTCGCGCTCGGTGATGTCGCTGGAGCTGCCGCCGGGCTCGACGCTGGACGAGACAGACGCGGCCGCCGCCCAGGTCACCAACAAGCTGCTGAAGCGGCCCGAGGTCGAGGCGGTCTACAGCTCCGTCGGCTCGGCCCAGACCGTCCAGGGTCCGGGCGGCGGGGGCGTGGCCGGCGACGTGCGCCGCGCGACCCTGACCATCAACCTCGTCCCCCGGCACGACCGCAAGCTGACCCAGCAGCAGTTCGAGCAGGAGATGAACGCCGAGTTCGCCGAAATCCCCGGCGCGCGCGTGCGCTTCGGCGCCGACGGCTCCAACGGCGGCGGCATCCAGATCGCGCTGGTCAGCGACGACCCGGCGGCGCTGCAGGCCGCGTCCCAGCGGGTCGAGACCGAGATGCGCCAGCTGCCGCAGCTGGCCAACGTGGCCTCCACCGCCAACCTGGCGCGGCCGGAAATCCTGATCGAGCCGAAGGCGGACAAGGCGGCCCTGCTGGGCGTGTCGGCCGCGTCGATCTCGCAAGCGGCGCGGGTGGCGACGCTCGGCGACGTCGAGGCGATCCTGCCCAAGTTCAACCTGCCCGACCGGCAGATCCCGATCCGGGTGATGCTGAACCAGGACGCGCGCGCCGATCTGTCGGTGATCGAGAACCTGCGGGTGCCGACCGCGTCCGGCGGTTCCGTGCCGCTGAGCGCGGTGGCGGACGTGCGCTTCGGCGCCGGGCCCTTGCAGATCGACCGGCTTGACCGGCGCCGCACCGCCACCATCCAGGGCGAGACCAAGGTGCCGCTGGGCGAGGCGCTGAACCTGGTCCACGCCCTGCCGTCGATGAAGAACCTGCCCGCCGGCGTGCAGGAGGTGCCGTCCGGCGACGCGGAGGCGCAGGGCGAGATGCTGACCGGCTTCCTGGTCGCCATCCTGACCGGCATTCTGCTGATGTACGTCGTGCTGGTGCTGCTGTTCCGCAGCTTCGCCACCCCGATCACCATCCTGGCGGCGTTGCCCGTCTCCTTCGGCGGGGCTTTCTTCCTGCTGCTGGTCACCGGCAAGGCCATGTCCATGCCGGCGCTGATCGGCATGATCATGCTGACCGGCATCGCCGCCAAGAACTCGATCCTGCTGGTCGAGTACGCGATCGAGGCCATGCGGGCGGGCATGGGTCGGACCGAGGCGCTGCTGGACGCGGCGCACAAGCGGGCGCGGCCGATCATCATGACCACGCTCGCCATGGGTGCGGGAATGGCGCCGATCGCCGCCGGCATGGGCGCCGACGTGGCCTTCCGCTCGCCGATGGCGGTGGCGGTGATCGGCGGCCTGGTGACCTCGACCCTGCTGTCGCTGCTGTTCGTGCCGGTGGCCTTCACCTTCGTCGACACGATCTCGGCCAAGTTCAAGCGCCGCACCGGCAAGCTGTTCGCCGCCCAGGGCAAGGAGGAGCCGGCGCCGGTCGCAGGGGAGTGAGGCCGTTAAGCTCCGCTTAACCGTCAACGCTCCATTAAGGACGTGTCTTCTTTCCCGGAGACACCCACCATCACCGAACTCGCAAAGCCCGACGCCCGCGTCGGGCTTTTTCTTTGGAGGCGGCGCTTCCCGTGCTTGCGCGGCGGCGCGCCGCGCTGCTATAGCCCGCCTCCTTCGAGCGCTGTGATCCGCGGTAGCTCAGTGGTAGAGCAGCCGGCTGTTAACCGGCTGGTCGTAGGTTCGAATCCTACCCGCGGAGCCACTCGACGCCTGCTTTGCGTTGAGTTTGCTTGACAATCTGCCATGCCCACTGGCTGGTTCATCAACCGGTTCATCAAAGTGGATGCCGGCCAAATGTCGGCGAGAGCGCGCGTTCCGTGCAGCGATCGAGGGCGCCTTACACAGCAGCCGGCCTGCCGAGCCGCACTACGACGGTACAGAGCAGCGCGCAGCGAGCGCTGGCAGAGGCTCTGAGGTCACAAACGAGCCCCTCTTTTTCGTTAATGCTGAGAAGCTCCCGTACGCTGTGCTCACCCAGGCATCGGCGCGTGGATCCGGCAGAGGACACCATCGGGCTCGAACTGCAAAAAGACCTCTCCGTCGAGTTCCCCCGCCAAGCCGCGTTCGATCATGCGCGTGCCGAACCCTCTGCGGTTCGGCGGCGACACGGGTGGCCCGCCGATCTCACGCCATTCGAACGTGAATGAGCGTCCTGCTGTGTCTGACGCTGTGCTCCACTCCACTTCAACCCTGCCGTCGTCATTCGACAGGGCGCCGTACTTGATCGCATTCGTGCATAGCTCGTGGACGGCCAGCGCAAGGGAAACTGCAGTCTGAGGCGCGAGGTGAAGGTCCGCTCCTGACCAGTGGATGCGGCGATCGTTCGAGCCGGCCGTCGCCTGCACTGCGGTGTCGACGATCTCCGAAAGAGTCGCCTTCTCCCAATTCTGGCGCGTCAGTAGGTTATGAGCGGCAGACAACGCGCCGAGACGCGCCTCGAAGGATCGTACGGCGGTTTCAGGGTCGTTCGAACCGCGGAACGTTTGCCGTGCGAGCGCCTGAACCACCGCGAGGGTGTTTTTCACCCGATGGTTCAGCTCGTTGACGAGAAGCCGCTGGTGTTCTTCCCAGCGTTTCCGCTCGGTGATGTCCATGACGACCCCGCGGGATCGGCGAACGACTCCGGCTTCGTCGCGAACGTACTCGCCGCGGCCTTCAACCCAGCGGACTTCGCCGTCGGGCAGCCGAATTCGCATCACCCAGGTGAAAAGCGAGCATCGGGTGTCTGCGAGCTCACGAGCGCTTCGTTCGTAGATCTCGGCTTCGTCCTCTGGGTGATAGCGCGATCGAACATCGGCGATCGTGAGGACGTGCTCCGGGCCGAAGCCATAGAGTTGCGACAGACGCGCGGAGTGGCGGAACACGCCACGGTCGTGGTCATAATCAACTATAGCCAGGGTCCCGGCATCCAAGGCAGCTTGGAGTTCCGCGTCGCGCTCGCGCAGACTTTCCTCGATCTGTTTGCGGCTGGTGACGTCCAGCACCACGCCCATGGTGCGCGACGGGGCTCCGGTGGGGCCGAGTTCGAACTCGGCCCGAATGAGAAACCAGCGCCACTCGTCGTCGAAACGATGGAACCGGTACTCGGCTTCGAAGAAGCGCTCCCCTCGTTCCAACGCGTCGGCAGCGACGGCTCGCACTCGCTCAAGATCGCCGGGGTGGTAACGAGCTCGTACTGCTTCGAGGTCCAGCGGAGCGTCCGGTGCAAGTCCCAAAAGCCGACTGAGATCGGGAGAGCCCGAGACTTCGTCGGTTCGCGCGTCATGCTCCCAAACGGCCATGCGCCCGGCCTCGATCGCCAGTCTAAGGCGCGACTCGCTGTCGGCGAGCGCCTTTGCAGCCGCCTCTCGTGCGGTGATGTCGATGGAGATTCCGACGAGCGTCCGCGGGGCGTCTCCCACCCACTCTGTTACTTGAGCGAAGACCTCGAGCCATCGGGTCTCCCCGCCCGCCAGGATCCGGAAGGCAACCCGGCCCTCGCCGGATTTGAGGACTTCTTCCCACTGACGGAAATATGCTGACTTGTCCTCGGGGTGAACGATGGCGGTCCAGTCGCTCAGCGTCGTGACTCCGGCGAACTCCGCCCCGGTGAGGTCTCTGAGGGCCTCGGCGTCGCTCCAAACGGTTTGCTGCGCCGCCAGGTCATGCTCCCAGGTCACCGCTTTTGCCGCGCGCTGTGCGATCCGCAGCCGTTGTTCGCTCGCGCGGAGGGCTTCTTCAGCCTGCGCCTGTTCGACCGCCGCAGAAGCGAGTTGAGCCAACTGGACGAGGACCGCCTGGTCTGTTTCGTCGAACTCTCCGCCGTCCGCCTTGTCTGAAAGCTGTATGAGCCCCAGGTTGCGGCCGTCGCGGCCGACCAGCGGTGCGGCCAACCAGCCGCGCATCGGCGGGTGCGCGTCGCGGGCCTTCCCGAACCCTCGCCAGCGAGGATGTGCTTCGAGTTCAGCTTGAGTCATCCTGACCGGGCGATTGGTCTCACAGACCCAGGCGTAAACGCCGTCACCTGAAGTGGCCTCTGCGTAGCCGCGCCACGCCTCGTACTTCTCAGTGAGGGCGACCGCATTGATCGCCTGGCTCCAATCAGCCCCTCGTGTAAGGCTGACCACCGCCTGATGAGCACCGATGATCTCGCGCGCGGATCGGGTGATCTCGTCGAGGGTAGACTGCAGGTCGGCAGCTTGAGTTACGACCAACGCCGCGTCGGCCAAGCGCTGAAGTTGCGCCGTCTGACGCAGCAGCCGTGCTTCAGTCGCCGACCGGTCGGTGACGTCCACCGATACGCCGACCACGCCCATTATTTGGCCGTCGAGGTCGCGAAGAGGAGCCTTGGTGGAACGAAAGGTCCGGGTCGTCCCGTCGGGCGAGGTGAACACCTCGTCGCTGACCTCCACCCGCCCGGTCGCCATCACCTGCCGATCATTTGCGGCGTGAGCTTCCCCTTCTTCGGCCTGTAGCGCGTACTGCGCAGCGGTCTTGCCGACGACCTCGTGCAGCGGGAGCCCCAAGACCGCTAGTGTCGCCTCGTTCGCGTAAATCGTCCGCGATTCCAGGTCCTTGGCGTAAATGAGGTCTGGACTTGAGCGGCCTATAGCTTCCAGCAGGGCTGCGACCCGGTGAGCCTCAGCCTCGCTATCGCGCAGCCGCTGCTCGAGTGCTTTGCGCTCCGTGACATCCTGCACGAGCCCCCACATTGCGATCGGCGTCCCAGTCTCGTCGTACGCCGCACGCGCGGAGGCGAGTATCCATGCCTCCTCCCCGTCTGCGGGACGACGGATCCGGTACTCGATGCGATATTGTTCTCGACGTTCGACTGCTTCCCGCACCGCAGCTTCGGCGCGCGGCGCGTCGGCCGGATGGAGCACCGTTTCCTGTAACTCGCGCCAGGTGAATCGTGCGTTCGGCGACGTTCCAAATATCCGATGCGCGACCGGCGAGAAGTCCACTAGGTCCGTGACGGGATCCCAGCTCCAGTCGCCGACGCCCGAGAACTCGAGGGTGAGGCGAAGGCGCTCGCCTGCGTCGTGAGCGTCCCAGACGGGGCGCAGTTCACCAGCCGTGCTCACTTAAAAATCCCCATCGGGCACAGCCCGCCGACACCCCTGCGTGATCGATGAACGACGGCTGAGCTTTAAGGTTCCATCCAGGGGAGACGGGGTCTCACGCCTCTGCGACGCCGAAGCGCATTCTCCATGACGCCTGCTGAAGCGATGAACCCGTGGCGCGGCGCTTGCTCGGTGAGACGACGCTCGGGCCAAATTGGAACGACCCGTTCGGGGGATGACGATGTTCTCGAAAAAGCAGCAGGCGCCGGTCACGACAACCAATCAAGTCGAGGCGGTTCCGGAGAAGATGGTCGCCACGCAACTCCGACCGGCGGCGACGAGCTCGGTTCTCGGCCACGACCTTCGCTTTACCGGCAACCTCAGCGGCGAGGGCGACATCCGTGTCGTCGGAACGCTCGAGGGCGATATTCGCGTGAAGACGGTGCAGGTGGCTGAGGGGGCTCGTGTCGACGGCATGATCGTCGGCGAGAAGGTCCGGATCGACGGTCACGTACACGGCGGCGTGACGGCGGCCGAAGTTCACCTTGGGGCGACTGGTCGGCTCAATGGCGATGTGAGCAGCGATCGCTTCTCGCTCGAGCCTGGCTCTTCCTTCGAAGGCCGCAGTCAACGCAAGCGAGCCTGACATTCGTCAGACCACTACTCGGCGGACTGCGCAGGCCTCTCATCTGAGACGTCGACGTTGACGCCGACCATACCCAGGAATTCGCCGTTGGGAGCGAAACGCGGCTCTGCGCGCGTTCTCAACGTTCGCAGTTCACCATCAGCCCGTCTGTAACGGGCGTCGACCGTGAATGAGTGGCGTGCTGCCATAGCCGCGGCGACAGTGGAGAATACCCGCTCCTGATCTTCTTCGACCAAGGTGCTGGCCCATGTGAACCGGGGCAGGTCGGCAGCCTCGACGCCCCAGAATTCACGGAGCGCCTTGTTCAGGTAGATGCAGCGGCCGTCGGGATCTCCGAGCCAGATCATCGCCGGCATCGCTTCGGCTATTGGCACGAAAGGGCCTGCAGCCAGGTTGAGAAGGGTTGGATCCATGTGGCGCTTCCTTCGGCCTGTCAGCGCAGTCTAGGTTTACTGATTGCCGCAGCGATTTGGATCAAGCTCAGTGACAGGGTTCTCCTGAACGAGCCTCAGCGAATTGTTCCCGCAAGACTCTGGCCAGATCGGCTTGGGTAAACGGCTTCGCGAGTCGAGGCAGCGCCTTGGCCTCGCCCTCCCGAAGCTCGGCGAACCCGGTCGCGAGCACGACCGGCAGGTTCGGGTACATGGCGGTCAAGGCCGTGGCGAGCTGCACGCCGTTCACCTTTGGCATCGCGAAATCTGTGATCACGAGATCGACAGTGTTGCGGCTTACGAGCGACAAGGCTTCAGCCGCCGAAGACGCTGCGAGCACCCTTTGGCCCAGGTCCTCCAGCATGGCTGTAAGGTTCGTGAGGACCAGATCGTCGTCGTCGACGGCTAGAACGGTCAACGAGGGTGTGTCAGGCGATGCTGCCGTCCCCTCATCGGGCCTCACGTGCGCACGTACGATCCCTTCCGCTTGAGGAAGCCACAGTTCGGCCCGCGTTCCTTCGCCGAGCTTGCTGGAAAGCCTGAGCTGCCCCCCAGACTGCTCGGCGAGCCCATGCACCATCGACAACCCGAGTCCCGTCCCGCGTCCGACCCCCTTCGTAGTGAAGAACGGCTCGGCCGCGCGGGCGAGCGTCAACTCGTCCATTCCCGATCCTTCGTCGGTGACGACCAGGCGCACATAGTCGCCGCTCTTCAAGCCTTGTCCGGCCGCGTCGGCCGCGCCTTCCGCGAAGGCTTCGATCCTGATCGTCCCGCCTTCCGGCATGGCGTCTCGGGCGTTCAGAATCAGGTTTAGCAGCGCGGTTTCCAGCTGGTTGGCGTCGGTCCTGACAGGCGGGAGTTCCCACGGGATGCGGGTGACGAGCTGGACGGTCGGGCCGAGAGATCGTTGCAGGAGGGCGGTCATGCCCCGAACAACGTCAGACACGTTCACGGCTTCGACGACCAATTCCTGCTTCCGGGCGAAGGCCAGCATACGTTGGGTGAGCGTCGCGCCTCGTCGTGCGCCCTGGACTGCATTGTCCAGGAGCGCTCGAGCTCGTGCATCATCGGGAAGTCGCTTGCTGAGAAGCTCCAGGCTGCCGAGCACGGCCATCAACAGATTGTTGAAGTCATGCGCGATCCCGCCTGTCAGCTGACCGATGGCCTCCATCTTCTGGGAGTGAAGCAGGGCTTCACGCGCTTCTTCCAGCGCCCGTTGCGCCTCCATGCGATCAGTGATGTCGCGCGTGATCTTGGCGAATCCGATGATCTCGCCGGTCTCGTCCTTGATCGGGTCGATGACGACGTTAGCCCAGAACCGGGTGCCGTCGGCCCGAACTCGCCATCCTTCCTTCTCGAACCGCCCTTCTTCCGCAGCGATTTTCAGCGCCCGTTCGGGAATGGCGGCGGCGAGGTCCTCTTCCGTGTAAAAGCGGGAGAAGTGCTCGCCTATGATCTGGCCGGCGCTGTAGCCCTTGATCTTCTCGGCGCCGGCGTTCCAGCTCGCGATCCGACCGGTCGGATCCAGCATATAGATGGCGTAGTCAGTCACCCCCTGAACCAAGAGCCTGAATTGCTCTTCGCTGGCTCTCAATGCGCGCTCGGCCGCCCGCCTCTCTGTTAGGTCGCGGGTGACCTTTGCGAATCCGATGAGCTGACCCGACTCGTTGCGGATGGGATCAATGACGACATGGGCCCAAAAGCGAGTGCCGTCCTTCCTAAGGCGCCATCCCTCCCGCTCGAATCTTCCCTTCTCGTCAGCTTCTCGCAGCGCGGTCTCTGGCAGTCCGACGGCGCGGTCTTCGGGCGTGTAAAACTTCGAGAAGTGCTGACCGACGATCTCGTCCTCGGCGTAACCCTTGAACCGCTCCGCGCCGGGGTTCCAGCTGCTGACCCGCCCCTCACGGTCGAGCATGTAGATGGCGTAGTCGGTGATCGCGTGCACCAGCACGCGCATACGAGC
>Ga0196974_1000238_pt1 | contig 12522 bp, 9 predicted proteins | sample S1_1013CmetaG_FD_155477 | JGI IMG/M metagenome (GOLD analysis project Ga0196974, IMG submission 155477) | Soil microbial communities from Anza Borrego desert, Southern California, United States - S1_10-13C | ecosystem: Environmental > Terrestrial > Soil > Desert | place: USA: California...
GAGGACGTCGCGATCGCGGCGGCAGGCCCCCCCGCGTCGGTCGTCGCAAGGCGGCCGCCGCGTGATCCGTCAAAGGCCCGAAGGCAGGGCCGCCAGTCGGAGGGCGTGTGGAAAACGGCCGCGCGGGACAGCCTGTCTCGTCGAAACGGTAACAACACAACAGCACCGGGCGAGGCCCGGCTGTCCCGCGCCCTCCCCACCCGACCTGCCGCGCCTCGCGCGGCGGGGCGAGACCGCATGACTTCGTCATCCCCGGACAACGAGCCCGAGAGGACGAGGCCGATCCGCGACGAAGCGGCGAAGAGTCGTGCCCGCTCTCTCCCCCGTACGTTGTCGCCACCCTTGAGCCGGACCGCCCCGGCTGTCACGGTCCCGCCGATGCCTGATCCGTCGTTCTTTCCCCCGTCCGCCCCGCCGCCGCGCCCTGTCGCGCCGGGCCTTTATCTCGTGGCGACGCCGATCGGGAATCTGCGGGACATGACGCTGAGGGCGTTGGACGTGCTGGCCGCAGCCGATCTCGTGCTGGCCGAGGACACGCGGGTGACCGCGAAACTGCTGTCGGCCTATGGGCTCAGGGCCAGGCTGGAGCGGTGCGACGACCACGCCTCTGCGAAGGCGGCGGAACTGGCCGTCGAACGACTGCGCGAGGGTGCGGTGGTGGCTTTGGTCTCCGACGCGGGCACGCCGCTGGTCAGCGATCCGGGCTTCGTGGTGGCGCGGGCGGCGATCGCCGAGGGCCTGCCGGTGCATCCGGTCCCGGGCCCGTCCAGCCTGCTGGCGGCGCTGTGCATCGCCGGCCAGCCGGCCGACCGGGTGCTGTTCGCCGGCTTCCTGCCGCCGAAATCAGGCGCCCGGCGCACGGCGCTCGAGGAGTTGCGCCCCGGCCGTCAGACGCTGGTTTTCTTCGAGAGCGGCCCGCGCCTCGCCGACAGCCTCGCCGACATGGCCGCCGTGCTCGGACCTCGCCCCGCCGCCGTCGCCCGCGAGCTGACCAAGCTGTACGAGGAATGCGTCCGCGGCTCGCTGGCCGAACTCGCCGCCGATCCGCGCTGCCAGGCGCCGAAGGGCGAGATCGTCATCGTCGTCGGGCCGGGCGAGATCGAGATCGCCTCGGAGGCCGACGCCGACGCCGCCCTGTCGGAGGCCCTGACCCGTCTGCCGCCGGGCGAGGCGGCGGCGGAGGTGTCGAAGGCGCTGAACCTGCCCCGCAAGCCCCTCTACCGACGGGCGCTGGAGTTGCAGGGCCGGTGAGCGGCGCCCGGCCCCCGGTCCGCCTCAAGGCGCCGAGGGTCATGCCGGCGAAGCGCGGCTGGCGGGTGACGCTCGGGGCGCTGGCGCATCGTGAGGGCCACCGGTCGGAATGGCTGGCGGCGCTGCTGCTGATGAGCCGCGGCTATCAGCTGCTCGGATTCCGGCTGAAGACCCGGGCCGGCGAGATCGACATCCTCGCCCGGCGCGGCCGGACCCTGGCGGTGGTCGAGGTCAAGCGGCGCGCCACCCTGGATCTCGCCCTCGCGGCATTGTCCGGAAAACAGTATGATCGGCTGTTGGCCGCGGGCCGCGCGGTGTTGCGTCAAAGACCCAGCTTGGCCGGACATCTGCTCAGAATCGATATGGTGGCGCTGGCTCCGGGCCGGCTTCCGCGCCATCGTCGGGGCGTGGAGCCGTTCGGGAGGGGGCGGGCGTGACGCGCGAGGAAGCCGAGTCCGTTCTGACGGAGGCCGGGCAGGCCGATGACGGGGCCTTCCCGCTGCTGGAAGCGGCCATCGCCTGCGCCATCCATGACTATCCTTTCCGCGATCCCGAACCCGTGCGCACCCTGGCGCACAACGCGGCCGAACGGCTGGCCGAACGGATCGGCAGCGAAGGACCGGATGACGCCCTGGCCGAGACCATGGCCTCGGATATGCGGCTCAACGGCGACCTGCTGAACTACGACCACCCGGGCAATACCGACGTCATCGACGTGGCCGAGCGGCGCCGCGGCCTGTCGGCGACCCTGGCCATCTTCTACATCGACGCGGCGCGGCGCGGCGGTGTGCGGGCGCAGGGCGTCGACTTCCCCGGCCACTTCCTGCTCCGCGTCGAAACCCCCGAGGGACCGGTGGCGCTGGATCCGTTCAGTCAGGGCCGGCTGGTGCTGCCGTCCGAGCTGACCCGGCGGGCGTTGCGGGCCGGTCTGACTCCGCACGTTGCCGACCGGCTGGACGTGCTGATGGCGCCGGTCAGCGACCGCCAGGCCCTGCTGCGCCTGCAGAACGTGCTGTTCAGCCGCGCCCTTCGCGCCCAGGACTTCGAGGGCGCCGAACGCTCGGCCCTGCGCCGCGCCCTGCTCGATCCGGAAGATCATCGTCCGTGGCTGGACGTCGCCTCGGCGCGGGAGAAGCAGGGGGCGCTGGCGGGGGCGCTGGAGGCCCTTTCGCGGGCCCGCTCGCTCGACGACCCGACCGAGGCGCATCGCCGGATGTCGGTCGACCGGGTCAGGCTCCAGCTGAACTGACCTTGCGCCGCCCCTCCCGGCTGCCCATTAGCCAAGCTCCACCCGCTCGGAAGGACAGGGCATGCTGAGAGTCGCGATCCAGATGGACCCCATCGAGGCGGTCAACATCGAGTCCGACACCACCTTTCTGCAGGCCATGGAGGCCCAGAACCGGGGCTACCCCGTCTGGGTCTATGACTTCCGGACTCTGGCGCTGGAGGATGGGCGGCTGTTCTGCCGGGCCCGTCCGGTGACGCTGCGCCAGACCGCCGGCGACCACTACACGGCCGGCGACTGGGTCAAGCTGGATCTCGGCGAGGATGTCGACGTGATCCTGATGCGTCAGGACCCGCCGTTCGACATGGCCTATGTCACCGCCACCTATCTGCTCGAAACCGTGCATCCCGGGACGCTGGTGGTGAACGATCCCGCCGAGGTGCGCTCGGCCCCCGAGAAGCTGCTGGCTACCCGCTTTCCGGGCCTGCAGCCGCCGACCCTGATCAGTTCGGACCCGGTGGCGCTGGATGAGTTTCACGCCCGCCACGGCGACGTGGTGCTCAAGCCCCTCCATGGAGCGGCGGGTTCAGGCGTGGTGCGGCTGAAGGCGGACGATCCCAATCTGGGCGCCCTGGTCGAAATCCACGCCATGGGGTCGCGCGACCCGCTGGTCATCCAGAAATTCGTCCCGGCCGTCTCCAGGGGCGACAAGCGCATCATCCTGATCGACGGCGAACCGGTCGGCGCCATCAATCGCATTCCGGCCGCCGGCGCCGTCCGGTCCAACCTGCGGGTCGGGGGCGTGGCCGCGCCGGTCGAGCTGACCGCCCGCGACCTCGAGATCTGCGCCGCCATCGGCCCGACGCTGCGGGAGCGGGGCCTGATCTTCGTCGGCATCGACGTGATCGGCGACTGGCTGACCGAGATCAACGTCACCTCGCCGACCGGGGCGCAGCAGCTGAAGCGCTTCACCGGCGTCGATGCGGCGGCGCTGATGTGGGATGTGATCGAAAGGAAGCGAGGCGGATAACGCTGCTCTTGTAAAGGCTGTCTGTTCGTGGTTCGTTCTCATCCGGGCAGGAGGCGGCCATGCTGGCCAACGTCGTCACGGTGGCTTTTGAGGGCGTCGATGCCCGCCGCGTCGACGTGCAGGTGTCGCAGCTTTCGGCGCAGGAGGGGTCCTTCACCCTCGTCGGTCTCGCCGACAAGGCAGTGGCCGAAAGTCGCGAGCGGGTCCGGGGCGCGTTCGGCGGCATCGGCCTCGCCCTGCCGTCGCGGCGGGTTATCGTCAATCTGGCCCCCGCCGACCTGCCCAAGGAGGGCAGCCATTTCGACCTGCCGATCGCCCTGGCCCTGCTGGCCTCCATGGGTGTCATCCCGCCGGACGCCCTGGAGGGTTGGGCGGCCGTCGGAGAGCTCGGCCTCGACGGGCAGATCGCGCCTGTGGGCGGGACCCTGCCCGCGGCGGTGGCCGCCGACTCGATGGGGCTGGGCCTGATCTGTCCCGAGGCCAACGGGCCGGAGGCGGCCTGGGCCGGCGATGTGGCTGTGCTGGCGCCGCGCTCGCTGATCGGTCTGGTCAACCACTTCAAGGGCGTGCAGGTGCTGCGCCGGCCCGAGCCCGGGGCGATGCGCTCCGGCGAGCGCGTCCCGGATCTGCGCGAGGTCAAGGGCCAGGAGAGCGCCAAGCGGGCGCTGGAGATCGCCGCGGCGGGCGGCCACAACCTGCTCTTCGTCGGCCCGCCGGGCTCGGGCAAGTCGATGATGGCGGCGCGGTTGCCGGGCCTGCTGCCGCCGCTGACGCCGAAGGAACTGCTGGAGACCTCCATGGTCTGGTCGGTGGCCGGGCTGATCGAGCGCGGAGCCCTGACCCGCGACCGGCCGTTCCGCAGTCCGCACCACTCGGCCTCGATGGCGGCGCTGACCGGCGGCGGGCTGCGCGCCAGACCTGGCGAGGCCTCGCTGGCGCACAACGGCGTGCTCTTCCTGGATGAACTGCCCGAGTACTCGGCCCAGGCCCTCGACTCCCTGCGTCAGCCGCTCGAGACGGGGGAGATCGTGGTGGCCCGGGCCAACGCCCACGTTCGCTATCCCGCCCGCTTCCAGCTGGTGGCGGCGATGAACCCATGCCGCTGCGGCCTGGGCGGCGGTGGCAAGGGGGCCTGCGGCAAGGCCCCGCGTTGCCAGCGCGACTATCAGAACCGCATCTCCGGCCCGATGTTCGACCGCATCGACCTGACCGTCGAGACTCCCCCGGTCACCGCAGCGGACATGGCCCTGCCGCCGCCCGCCGAGGGCACGGCCGAAGCCGCCGCCCGCGTCCTCGCCGCCCGCGCCATGCAGGAGGACCGGCTGCGCGCCGCCGGCATCGACCCGGAAACCGCCCACGACCAGGCGACCAACGCCCGCGCCTCGGGCGAGACGCTCGACCGCTTCGCCATGCCCGACGAAGCCGGCCGGGCTCTGCTGATGCGGGCCGGCGAGGCGGGCGGCCTGACCGCAAGGGGCTGGACACGAACGCTGCGGCTGGCCCGCACCATCGCCGATCTCGACGGCTGCGACGGGGTGCTGCGGCGGCACATCGCCGAGGCTCTGGTGCACCGCCGCTCCACCATCGGCGCCCACGCCGACTTCGAGCGTCAGGCGGCCCGGAGCGAGCCGTCGATGCCGGCGTGGTGACCCGCGACCGCCTTACGGATTTGTCACGCCTCATCTCCGGGGCAGGGCGTTAGCGTCGCGACGGGAGGACCTCGCCATGACATCACGAATCGCCTCGCTGACCCTCGCCGCCGCCACCGGCCTCGCCGCCCTGCCGACGCACGCCGATCCCGCCTTCCGCTTCGAGGACGTGACCGCCACCCACCTGCCGGAGACGGTCCTGCGCAATAGCATGGACGTGGGGGTCGCGGATCTCGACGGGGATGGCGATCTCGACGTCATCATCCCGCAGGAGTTCCGCCTCAACAAGCTGCTGCTGAACGGAGGGGACGGGCGGTTCGTCGACGCCTCGGCTAGGGTGCCGGCGCTGACGGCGGAAGAGCTGGCGGGCGGACCGCCGCAGCTGCAGTTTCCCGGCGCCGGCCACGACAGCGAGGATGTGTCGATCGGCGACTTCGACGGCGACGGCGTGCTGGACGCGGTCATGGTCGCTGAGGACGACGTGAAGTTCGGGCGCACCCAGGTTCACGAATATCTCCGCGGTCTCGGCGACGGCCGGTTCGAGCGCGTGCGCCCCGGTCTCCCCGACATGGAGGCGGACGCCGTCGCTCATGCCGACCTCGACGGCGACGGAGACCTCGACCTGTTGGTCGCCGGGGCCGGGCAGGACCGGCTGCTGGTCAACGACGGCCGGGGCGCATTCACGGACGACACCGCCGCGCGCCTGCCGCCCGAGGACGGGGTGACCCAGGACGTCGAGATTGCCGATCTCGACAGGGACCGGGACCTCGATGTCGTGCTGGGACAGGAAGGCGGCCACGCCCTGTGGCTGAATGACGGAAGCGGCCGCTTCACCGACGCCTCCGACCGCCTGCCGGACCCCGGCAGTGTCGAGGCGCGCAAGGTGACGCCGGGCGACGTCGACGGAGACGGCGATCTCGACCTCTATTTCAGCCACGTCGGCTGGCAGGGGCGGGCGCCTCAGGACCATCTGCTGATCAACGACGGCTCCGGCCGTTTCACGAACGAGACCGCCCGGCGCATTCCCGCCGAGACCGCCACGACCCTGACCGCCCGCTTCGCCGATCTGGACGGCGACGGGGATCTCGATCTGGTGCGTGGCGAGGATGGACCTCTGACGGTCTGGACCAACGACGGAGCCGGCGTGTTCACCGACGTGTCCGCCGCCGTGCTGGCCAACGGGGTCCAAGGGACGAACATCGCCATCGCCCTGGCGGACTTCGACGGCGACGGCCGCATCGACATCTATGTCGGTCAGCTGAAGGCCGGACGACCGGACGAAACCCTCCGCGATAGACTTTTGCTTAACCGACCTGATTGAACCGCCCTTAGGGATTGATCCCCAATGTGTCCCCCCGGGGAGGCGACATGGCGCGACGGCGAGTGGATACCCAGGCGAAGATCGGGCAGCCGCCGCCGGAAGCGGCCGAGCAGCAGTTTCTGCGGCTGATGAGCCACGAGATGCGGACGCCGCTCAACGGCGTCATCGGCATGCTCGGCCTGTTGCAGCGAACCCGGCTGGACGGCGCCCAGCGCGCCTACGCCGAGGCCGCGCGGTCCTCCGCCGAGCACCTGCTGGGTCTGGTCAACGACCTGCTCGACTACGCCCGGCTGGAAGCCGACCGGCTGGAATTCGACGCCGCCTCGGTCGACATCGAGACGCTGGTGCGCGGCGTGGCCGAGCTGCTCAGCCCCAAGGCGCACGACAAGGGGCTGGAGATCGCCTGGTCGGTGGCGCCTGACGCCGTCGACGTCATGGCCGACGAGGGGCGGCTCCGGCAGGTGCTGTTCAACCTCGCCGGCAATGCAGTGAAATTCACCGAGAACGGAGGCGTTCGCATCACCGTCGAGCGCTCGGGCGGATCGCAGAAGCGGCCGAAGCTGGCCTTCATCGTCGACGACACCGGCCCGGGCGTGCCGGTCGAGGCGCGCGGCCGCATCTTCGAGGAATTCGGCCACGTCGACGCTTCCGACGCCAGCCGCTTCGGCGGCGCCGGGCTCGGTCTGGCGGTGGTCCGCAAGCTGGCCCACGCCATGGGCGGAACCGTCAGCGTCGCCGACCGGCCGGACGGCCCCGGCGCCCGCTTCCGCTTCGAGGCCGTGTTCCCGGCGGTCAAGGGCGCGCCGGAGCGGGCCCTGTCGCTGGCCGGCCTGACGGTCGCCGTGGTCAGCCCCGACCCCTTCATCCGCGCCGCCGCCATCGCCCAGATCGAGGCGTCGGGCGGCACGGTCGCCGTCAAGGCGCCGGTGGTGCTGATCGACCATGCGTCGCGGGCGGCCGGACTGAGCCTCGTGCCCCGCCCTCTCGACGCCCGCGCCATCGTGCTCCTGAAGCCGTCCGAGCGGGACCTGATCGCGCGCTACCGCTCGGCGGGCTTCCAGGGCTATCTGATCAAGCCGCTACGGCGCGGCTCGCTGGCCGAGCGGGTGCTGGCCGCTTCGGGCGCGCAGCAGACCATGCAGCCGGGACCGCCGCCGCCGCCGCCCGAGGACGACCGCGTCGCCCTGACCCGGTTCTCGGGCATCCGGGTGCTGCTGGTCGAGGACAATCCGGTCGGCGCCTTGCTGGCCGCGACCCTGCTGCGCCGCGAGGGCTGCGCGGTCGAGACCGCCGCCAGCGGCCACGAGGCGCTCGATGCGCTGAAACGGGCCCGCTACGATCTCGTCTTCATGGACATGCGCATGCCCGGCATGGACGGCCCCAGCGCCGCCCGCGCCATACGCGCCCGCGGCGACGAGACCCCGATCGTGGCGCTGACCGCCAACGCCTTCGCCGAGGATCGCCGCGCCTGCCTCGAAGCGGGCATGGACGACCATCTGGTCAAGCCGCTCGAGCTGGAAGCCCTCCGCGCCGCACTGGCCCGCTGGACGAAAAGCGCGGACCGCGCCAAGGTCGCCGTCGCATAGGGCGCGCGGGGGCGCCGAACGAGGGCGTCAATGACCGACAGCACCACGACCGACAAACCCGTGCGCGGCCTTGGCGGTCTCGCGGTCTATGGCGAGCGGCGCGTGTTCGTCATGCTGCTGCTGGGCTTCGCCTCCGGCCTGCCGAACCTGCTGATCTTCGACACCCTTTCGGCTTGGCTGAGGGACGCCAGCGTTTCGCTGGAGGTGATCGCATTCTTCGGCCTTGCGACCCTGACCTACGCCCTGAAGTTCGTCTGGGCCCCCCTGCTGGACCGGACCAATATTCCGGTCCTGACCAAATGGCTCGGGCACCGCCGCTCGTGGATGCTGGCGACGCAGGGGATGCTGATCCTCGGGCTGTGGCTGATCTCAGGATCCAATCCGCAGTCGGCGCTCGGCATGGTCGCCGTATTCGCCGTTATTGTCGGGTTCTTCGGCGCGACCCAAGACATCGCGATCGACGCTTGGCGGATCGAGGCGGCCGACGATAGCCGGCAGGGCGCGATGGCCGCGGCCTATCAGCTGGGCTGGCGGGTCGCGCAGATCGTGGCCGGTGCCGTGCCGTTGATCCTCGCCCAACTTTACAACTGGAACTTCTCCTACGCCGTAATGGCCGCCCTGATGGGCTTCGGCGTGCTCGGCGTCCTACTGGCCCCTCGCGAGCAGAAGCACATCGTCCGGCCTATCCCGGTCGGGGACATTCCCTCGCGCCCGACCCTAGAGATCGTGGAGTGGATCGTCCGCCTTGGGTTGATTGTTATCGCCGCCTTGATCATCGGCACCGGATTGACCGACAAGCCGGATGCCCTGCTGTGGGCGTTCGGCGGCGTGCTGGATGAGCCGACCCGGGCCGCGATCACGGCTGGTCTGGAGAATAGCGAAGCCTCGGGCGTCCTGCTTCAATTCGCCTACGTGATCGGCGGTTTCGCGCTGCTGGCCGCGGCCTGCTGGCCCCTGCCGGGGCTGCGGACCCGGCCCGGAGCCTATCTCGCCGGCTCGTTCGGTGAACCGCTGATGGATTTCCTGATCCGCTTCGGGAAGCTGGCGGTGCCGATCCTGGCGCTGATCTGCCTCTACCGGTTGGCCGATTTCGTCCTCAACATCATGAACCCGTTCTATCAGGACCTCGGCTTCTCCAAGATCGAGATCGCTGAGGTGCGTAAGGTGTTCGGGGTGGTGGCGACATCCGTCGGCGTCTTCCTCGGCGGCTGGATGGTCGTGCGGCTGGGGTTGATCCGAACCATGGTGGTCGGGGCCTTCATGAGCCCGGTGTCGAACCTGATCTTCGCTTGGCTGGCCACGCAGGGCCATGACCTCGGCGCGCTGTTCGTCGCCATCGGGGTGGACAATGTGGCGACCGGAATCGCGGGCACGGCGCTCATCGCCTACATGTCGAGCCTGACCTCCATCGGTTTCACCGCGACGCAGTACGCTCTGTTCAGTTCGCTCTACGCCTTGCCCGGAAAGATCATCGCCACCCAGTCCGGCAAGATCATCGAAGGTTCGGCGCGCTGGGCCGATGCGGGTGGACTTCCTGCCGCCTTCAAGGGGCTGTTCAACCGCCTGCCCGAGGGCTCGCTCGTCGAGGCAGGGGCCAAAAGCGGGGTGACCCCCGCGGGGCTCGGCGCGGGGTACTTCACCTTCTTCCTCTATTCGACCGTCATCGGGATCTTCGCGATCCTGCTCGCCTTCTACGTTGCCAAAAGGCAGCCGGCGGTGGTGGCGGCGCAGAAGGCGCGGGAGGCGGAGGCTGCCACGGAGGCCCAGCCCTCCTGACGGTTCAGCCTTCCTCGCCCATCGCCCCTTCCTCGTAGGCGGCGAAGGTGGCGGCGGTGATGATCTCGCTGACCGAGGCGCCGAGCGAGACGATCTGGACCGAGCGTTCGAGGCCGACCAGCAGCGGCCCGATGACGGTCGCGCCGCCGAGCGCCTGGACCAGCCGGGTCGAGATGGCGGCCGAGTGGATGCCGGGCATGACGAGAACGTTGGCGTCCTTGGAGAGCCGCATGAACGGGTAGGCGGTGCGGGCCTCGGGATCGAGGGCCAGTTCGGCGGGCATCTCGCCCTCGTATTCGAAGTCGACGCCGCGCTGGTCGAGCAGGCGGATGGCCTCGCGGATCATCTCGCCGCGATCCCCGGGCGGATTGCCGAAGGTCGAATAGCTGAGGAAGGCGACGCGCGGGTTGCGGCCCAGCCGGCGCACGGTGGCGGCGGCCTGGACGGCGATGTCGGCGAGATCCTCGGCGCCCGGCAGCTCGTGGATCGAGGTGTCGGCGACGAAGAGGGTGCGCCCTTTCGCCAGAAGGATGGACAGGCCGATCATCCGTTCGCGGACGTCGAGGACGCGGCGGACCTCCTTGAGCACCATGTTGAAGTTGCGGGTCACGCCGGTGACCATGCAGTCGGCTTGGCCGCGGGCGCACATGGCGGCGCCGAAATAGTTGCGGTCCTGGTTGATCATCCGCTGCACGTCGCGGCGAAGATAGCCGCGACGCTGGAGGCGGGCGTAGAGCCAGTCGGTGTATTCGACGTTGTGTTCGGAGACGCGGGCGTTGACGATCTCGATGCCCATCTCGTCGAAATTCAGCCCGGCCTCGGCGGCGTTCTTGCGGATCAGCTCCTCGCGGCCCAGCAGGATCGGCGTGCCGAGCTCGGCCTGTTTGAAGCCCCAGGCGGCGCGGATGACGGCGGTCTCCTCGCCCTCGGCGAAGACGACCCGCTTGTTCGGCGCGGCGCGCACGGCGCCCGAGATGTTCTGCACCAGGGCCGCCGACGGATCGAGCCGCGAGCGCAGCTGGGTCCGGTAGGCGTCCATGTCCTCGATCGGCTTGCGGGCCACGCCGGTGTCCATGGCGGCCTGGGCCACGAACGGCGGGATGTACCAGATCAGGCGAGGGTCGAACGGCGTCGGGATGATGTAGTCGCGGCCGAACTTCAGCTTGCGGCCGCGGTAGGCGGCGGCGACCTCGTCCGGCACGTCCTCGCGGGCGAGGGCGGCGAGGGCCTGGGCGCAGGCCACCTTCATCTCGTGATTGACGCGGCGGGCGCGGACGTCGAGCGCGCCGCGGAAGATGTAGGGGAAGCCGAGGACGTTGTTGACCTGGTTCGGATAGTCCGACCGGCCGGTGGCGATGATGGCGTCCGAGCGCACCGACTGCACGTCCTCCGGCGTGATCTCGGGGTCCGGGTTGGCCATGGCGAAGATGATCGGATTGGGCGCCATTGAGGCGACCATTTCCTTGGTGATCGCGCCCTTGGCGGACAGGCCGATGACCACGTCGGCGCCGACCATGGCCTGCTCGAGCGTGCGCAGGGGGGTGTCGGTGGCGTGGGCCGCCTTCCACTGGTCGACGTTTGGGCGGCCCTTGTAGACGACGCCCTCGCGGTCGATGATTACCGTGTTCTCGGCCCGCACGCCCGCGGCCTTCATCAGACCGATCGAGGACAGGCCGGCGGCGCCGGCGCCGGTGAGGACGACCCTGAGGTCCTCCAGCCTCTTGCCGGCGATATGGGCGGCGTTGATCAGGCCGGCGGTCGAGATGATGGCGGTGCCGTGCTGGTCGTCGTGGAAGACCGGGATGTCGAGCAGGTCCTGCAGCTGGGCCTCGATCTCGAAGCATTCGGGGGACTTGATGTCCTCCAGATTGATGCCGCCCCAGGTGTCGCCGATGTTCTTGACCACGGTGACGAACTCGTCCGGGTCGGTGGTCTTCACCTCGACGTCGAAGCTGTCGACGTCGGCGAAGCGTTTGAACAGGACGGCCTTGCCCTCCATCACCGGCTTGGACGCCATATGGCCGAGGTTGCCGAGGCCGAGGATGGCCGTGCCGTTGGAGATGACGGCGACCAGATTGCCCTTGGAAGTGTAGTCGTAGGCCTTGTCGACGTCGTCGGCGATGGCCAGCACCGGCACGGCCACGCCCGGCGAATAGGCCAGCGACAGGTCCCGCTGGGTCGCCATCGGCTTGATCGGGGCCATGGAGATCTTGCCCGGCTGGGGACTGCGGTGGAACTCCAGCGCGTCCTCGTCGGAGAAGGTCTGCTTGTCGGTGTGGTCGGGCATGTCGGCGAAGGCTTCCGCAGGGTCGGGTCGGGAGGATTGTTCCTAGGCCGGGGGAGGCGAGGGGACAACCGGCGGGGAGAGAGCGGGCACGACTCTTCGCCGCTTCGTCGCGGATCGGCCTCGTCCTCTCGGGCTCGTTGTCCGGGGATGACGAAGTCATGCGGTCTCGCCCCGCCGCGCGAGGCGCGGCAGGTCGGGTGGGGAGGGCGCGGGACAGCCGGGCCTCGCCCGGTGCTGTTGTGTTGTTACCGTTTCGACGAGACAGGCTGTCCCGCGCGGCCGTTTTCCACACGCCCTCCGACTGGCGGCCCTGCCTTCGGGCCTTTGACGGATCACGCGGCGGCCGCCTTGCGACGACCGACGCGGGGGGGCCTGCCGCCGCGATCGCGACGTCCTC
>Ga0196974_1000240_pt1 | contig 12485 bp, 8 predicted proteins | sample S1_1013CmetaG_FD_155477 | JGI IMG/M metagenome (GOLD analysis project Ga0196974, IMG submission 155477) | Soil microbial communities from Anza Borrego desert, Southern California, United States - S1_10-13C | ecosystem: Environmental > Terrestrial > Soil > Desert | place: USA: California...
GATAGAGAATGGCGTTATAAACTAAGGACCCACCTCCAACTCCAGCACCCCGTGTAACAGTCGTTCCAACTTCCTGTACAAAGTCAAAAACGCCTGTATATACAGGTATCGGCCGCCCAAAAAGATCCACTGGGCTGAGCCATGCAGATCGCCCATCCGGGTTCTGGAAAGTAGAAAAAGTATCTTGCCTTCCATTCGGCAGCGGCGGAGTCGGCCAAGCACGACCTCGTTCTAGTACTACCGTATTAACACCAGCTTGCCCTAAACGCAAAGCGGCAATAGCCCCACCAAAGCCACTGCCGATAACAACAGCATCTATAACCACATCAGCGGCACTAGCAAAACTAGCGCTGCCCAGCGAAGTTATTAAGCCAGTAGAAAATAGGGCAGCATTTTGAATAAAACGACGGCGTCCGAAATTGTTATGAGACATGAGTTTTACAGTTCCTAATTACTTAACTTGCGTGGTACTGTGACTTAGAAGCTAAATTGCGTGCGTAGATTGCCCACGAAGATTGTGGGGTTGTTATCAAAGTTGTTAGGATTCACAATCGCGAAAAAAGATGGAAGTATCGCAATATTATTAGTCAATGGTAAGTAGTAACTTGCTTCGATATCAATCTGAGTGCCGCCATTGCCACCGCCCGATACAAGGAATCTTCGACCTTCTAAGATATTACTCGGCATCACTAACGACAGGGTGGCTAACGATCCCTGCTTACCCAGGTTAGGGAAAGCCAGCCCCAACTGGAAACTTTGGATATTCACTTGTCCGCCAGGACGGGCGGTCTGTGGATCTATATTCGTACTCCCGTAGCTATATCGCCCGAAGGTACCAAACCCTGGCGAAATCAACCAATCGAAGTTTAAGGTAAATGTATTAGCAGAGGCATTATTGACCGGCCCCCCAAATCCGTCATCTGCCAAGCCAAGAAGTGGTGGGCCAATTACACCGCCCACCTGTCCAAAAATTTGCTGGATATTGGAACGGCTGTAGAGAAACCGGATGTTAGCCCTGTCAGTGGCTTTGTAGGTAAGTTCAGCTGTGGTTGTGTTAGTACCTCTAAACAAGCCCTGACTTGGATCGAATGCAGAACCAAACGGGGGATTGGGTAAATATTCGTTGCTTTCCCCCATATAACCAAGATGCAGTTCAAATTGCTTATTGATGTTCCACAAAAGCACTCCGCCAGCACCCCGGTTAATCGCGTTTACGAGGGTGCTGTTACCAGAGTTAAAGGTAAGGTAGTTGAAAATAGGTGCCCCTGCCCCAAAGTAATATGCAAAAACATTGTAGTCAAAGAAGCGAAAGAAGTTAAACCGGGGACCGACTACCAGCTGTGCTGTATTACTGATGGGGAATTGGTAGTAAAGTTCTCGAAGGTAGACATCATTGGCTGTCAGCCCACCACTCTGGTTAGTAAAATCAGCACCATACGTGAATTGAAGCCCCTCAGAAGTATAATTATTAGTGACGGGGTTGCCATTCCCAAAAGCCAGTTGCAGCAGCAAACTGTCTTTGCCCGTGAAAGAGGTGTTGAACTCCAGCCACACTAAGCCGCTGCCAGTAGTGTTCGGATCCTGGGCATCCACGACAAGAGGCACATTACTCCCTGGTTCAATGCGTCTGCCAGCCTCCCGCCTCACCGTACCATTGGCAAAGGCTCCGTTCACGTTGAACCAGGCAAAAGCATTGAGTTTGGTAGTTGTTGAGAACTGATTGCCTTCCAACGCGGCAGTGCGTGCTTCTAATGTGTCTGCACGACTTTGCAGGCTAACCAGCTCAGTTTCAAACTCTTTCTGCAACCGTTGCAGGGTAGCAAAATCTTCTTTGGCAGTTAGGTTAGTATTATCCTTTCCTAGCTGTTGGGTAATCTTATCCAGGCAAGTGTTCAAGCCCGCCGCAAACTCATAGCGCGTCAATGCCCGGTTGCCTCGAAAAGTGCCATCGGGATAGCCGCTAATGCAACCGTAGCGTTCTACCATTGACTGTAACGCTTGGAATGCCCAATCTGTTGGCTGCACGTCAGATAACTGGGAAACCGAGGTGACTTGTGAAAGGGGGTCATCGGAGTCATCCTCTGCCTGCTGCAAAGTCAATTCCTCAGCAGGTGATGTAATCTCGCCCAGATCGCTAACCTCGCTAACTTCAGCAGTTGGGCTAGGTGATGCCTCGCCACTGTCTACCAGATCTAAGGTACTCTGGGCAACCTCATCCAAGCCACCAGTTGTGAATAGCTTTTCTGATGTACCAACAGGGGCTGTTTCTTGTAACCCTACAGTAGGTGCTATAGTTTCCTTAGTTTCAGCGATCGCCTGCGACGCGAGTAAGTTGATTGCGACAGTGGTAATCAACAAAGACATCCAGAAAGTTATTGGCTCGATTAGCCCTGCTTTACACGCAGTTGCACTCTTAATCATAGTCCTCACACCAGCGATCGACAATTGAATAAGCCGCTAATCCTTGGAAGAGTCTTCTGCGTAGCCCAAGCAATCAACAAGGGGCTTTTTTTCTTTCAGCTTCAGTTATAGGTGATAAGGTGCGCATCCTTCACTTCTGCTTTTTTTATCAATGAAGTGTCAAGTGTCAATTACTATTGGCACTTGACACTTGACAAAACTTATTGACCGCACTTGACACCAATCATTTCCGGGTGAACGTTACCCTCTAAAACCAAGTCGATGAGAAATGGTCCCTTATGCGATAGTGCCTTTTCTATCGCCGGGGCAATCTCCTCTGGTTTCTCAACCCGGACTGCTTCAACGCCCATCGAACGCGCCATTTCGTCAAAGCGAATAGCTGGCTTAGACAAATCAAAACTCAACGGAAAATCATGCTCTGGAATACCCTGTTCTTTCCAGTAAGCCTGGATGTTGTACTGCAATATCCTGTAAGATTTGTTATTGCAGACAACAAACTTGGCATCAATATTGTGGCGAGCAGCTGACCAAAGAGCCTGGATAGTGTACATGGCACCGCCGTCACCCGTAAACCCAATCACCGTTTTGTCGGGATTGGCAAGTTTGGCACCAATTGCTCCCGGAATCCCTACACCCAAAGAACCACCACGGGTAAGGAAGTAGTGTCCTGGTAAGGTTGGCGGTATGTAGCGCGTAACGGCTGGGGAATTTGTCAGCGCTTCATCGAAGATAATAGCATCTTCTGGTAATCGAGCTGCCAGTTCTTCCATGAAACGAGACAAGTATAGAGGTACAGCATCCCTCACCGTCTTATCGCGATCCAATGCACTCTCGCGTTTGCCTTCTTTCTCTTTGGCAATTTCAGCAGTTCTCTTCTGTGCAGCTTCTTTCTGCTCCGGTGTCATAACTGCTTCCAGCATAGTTGCCAGATGGGCAAGCGTTAGTTTTGGATCGCTCACCATCCCTAGATCTACGGGGTGATTTTTAGCAATCTCATAGGCATCGAGATCGATGTGGATCGTCTTTGCCCCTGGTGCAAAGATATCACCCAGTTGAGGGAATACCTCCGGCAAGAGGTAGGTTCCACAGACTAAGTTGACATCCCCCTTAGACACGATCGGCAAGCTTTGTTCGCCAAACATATGCCCCGTCGCACCTTGGTACAGAGGATGGGTATAGCTCATGTTCAACTCACCATTATTGGCTTCCCACACCTCTGCTCCCAAGAGTTCGGCAACGCGGGTTAGCTCATCCTGTGCCCCAGAATAAGCTACCCCATCTCCTACAAAGATCATCGGCTTTTTAGCAACAGCCAACATTGCGGCTGCCGCCTGAAGAGACTCTTCGTCTGGCACTACTCTGGTGGATGGAAATGAGGTTGGTCTTACCTCCTCTACCACAGGAGCGTCTAATATATCTTGCGGCAAGCAAACATACACAGGTCCCATCGGGGGAGTTGCAGCAATTTTGATGGCTCGTCGCAAAACGCGGAGTAGTGAGGATGGTTCCATCACCATCGTTGACCACTTAGTAACAGGTTCAGCCATAGCCACTAGGTTCCCTGCCATCTGGGAATCCATCGCCTGATACTTAATACCGGAGTCGCCGCCGATCACCACCAGTGGCGAGTGACCGCGCTTTGCCTGGTAAAGTGCCCCGATCGCATTCCCCAAGCCGGGGGTGCTGTGTATTTGAACCACTGTAGGCTTCTGAGTTGCGCGAGCGTAACCATCTCCTGCCATGACAGCGACGGTTTCTTGCAATGTCAGGATGTACTTAAAATCTGGATACTCCCACAGCGCGTCTAGAAACCCCTGCTCAACTGTGCCAGGGTTGCCAAACATAAAGTGGATTCCATCCGCTTGCAATTGTTCAATAATTGCAAAGCGCCCTGTCTTCTCAGCCATTGCCTACTCCTGTCTAATTTCAGGATGAAGTTTGAAGGATAAATGGTTTAGCCTTCATCCTTCAAACTTCATCTGCTTAACCTTACCAGCCAAACTTTTTCAATCCCTTCTCCAAGACTTCCACCATTTTTTCGCCTGTGAGATAGGAGTCTGGCGTAGAGCGCCCTGTAACGAAGGGATAGTCAACAATTACCGAGGTTTCTTTACCGAAGTTGCCAATGTATCGCCCGTGAGGACCCGTGGCATCGCGGAGAATGTACTCTAACGGATAGGGAGGCGGTCCCATATTGAAGTCGGTACCCATGAAGCCCGTGCCGTCGTGGTAGTCGTACTCTTTGCAGTGACCCGTGACGTGCTTGCCCCAGATAATGCTCTTACGATCCTCAAGTTCCCGCGCAAAAGCCAGACAGGTAACTCCGTAGCACTCAGCCCCAATTGGCTTGTCCATCTTCAAAAAGCTGAGGATGATGTCGTGTACGCGCTGATTGTTAGCCAAATCCACAATCGGACCGCTACCGCCCACAATCAACATAGCGTCGAATTGGGACAGAAACTCATTGCGCACCTTGTCGAGTGCCTTGTAATAAGCCTCCAAATCCCTCACCAGGCTCGAAGAACTAAAGTAAGGCATCTCTGGCATTATTTCCGAGATGTTCACCGGCTTGTCGTACCGATCTGTCTTATCTAGTTCGAGAACCTTCTTAGCCACTTCCTCAGATGTAACAGATTTACCCAAGGGTGGATCGATGTAATTCGGGTCTGTACTCGGAGGCAGCGGCACGGGGCGCTTGCCCTTGGGCGTTGCAAAGGTCACTTCATACCCCGCTTTATCGAAGGTTTCTAGGGGACCAATTAATTCTTCGCCCCAGTAACCCCACTCTGACAATATTATTAGAACCTTTTTCATTTTCTCTCCTGTTACACCAGTTATTGCGATCGCCCTTGCGAATCGCCAACACAATGATATCCACGTTCACATCCTCACCGCCGTAAACGGTCGGTGATTCCCTACCAGTCGAACAGACTAAGCTGCACGTACTGTAGACGGGTTGACACTTCAACGGGAACAGCCTCAATTGAGGTCTTACATTCCCTCGATGTCCGTTTAGAGTCGTGGATATGCCCTACCCCGACTTTGGCTATATTTTGTGCGGCGTTGGTGTCTCTATCTTGATGAGTTCCGCAATTTATGCAGAGGATTTCTCTAACAGATAGGTCTAATTTCCCCCAACGGTAGCCACAATCAGAACAAGTCTGGCTGGTTGGTTCCCATCGATTGATGACAACGAACTCACGCCCAAATTTGTTTGATTTTGCTTCGCACATTAGCCTAAATTCTCGCCATCCACATTTACTGATTGCTCTTGATAGACAGCGATTTTTCAACATCCCCAAAACATTCAAATCTTCTAGGGCGATAACTTGGTTTTCGCTAACAACCCTAGAAGATAATTTATGCAGAAAGTCTTTACGACTATCACGCTCTTTAGCTTTGAGTTTGGCTATTTTTAACCGCATCCGCTCCCGGCGTTTTGAGCGCATCGAGCGTCGAGAAAACTTGCGTTGAGCGCGTCTGATTTTTCTGTCCAGTCTGAAGTAATCCGGACTAGCTACATTTTCCCCAGTGCTAAGTGCAGCAAAGGTTTTGAGTCCTAAATCAATGCCTATCGATTCATTAATCGCTGGCTTGATTTCGGGCTGTATCTCTACTACGAAGCTCAGGAAATAACGGTTAGCCGTGTCTTTGATAACTGTTACAGAACTAGGCTCAGACGGTAAAGGACGTGACCACTTGGTTTTGATACAACCAATCTTGGCTAGATAGACTTTCGCCGCCTTGATGCTGAATCCACCTTTTCTGAATCTTGCGGATTGTTGGTTAGTTTTCCGCTTGAATTTAGGCGAGTTTACTTTCTGCCCTTTCCTCTTGCCCGTGCGTGATTCAAAGTAGTTTTTGAAAGCTACGCCCAAATCAGCTATGGATTGTTGCAGAGGAATATTAGAAACCTCGCCTAGCCATGCTCGTTCAGGAGTTTTCTTAGCCTGCGTTATGCAGATTTTCTGCAAGTCCCCATTACTGGGTAGGTTTTCCGATTGTTTGCACAATGCCAGCGCATCATTCCACACGACACGAGTACAACCGAAAAGTTTTGCTAGGTCTTTTCGCTGTTGGTCGTTGGGATAGATTCGGAACTGGAACCGTGCTTTCATAATGCTATTATATATTGGTCTGCAAATAAGTGCAACCATGTATAGACGAGAGAGACACAGCGTTACAGACCTTAAGACTCACTTGGTCTGCGTGACTAAATATCGCCAGCCTGTGTTTGATAGTGAGGGGTTGAATCTAATTGAAGAATCTTTTAGGGTAGTAGCCAAAAGTATGAATTTTCAGATACTAGAGTTTAATGGTGAGGCTGATCGCGTTCACACGCTAATTGAATATCCGCCTAAACTATCTATCTCCCAAATAGCCAATGCTCTAAAAGGCGTTTCAAGCCGTCGATATGGGCAAGCTGGATATAAAAAACCCCACAAAGAAGCCTTGTGGAGTCCTAGCTATTTTGCTGTATCTGTCGGGGGCGCTCCACTTGAAGTGTTGAAGCACTACATTAAAGAACAAAGCCGTCCTGGAAGGACGGGGCTTGTATCCCATTAATTTTGGTCAGTTGCAATCCTTCAACGCCATCTTACCGCAACTCCCGATCGCCTTCGCCTTGGCGTTCGCATTCTGTAAAAAATCGTCTAAAACTGCATTTTCGTATGCCATGTCATTCTCCGTATGAAGTTGTATATAGGCAGCAAGTAGCTGCTTCAGTAACGCTGCTTGGGTTCTACAACGTAAGAAAAAGAGTTTCCGGAAATGGTCAATTGATTTTGGATGTTGGATGCGAAGATTTTGGATTTGTTTCCAATACCACAAAACTCAGCCGATTCGAGCGCACCTTTTAGCTAGTTAGCATGGCAGCCGTAACTACAAATGTAGTATTAGATGTGGAAGGCTTCGCAGTAGCTTTCGCTGTAGCAAACTTGGTTGAGACTGAAGCGCCCGCCCTATTGATTGAACGGTTCAGCAGCATAGCCCAGCGGTTACAGACAGCAGACATCCACTTCGGCGGTAATAGTGAAAGCTTCTTCACCTGAGGTGCAACAAAACCTTCCATAGGGTCACTATCGATGCTGAAGCTTTTGGCTACAACCATAATGTGCGCGACGGCTAGCAAAGTTTGCTGTTCCATGAATCTACTTAGTGTTGTTAAACTTCATCTATTTATCTCATGCAAAAACATCTCAGGCTGTAGATGGGTTAACTCGACGCTAAAGATTTTGCCCATAGGCTAATTTCTTTAAAGCTGATTTTATGAGTTCGGCTTTCTTATTTATGGCATCATGTAATATGATATTTTTTTTACTGGTTAGCTTGGGCTAAATTTAATCTTTTCTTCATAATACTTACACCCAATAACAACTAATAATATCAATTCTCACTATAACGTAAAATCATCTGTGTTAATTTTTCCTGGCGCTAATTTTAGCAATTTTAATAGAATACATTTAAAAAAAATAAGATTATAGCACAGCGATACTGCTAAAGGCAAAAGAAAACTAAATTTATTGTTAATAATAATCTAATGTTTGTATTAATGCAGCGTAACGAACAGCATTAGTCTTAGCAAACCTATAACTTGCCCTTATTTCGGTATTAGCTTGACTGAAAAATATTAAGGAAGATAGAGCCACCTGCTTTTAACAAGCGCCCTTTTTAGTTACAACCACCTGAAGCGTCTTTAAAATTATTTTGAGGTCGTAGACAACAGACCATTTGTGTTGGTAGTCGAGATCCAGGCGGACGATCGCTTCAAAGTCTTTGATAGTAGAGCGACCGTTGGCTTGCCATTCTCCAGTGATGCCAGGTTTGACCCTCAAGCGTTGCCAGTGGCGGCTTTCGTAGTGCTGGACTTCTTCTGGTGTTGGCGGACGGGTTCCGACTAAACTCATCTCTCCCCGAATGACGTTCCAAAATTGGGGGAATTCGTCGAGGCTCGTGCGTCGCAGGAACCGACCAACACGGGTAATGCGCGGGTCATTTTCATTTTTGAAGATATGCCCCTTTGCCTCGTTTTTTACCAGATGCTGGAGTTCTTCTGCTCCAACTACCATAGAACGGAATTTCCAGATGCGGAAGTGTTTTCCGTTGAGACCGCAGCGAGTCTGGCTGTAGAAGACGGAACCGGGATTATCGAGTTGCATGGCGATCGCCACAGGCAGCACGACAATGGCAAGTATTGCCATCCCAACTAAGGCTCCGAAGATATCAATCAGGCGTTTGATTTTGCTATTGACAGAGGGATGCACTCGTTCTTGTAACAGATGTACCTGGGAGGAGGCATCCAGAACCAGCGAATCAACCGAGAGGGCAGTAGGGAACTTTGGTATCGCTATCACGGCTTACAGTCGGTTCTCTCCAAGTCAGTAGGGGTGTGTCCCAATCTTAAGGATCTTTTGCATCAGATCGGTAGTAACAGACTGTGATTTTACTGAATCTTTAAATTTACCTCATGTTTGTTAAAGGTTTGATGTTTTTATTCAAAATAATAATTGATGTTGAATCCCCTGATCAACAGCTGCTTCTGCATAAAAGCCTTCTTCAAGGAATAATGCTTATTCATGGTTCGCGCATTGGTGGATCGGGGTTCAGCGGTTCTGAGGGGAATAAATATGGGTCAAAATCCTCCTCAGATGGCAACATATTTGCTGGTGTCGTTGGATCTACAACCTCTTGGTTGGTGATCGCTTCATCTTCAGAAGCCAACGAGTTAACCTCCAAAACCAACGAGCTTGTGTCAGTTTCCTCTGGTGGCGTTTCGGCATCGTAACCATCAACCGTCCAGCTATCTAGTGGGGAATCGTCCCAATCCTCAATTAAGATTTCATGCGATAGAGTGAATTGTTGGGTCTTTTGATTTGCGGGTGTTGCTTCCGGCAGTGCTGGATTCATCTGGTAATCAGCAGTAGTCTCCAGCAGATCTTCCTGAGCCTGGAAATCTTCTCTATCAGCCATTTCCAAGCTAGATAGCTCCTCACTCATTGGGTAATCAGCGCTTGTCTCCTGTAGATCCTCCTGAGCCTGAAAATCTTCTCTATCAGCTATTTCCAAGCTAGATAGCTCCTCACTCATCGGGTAATCAGCGCTTGTCTCCAGCAGATCCTCCTGAGCCTGGAAATTTTCTCTATCAGCCATTTCAAAGCTAGATAGATCCTCACTCAGCTTTTGCAACGTATCTAGATCGAGCAAAAGTTCGATATCCGGTTCGCTTCTCGGTTCATCTATCCCCAGCAGTTCCTCCCGTGGCGATGCTGGAATATACATATCATCAACCACGACTGGATAAGATTCAGGGTCAGGTTCTGGCTGGTTAAGCGATTCCTCGGCAACGCTTTCAGAAAGTATGGCATCAATTGGCGCAGGCATTGAATCTGACTCTACGGTGAAGAGTGGAAACAAATCAGTCAGCGCCGTAATGGTTTCAATAGGCTCGCTTTCTTGACCTTCTTGAGTTAATAAAACCTCTGCCGATGAATCTGGAAGCAACGCTGCGGGTAAATCCGGCTGTTGTACAATCGTTGTCTCTAATTGTGGCTCCAACACTGAAGATACTGTGGTGGGATCTTCAGCAACCGCTGGAGTTGGTAATGAAGTGGAATTATCCGGCTCCTCTGGGCTAGATACGTCTTCACCGAAAAGACTTTCGTAAAGAGCCTTAATTTCCTCGCGATCGCCTGAAAAAGTGAACTGCTCAGAATCTTCTACCTGCTTGGAAGCACCCGTACCAGCCGTTTTTGGTTGTGGCTGTACAGTGGGGGGAACCTCTACTCTCCCCGACACAGGCTGAGAATCAATATCTTGCCTACCTGTTGGCTTCGGTGTTTTGACATTTTCAACCACAGGTAATGAGGTCAGAGAATCGATTTCACGCTGTAGGAAGATGTCTATCTCCTCATCTTCAATCGGTTCAACGCCCAGATTATTAAAATCTAGCTTAAAGCTTTCCCATTTCGGGCTAGTGGGTTCCGAAAGACGACTTTGCTGCGCCGAGGAAAACTCAGAGGTTCCACTTCCAAGCCCTCCTAGAGGTTGTTTTTCTTGCAACTCCGTTCCCGGATAGGGTAGGTGTCGCCCTGGGGAATTTTCTTTTTGTGTTGGTGGTTTTGCGGATGCGGAACGGTTAGCGGCATCGATTACTGAGCGCCCAGCACCAGATTTAGAGGGAGGTGGGAGGAAACTTTCTGGGGGTGAATTCTTTGCCTGCACTTCCTTCTTGGACGCCGACTCAGAAATCTGCTTAATGGTTGAGCGTCGTACTTGTTCGGTGAGTTGATTCACCAATGCTGTCACCATTACTTCGCTCTTCTGCCCCAAGTTGTACATATTTTCCAGCCCTTGAGACAGCGACTGCTGATAGCTGTCAATATTACGCTGTAGCGTTTCAAAGACAAGCGCAAGGGTAGAATCCAGCGTCATTAGCAGGTGATCTGAGTGCGCCTGTAGCTGGCGCATTTGCTCCAAGCGTTCGACTGGATGGAGTGGCGTATAGGGGGGGTTGCCGCGATCGTACACCTCAGCCAGACTAGATGACGTTGCAGTCTCATCATGGTTTGTCGGCGCGGCGTTCAACTGCCTACTCATAGGTGAGTAGTGCGCCGAGACACTCAACTCAAAGCTGAGGAACTGCGCTTCCAAATTCTCCAGGCTTTGAGCCACCTGCTGCGTCAAACTTTCCTGCAAGCGATCTACCAATACCTGCAAAAAATCCGAAATCATTTGCTGCTGTGTAGCCTGTTGCTGAGCTAGAGACTGATAATGCTGCTTGGCGATTTCCATTTCCCGGATTTCTTTAACCAGGGATTCTCGCTGTTTGCGTAGCACCTCTAACTCTGTCAGCAACGGCTGTATCAAGTTAGCACGCAGCGAATCCATTTCTTTGGCAACTGCAAGTGCATACTGTCGTGTCTCTTGCTGCTGGACAGACGTTGTAGCAGTGGTTTCAGAATCTGGGACTTCTTGCTCTAGAGAAACTAAATAACTGCGAACTTGCTCTAGAACCAGACGTTGCTGAACCAAATCACCAGGCGTTAACCGGGCAAGACTGCCGCTAGCCTTGGGAAGGATGCCGTCAATGGTAGCGATGAGAGATTGAATATCCTTCTGAGAAGTCACGGTAGAACCCCTGACGAGAAAAAGTGCGGCGACACAAAAGCTACTATTTACTGCCTATGATAGAACCCAGGTGGCTATAGCGGGGACTTGATTAAAGTTCAACCACCTCGAACCCAGGCAAAAGAAGCCTAAAGTGGCGCTTTGGTTATGTTACTAATGCCCCGACTATCGCTCTAAGCCGTTTGGATAGAGGATAATAACCTTGGGGTCACTTAGTCTTAGTGGCACTATAATATAGTGCCCACAAAGCGTGACAGTCCATCCGCCGGGAAGCGTGCGTTTGCGCCAAACGACTACGTAAAAAAGCTACCCAGGCTTCAAAAAACGCGGTTTGTCAAGTGCAAAACTAGCGGATGGAAGCTAATAATAGCCTGGGGAAAGCAGGCTTGTACTTGATTGAGCTAACTCGGTCGGGGGCAAGTCATATCCGCACTCACTGGCAACTCCCCAGAGGGAAATTGGGAATCCTCCGTTATTAGCACACTTGTGCCCGTGAGGAAAGATGTCAACTGTTCTCAGCGTTTACAGGGCAATGGCTTCATGGAAGACCGACACAGCGTTCGTGACCTGAACTCTAATATCAATGCATTGATTCGTTCTGCTCCTTTTTTTACTGCGTTACCAGAGGCTACCGTAGACAAAGCCATTGCCAATTTCGTCACCCGTAGCCATCCCGCAAATCAGGTGATTTTGCTGGAAAATGATTGGGGCGGCTCTGTGTATTTCATCTTGAATGGTTGGGCGAAGATTCGCACATACAACTTGGATGGCAAAGAGGTGACGCTCAATATTCTTGGCAAGGGAGAATTCTTTGGTGAAATGGCAGCGCTGGATGAAGTACCACGTTCAACCGATGTGATTACGCTTACTCCCACCATGATTGGCAGTATGCCAGCTCAGGATTTTGTCAAATTAATCAAGACAGAACCAATGGCGGG
>Ga0196974_1000241_pt1 | contig 12464 bp, 11 predicted proteins | sample S1_1013CmetaG_FD_155477 | JGI IMG/M metagenome (GOLD analysis project Ga0196974, IMG submission 155477) | Soil microbial communities from Anza Borrego desert, Southern California, United States - S1_10-13C | ecosystem: Environmental > Terrestrial > Soil > Desert | place: USA: California...
ACAAGTTCGGCCTGCCCGACGAAGCGTCGGCGACCGCCGCCCGCGCCGCGATCGAAAGCTCGCGCTTCGGCGTCACGGCGGTGGAGAAGAAGCCCGCTCGCCGCACCCCGCCCCCGCCCTTCACCACCTCGACCCTGCAGCAGGAGGCGGCGCGCAAGCTGGGCTTCTCCGCCAGCCGCACCATGCAGGCGGCTCAGAAGCTGTACGAGGGCGTCGACGAGGCCGGCGGCCTGATCACCTACATGCGGACCGACGGGGTGTCGGTGACGCCCGAGGCCCTGACTGAGAGCCGGGCGGTGATCGGCGACCGGTTCGGCCAGGCCTACGTCCCTTCCGAACCTCGCCACTACAAGTCCAAGGCCAAGAACGCCCAAGAGGCGCACGAGGCGATCCGTCCGACCTCCTATCGCCGCCATCCGGATTCGCTGCGGCTGGAAGGCGATCTCCAGCGTCTGTACGAACTGATCTGGCGACGCGCGGTGGCCAGCCAGATGGAGGCCGCCAAGATCGAGCGCACCACGGTGGAGCTGGATTCCGCCGACGGCCGCACGGGCCTGCGCGCCACCGGCCAGGTGGTGCTGTTCGACGGTTATCTGGCGGTCTACGAGGAGGGCCGCGACGACGCCGAGCGCGACGAGGACACCCGCCTGCCGGCGCTGTACGAGAACACCGCCGCCGAGGTGCGGGCGGTCCGCGCCGACCAGCACTTCACCGAGCCGCCGCCGCGCTATTCCGAAGCCTCGCTGGTCAAGAAGCTGGAGGAGCTCGGCATCGGCCGGCCGTCCACCTACGCCTCGATCCTGGGCGTGCTGCGCGACCGCGGCTATGTCCGCATGGACAAGCAGCGCTTCATTCCCGAGGACACCGGCCGGCTGGCGATCGCCTTCCTGGAGCAGTTCTTCGACCGGTACGTGGAGTACGACTTCACCGCCGATCTGGAAGAGAAGCTGGACCGCGTCTCGGCGGGCGAGCTGGACTGGAAGACCCTGCTCCAGGAGTTCTGGAGCCACTTCAAGCCGGCCACCGCCGCGGTGCTGGAACGCCAGGGCGTTATCGACGAGCTGGACGCCGCCATCGGACCGTTCCTGTTCCCCGACAGGGGCGACGGGGCCGACCCGCGCCTGTGCCCGGTGTGCGGAACCGGGCGGCTGCACCTGAAGGCCAGCTTCAAGATGAAGTCGTCCTTCGTCGGCTGCTCGAACTATCCCGAGTGCCGCTACACCCGCGGCTTCGGCGACGGTTCGCGCGCCCAGGGCGACCCCGGGGCGGGCGAGCGGGAGCTGGGCGTCGATCCCGTCAGCAGCCAGGCCGTCCACCTGAAGATCGGCCGCTTCGGCCCTTACGTGCAGCTGGGCGAGGGCGGCGACAAGCCCAAGCGTTCGTCCCTGCCCAAGGGCTGGAGCCCGGCGGCGCTGGAGCTTGAGCAGGCGCTGCGCCTGCTGTCGCTGCCGCGCGAGGTCGGCGCCCACCCGGAGGACGGCAAGCCGATCACGGCTGGCCTCGGCCGCTACGGCCCGTTCGTCGAGCACGCCGGCACCTACGCCAACCTGCCGTCGATCGAGGACGTGTTCGAGATCGGCCTGAACCGGGCGGTGACGGTGATCGCCGAGAAGCGCGAAGGCGGCGGACGCGGCGCGCGCGGCGGCGCCTCGCAATCGGCGCTGAAGGACCTGGGCGCCCACCCGACCACCGGCGAGGGGGTGAAGGTGATGTCCGGCCGCTTCGGCCCCTACGTGAAGAGCGGCAAGATCAACGCCACCCTGCCCCGCGGGACCGACCCGGCCGAGCTGACCATGGACCAGGCGGTCGCCCTGCTCGCCGCCAAGGCCGGCAAGTCGCCCTCCAAACCCGCCAAGGCCGCCAAGCCGAAAGCGGCGGCGGAGAAGAAGCCGGCTGCGAAGAAAGCGCCGGCGAAGAAGGCCGCTCCGAAGAAGGCCGCACCGAAGAAGGTGAAGGCGGAGGCTTGAGCCGCCTCGCTTACGGGTGGCGCCAGCCGGGGCGGGCGATCGCGACGGGGGCGCCGGCGTGGGTGACGCGCACGCCTTCGCCGCGTGTGACGGGGCCCAGCACCGCGAACGGCACGCCCGCCTTGTCGCCGGCGCGGATCAGGGCCTCGGCGTGTTCCGGGCGGGCGGTGCAGACGATCTCGTAGTCGTCGCCGCCGGTCGCCAGGTCGGCGAGGGAGGCGACCGGGTCGGCGCGGTGGTCCAGCCAGGCCTTGGCGGCGGCCGACAGCGGCAGGTGCTCGAGCTGCAGCTCGGCCCCGACGCCGCTCGCCGCGCAGATGTGGCCGAGATCGGCGACCAGGCCGTCGGACACGTCGGCGGAGGCCGAGGCGTGGTCGCGCACCGCTCGGGCGAGCACGCCCCGGGGCTCCGGCAGACGGTATCGGCGCGCCAGGGCCGCGACGCGCTCGGGCTCCAGCCCCCGCAGCTCGCCGCGCGCCGCCTTGAGGCCGAGATAGCCGTCGCCGATCGCGCCGCTGACCAGCACCAGATCGCCAGGCCGCGCGCCCGCCCGCGACGGCGTGCGCCCGTGCGGCGCCCAGCCGAGCGCGGTGACGGACGCGGTCAGCGGTCCCGGCGTGGAGGTGGTGTCGCCGCCCAGCAGCACGATCCCGAACCGTGCCTGATCCTCGGCCAGGCCCCGGGCGAAGGCCGCCCGCTCGTCCAGCCCGCACCGGCCGGACCAGGACACCGCCAGGAAGTAGCCGTAGGGCTCCGCCCCCTTGGCGGCCAGGTCCGACAGGTTCGTGCGCAGCAGCTTGCGCGCGACCAGGTCCAGCGGATCGTCGGGCAGGAAGTGCACGCCCTCGACGATCGCGTCCTTGGTGATCACCAGGTCCTGACCGGGGCGGGACGGCAGCACCGCCGCATCGTCCAGCAGACCCCGCGCCTCAGGCGCGCCGCCGGTCAGCGGCCGGAACAGCTCGGCGATGGTCTCGAACTCGGCGGGACGCTCAGGCCCGGACGTCACGGGCGACCCCGTCCAGGGCGGCGTTGACGAACTTGGCCTCGGTCGGTCCCTCGAAGAAGGCCTTGGCCAGTTCGACGTACTCGTCGATGACGATCTCCAGCGGAATCTCCGGCCGACTGATCAGCTCGAAGGCGCCGGCGCGCAGGATGGCGCGGGCGGTGGCGTCCAGCCGCTCCAGCTTCCAGCCGCTGGCCAGGCGCGCGGCCACGGCCCGGTCGATGGCGCTCTGCTCGGCGACGACGCCGCGCACCACCTCGGCGAAGAACGCCTCGTCGGCCTCGGCCAGGGTCTCGCCCTCCAGGTCGGCCTCGAAGCGGTGGTCGGAGAACTCGCGGATCACCGTCTCCACGCCGGAGCCGGACAGCTCCATCTGGTACAGCGCCTGCACGGCGGCGAGGCGCGCCACGGTGCGGGCCCGGCGCTCGCGCGAGCTCAGCCGCGTGCGCTGGTCCTGCTCGGCGGCGGCCAGGTGCTCGACCACGTCCTTCAGGCTCGCCGGGCGGCGCTGTTCGCCCTCGCCGCTCACTTGCGGTCGTCCTTCAGCTGGCGCTTCAGCGCGATCATGTCCAGGCAGGCGCGCGCGGCGCCGCCGCCCTTGTCGCCCTCGGTGGTGCGGGCGCGGGCCCAAGCCTGCTCCTCGTCCTCGACGGTCAGGATTGCGTTGCCGACGGCCAGCCGCTTCTTCACCGACAGGTCCATGAGCGCGCGCGCCGACTCGTTGGCGACCACCTCGAAGTGGTGGGTCTCGCCGCGGATCACGCAGCCCAGCGCCACATAGCCGTCGTAGCCGCCCTCGTGCTCGGCGAAGGCGATCGCGGCCGGTATCTCCAGCGCGCCGGGCACCGTCACGACCTCGTGCGTCGCGCCCAGCGACTGCAGGGTGGAGACCGCGCCGGCCAGCAGCTCGTCGGCCAGATCGGAATAGTATCGCGCCTCGACGATCAGGACGCGCGGCTTCTTGTCGGCCATGGAACCTCAGGACTCGGAGTCGGCCAGCGAGCGCCAGCCGACGATGCGCAGGCCGTAACCCTCCAGGGCCGCCGGCTTGGGCTGGGTGGAACTGAGCGCGATCAGGTCGCGCACGCCCAGATCGAGCAGGATCTGGGCGCCCACTCCGTAGTCCCGAAGCGCGTGCGCGTCACGGGTGTTCGTCTCTATTCCGGCCAGCCGCTCCGAAAGCCACGACGGGTTCGGGTCGCGCAGGAACACCATGACGCCCGCGCCCGGGAAGTCGGAGATCGCCTTCAGCGACTGGGGCACGTACTCGCGCCTGGCCTCGACGTGGCCCAGCAGGTCGGCGACGAAGTCCACCTGGTGCATCCGCACCAGCGCCGGCTCGTCGGAGCGCACCCGCCCCTTGACCAGCACCACGTGCTCGGTCCGGTCGATGGTGGAGCGATAGATCATCAGCCGGAACGGCCCGCCGTGGACGCTCTCGAACGGCTGCTCCAGCACCCGCTCGACGAACCGCTCGGTGCGGCGGCGATAGGCGATCAGGTCGGCGATGGTGCCGATCTTCAGCCCGTGCAGCTGGGCGAAGCCGATCAGGTCGGGCAGGCGCGCCATCGACCCGTCGTCGTTCATGATCTCGCAGATCACGCCGGCCGGATACAGGCCGGCCAGGCGCGAGATGTCGACCGCCGCCTCGGTGTGGCCGGCGCGGACCAGCACCCCGCCCTCGCGCGCCACCAGCGGGAACACGTGGCCTGGACTGACGACGTCGTCGACGCCCTTGGTCGGATCGATGGCCACCGCCACGGTGCGCGCCCGGTCGTGGGCGGAGATGCCGGTGGTCACCCCCTCGCGCGCCTCGATCGAGACGGTGAAGGCGGTGCCGTGGACGGTGCCGTTCTCCACCGCCATCGGCGGCAGGCGCAACGTGCGGGCGCGCTCGCCGGTGATCGCCAGACAGACCAGGCCGCGCGCGTGCTTGGCCATGAAGTTGATCTGCTCGGGCGTGGCCATCTGGGCCGGGATGACGACGTCGCCCTCGTTCTCCCGGTCCTCGGCGTCCACCAGGATGTAGGGCCGCCCGTTGCGGGCGTCCTCGATGATGTCCTCGATCGGGGAGATCGGGCTGTCGTTCACGTTCGCGGCCAGCTTCAGGGTCATAACGGTTCTTCGGCGGTTTCTCGCCAACGCGCGGCGTAGCGCGCCAGCACGTCGATTTCCAGGTTAACCCTCGCGCCGGAGGTCAGCCGGTTCAGGGTGGTCACCGCCCATGTATGGGGGATCAGGGAGATTCCGAAGAGCTCGCCCTCCACTTCGTTGACCGTCAGCGACACCCCGTCCACCGTGATCGAGCCCTTGGGCGCGATGAAGCGATGCAGGGGATCGGGCGCGCGGATACGCACGCGCCACGATTCGCCGTCCTGAGCGACGGAGACCACCTCGCCGGTACCGTCCACGTGGCCGGAGACGATGTGGCCGCCCAGTTCGTCGCCGAGTTTCAGCGCCCGCTCCAGGTTGACCGGATCGCCCGCGCGCCAGTCGCCGAGCGTGGTCTTGGACAGGGTCTCGTTCGACAGTTCCACCGCGAACCACCCCGGCCCCTTGTCCACCACCGTCAGGCAGCAGCCCGCGTGGCTGACCGAGGCGCCGAGGTCGAGCGAGGCGGTGTCGTAGGCCGTCTCCACCTCGAACCGCCGCCCTCCCGGCCGCACCTCGACCGCGCGCAGCCGTCCGACGTCGGTGACGATCCCGGTGAACATCAGGCCCTCTCGTACCGCTCCCACAGGTCCTCGCCCAGCGCCTCGACCGACACCCGCGTGAACCTCGGCGCCTCCGTCAGCGCCGCCAGGGCCAGGGCGCCGATGGCGGGCCGGCCCTCCCCCCCCAGCACGATCGGCGCGCGAAACCACTCCACCGCATCGACCAGGCCGCAGCGCAGGAAGCTCGCCGCCACCTGACCGCCGCCCTCGACGAACAGCCGGGCCACGCCCTCGTCCGCCAACCGCTCCAGCGCGTGCTCCAGGTCGGGCCGGTCGCCCGCGGCCTTCACCTGCAGCACTCGCACCCCGCGCTCGGTCAGCCGCGGCTGCGGGTCCTCGATGGACACCACCCAGGTCGGCATCTCGCCCGCCGTGGCGACCAGCTTCGCCGTCTGCGGCAGGCGCTGGCGGCTGTCCAGAACCACCCGCCGGGGCTGCGGCCCCGTGTAGCCCGGCAGGCGGACCGTCAGTTCGGGGTCGTCGGTCACGGCTGTGTCCACGCCCACCAGCACCGCGTCGTGCCCGGCTCGCAGCCGGTGGACGGCCGCGCGCGCCGCCTCGCCGGTGATCCAGCGACTTTCGCCGGTCGCGGTGGCGATACGGCCGTCGAGAGAGGTCGCCAGCTTCAGCGTCACCCGCGGGCGCGGGGCGTTCATCGCTCCTCGCCGGACTCGCCGGCGCCCGGCTCGCTGAGGCCTTCCTGCGCCAGGAAGCTGGCGAAGTCCTGGGTCTCGCGGAAGTCGCGGTAGACCGAGGCGTAACGAACGTAGGCCACGTCGTCGACCTGCTTGAGCGCCTTCATCACCAGCTCGCCGATGGCGCTGGACGGGATCTCGGTCTCGCCCAGGCTTTCGAGCTGGCGCACGATGCCCGACACCATCCGCTCGATCCGCTCCGGCTCGATCGGGCGCTTGCGAAGCGCGATGCCGACCGAGCGCTCCAGCTTCTCGCGGTCGAAGGGAATGCGCCGGCCCGAGCGCTTCAGCACCACCAGCTCGCGCAACTGCACCCGCTCGAAGGTGGTGAACCGGCCGCTGCAGGTCGGACAGAACCGGCGCCTACGGATGGCCGCCCCGTCTTCCGACGGACGCGAGTCCTTCACTTGGCTTTCGGGGTTTCCACAGAAGGGGCAGCGCAAGAGCTAGCGTCCTGTACGGCTTCGGTCAGCCATATATAGGGAAACGCCGGGTCAAGTCTGCAACCTGTTCGCGCACGGCGGCCTGCACCGCCGGGTCCGCCTCGCCGCCGCCCGCCGCCAGCCCGTCCACCACGTCGGCGATCAGCAGCCCCACCTTGCGGAACTCCGGCGTCCCGAACCCGCGCGTGGTGCCGGCCGGTGACCCCAACCGCACGCCCGAGGTGACGGTGAACGGCTTGTCGTCGAACGGGACGCCGTTCTTGTTGCAGGTGATGTTCGCGTGCTCCAGCGCGATCTCGGTCGCCTTGCCGGTAACGCCCTTGGGCCGCAGGTCCACCAGCATCAGGTGGCTGTCGGTGCCGCCGGACACGATCGCCAGCCCCCGCTCGACCAGGGCCGCGGCCATGGCGCGGGCGTTGTCCACGCACTGGGCCGCATACAGCTTGAACTCGGGCTTCAGCGCCTCGCCGAAGGCCACCGCCTTGGCGGCGATCACGTGCATCAGCGGCCCGCCCTGCAGCCCCGGGAACACCGCCGAATTGATCTTCTTGCCGATCGCCTCGTCGTTGCTCAGCACCATGCCGCCGCGCGGTCCGCGCAAGGTCTTGTGGGTGGTGGTGGTCACCACGTGGGCGTGGGGCAGCGGGTCGGGATAGACGCCGCCGGCGACCAGCCCCGCGTAGTGGGCCATGTCGACCATGAACCAGGCGCCGATCTCGTCGGCGATCTCGCGGAAGCGCTTGAAGTCGATGTGGCGGCTGTAGGCCGACGCCCCGGCCAGGATCAGCTTGGGCCGCTCGCGCCGGGCGACCTCGGCCAACTGGTCGTAGTCGATCAGGTGGTCCTCGGGCCGCACGGTGTAGGCCACCGGCTGGAACCACTTGCCCGACTGGTTGGCCGGGCTGCCGTGGGTCAGGTGCCCGCCCGCCGCCAGGTCCATGCCCAAGAACTTGTCGCCGGGCTGAAGCAGGCTGAAGAACACCGCCTGGTTGGCCTGGGCGCCGGAGTGCGGCTGGACGTTAGCGAAGGCGCAGCCGAACAGCTGCTTGGCCCGCTCCTGCGCCAGCCGCTCGACGTCGTCGACGAACTCGCAGCCGCCGTAGTAGCGCCGGCCGGGATAGCCCTCGGCGTACTTGTTGGTCAGCACCGAGCCCTGCGCCTGCAACACCGCGCGCGAGACGATGTTCTCCGAGGCGATCAGCTCGATCTGGTCCTGCTGGCGCTTCAACTCGCCGCCGATGGCGGCGAACACGTCGGCGTCGGCCTCCCCCAAGTCGCGGGAGAAAAAGGCGTCGTGGGTGAAGGCGGTCGCGGGCGCGGATGCGGTCACGGCAGAGGATTCCTCGAGGAGTAAGGCGCGCCTTCCTTTACGCCCCGCCCCGTCCGGGGATCAACACGAACGCCGCTCTTTCAGGAACCGGCGGACTCCGGACGCGTTCACCCATTTCGGCGGGGTGGCGGAGCGCATGGGGCGTCCGCGGCATGTCAGTCCAGGTGAGTGAATGAACGGCGAGAACGAGGCCGGGGGCGGCCGTGACCAGGAATTGCTGCGGCTGAGCGCCGACGTGGTGGCCGCCTACGTGGCCCAGAACTCGGTCCAGGCGGCGGCGATCCCGGACCTGATCCGCTCGGTGTGGCAGACCTTGAGCGGCCTCGGCCAGACCGAGGAACAGCCCGCGGCCAAGTCCCAGGACCGCCAGAAGCCCGCGGTGCCGGTCTCCCGCTCGGTCGGCGACGACTACATCGTCTGCCTGGAGGACGGGAAGAAGCTGAAGATGCTGAAGCGCTACCTCCGCTCCAAGTACGACATGAGCCCCGAGGACTACCGGCGCAAATGGAACCTGCCGCCGGACTATCCCATGGTCGCCCCCGCCTACGCCGCCCGCCGCTCCGACTTCGCCAAGCAGATCGGCTTGGGGAAAGGCGTCCGCCGCACCGGCGACACGTCCGCGAAGGGGAAGCGCTGAGCGCGCTTCCCGGCGCGGAGGTCCGCGCACGAGGTGCCGCGGCCACGCCGTTCCGGCCCTAAGTCCGACCCGCCGGCAGGGGGAGAACCACATTCCGCGTCATCCCGGCCGGAGCGGCGCAGCCGCGCAGAGCCGGGACCCAAGGGACGCGGAGAACCCCGGCTGCGGCACGGGTTGGTGCTGTCCCCCCGGGTCCCGGACGAGCGCTGACGCGCTCTCCGGGATGACGGTGAAATAGGCGGATGAGAGCGGGCGAAACAAATACTTACGCCCGCCCCTCAAACAGCCCGCATAATCCTGCTCAACCCCGTCCACGGGGAGGGCGCCCGGATCCAGGCTCCCGAGCGGGACGGGGCCGTGGTCGAGCGGGTCCGGCTCGAGGCGCCAACAGCGCCTCCGGCACGGCACAGCAGCCCGAGGGGGGTTACCTCGGGGCTCCGGGGAAGGTCGAGGATGGCCTCCCGCCCGCCGCGGGCTTCAGGACGGGGCGCTGCCGGCTCGGCTCCGGTAAACTCACGTCCGTCCTCCAAAGCCGAGAGGCGAAGGAGGAATCCGGACAAGCCTGAATGCAAGGCTACCAGCCGGAAAGCTCGCAGTCAGAACGACTACGCGGGGCGTCGATCCGGCGCCGAAACACATCGCGCTTCACGGTCTCCGGGCCCCGGCCCGACGCCCCGCGCCCTCCCCACCAACTTCGGAGCTCAGGCCCGATGACGCGGACCCGCGTCCCTTGTCATCCCGGAAAGCGTGCAAGCGCTTATCCGGGACCGATGACGATGAAGCGCGCCCGCTCGCCGTCCCGGAATGCGTGCAACGCCTGTCCTGGCGCGCTCGCGTCGTCCAACTCAGGCCGCGACGGGCCGGCGCGCGACGTTGCAGCGGGTCCACAGCGCGTCCATGGCGCCGACCAGGGCGTCCATCATCGCGTCGTCGTGGTTCGGCGACGGCGTGAAGCGCAGCCGTTCGGTGCCACGAGGCACGGTCGGGTAGTTGATCGGCTGGACGTAGACGCCGTGCTCTTCCAGCAGGAAGTCCGAGATCAGCTTGCAGTGCACCGGGTCGCCCACGAACACCGGCACGATGTGGCTGACGGAAGGCATCACCGGCAGGCCCGCCTGCTCGAACCGGCGCTTCAGAGTTGCGGCCCTTTCCTGATGCGCGTCGCGCACTTGCGGGTTGTTCTTCAGCCACCGGATCGAGGCCGCCGCGCCCGCCGCGACCACCGGCGGCAGGGAGGTGGTGAAGATGAAGCCCGAGGCCCACAGCCGGATCGCGTCCACCAGATCGGCGTCCGCGGCGATGTAGCCGCCGACCAGGCCGAAAGCCTTGCCCAGCGTCCCCTCGACGATGTCGATCCGGTCCATCACGCCATCGCGTTCGGCGACTCCGCCGCCGCGCGGGCCGTACATGCCGACCGCGTGCACCTCGTCCAGATAGGTCAGGGCGCCGTACTTCTTCGCCAGGGCGATCGTACCCGCGATGTCGGCGATGTCGCCGTCCATCGAATAGACCGACTCGAAGGCGATCACCTTGGGCGCGTGCGCGGGCGCGGCGGCCAGCAGCCGCTCCAGGTGCTCAAGGTCGTTGTGGCGGAAGATGTGCCGCTCGCACCCGCCGTTGCGGATGCCCGCGATCATCGAGGCGTGGTTCAGCGCGTCGGAGAAGATGATCAGGCCGGGCAGGATCTTGGCCAGCGTCGACAGCGTCGCCTCGTTGGCCACGTAGCCGGAGGTGAACAGCAGCGCCGATTCCTTGCCGTGCAGATCGGCCAGCTCGTGCTCCAGCTCCACGTGATAGCGGGTGGTGCCCGAGATGTTGCGCGTGCCGCCCGAACCGGCGCCCGCTTCGTCGATCGCCTGGTGCATGGCGTCCAGCACCGTCGGGTGCTGGCCCATGCCGAGGTAGTCGTTGGAGCACCACACCACCACGTCGCGGGTGGAGCCGTCGGCGCGGGTCCAGGTCGCGCGCGGGAACTCGCCCCGGCGACGCTTCAGGTCGGCGAAGACGCGGTAGCGCCCTTCCGACCGGACCTTCTCGACGGAGGCCCTGAATGCGGCCTTGTAGTCCATGGTGCTCGACTTTCCCGGACCGGCGAACGACTCCGCCGACGGCACGGCTTTTGGCATACGCCGTTCGACGGTGTCCACTTAGGGGTTCCCCTAGGGCCGTACGATTTCACCAATGGTCGCAGATACTTGAGAACGGTTCTCAACTGGCCGGTCGACGTCAGGCCAGTTCTTCGAGCCGCCCCCGCATCAACTGAAGCACCGCCGAGAAATCCTTCCCGCCGTAACCCAGCCGGTCGAACAGGGCGTACAGCGCCTCGGCCTGCGCCCCCAGCGGCGTTGTCGCGCCGGCCCGCGCGGCGGCCTCCTGCGCCAGCTTCAGGTCCTTCAGCATCAGGGCGGTGGCGAACCCGCCCTGATAGCCGCGGTTGGACGGGGCGGTCTCCACCGGCCCCGGCCACGGGCAATAGCTGGTCAGCGACCAGCACTGGCCGGACGACTTGGACGCGATGTCGAAGAAGTTCTGGGGGTCCAGCCCCAGCCGCTCGGCCAGGGCGAACGCCTCGCACACGCCCAGCATCGAAATCGCCAGCACCATGTTGTTGCAGATCTTGGCCGCCTGCCCCGCGCCGTGGTCGCCGGCGCGGATCACCGCGCGGGCCATGGGCGTCAGCACCTCCTCGAACCGGCCGAAGGCGCCCTCGTCGCAGCCGACCATGAAGGCCAGCGTGCCGCCGTCCGCCGCCGCCGTGCCGCCCGACACCGGCGCGTCGGCGAAGGTGAAGCCCTCGTTCGCCGCCAGCCCCGCCACCTTGCGCGCGGTGTCCACGTCGATGGTCGAGCAGTCGATCAGCAGGGCCGACTTCGGCGCGTTCGCGAACACCTCGTCGGTGTAGACCTTGTACACGTGCGGCCCGGCCGGGAGCATGGTGATCACCGCGTCGGCGTCGCGCACCGCCTCGGCGACCGAGCCGGCGGCCGTGCAGCCCTGCGACACGGCCTTGTCCAGCGCTTCTCTCGACAGGTCGAAGGCCGCGACCTGGCGGCCGGCCTTGGCCTGGTTCGCGGCCATGCCGCCGCCCATGGCGCCCAGTCCGATGAATGCGATGCGCATGGGTGCGGCCCTCCGTCCGGTGATGATCCGGGGCAGGGCTTAGCGCCGCGGGTGCGCGCGTGTCGAGGGCGTCAATGGCGGGGCTTGCGGAACTTGTAGACGAACTGGTCGGTCCGCCCGCGGATCGACTCGTCGAAGACGTTGGCGGTCTTCGGATCGGCCGGGTTGCGCAGCAGAGGGCTCTCGCCCTCGAACACGAAACCGGCGGCGGTCACCTCCTGCTTCACCGTCTCGGGATCGATCCGGTGCAGGTCGTGCGCGTCGCGCAGACCCGAGCCCGGCTCGGCCGCGTGGTCGATGATCAGGTAGACGCCGCCGGGCCGCAGCGCCTGGAAGATCGCCTTGTTCGCCCGCGCCGCCGTGTCGGCGGGGAACGGCTTCAGGTGCAAGTCGTGGTAGTTCTGGGAAGTCCAGACCACGTCCAGCCCCGCCGGAAAATCGGGCGTGGCGAAAGGCGTGATCGATCCGGTGACGTTGTCGTAGGCGGCGTCCAGCGCCTTCAGATCCTCGCCGTACTTCGGCATGAAGCCGACGAACTCCTGGGGCTGGACC
>Ga0196974_1000245_pt1 | contig 12376 bp, 14 predicted proteins | sample S1_1013CmetaG_FD_155477 | JGI IMG/M metagenome (GOLD analysis project Ga0196974, IMG submission 155477) | Soil microbial communities from Anza Borrego desert, Southern California, United States - S1_10-13C | ecosystem: Environmental > Terrestrial > Soil > Desert | place: USA: California...
TGGGCCTGCAGAACCAGCAGGGGTTGGTCGACAACCCGGGCGTCTTCTTCGTGCTGTCCACCGTGGTCACCCTGACCGGCGGGACCATGTTCCTGATGTGGCTGGGCGAGCAGGTGACCGCGCGCGGCGTCGGCAACGGCGTGTCGCTGATCATCTTCGCCGGCATCGTTGCGGCCCTGCCGTCCACCATCGGCCAGCTGCTGGTGCTGACCCAGGAGGGCCAGATCCCGGCCTTCACCATGTTCGCGGTCGTGGCGATCATGATCGCCGCCATCTTCTTCATCGTGTTCATGGAGCGCTCGCAGCGCCGGCTGCTGATCCAGTACCCCAAAGGTCGCGCGGCGGGCGGGCGGATGGTCGGCGGCGAAACCTCGTTCATGCCGCTGAAGATCAACACCTCGGGCGTGATCCCGCCGATCTTCGCCTCGTCGCTGCTGCTGCTGCCGACCACGGCGATGGGCTTCGTGGCCAACGCCGACCTGCCGAACTGGCTGGACTGGCTGCCGGTGGCGGTGCGCCAATTGCAGCACGGCCAGCCGGCGTTCATCGTGCTGTACGCGGCGCTGATCGTGTTCTTCTGCTTCTTCTACACCTCCATCGTGTTCAACCCGGACGAGACGGCGGAAAACCTTCGCAAGTACGGCGGCTTCCTGCCGGGCATCCGGCCGGGCAAGCGCACCGCGGAGTACCTGGACTACGTTCTGACCCGCCTGACGGTGATCGGCGCGGCCTACATCACCCTGGTCTGCGTGCTGCCCGAGACCTTCATGGCCAGCTCGGGCGTGACCAGCCTGGCGCTCGGCGGCACCTCCATCCTGATCATGGTCTCGGTGACCATGGACACGGTCGCCCAGATCCAGTCCCACCTGCTGGCCCACCAGTACGAGGGCCTGATCAAGAAGGCGAAGCTGCGCGGGCGCGGGGGCCCGAGGGGAGCGCGATGAACATCATCCTGTTCGGCCCGCCGGCGGCGGGGAAGGGGACCCAGGCCAAACGGCTCGTGGCCGAACGGGGCATGGTGCAGCTGTCGACCGGCGACATGCTGCGCGCGGCGATCGCCTCCGGCTCGCCGCTGGGCCTGAAGGTGAAGGCGGTGATGGACGCGGGTTCGCTCGTGTCCGACGAGATCGTCATCGCCCTGATCGAGGAGCGCCTGCCCGAGGCCGAGGCCGCCGGCGGCGCGATCTTCGACGGCTTTCCCCGCACCGTGGCCCAGGCCGAGGCGCTGGACCGGATGCTGGCCGGGCGCGGCGCGCGAATCGACCGGGTGGTGCGGCTGAAGGTCGACGACCAGGCGCTGATCGACCGGATCACGCGCCGCTACGAAGAACAGGGGCGTTCGGACGACAATCCGGACACCTTCAAGGTGAGGCTCGCCGCCTACGGCGCCCAGACCGCGCCGCTGCTTCCGTACTACGAGGCGCAGGGCAAGCTGGTCGAGGTGGACGGCATGGGAACCGTGGACGAGGTCGCCGCCGGCATCGACGCGGCGCTGGAAAAGGTTCCCGCATAAGGAGTTGACGGAAGCGTTTCGATCCCTATAACGAACCGCTTCCGCGAATGGGCGCGAACGCGCGCGCCGGCTCTCAGTTCCAGGTGGAAAAGAGCCGGGGCCCCGCTTCGCGTCTGTAACGCGTTCAGGAGATTAGACTTTGGCCCGTATCGCAGGCGTCAACATTCCGACCAACAAGCGCGTCGAGATCGCGCTGCAGTACATCCACGGCGTCGGCCCGAAGACCGCCAAGGAGATCATGAGCAAGGTCGGCATCGACGAGGCCCGCCGCGTCAACCAGCTGACCGACGCCGAAGTGCTGCAGATCCGCGAGACGATCGACCGCGACTTCACCGTCGAGGGCGACCTGCGCCGCGAAGTCGCCGTCAACATCAAGCGCCTGATGGACCTGGCCTGCTACCGCGGCCTGCGTCACCGCAAGGGGCTGCCGGTCCGCGGCCAGCGCACCCACACCAACGCCCGGACCCGCAAGGGCCCGGCCAAGCCGATCGCCGGCAAGAAGAAGTAAGGCTCACATCCGATGGCCAAGGCTCCCGAGCGCGTCAAACGGCGCGAGCGCAAGAACATCACCTCCGGCGTCGCGCACGTGAACGCCAGCTTCAACAACACCATGATCACCATCACCGACGCCCAGGGGAACGCGATCTCCTGGTCTTCGGCCGGGACCATGGGCTTCAAGGGGTCGCGCAAGTCGACGCCCTACGCCGCCCAGATGGCCGCCGAGGACGCGGGCAAGAAGGCGATGGAGCACGGCGTCAAGACGCTGGAAGTCAACGTCGCCGGTCCGGGCTCGGGCCGCGAGTCGGCGCTGCGCGCGCTGCAGGCGGTCGGCTTCACGATCACCACCATCCGTGACGTGACCCCGATCCCGCACAACGGCTGCCGCCCGCCGAAACGCCGCCGGGTCTGATCCAGCCGTTTTTCCTGTTACCGCCGGCCGTCTTCGAACGGCCGGCGAAACCCGTTCGAGGGACCGAATGATCGAAAGAAACTGGCAACAGCTGATCCGTCCCGAGAAGCCGCAGATCGAGACCGGCGCCGACGCCGGCCGCAAGGCCCGTCTGGTGGCCGAGCCCCTCGAGCGCGGCTTCGGCGTGACGCTCGGCAACGCCCTGCGCCGCGTGCTGCTGTCCTCGCTGCAAGGCGCGGCGGTGACCGCGGTCCAGATCGACGGCGTCGTGCACGAGTTCTCCTCCATGGAGGGCGTGCGCGAAGACGTCGTCGACATCGTGCTGAACATCAAGCAACTGGCGCTGCGCATGCACGCCGAAGGCCCCAAGCGCATGACGCTGCGGGCCACGGGCCCGGGCCCGGTGACCGCCGGCGCCATCGACGCCCCGTCGGACATCGAGATCCTGAACCCCGACCACGTGCTCTGCACCCTGGACGACGGCGCCTCGGTGCGCATGGAGTTCACCGTACAGAACGGCAAGGGCTACGTCCCGGCCGAGCGCAACCGTCCCGAGGACGCCCCGATCGGCCTGATCGCCGTCGACGCCCTCTACAGCCCGGTCAAGCGCGTCGCCTACCGCGTCGAGCCGACCCGCCAGGGACAAAGTCTCGACTACGACAAGCTGATCATGGAAGTGGAGACCAACGGCGCGGTCTCGCCGGTGGACGCGGTCGCCTACGCCGCGCGCATCCTGCAGGACCAGCTGCAGATCTTCATCACCTTCGACGAGCCGAAGAAGCCGTCGGCCGACGAAGGCAAGCCCGAGCTGCCGTTCAACCCGGCGCTGCTGAAGAAGGTCGACGAGCTGGAGCTGTCGGTCCGTTCGGCCAACTGCCTGAAGAACGACAACATCGTCTACATCGGCGACCTGATCCAGAAGACCGAAGGCGAGATGCTCCGCACCCCGAACTTCGGCCGCAAGTCGCTGAACGAAATCAAGGAGGTTCTGACCTCCATGGGCCTGGCGCTCGGCATGGACGTGCCCAACTGGCCGCCGGAAAACATCGAGGATTTGGCCAAGAAGTTCGAGGACCAGATCTGAGTTGAGTGGCGAGTGATTGGTGGCGAGTGACGAGTAGGGTGCTCCTTACTCACAACTCGTCACTCGCAACTCGCCGCTAAAGGGCGGCGCCAGCCGCCCGACGCTCGCCGGGAAGGACCCAAGACCCTGTCCCGGCGACCTCGGCGTCTCTCGCAAGAGCGGCGCCGACGTCCGGAACGGGCGGCCGTCGTCAGGCGGGCGCCTCGAGTTCCGGGCTCGTTTTTGGGGGACCGGACGACGCCCGCGGGCCGCCGGTCTCATGGAGATTGAACGATGCGCCACGGCTCCGCCCACCGCAAACTGGGCCGCACGGCCTCCCACCGCACCGCCATGTTCGCCAACATGGCCGCGTCCCTGATCAAGCACGAGCAGATCGTCACCACCCTGCCCAAGGCCAAGGAGCTGCGTCCCTTCGTCGAGAAGCTGGTGACCCTGGCCAAGAGCGGCCGCCTGCACGACCGCCGCCTGGCCATCAGCCGCGTGCGCGACGTGGAGCAGGTCGGCAAGCTGTTCGCGGTGCTGGGCCCGCGCTACGCCGAACGCAACGGCGGCTACATCCGCGTGCTGAAGGCCGGCTTCCGCTACGGCGACAACGCCCCCATGGCCGTGATCGAGTTCGTCGACCGCGACGTCAATGAAAAGGGCAAGGACTCCGGCCCGAAACCGGAAGCCTACGCCGAGGACTGATCCTCAGGCGCCAAATCGGATTCAGGAGCCCCGGACGGAAACGTCCGGGGCTTTTTCGTTCGCGCCCGGCGCTTGCCTCCGCGCGTGAGCTCCACCATAAGCCGCGCTCCCCGGAGGTTAAGCCATGGTCGTCCGCCGTCTTCGGCCCGCGCCGGGCCGCGCTCGCCTTCGTTCTGGTCACCGTCGTGCTCGACGTGGTGGCGCTGGGGATCATCATCCCGGTGCTGCCGCCGCTGATCGAGAGCTTCGTGGGCTCGACCGCGCGGGCGGGCTGGATCAACGGCGTGTTCGTGGCCCTGTGGGCGGGGATGCAGTTCCTGTTCTCTCCGCTGATGGGGGCGCTGTCGGGCCGGTTCGGGCGGCGGCGGGTGATCCTGCTGTCGAACACGGGGCTGGGGCTCGACTATCTGCTGATGGCGTTCGCGCCGAACCTGTGGTGGCTTGCGGTCGGGCGGATCGTGTCGGGGATCACCTCGGCCTCGATCTCGACCGCCTTCGCCTACATCGCCGACGTGACCGCGCCGGAGAAGCGGGCGCAGGCGTTCGGCCTGATCGGCGCTTCGTTCGGCCTGGGTTTCATCCTGGGCCCGGCGCTGGGCGGGGTGCTCGGCGACATCGACCTGAGGCTGCCGTTCCTGGCGGCGGGGGTGTTGAGCCTGCTGAACGCGGCCTACAGCTTCTTCGTGCTGCCGGAGTCGCTGAAGCCCGAACACCGGGCGCCGTTCTCCGTGGCCAAGGCCAATCCGCTGGGGGCGCTGACGCTGCTGGCGTCGAACCGCGGGCTGCTGCGGCTGGCCATGGTCAACCTGCTGTCCCAGTGCGCCCACTACGTGCTGCCGGCGGTGTTCGCGCTGTACGCCCTGCATCGCTACGGCTGGAGCCCGGCGGACGTGGGCTGGGTGCTGGCGGGGGTGGGGATCTGCGCCGCCTTCGTGCAGGGCTTCCTGACCGGGGTCGTGGTCAAGCGGTTCGGCGAGCGCACGACGCTCTTGGCCGGGCTGCTGTTCGGGGCGCTGGGGCTCGCGGTGTACGGCCTGGCGCCGACGGGCTGGGCGTTCTGGACGGGCGTGCCGCTGATGTCGCTGTGGGGCCTGGCCGGGCCCTCGATCCAGTCGCTGATGACGCGGTTCGTGTCGCCGTCGGAGCAGGGGCGACTGCAAGGGGCGAACATGAGCCTGGGCAGCCTGGTCGGCACGGTGGCGCCGATCGTCTACGGCGGCGCCTTCGCGCTGGGCGTGGGGACGCTCGGCCTGCCCGGGGCTGCGTTCTTCCTGGCGGCGGGGTTGCAGGTGGCGGCGGCGGCCCTCGCCTGGCGGGCGTCGCGCAAGGTTCCGGCGGCGGGGGAGGGGGCTCCCGCGGCCGTCTAGGCGGCGCGGGCCAGCGCCTCGCGGGCGCGGGCGGCGTCGGCGTCGATCTGGCGCTTGAGGGCGTCCAGGCCGTCGAAGGTCAGTTCGGGTCGGAGCCAGGCGACCAGCTCGGTCTCGATCGTACGGCCGTACAGGTTCTCGTCGAAGTCGAACAGCCACACCTCCAGCAGCGGCTCGGGCGTGGCGAACATCGGGCGCACCCCCAAGCTGGCGACGCCGTCGATCACGCGGCCGTCGGGCAGGCGGGTGCGGACCGCGTAGACGCCGTAGGCGGGACGAACGTAGTCGCCCAGAGCCACGTTGGCGGTCGGCACGCCGATGGTGCGGCCGCGCTTGTCGCCGTGGATCACCTCGCCCTCGATGGCGAAGGGACGGCCCAGCACCGCGGCGGCCTTGTCCGGGCGGGCGGCCTTCAGAGCCTCGCGGACCGCGGTGGAGGACAGCTTCACGTCGCCGTCGCCGGCCATGCGCTCGGTCACCGACACCGAGAAGCCGTACCGCTCGCCGAAGACGCGCAGGCGCTCGGGCGAGCCGGTGCGGCCCTTGCCGAAGGTGACGTCGAAACCGACCGCGACGTGGCGGGCGCCCAGGCCCTCGGCCAGCACGCGGCGGGCGAAGTCCTCGTCCGACATGGCGGCGAGGTCCGCGTCGAACGGCAGGACGTACAGGCGCTCCACCCCCAGCGCCTCCAGCGCGCGGGCCTGCTGGTTCACGGTCGTCACCCGGAAGGGCTCGGCCTCGGGCTGGAACCAGCGGCGGGGGTGGGGTTCGAAGCTGATCACGCCCGCCGGGACCCCGAGCCGTCGGGCGGCCTGGAGCGCGTCGGCGATCACCCGCTGGTGGCCCCTGTGGACGCCGTCGAAATTGCCGAGCGCCACGGCGGCGGCGCGGACAGGTTCGGGCAGGTCCCGCCAGCCGTGGACGATCTGGAGCGTCACGCCCGCCCTAGCGCTTGCGCCGGCGCGGCACCCGCACCTGGGCCTCGCCGTCCAGCACCGGCTCCCCGTTCACCAGGCAGGCGCAGCTCAGCACCACCCGCGCCTTTTCCGGATCGACCGATGCCACGGTCACCCGCGCGGTGACCACATCGCCGATGCGCACCGGCTTGTGGAAGGTCATGGTCTGGCCGAGGAAGATCGCGCCCGGTCCCGGCAGCATGGTGCCGACCACGGCCGAGACGTAGGACGCCGACAGCAGGCCGTGGGCGATCCGGCCCCGGTAAGGGGTCGTGCGCGCGAAGTCCTCGTCCATGTGCAGCGGGTTGTAGTCGTCGGAAGCCTCGGCGAAGAGGGCGATCTTCTCTTCGGTGACCTCGCGGACCAGCTCGGCCGACATGCCGACCTTCAGCTCGTCCAGCACGTAGCCCTGGGGGGGAGAATCCGTCATGGGGCGAGCTTACCAGACGAGGTCCTTCAGCGCCCACCGCGCGTGGACGCTGGCGCTCTTCAGCATGGCGCCCACGCGTTCAGGGTCTAGCCGGCCGTGTTCGTCGGAGGCTTCTGCGCCGTGGATGCCGCCGGTGACGAACAGCACGTCCAGCCCCTGGATCACCGCGCCCAGCACGTCGGTGGGGATGCCGTCGCCGACCGCCAGCACGCGGGCGGTGTCGAGCGGCTTGCCGAGCAGGGCGGCGGCGCCGGACAGCGCGCTCTGGTAGATCGGGGCGTAGGGCTTGCCCGCCATCACCACCTTGCCGCCCATCTCCATGTAGAGGTCGGCCAGGGCGCCGCCGCAGTAGATCAGCCTGTCGCCGCGCTGGACCACCCGGTCGGGGTTGGCGCAGACCATCTCCAGCCGGCGCTCGACGCAGACCTGGAAGCGCTCGCGGAAGTCGTCGGGCGTCTCGCGCTCGTCGTCGAACGGACCGGTGCAGGAGACGAAGGCGGCCTCTTCCGGGGTCTCGGCGAAGGTCACGCCTGTGCCCTCGTACAGCGGCGCGTCGCGAGCCGGGCCGATGGCCCAGGCGGGGCCGGGCGCGCGGGCGGCGAGCTCGGTGCGGGTGACGTCGCCGGAGGTGACGAACCCCGACCACGCCTCGTCCGGCACGCCCAGCGCACGCAGCTGCGGGATCACGTCGCGCGAGGGGCGGGGGGCGTTGGAGATCAGCACCACCGGTCCGCCGCGTTCGCGGAAGCGGATCAGCGCCTCGCAGGCCTCGGGGAAGCGCTCACGCCCGTTGTGGATTACGCCCCAGACGTCGCAGAGCAGCACGTCGTAGCGGTCGGCGATCTCGGAAAGGCCGGTGATCACGGCGGTGTCGGTCATGGCCGGGGGCTAGCCTGTCCGCCGCAGGGCCGCAAGCGAAAGGCGGGCGAGCGCCGGACGTCTTCAGCCTCACGGTTTGTGTCCGATCTTTTCATTCGCAGCGGCGAACGCTAGCTTCGCGCCCAACGTTCGATAAGGAACGACACGTCTTCGAGGAGGCAGCGCTCCATGCCGCGTGCTTATTCTGCGCGGGAGGGGGATCGACCGGTGTTCGACGCCCTGCTGGACGCACGGGCCAAGTACGGCGGCGACAAGGAGATCCTGGAGGACCAGGATCGCAAACCCCTGACCTACACCGGCCTGGTCCGCGCCGCCTTCGTGCTGGGGCGCAAGATCGCGGCCCTGACCGAGGCCGGCGAGCGCGTGGGCGTGCTGCTGCCCTCCAGTATGGGGGTGGTGGTCACCTTCTACGGCCTGCACGCCTTCGGCCGCGTGCCGGTGATGCTGAACTTCACCTCCGGCGCCCGCAACCTGAAGGCCGCCTGCAAGGCCGCCGGCGTCAAGCGCATCCTGACCGCCAAGCGCTTCGTCGAGAACGCCAAGCTGGAGGACCTGGTCGACTCGCTGGGCACCGTGACCGAGATCGTCTGGCTGGACGAGCTGCGTCGCTCGATCACCCTTCAGGACAAGCTGTTCGGCCTGGCGGCGGGGGTCATGCCGCGCCGCTTCCGCAAGAAGGCCGAGCCGGACGACGTCGGCGTGATCCTGTTCACCTCCGGCAGCTTCGGCGCGCCCAAGGGCGTGGTGCTGACCCAGCGCAACCTGGTCGCCAACGTCGCCCAGATCGCCGCCCACATCGACCTCGACCCCGACTGGGTGATGTTCAACCCGCTGCCGACCTTCCACTGCTTCGGCCTGACCGGGGGCGTGCTGCTGCCGCTGCTGACCGGCATGAAGGCGTTCGAGTACCCCTCGCCGCTGCACACCAAGCAGATTCCGCCGCTGATGCGCGAGGTGAAGGCCTCCCTGCTGCTGGCCACCGACACCTTCATCAACCAGTACGCCCGCGCCGGCCGCAAGGAGGACTTCGAGACCCTGAAGTTCATCGTCTGCGGCGCGGAAAAGGTCCGCGACGAAACCCACAACCTGTTCGCCGGCGAATTCGGCGGCATCCCGGTGGTCGAGGGCTATGGCGCGACCGAGGCCGCGCCCGTGATCGCGGTGAACCAGCCGGAGGACAACCATCCCGGTACGGTCGGGCGCCTGCTTCCGGGGATGGAGGTGCGGCTGGAGAAGGTGGACGGCATCCCGCGCGGCGGGCGGCTGTTCGTGCGCGGGCCGAACGTGATGGCCGGCTATCTGAAGCCCGACGGCTCGGAGCTGGAGCCGCTGCCGGGCGGCTGGCACGACACCGGCGACGTGGTCGAGCTGGACCAGAACGGCTGCGTGGTGATCCTGGGCCGGGTGAAGCGCTTCGCCAAGATCGGCGGCGAGATGGTGTCCCTGACCGCGGTCGAGGGGCTGGCCGAGGCGGTGTGGCCCGACGGACGCCACGCGGTGGTCTCCATCCCCGACCCGAAGAAGGGCGAGCGGCTGGTGCTGGTCACCGATCGTAGAGACGCCGACGTGGCGTCGCTGGCCGCTTACGCCCGCCAGACCGGCGCGCCGGAGCTGGCGGTGCCGAAGAAGATCCTGAAGGTCAACGAGGTGCCGGTTCTGGGCACCGGCAAGACGGACTACGTGGCCATCCAGCGGATGGCGGAAACCGAGGCGGTGGCGGCCTGACCGACGCGCGCCCTTCTCGAGAGGGAGTATCGCTTATGCCGAACCTGAACGCCTGGGCCCCGACCGTGCTGAGCGCGCTGCGCATCATGGCCGCCCTGCTGTACCTGCACCACGGCACGCAGAAGATGTTCGGCTTTCCCGAAGCCGAGATGGTGGTGGGCCTCAGCTTCACCACCCTGCCGGGGATATCGGCGATCCTGGAGGTGGTGCTGGGCGCCCTGATCGCGCTGGGCGCCTTCACTCGCCCCGCCGCCTTCGTCGCCTCGGGGCACATGGCGGCCGCCTACTTCATCGCCCACGCGCCGCAGGACCCCTTCCCGTCCAGGAACGGCGGCGACGCCTCGATCTTGTTCTGCTTCGTGTTCCTGTACCTGGTCTTCGCCGGCCCCGGCCGCTGGAGCGTCGACCACATGCGCGGACGCGTCGAGCGCTAAAGCCGCGCGATCAGGCCCGCAGAGCCGCCGAAACCAGGGCGTCGCCGGCGTCGGGACAGCCGCTTCTGCGGGTCGTCTCCGCTTTTCCGGGGACCTTCAGCAGCAGCAGGGCCGCGCCGTAGTCGGGGCAGGAGGTCGAAGACGCGGGCTCGCTCCAGAACCGGTTGTCGGCCAGCACCCGGTCCAACTCGGCCGCCGCTCCTGCGCGCGCGGGACGCCAGTCGCCGCCCTCGGCGACCATCCATCCCCCGGCGGCCTTCATCAGCAGGGCGGCCGGAACGGGAGGCCTCCAGTTCGGATCGGCGCCGGGCAGCGGGGGCGGAGGCATGCCGGCGAAGCGCTTGACGATCAGGTAGGTCGGGGCGGCCCTCGCCTGGCTCAGCGACTGTGCGCCGAACCGGTCGGCCGCCGTCGCGAGCAGGTCCTGGCGGATCAGGGCGAGATCGGCGCCGGCCGGCAGGGTGTCGAGCGGCCGGGCGGCCGGAACCGAGGTGGAAGACTCAGGGCCGGGCGGAGCGGCGCACTCCGTCAGGCCCGCTGCGATAGTGGCGATCGCCGTCAGTCTAAAGAACATGCCCGATCAATCCGCCGAGCAAGCGAGGGTTCCGTTCCGGCGGGGCGCGGCCGGTCAAACGTAAGGCCGGCGCACAGGTGCGCCGGCCCTTCAGTTCGCCTCTTCCGGCCGGCCGATCAGCCCGGCATCAGCACCGTGTCGACCACGTGGATGACGCCGTTGGACTGCATCACGTCGGCGATGGAGATGCGCGACTTGCCGCCCTTCTCGTCGGTCACGTACCAGGCGTTCCCGTCGCCCCAGACGGTCAGCTTGCCGCCCTGGACGGTGGTCAGCACCGCCTTGCCGCCGTTCGCTTTAGCGCGCGCGGCCAGATCCGCGGCGCTGAGGCGCCCCGGCACCACGTGGTAGGTCAGCACGGTGGTCAGCGTGCCCTTATTCTCGGGCTTCAGCAGGGTCGGCACCGTACCGGCCGGCAGGCGGTCGAAGGCGGCGTTGGTGGGCGCGAACACCGTGAACGGACCGGCGCCCTGCAGAGTGTCCACCAGGCCCGCGGCCTTCACCGCGGCGACCAGGGTGGTGTGATCCTTGGAGTTCACCGCGTTCTGGACGATGGTCTTGGACGGGTACATCGGCGCGCCGCCGACCTCCACCACGCCCGAGGAGCTCGCCATCATCCGCGACGGCTCGCCGTAGTTCGCGCCGTCCATGGATTCGCAAGCCGCCAGGCTCATCGCCCACGCCGCGACGGCCAGCGCCGTCAGCATTCGCATACCGGTCATCCCGAAATCTCCTGAGTGAGGTTGCGCCGGTTTCCCCGGCGCCGCCTCAGCTACGGAGCGGGCGAGGCGGCGGATGCAGACGACTCCCTTCCCCCTCGATGGGGGAAGGGTCGGGGATGGGGGTGCGCGCGCGACGGCGAGGCAGAAGGCGGATGAGGCGGCGCCTTTCTTGGCTCCCGCCTCAAGTGCGGAACTCCCGACCCTCGGCGGGACTCACCCTCCACCCCGCCCTCCTCCCATCGAGGGAGGAGGGAGAAGCACGCTCCACCCCCGATCAGAGCGCCGAGAACTCTCCCGCCGCCACCACCGGACCGTTCGGACCCGCGGTCGGGGTGGTGCCCGCGGGCTCCATCGACACCGCCAGCCCCTTGGCCCGGGCGGCCTCCTCGGCCAGGGCCTTGGGCAGGTTGTGCTTGGCGGGCTTCGAGGCGTCGATGGCGCCGACCAGGCGCACGCCGCCGTCCGGCTCCATCAGCCACAGGTGCGGCACCGCCGAGCCCGGCCCCATCGGCCCGGCCGGCGCCACCCACAGGGCGCCTGACTTCGGGTCGTAGGCGATCATCACCGCGGTCACCCCGCCGTCGGCGGCCAGGGTCGCGACCATCGGGGTTGCGGGCTGGGCCTGCACGGGGGCGGGCGCGGGCCGGGTCCCCACGAACACCGCCAGCGCCAGCGAGGCGGCCGCGAGGCCTGAGGCCCCCACGGCCCAGGCGCGCCAGAACCTCACCCGCCGCTCGTCGTCGTTGGCGGCGCGGGGCGTGTAGGAAGAGGGCGCGACGGTCGCGGTCGCCGCTTCGACACGGGCCCACATCTCCGGCGAGGGCTCGACCGGCGCCGTGTCCTCGGCCAACGGACCCAGGCGCGCCTCCCAGTACGTGACCTCCTCGGCGAACGCGGGATCGGCGGCCAGCCGCGCCTGCGCCTCAGCCCGCGCGGAGGCGTCCAGCACGCCCAAGACGTACTCGGCGGCGAGCATGTCGGGATGTTCGGCCGCGTCGCTCATGAGTCCAGACAGCCCCGCAGACGGATCAGCCCTCGGCGGATCCAGCTCTTCATCGTGCCGACCGGCACGTCCTCCGCCTCGGCCAGGCTCTC
>Ga0196974_1000247_pt1 | contig 12308 bp, 25 predicted proteins | sample S1_1013CmetaG_FD_155477 | JGI IMG/M metagenome (GOLD analysis project Ga0196974, IMG submission 155477) | Soil microbial communities from Anza Borrego desert, Southern California, United States - S1_10-13C | ecosystem: Environmental > Terrestrial > Soil > Desert | place: USA: California...
GCCGACGGGCTTCAGGATCGACGGCCGCGTGACCTGGACGCACTGCCAGGCGGTCTTGTCGACCGTGGAGGTCGCGACCGACGCGAGGACCTTCTTCCGGGGAGCCCCGAGGCTCCACGCGTCCTGTCCGGAGAAATCGGCGGCGTTCACCCGGCCCTCCGCAGAAGGAGGAGAGCGCCGAGACCAAGCAGGATGGGCGCGGCCGATCCGGACGCCTCGCCGTCCTTGCGCGTGAATCCCGCGAAGCCCGACTCCCCGCCGGGGCCGCCCCCCGGGACGTCGCCGCCGCCGGGATGGCCTCCCGTCTGGCCGCCGGGGTTGAAGGGCGGCGTCATGACGCCGGGCGGGAGCTGGCCCTTGAGGATGCCCGCCGCCTGGCCGACCAGGCCGCCGGCCGCGCCGCCGTACTCGAGGGCCGCGGAGCCCACCTTGCCGAGGGTGTTCAGGAGGCCGCCGCTGGCGCCGGCGCCCGCGCCCATGCCGCCCGCGCTCTTCGCGCCGGCCGCCGCGGCGCCCGCCGCCTTGCCGATGTTGCCGAGGGATCCGGCGAAGCCGCCCGCCGACGGGGTGACGCCGAAGGCCTGGGGGCCGCCGGCGGCCGCGTAGTTCGCCATCGTCAGCTCGGCGGCCGCGTTCGCGGACGTGCCGGGGGCGACGGCTCCGAAATGGCTCTGGCCGGCCCCGTAGCTGTAGGCGCCCGGGGCGCTCTGGAAGGTGCCCGCGCCGAGCGCAGCGGAAGCGCCGATGCCGAGGGCGGCGCCGACGCCGCCGTAGACGCCCGTCCGGACGAACTCCGCGCGCCCGGCCTTGCGGGCGTCCCGGCCCGTCTTGCCCTCGTGACGCGCGGCCGTGGAAGCGTTGTAGCGGTTCGCGGTCGCGCCGAGCGCCGCGGCGGCGGGGGCGAGGACAACGCCCAGGCCGGGGACGAAGGCGAGGGCCCCGGCTCCGACGGCCGTGCCGACCCGCGTGATCTTCACGCGCGTGTCGGCCGTGCGGCGCCCGAACTCCTTGACCTGATCGGAAGAGCGGCGGACGTACTCCTTGCCCTTCTCGTAGTACCGCTTGAAGATGCCCACGCCGGGGCCCTCCTTTCAGAGGATTAGGCGGAGGGCTTCGGGTCCGCCGGCTTCGCCTTCAGGGCCTCCAGGACGCTCTCCAGCTGCGCCGAGAGCGCCTTGTTCTGGGCGATCAGGGCCTGGACGTCGCCCGACACGGGGGCGGCGGCCGGCTGGGCGCTCGCCGGGGCCTTCGGCTTGAACTCGTCGAGGGCGAAGGGCGTGCCCGAGAGCTCGACGGCCTTGCCCTCGTAGCCCGCGAACTTGTAGTGGCCCTTCAGGTCCTCGCGCTTCGCGACCGCCTTGACCGAGCCGTCCGGGTGGATGAAGAGATACATGTCGCGTTCTCCTTTTAGGCCTCGACGGGCTGGTCCACCCAGGGCACGATCTGGTCCGTCGCGACGAACGAGCCGTCGACGGTCAGCTCCACGCGGCCGCCCGGGAGCATGAAGGGCTCGGGCAGGAGGAAGAGCTTGTTCAGGGTCGTCGAGAAGCCGCTGATGTAGTCCTGAGCCTGCAGGATCAGGCCCTCGGTGTTGAGCGTCCAGATCTGGTTCCCGCCGGAGTCCCAGAGCTGGAGCTGGTCGATCGAGGTCGTGCGCGGCAGGACGAAGCCACGCAGGAGGCCGCGCTGGGTGAACGTGTAGGTGCCGGGCGCGGCCGAGGCCCCGATGTTCATGTCCTGGGCGAGCAGCGTCGGGTAGGCCTTGCCCGGGGCGTCGGAGACCTCGTAGCCGATGCGCCAGGTGCCGTTGGCGCCCGTGTTGTCGGTCGTGATCTCGAGCGAGAGGGCCTTGTTCGGCGCGCAGCCGCCATCGACCATCCCGAAGAGGGAGAAGTCGATCGTGAAGCGCTTCACCGTGGCGCCCGCGACCTCGCGCTTGGCGAGGGTCGACATCACGGCGTTGAACTGCAGCTCGTTCAGGCGCCAGATGGGGTTGCCCGCGGCGAAGAGCTCGATCTTCGTGAGGGCGTCCATGTCGTTGTCGGTGGGCGCCATGTCCACGAAGATCTTCTTGATGGCCGGGCCCCAGAGCATCTCGTTCTCGGACCAGCGCAGCGTCTCGGCGGTCGTGTTCGCCTTCGCCTTCGAGACGCCGGTCTTGTAGGTCGTGGCCATCTTCTGTTTCTCCGTTCTCTCTCTCAGGGCCCCGCGCCGGGGTTTAGAGCTTGCTCGAGAGCATGGCGCCCGCGGCGCCGCCCAGGATCGCGCCGACGGCGCTCCAGAACTTGATGCCGTCGAAGTAGGGGCCGAAGTTCCACTGGTAGGCCGCCTGGGGCAGCGCGGGCAGCACGAAGGACTGCACCGCCGCGATGCCGACCGTCGCCCCGCCGGCGATGAACACGAACTTCGCGATCCCGACGTTCGCGCCGCCGGGGGTGGGGATCGTCACGCTCATGGTCTTCTTCCTCCGTCGCCGCGGCTCAGCCGCGCTCGATGCCCTCAAATACCCGGCGGAGAAAGAGACAGGAAGGCGGTGTGTCGTGGGCGATGTCGCGGGCTACGTCGTGGGCGACGCTTTTTTCTTCCAGGCGTTCCACTCCTGGCGGAGCAGGAAGCGCAGGAAGTCGCCTTCCCCGGTGAAGCCCTTGGACATGACACGCAAGGCGTCGACCAGGTCGGGCGGGAGGAAGAAGCCTTTCCGCTCCCAGCCGAGCGGATGGCGCGCGGGGGGATCGGGGCGGCGCGTGGGCTTAGCCATCAGAACCCCACTTTCAACGGGATGAACGCGCCGTCGGGATTTTCGCGCGCCGGCGGGAGCTGGCCCACGCGCTCAGGCTCGAGGCCGTAGTCCGCCTTCAGGTCCGCCTGGTCTTCCGGTGCGGTCATGCGCCCGACCAGGATGTGCGTCACCAGGCCCTTCATGGCGCGGCCGCAATCGCGGTAGAGCTGGGAAGTCACCACGGCGCCCGCCAGCACGCGGCGGCGCTCGCGCAAGCAGCGCTGGAAGTTCTCGGGGATCGAGCGGACGGACGGGACGACGTTGTAGAGCTCGTCGACCAGGAGGACGACGTTCCGGCCGCCGTAGATCGCCCCGCAGAGGCGGTCGAACTCCTCTCCGTCCTTGGGCGTGAAGGCGATATCGTCGCCGTCCTCCCAGACGACGTCGATCAGCTCGTCGAGGCTGCGCGCGTGGTACATGTCGTCGAAGGCCTCGACGCGGCCGGTGTCGACCACGATGAGCGCGGCGCCGACGGCGGTCATTTCGGCGGCAAGCGCCCGCGCGCGGGTCGTCTTCCCGCTGCCCGGGCAGCCCAGGACGAGATAGGCTTCGCTCATCCCGCCTTCGCCCAGTCGGGCGTCACGATGGCCGCGCCCATGTACGTGCCCGGTTCGACGTCGCCCGAGCCGGGCCGGAGCGCTTCCCGCGTCGCGGACGTGTCAGGCTGAGGCGGCGGAGGCGCCTGGGGCGGCGGCGGGGCGGCCGTCGCGCGCTGCGCGCGGTCGATGTCGCGGTAGGCTTGGTCGCGCTCGGCCTCCGGGGTGGGCTTTTTCTTCGGCGCGGCCTCCCAGCCGCGGCTCTTCGCCATCGTGTGGAGGTTCATCGCGGTCATGCCGCCCGCGACGACGAGGCCCGCGACGAGCTGGAAGGGCCCCGACTGGAGCTTCGCGATCCAAGGGAAGAGCGTCGGCGCGTTCGCGCGGATCAGGCCCTCCGCCATCGGGTGAAGCGCGATCGCCTGCTGGACCTCGGGCGACGTGAGGTCGAGCGGCGGCGAGTACTTGAACGACACGACGGCGCTGAAGACGCCCGTCCAGACCATCCCGACCGCGTCGACGCACTGCTGCGCCATGTCGACCTTGGCCGCCTGGACGTCGGCGGGGGTGGGCCCCCCTTGCGACGCCCCTCCGCCATCCAGCCCGGCCCCCTTCCTGGCGGCGTCCCGAGCGGCGTTGGGCGACGCGGATGACGTCGCTCCAGGGGGAGTGACGTTCGGCGACGTGGTCGTCCCGGGCTTCCCGGCGGCGGCCCGGGCCGCCTCCACCCACCTTTGCACTTGGCGCTTGGACACGCCCAGGACCTGGGCCTCCGTCGCGGGATCGGACAGGCCCTCGAGGATGCGCGTCACGGCCTGCTGGCGCTTGCGGTCGAGCGGCTTCATCGGCTTACCTCGTGAAGTCCATGGCGTCGAAGAAGCGCCGCCAGAAGCCCGGCGGCTTGGGGGTGTCGCTCTTCGAAGCGGCGACGGCTTTCTCGAGGACGTCGATCCGCTCGAGGAGCTTCGCGCGGTCGGGGTCGCCCGTCGTCATGTCGGCCAGGCGCTTCTCCGCCGCGGCTAGCCGAGCCTCGAGCTGGGCCGTGGTCGGCGGCGTGACCGGGGCCGGGGCCGGCGGGGCGGGCGGCGCGGGGGGAGTCGTGCCGCCGGCGCCCGCGCCGGACCCGGCGGGCGGGGGATCGTTCGAGAAGAGGATCTTACGCACGGTTCATCTCCTTCAAGATCTCGGGAGGGACGGCGCCCTCGGCGCCGGGCTCGACGACCTGGCCGAGCAGGGTGACTTGCTTTCCGCAGCCGACGCAGAAGTGCCACTCCCAGTTTTCCGGGCCGCTCACGCGCGGATCGAGGCGGTGGACGAGGAAGCGGCAGAAGCCGCCGACGACGCGGCGCCAGGTGGAGCCGCAGCCGGAGCAGGGGACTTCCTTGAATTCGTCGCGCTTGAGCTGGGCGGGGTAGGGAGGCTTGCCGTTGGGGCGCGGCGCGGGGGGCAGCACGGAATTGCTCCTGTCTGCCCTCGACGCTATGTGTACCCGGATGGCACATCAGAGTCAAGGGAAAAAGAAACCCCCGCCAGGCGGTGAGGGCAATCACGCCGGCGGGGGCCCCGAGGAGAAAACGGTCACCGCTCTTCGGAGAGCGGGGCTACTTCACAAATTCGCAGGGAGCCGTCCGAGGGGTTGGGCTTGTGCACACCCTCGGCAAAAGGCCTACGCGTTAAGGCCCGCGTGGCCGGCAGCCCGAGTACTGAGCGGCATCCGCCGCCGTTCCCATTCGTCCTACCGGCTCCCATGAGTTATCTCGCCTTCACCGCTCATCCGCGAGCGGTGCTCTTCTTCTCGAAAACGACCTCCTGCCGCGAGAAGTCCGACCGATCCGTGACGGTCACGATCAGCGTCCGCTCGTCCGTCAGGAACTCGATCTTGTCGATCACCATCCGGGCCGACGACGGGTCCTGCTGGGGCGGGCACATCGTCCCGATGAAAACCTTCCGCTCGTTGTCCACGTTTCCTCCTTCACCGCCTGTTGGAAAGCGGTGCTTTCGTCCTCACCCGCGGGACGTCGACGCGCGGCGCCCGCATGATCCCCAGGGGCTCGATGATGTGGCTCACGAGGGAGCCTTCCGTCGGCCAGACCCCGAGCTGGCGCCACTGGCCGTCGACCTGCACGCAGACGGCGAACTTCCGCTCTGAAGGGAACGTCGTCACCCACACGCCGCCGATGTCGATTGGCTTCTGCACGTCGCCTCCTTCACCGCTTCTCGCAAAGCGGTGTCATCGCCAGCTTCTGCCTCGACGCCGCCGCCTCGAGCAGCATCAGCGCCGCCTTCAGCGGCGACTTCGCGTCGAACGGGTTCCGGTCGTAGAGATTCGGGCTGGTCAGAGCCCGTGCCACGCTCGCCGCCGCGCGCTCGATCCGCCGCAGCACAGCCGCCTCGCCTTTCGCCGTCATCGCTCCTCCAATCACCGCTTACCGCGAAGCGGTGCTCATTTCCCGTAGTGCCCGCCGCGCGTCATCGCGCAGCGCTTGCAGGGGCTGTGCTCTCCGTCGCCCAGGAACTCGTGCCGGCCGCGCGGGCACGTGATCGCCGACTGGAGGCGGTTCCCCGCCATCCACAGCCCCATGAAGATCTTCTCGAGCAGCCAGACCATGCCGTCCTCCACCACCGCCATCTAGGAAGCGGTGCTATTTCCTCGGCCTCGTCGTGAGGCGATCCGGCTCCGTGCGCTTCCGCTTGCCGGTCTTCAGGTCCCACTCCCGCTCCTCCAGGCCCGCCCGATGCATGGCGTACAGGTTCCGCCGCTTCGCCAGGCGCCGCAGCTTGCCCCGATGAATCCGCTCGCTTCTCGTCATCGTCCTCTCTCCGATCACCGCTGCTAAAACAGCGGTGCTTCCTCGTAAGCCTTGACCACTCCATCCCAAGATGAGTTGTCGTCCTCCTCCCGGAGTCCTTGCCTGAGCTCCGCGACCGCCTTCGCCCCACGGCTCGGGGAGCCCCAGCCGCGCGACGGGAGCGGCGCCAGGTCGGCCGCGCCGCCGCGCTTCTCCTCCAGGCACTCGAAACACCACTCCGGCAACTTGTTCAGCTCGGCGTTCTTCTCAGGCCTGCCCGTGTAGGTGAACTGGTCCGCCATGAAAACGTCTCCACAGCACGGGCAGGCCTTCCGGAGCTTCGGCAGCACGCGGAACATCAGCACACCGTCGCCTTCGAATTCCGGACCACCCAGAGCCACGCGCAGACCCGGCAGAACATTCGCCCCTCCACCGCTCCTAGCAGAGCGGTGCCACTCCAGGCTTCGCGCCCTTGAACATGTCAGCCTGGTGAACAGCCAGGCCCTCGGGGCGCTTCACTTTGGCCCACGTCGGAACGTCCACCGGGCGCTTCGGCAGGCCGCCCGCGGCCTCGGCGCGCCAGCGCTTCCGGCACTCCTCCGAGCACGCCACGAACACGCCCGCGCAGCTGGAGCACAGCTCGAACTTCAGGCCGCAGCTCGGGCAGTTCACCCGCTGGACCCGGTACCGCACCGGGTAAAACCGGCACTTGTCGCATTCCTTCTCGCGCATGCCCACCTCCTCAGCTGAAAAGCCCGACTTCAGGCTCCGACCACTCCCGCACCAACTGGCCTTCGAAGGGCTCGTAGCCGTTCTTGTCGCCGACCCGGCGCCTTCGCTTGATCTCCTCGCGGATCGCGGCCGGGCCCTGGGCGATCCAGTAGTCCGCTTCCTGCTGATCGAGCACCGGCATGCAGCGGACCTTTTCGCCGCAGCACTCACAGACCGGCTCGGGCTCGGGGTAGCGCGTCACGCCGCAGCCGCAGCGGCAGGCGGTGTTCGTCCGCAGCCGGTCGATCCGGCGCTGGATCCGCTCGGCGGGGAGCCGGCGGCGCTTCGCGGCGATCTTCTTCTCGAGCTTGGCCGCGACGCGCGCGAGGCCTTGGCGGTTGGCCTCCGCCAGGCGGCGCTCCAAGTCGAAGATCTCCGCCTCGAGCTTCGGGTCGCCGCGGCGCTTGGCAACCTCGAGCTCTTCGTAGAGCACGCGGAGGCGCTTGATGACGGCCTCCTCGGTCAAGACCTTCTTCGGGAACTTGCCGAAGGGCCGAATCCGAAGGTACTGCTTCGCCGCCTTCTGCCAGGCCGGCCACTTCCGACCCTGGTAGCGGTACAGGTGCCAGAGCTTGCCTTCGGCGCGCTTGGCCTCCTCACCCTGGAGCGTCGCCGGGTCGAGCACGAACGAGTGATGGACCGAGACGATGGGCCGCAGATAGTCGCCGTCCCAGGCGTGATCGGCGCCGACGATCTCCGCCCAGAGCGACTTCATCAGCCAGAGCTCGTCGTCGTCGAGCTTGCCGCGGCCGTTCTCCCGGACCCAGAGGATGTTCAGGTGCGGGTGCCACTTGGAGCACTTCGCGCAGAGGCAGAATTCCTCGGTCTTGTTGGCGTAGTCGCACTTCCCGGCGGGGTCCGTGCGGACCCAGGCCCAGACCAGGCCGAAGTGCTTCTGGAGAGCCTTTAGGAAGAGCTTCGTCCAGCGCGCCCAGGTCGCCCAGTCGGCGGCGGCCTGGCGGCGGTGCTCCGGGACGGTGGGGACGGTGTAGCAGAGCGCCCGGCCGGCCAGGTGGGGGGTGATCGACTCCTTTCGGAACTTGACCGCCGTCCGGTCCCGAAGGTGATCCTCGCACCCCCAGCAGTCCCCGCGGCAACAGCCCTGTTCGTACTTCCTAACGGTTTCCCGGCAAAAGGCGACGCCGAGTCGCTTCTCGCACGTTTTGGGCACGCAGGGCGTCGGCCAGGCCCACCCCGGGGCCTCCGGCGACTGGCACGCGCTTTCAGTTTGACCCCTAGTTACTTCGTAACTAGGTATCAAGATAAGGGGCGCGGACGCGGCCGGCGGCCGTCCAGACGCGTCCGCGCCGGATGAAAGGGGATCTTGGTCGTCTTGGGCCGCCAAAGCCTGCAGGCGGGCAATCTGCGCGTCCAGGATTGATTCCACGCTGTTTCCCCCTCAACCAGGGCCAGGCTCTCCAACCTGGCGTGCCAGAATGGGACCTACTCCTCCGGAAGAGCCTTCCAGGCGTCCCGAAGGGCCTGGACCTCGGATTCAGGCGCGCCGGCCGACTTCAGCCAGCCCGCGAAGACCTTCAGCCCGGTCCTGGCCGCCCGGCGGGCGTCGCGGAGCTTCTTCCGCTTGAGCGCCGACGGGGTGCCGGGGGGCAGCTGGTTCACCTTCACGAGGATCACGACCGCACGCCCTGGACCTCCTTCACGTCGAGGTCGAAGAAGAAGGGCTCGACCGAGAAGCCGAGGGTGACGTTCCGGCGGAACTTGATGACCTCGAACGGCAAGGCGGCGAAGCGCTTCCCCTGCCAGCCGTTGAGCCAGACGGACGTGATGCCGATGTGGGCGTCCGGGTACCCGGCGTCCGCGAAGGCCCGCTTCAGGACGTCCCAACCGAGGTCGGGACCGTGGGCCTCATCGATGTTCTCCTGGGTGACCTTGACCGTGATCGTTTCGAGCTGCATGGCGCTCCCCTTTCACGGCAACCGGGGGGAGCGTGCAGCGCTAGTCGATCACAGTCGGGACCCGCAGGGCCATAAACGCGCGGTGCTGGTAGTTCTCTCGGGTGATCTTCGGGTCGACGTGGCCCATGATCGCGGCGAGCGCCGCTTCGCTAACCTCCGAACAGAGGCGCGTCGCGAACGCGTGCCGCATCTGGTACCAATTCATTCGAGCCACACCGGCGGCCTTGGATCTCCACCAGAGCCCATGCGTCACCGTCGACCGGCAGGGCAGATCGCCGTTCACGCCGAACAGCCACTCGCCGAGCTTCACGCTTCGAGCGCGGCGCTCGAAGACCTCGGCGGCGACGTCGTTAAGCGGGACGATCCGGGCCTCGCGGTCCTTCGGGACGTATTCCTTCCGGCAGCGCACGAACAGCACGCGCTCCGTCAGGACGACGTCCTCCACCTTGAGGTGAAGAGCTTCGCCCAACCGCAGCCCCGTGTTGATGACGACGCGGACCAGGTCCGCGTACCAGCGGTCCCCTCTCTCGTCCAAGTGTCGCAACAGCGCTTTCACGTCCTCGAGCGGAACGATCGGCCGGCGGGTCCTCACCGCTTTCATCGGCCTCACGCCCTTGAACGGGTTCGCGGCGATCAGCTCCGACGACAACCACCAGTTGAACACCGAGCGCAGATACCCGACGTGACGATTGACCGTGCCGGGCGCTTTGCCCCGCGCGACCATGTCAGCCTTGTAGCGCTCCGCGTCGAGCCTGGTGATCGCCGCGGGAGGTTTATCCTCAACGAACGCCCCGAAACTGGCGAGCATCGTCAAGACGTCCTGCCGCGTTGACGGCGCGTGGTGAACGGCGGAGTGAACTTCCCTCCACAGCCTCACCCCCTCCCTCCATGAACCGATCTGATTCGTGTTCATGAAGCCTCCATCCGATCCCCCAGGAGGTTTAAGAGAAGTGTGTGACAGGCCAGGACACGCGGTCCCAGAAGTGATGAACTTCGGTCAGCGCCCTTCAGGCTGCCCCTGGTAGAGCTCGGGGCATCCCCACGGCGGAGGTAGCGAGCCCCCAGGGGGACCGCCCGTCTAACGGGCGCGCCTGAGGGACGCTGACCGCGGACGCTTCCCCGAATCAGGTGGAGCCGGGAATGGGATTCGAACCCACAACCCCCGCTTTACGAAAGCGGTGGCAGTCCATCCGGACAGCGGCCCCTACCGAGTAGGGGAAGCGTATTGCACGCTCCCCCGGTTGCCAAAGAACGGTGACTCCGATCGGGAGAAGTATTACCCGGCCCTAGGAAGGGTTGTCAAGTGAAAAGCAGAATGCGAGGCGTGACGGTCAGCGTTGGCTGGCCCGCTTGCAGTCGGGGCAGAGCTCAGGCGGCGGGAACTTCATCTGATCGGGCGCTTTCTCGTGAAGGAAACACTTCTTCGTGATGGTCACCTTCGGCTCTTGAGGCGGTGGGGCGGGAGGGTTGGGGATCGGGATCTGACGAGGCCTGGATTCCCCTTGCAGATAGGCGTCCCACAGCGACACCTTGCCGTCGCCGTCGCACGCGGTGCAGCTTACGATGAACTTACCGATACCCTCGCAGCCGCGGCAGACCTTGTAGTCATAACCACACACGCCATAGGCGATAGCGGCCAGGGCGCCAAGAATCAGAATGCTGTTTACGGTCCCCAGGACCGCAATCTTAGCGGCAGAGACTGCGTCGGGCTTTTTCTCGTCAGTCATAATCCCTCCCCACTAGGCGAGGGATTATACCACTACTTTCTGAACGAGAGGGCCACAACGATGACGGCGACGACCACGAGGACGGTGACCCATCCTTTCGGCGGGTCCAAAGGGCTACCGCCCCCGCCCCCGAGGACGTTCACGTCCAGCAGCCTGATCTGCTTCGCCAGCGTCTCCTGATTGACAAGGGCGCGCAGCTGGGAAATAGTGTCCTCGAAGTCGTCGTTGATCGAGATGACCAAGGCGTGGTTTTCACTCGCCAACGCCTTCAGCTCGAGAGGCATCGTCAGTCCGAGGTAAGCAAGGGCTGTGCCCATGAACTCGCGGCGGACACCGTTCAGGCGGTCGGCGATCTCCAGCCGACCTTCCCGCGTCCGCCGTTGATTCGCCTCCGCGATCAGCTCGGCGTGCCGACGCTGCGCGATATTGGCGAACTCGACGATTCTCGGATCGTAGGCCATCAGCGCCCCCTCTCGATCAGCCTATCCAGCTTGAAGTTTACGTTCTCCAGCTGCCGATCGACAGAGTCGAGGCGATGCAGCAGCGCTTTCTCGCGCTCAGCGATGGTGACCTCGAGCACCCGAACGCGCTCGGAGAGCCTGTTCGCCGTCGCCTGGCCGTTGAGGCCGGCGGCGAGCGAGCCGAGCACGGTCAGGACGGCCGCGACAATTCCGGCCTTTTGCTTTCTCGTCAGCATGGCTCTACTCGTGTTTGTGTCCCTCGAGGCTGATCGTGCACTCCACGGTGCCGTCCGGAGAGCGCTTTCAGCCGACCTCGGTCTTCGGGCAGCTGGAGCCGCACAGGGTCACCAGCGCCACCAGGAGCGCCGCGAGCTTCTTCATAAGCCCTCCTACAAAGCCCCGCCGTCGCCCGCGACCACCGCGCCCGCGCCGTCGAGGCTGGACCAGTAGCAGATGCCGCGCAGCGCGCCGTCGGTCATGGCGGCGGCCGCGATCGTGTAGCCGTGCTTGATGCTGTTCGTGATGATGCAGTCGGCCTGACGCGCGCTGTTCATGAACCTGGACCACCAGATCGAGAGCGTCGCGATCGTCGCGCCCGGGTCGACGTGCCGCCCGGCCTGGAGGTTCGCGTAGGTCTGAGCCGCGGCGTAGTCGGCCGGGAAGCCCGTGAGGCCGAAGGAGACCGTCGCCGCGCCGCCCGACGTGAACGTCTCGGTGATGTAGTAGATGAAGATCGCGCGGACGGGCCCAGTGATCGAGAACATGGCGTGTCCCGCGACCGTGTTCCAGGTCGCAAGGCTGAGATCCGCGTTCACGATCAGCCGGTTCTCGAAGCCGTTGAGCGCGGGCGTCACGCCCGGGGTGAAGATCGCGCCGCTCATGCGGTCACCTTTCCTTTCCGCTGCCGCGAGAGCGACTGACCGATCAGCCGCGCGCGCACGTCGACGGGCGTCTTGGGGTCGAGGATGGCCCGCGCCTCGGGGGTGAAGCCTCCCGTGTAGGCGTCCACCGTCGCTAGAGCCTCGAGCTGGGAGGCGTGGATCCGGCGGGCCTGATTCTGGACGAAGACCGGCCGGGGCGGGTGCCCGAACTTCACGTCGCGGTGATTCTCCCAGCCGGGGGCGGGATTCCGCACCCAGGCGATCTGTTCGCCGCAGCGGTTCAGGCACGCGCAGAACTTCGGCAGCCACTTGCCCATCGTCAACCCGCCCTCGGGAGGGTCCAGGCCATCCCGTCCTCACCCGCCTGGGCGCCCGCGCCGCCGCCGGCGGCCGCCGTGACGCCCGGGCCGACGCCGATCGCGGCGCCGCCGCCGCCCCCGCCGCCGTT
>Ga0196974_1000250_pt1 | contig 12266 bp, 9 predicted proteins | sample S1_1013CmetaG_FD_155477 | JGI IMG/M metagenome (GOLD analysis project Ga0196974, IMG submission 155477) | Soil microbial communities from Anza Borrego desert, Southern California, United States - S1_10-13C | ecosystem: Environmental > Terrestrial > Soil > Desert | place: USA: California...
ACCATGTCGCCGTCCGAGACGACCACCGTCGAGGGCTGGCTGGAGCGGCCCGAGGAGGCCTTCGCCCACTTCCGCGAACGAGGCGTGGCCCAGGTCGTGTGCGAGGAGAAGCACATGGGTTCGCGGGCGGTGATCGCCCTGTGCCGTGACGCCTCAGTCGCGCGCGAGCGGTTTGGCGTCGCGGGCAAGGAGAGCGGCGCCATTTGGACCCGCACCGGCCGCTCCTTCTTCAACGACCCGGCGATGACCGAGGGCCTGCTGGCCCGGCTGCGGGCGCGGGTCGATCACACGGGCCTGTGGGATGAACTCGCCACGGATTGGCTCCTTCTGGACGCCGAGATCATGCCCTGGTCGGCCAAGGCCGGCAGCCTGATCGAAAGCCAGTATGCGCCTGTCGCCACCTCCTCGGCCGAGGGCTTCCGAACTGCCCGCGAGGCCTTGGCTCGCGCAATGGGTCGCAACCTCGACGTCGGCGCTCTGGATGCCCGGTTCGAGGACCGCGCCAGGCGGGCCGACCGGTATGCGACGGCTTGGGCGCCTTACGTCTGGCCGGTGTCCGGCATCGACGATCTGAAGGTCGCCCCTTTCCACCTGCTCGCCAGCGAAGGCCGCGTCTGGTTCGACCAGGACCACGTCTGGCACATGACGCTCGCTGACCGTCTGGCCGAGGGCGAAGGTGTCGTGACCCGTACCCAGTGGCGTGTCGTCGACCTCGTTGACGAAGCCGCCTGCGCCGAAGCCGTAGGCTGGTGGGAGACCCTGACTGCGTCCGGCGGCGAAGGTATGGTGGTTAAGCCGCGTGACTTTGTCAGCCGGGGCAAGAAGGGTCTGATCCAGCCCGCGCTGAAGGTGCGCGGGGGTGAATACCTGCGCATCATCTACGGCCCTGAATACGACGCGCCGGACAACCTCGTCCGGCTTCGCGAGCGCGGTCTGGGCGGCAAGCGCAACCTCGCCCTTCGCGAGTTCGCGCTCGGTCATGAGGCGTTGAAACGGTTCGTGGCCCGGGAGCCGCTACGCCGAGTCCACGAATGCGTGTTCGCGGTCCTGGCTCTGGAGAGCGAGCCGATCGATCCGCGCCTCTAGATCCGGGATCGGTCAGCTAACGTCCTCTTTCCGCTGCGGTGCCAAGCTCCGCTCTTGGCGCTGAGCAGCCCTCCCCTCCCCGGCTGTTCTCCTCACGTTCGCGAAATGCGCCTAAGCGGCAGTTTCTGAAGCGGAGCGCCGCGCACCTCTGTCCGGGTCTCGCCTTCAGCGAGCGCAGTCCTGTCTAGCTGCGACCGTGGATGACCCTGTCTCGGGGCACGGTCCACGTGAAGATTCCGATGCAGAGGGAGCTTGAATGTGAGCTCTTACCGTCTTCGATGCGATCGGGATCTGCCTGGCGTCGGCTAAGCTAGCGACGTTGCACGCGTGGGCGTTAAGCCTGGAAAGCCGGGAGCTAGCCCCCGGATCTTCCACCTAAATGCGTTAGGGCTTATGGAACGACGGCGGGACCTCCTAAGGTGCGCTTACAGAGGGAGATCCGGAAGGTGTCACGTAGGGGTCGTTCAAGTTCGTCCGTCGCCATCGCCCTAGCGGTTCTGGTAGGCGTCGCTGGACCTGGCTGCGCCTCATCGGCCGGGTCCTCCGAGCCCGGCGCTCATTTGGAGGCGGCGCCTGACCTCAGCAGTCTCCACCGCCAGATCGACGATTTTCTGGTGGCCACCTATCCGGCGGACGCCCCAGGCGCGGTGGTCCTGGTGACCTTGAAGGGCGAGCCCTTCTACATCGGCGCCCGCGGCATGGCGGACGTCCAAGCCGGCGAGAAGATGGAGACCGACTCGATCTTCCTTTTGGCCTCCATCACCAAACAGATGGTGGCGACCACGACGCTGCAGCTGGTCGCCGAAGGCAAGTTGTCCCTGGACGATCCGCTGTCGCGCTTCTTCCCCGACTATCCTCAGCCGGCGGCCAGCGTCACCGTGCGTCAGCTGCTCAACCACACCTCCGGGCTTCAGGACTATGTCCGCGTCCGGGGGTGGATGGTCCCCGACAACATCACACGCTCCTGGACCACCCACGAGATGGTGGCGATCACCCGAGACCTGGCGCCGGTCGCGCCGGCCGGAACGGTTCAGCGCTACAACAACAGCGGCTTCATTCACCTGGGCGCCGTCATCGAAGCGGTGACGGGTCAGCCCTGGCACCAGGCGGTGGAGGAGCGGATCATCAAGCCTCTGGGGCTCTCCTCAACGGGGTATGGCGAGGGATTCCGGTCGCACCCCAGGATGGTTCAGGGCTACCAAGGCGGTCCCGAAGGGCCGCGCCCCGCCCTCCCCATCCACATGAGCGTTCCCCATGCCGCCGGAGGGTTGGCGGGGTCGGTCGAGGATCTGGCGCGGTTCGCGCACGCGCTGCACCACGGCCGGCTGATCCCGCCTGCGCTCTACGCCGAGATGCTGCGGCCCACCGTCCTGCCTGACGGAACCGTGAAGACCTACGGCTTCGGGACGGACATCCGCGAGGTCGGAGGCGAGCTCGGCGTCGGCCATAGCGGCGACATCTTCGGCTTCGGCACAGCCAGCCTCTACCTGCCGTCCCACGACCTGTTCGTCGCCGTCTTCACCAACACGGAGGCTCCGCCGATCGGGTCGGAGCTCGCCGTCGATAACCTGATCCGCATGGTGCTCGTCCATCCCGCCCTGCCCAAGGCGCAGCCCGACGGGCGATGAGGCCTTCGGCGGAGAGTGGCCGCGGTGGCGGCCGCGCCCTCCCTCGCCGCTCTAAGAAGCTGAGCGAGGTTAATCCAGACATGCCAAGCGTTCGCATTGATCGCGACCGCCGTCAGGACGCTCTGCTCCGCCGCCGCCAAGGTTTGCGCGGGCGGCGCGAACAAGGCCGAGCGTTTTCCACGTGGCTGCGTCCATCCCCGAAGGCTCCCATGACCCTGTCCTGCGACGAGCGCTGGAGATCGTGAGGTCCTCGACCCCAGCACCTCAATCGCAGCCTCTCCTCCCCACCGGCGCCCACCGGCTATGCTGCCAAACGAAGCCTGAGGGCCGCCAACGGTCGGCCGGCGTCTGCCAAGCCGCCCCGAACCGCTTGACCTCAACCAGGGTAAGCCCCAACCAAGGGCTGCTGTGGGTTGAGGATCGATATCGGAATGGGGTCAGTGGAGGAGGAGCGCAGTTTGGGGACCCTCTTGCGCCAGCTCGTCACGCTCATGGACGGCGAGGTCGACGCCTTCTACGTCCGGGAGGGTCTGCCGCTTCGGTCGCGCTACACGCCGGTGATTAAAGCTCTGCTGCGCCGGGACAGCGCCACCATCAAGCAGCTTGCGGCCGACGTGGGCCTCACCCATTCCGCCCTCAGCCAGACCATCAGCCAAATGACCAAGGAAGGCTTGGTCATCGGTAGGCCCGGGGACGATCCGCGCGAGCGCCACATCCGTCTCACACCCGCCGCGAAAGCTCTTCTGCCGAGGATCAAGGAGTGCTGGCGACTGTTCGACGCCGCAGCGGCGTCGGTCTCAAGTGACGCCGGAGCATCCCTAGCGGCTGTCTGCGCCAGCGCCATCGCCGCCTTGGAAGCCAAGCCGTTCGGTGAGCGGATCAAGGCTGCTGGCCAGCCCAAGAAGGCCAGATCATCGAGGTCAAAGCAGAAGCCTTGAGGAGGGGGGGCCTGCCTCTGAGCCTTCAAGGCGTAGATTCACCCCGATCTCGCGAGGGTCAGGCGAAGCTCACGCCGATCATCGCGGCGCTGGCCCCGCGCCCAGTTGCTCGCTGCACCATTTGGACGAGGCGCGGTTAAGGCGCCAGCCTCCCAAGGCAGGCCTCTACGCACTCCCAGTTCCATCATGAAGTCCCGCCAAATCTCTGCGGGAAGCCCTCCCCCGGAAAGATTTCTCACGGGTGTGCGATCATCGCGTCCGACCCACACCGCCACCACTAGGCCATCCACGAAGCCGACGAACACGCCGTCGCACCCGTCTTGCGAGGTTCCGGTTTTTCCGAACACCCTCTCCTGCATGCGGGCACGCCCCGCCGTTCCGACTTCTACCGTCTCCGCCAGCATGTCGAGCAGCATGGCGCGATGCTCCTCGTTGAGGCGCTCGCCACCAATCCCGCCAGCGCCTTCCACGCCATAGGGTCTAACGGGGCCTCGGCCGCCAGCGACCGTGGCATAGGCGGCTGCCAGCTCCAGCAGGCTTGTCTCAGAGGTTCCTAGCGCGAGTGTCGGATCTCTGCGCAGCTCTGAAACGATGCCAAGATCGCGCGCCGCGTCCATGACCGCACCAACCCCGACACGCTGCTGAAGCCGGACCGCAGCGACATTGCTCGAGTTGGCGAAGGCTTCCCGCAGCGTGAGGGAGTCCGTGTACGCGTCTCCGGCATTCCGGGGGCGCCAAAGCCCAACCCGCAACGGTGTGTTTTCCACCGTGCTGTCAGGAGTGGCGCCGTGCCTCAGCGCCGCCAGATAGACCGCCAGCTTAAATGCTGATCCGGGCTGGCGCTTCGCCTGGGTGGCACGGTTGAACTGCGATTGGCCATAGCTGCGTCCCCCCACCATGGCCCGGATCGCCCCGTCAGGAGACAGGGCGACGAGAGCCGCCTGAGTCTGTCCCCGGCCTTTCAGACCTCGTTGAACGGCTCGCTCCGCAGCCTGTTGAGCGCGCGAGTTCAGGGTCGTTCTAACGACGGTCTCACCGAACTGCGGCCCGATCCGCTCGCGCGCTGCGGCTGATACCCAGTCGGCGAAGTAGGTGCCGACCGGGAGTTCGGACTGCGCCGCGGTCACATGCACGCGCCCTGCCTGGCGAGACTCGTCCTCTGAGATCAGCCCCTGCTCCTTCATGGCATTCAGAACCAGGCGGCGACGCCGGTCAGCCTCGCGCGGGTTCTGCGTGGGAGCCAGACGAGACGGCGCCTTCACCAGACCCGCCAGCATAGCGGCCTCGCTCAGCGTCAACCGCTCAGGAGCCTTATCAAAATAGTGGCGAGCCGCCGCCGTCAAACCATAGACCCTGTCTCCGAAGTAGACGCTCGACAGATACCGCTCGAGGATTTCGCGCTTGGTGAGCCGCGCCTCAAGCCAGACGGCGATCACCGCTTCCTGGACCTTTCGGACATAGGTTCGGTCGCTGTCCAGGAAGGCCGTTTTGGCGAGTTGTTGCGTGATGGTGCTGCCGCCCTGCACCACCTCCCCTGCGCGCACATTGGCTGCCGCCGCCCGACCAATGCCTCGGAGGTCGAGCCCCCAGTGGCGCCAGAAGCGCCGATCCTCGATAGCGACGAAGGCTTCCGGCACATGCTCAGGGAGGCTCGCGAGCTTTACGGGAACATCCTTGATCAAGCCGCGACGGGCGATTGGCCGGCCATCGGAGGTGACTAGGACCAGCGCTGATTTTGGCAACGGGTCGAGCGGGCGCCAAAGCGGAAGCACCAGGATGAAAGCTAGCCCTAGCGCCACTGCAACTAAGCCTGACCAGAGTGCAATACTCCTCCGACCTATCCGGCTCGGCGCCCGGGCCCACGGCCAGTCGCCAGCAGCTCTGATACTGAGGCGGAGGCGACGCTGAAGGGTCAGCATGGCCCGTCGCCAGCGTCCCGCAAGCGTATGTGGCTGAGCTCTCGGCATGGCGACCCTGCGGCGCTGCAATCTCGGCGCCCTTTATGTTGTTAGGAGAGGCGATGTCCGTCTGTCCCTGTTCCGCCCTCATGGGGGCTCCCGCCTCAGACAAGTCGCCGTCCGACGAGAGGAGACCTTTCGACCTAAGCGGCCAGAGCCTCTGGCATCGGCGCTCGGCTGGAGCGCCACCTCCAGCCGCGGGCGTCTCTAAGCCGGAGCCGGCGCGCTCGGCCGGGCAGCTGATGAAGCAGCGCGATCGGGTCGGGGACACTCCGGGGCGCGAAGCCGACGCGCCCCGTCATATCCACGTGGATGGCGAGCGAAGAAGCGCTTCCCCTTTTGCCCGCCGCGCTGGTCCCAGCTCAGGGGTTGGTCCCTAGGCGCTGAAGTTTTTCCGCCGTGTCCTTTCGCGAAGGATCGAGTTCGAGCGCTCTCGTGAAAGCGAGTTTTGCGTCCCGGCTTCGGTCTAGAGCAAGAAGCGCATCGCCCCAGCTGTCGTACCATGAGGCCGTCTGCGGATGCAGAGCGAGGTTGAGCCGGAAGACCTCTTCCGCCTTTTCCGGATGGCCGGTGCGCAGAAAATCATAACCCAACCTGTTCAGTCCCACCTCACCGAAGGACCAATTCTCGGCGTCAGCCCTGTTCTTGTTGAAGAGGATCAGGGCTTCGATGAAGCCGCCTTCGAGCAGCCGAGCCCCGAACGCCCGCGAGAGCGACTGTTTGGTGGAGATTTCCAGCGGAGCCGCGCCGTTGAGGATGTTGGCGACTGATGCCGCTATGGCCGCGAACTGTCCGTTGTCGGTGTTGTCGAAGGCCACCACAACCTGGTCCCGGTCGAGGTTGCGGTAGAACTGAGTGCCGATTCCGCGATTGTATCCCGCATGGCCGACGATCCGGCCAAACTGCGGATGCCGACAAACCTCCCACCCCAGCCCGTATGAGCAGCGGGCCTGATAGTTCTGGTAGTCTTCAGCATCTTGGTACTCGACGCCGTTGGCGAGCATCGTAGGCCTGTATGCCTCTTCCTGGCTGGCGAGGCTCAGAATGCGTCCTTCGCGAAGTGCGCGATCGAAGCGCCTGAGATCCTCCGCGGTGGTGAAGAGGTTCTGGTCACCCAGCGTCGAGCCCACGGTGACCGTGTCATAGCGCAACCGCGAGAGCGTCCTTTCGTCGGCGGCCGAGAGGCGGGTCACATCCTCGGGCGTCTCCCTGTACATGACTGCGAGCATGTGGTTGGCGACCGGCTGCCTCTGATCACGCCTCTGCGTGTCGCCGAGGATGAAGCTTGAGGTCATCCCAGCAGGCTGAAAGATCTGCTCCCTGACATATCCAGCGAAGGTCTGACCGCTCTGTCTTTCGACGATCAGTGAAAGGAGCTGATAGCCGATGTTGGAGTAGCGAAACTTGGCGCCTGGCTGAGTGTCGGCTGGACGTGGCCATGCCGCCAAGGCGGGGATGACGTCGGCGCTGGAGAAGACCTTGTTCGGCTCAGCTCGAACAATCGGCTGAAAGATTTCCTGGTCGGGCAGACCGCTCGTATGATTGAGCAGCTGGCGGACGGTCACATCGGGCCAAGGGAAGCCGACCAGTAGGTCGGCGACCTTGTCATCCAGCTTGAATTTTCCCGCGTCGCGGAGCTGCAGGATAGCGGTCGCCGTGAATGGCTTCGCTGTCGAAGCCGCTTGGAAGATGGCGTCGGGCGTCATGGGCTCGCCGGTTTCGTAACGAGCCATTCCGAGCGCCTCCCTGACTATGACCTGGTCGCCCTCAGAGACGAGCACCACCCCGTTCAAAAGTGGTCGTGTGCCGGTCGGCCGGAGAAACGATGCAATCGCTGCAGCGGCTTGCGACCGATCTTTCGGGTCAGCCGAAGCCGGTCGCGCGGAGATGAACCCAGTCGCGAGGACTGAAGCGACGACGAACTGCAGGAGGAAGGACTGGGGCCGCATGAGGCGCTCCGTTGGAGGGATCGAGAGCGACGAAGAGAGCGGAGAAGCGACGGTCACGCGGCCCAAATCCCGCAAACGTGGCAGTAATTTATGATCTGGGCCTCGCCTGGCTTACTCGACGGACGGTGGAGCCGAAGCCACGGCATCTCTTTGGATCCCAGTCGTCGAGCCCAGACCTCTGCCTCACAGGAGGCGAGCAGCCGGTGCTCTCCCCCGCCGCAGCCGGAGAAGCCCGAGGAGCACTGCTCACGCGCTGAGCAGCTGATTCATCTGGGGTAGAGGGCAGAGGTTTGTTCCGCACTGCGCGCGACCTTCCGGGCGCCACACTTGCATTTGAAAGGGGCGATCAGTTGGGGGGACCTGGCGAACCTGAGCGTGGGTGGAAATCAGACCCACGCGGCCGGTAGAGTCGGACCATCTGCGTGGCTAAACGCCCGTTGAAATGTTCAACTGGGCAGCACGCTCGAAACTGGAGCGACCCAAGTCACTCCACCCTGATTTGGTCGGGTTGCGTCGATGGACAACCACAGCCTTCCGACAAACAGAATCGGGCTGCTAAGGCACTCACTGCCTGAATGACTCGGCGATGATCAGCCTTCCAGAATCCCACTGCCGACAAGACGATGGCGACGATCAACAGAAAGGGGGCGGCGCATAGTCCTGTGTAGGCAAACCAGTTGAACGCAATGCTCTCCGAGCCGGGCGCGTCGAAAATCACCGTAGCGAAGATGGCGACACGGGCTGCAGGGAGGAGCAGCACGGCGGAGAGAGCGCCCACCATGACTGCTATAGCTCGCGTCCAAATCGGCTTGAGTCCCACTGGGCGCAGTTCGCACCTATTCTGAATGCCTGCAACGGGTCGGAAGCAGAACCGAGCTTCGAGCCGGCAACGGACGTTCACCCATAAGCTGGGGGCGGCAGCCAACTCGACAGCGCTGAACCTTTTCCAGCGTTCATCACTCCCGACCGTAATAGCGGATGGAGTTCGCCTCAGGCATCGAGACCGTTACCCCGCGCACCCGGCCATCAGCATCCCGCCGAAACTCGAACCCAAAGGTGTAGAGCCCCGCCAAGGCGAAATGGGCTGGGCCGAGTGGAAGGAGCGTGGTGGGCCGATCTTGATTTGGCAGCTTCACCTGGAGGGCTCCATCAACGATGTTGATGTCGAAAGCTGGGTGCTCGAAACTATCTGCCGCGGCTCTTTGCACATCCATGGGGACGTTAGCGTCAAGGTTGTAGCGCCCCACGAAGTCCTGCGAGGGCGGCAGGCGGAGCTCTACGGCATGCACAGGGGGATGGGCCCCCAGACCGAGGGCGTCAGCCAAGGCATTCCGAATCTCAAGCACCAACGCATTGCCATTCGCGCCGTTGGTCAGGATGGCAAATCCGTCGCCGGTCTCCGGATAGCCCTCGATGAAGGCGTGGTAGCTTTCATTGGCCCCGAGATGAAAAAAGTGGCGGCCTGGTCCCGTGCCCGCCAGCTTCGGACCGAGACCGAACGAGCCCGGCGACACCTCTGTCATCATGGCTGTGGCCAGTGGCTGAGGCAGAAAGTCGGAGCGGCCTTGATAGCTGTTGATCAGGCCGCTGATCAGCCTCCCCAGGTCATTAGCGCTCGTCCAAAGTCCTGATGCCCCCACTTCGGCGAAGCTCTCCCAACCCCGCGGCGCTGCAGATGGCTCACCCTGACTGTTGTGAGCTCGCGCGACATTACTTCGTGTGGCTGACAAAGGGCTCTCGAATGTGCTGCGGCGCATCCCGAGGGGAGAAAACACCTTCGCTTGGGCAAGATCTTCCAGGCTCTGCCCGGTGACATCTTCAAGGACCATCTGCTCGACCATGACGCCGCCGCCAGAGTAGTCCTGCATCCAGCCCGGGGCGTTGCGGAACCGGACCGCACTCCCCTTCGCAGGCGACTGTCCGTCCAAAACTTGCAGCAAGGTGGGGAGGGGATCGTCAGGTTGGTAGTCCTCAAAGCCAGGCGTACCAAAGCCGGCCGTGTGCGACATCAGCATGCGAAGCGTGGCCCTCGGCTGAGCGACCGTAGCAGACGCGGGCAGCGACCACCGGGTGAGGTAGTCATCAACGTTTCGATCGAGATCAAGCCGGCCTTCAGCCACTAGCCGCAAGGTTGTCGACGCTGTCACAACCTTGCTGATCGACCCCACTGAAAAGAGCGTGTCGCCATCAACTTGGTCCCCGCTCCCCGCCTGGAGCGAACCGTAGCCGAGTGACCCGGCGAGCTCGCCATTGCGCACGACTGCAATCGCTACTCCCGGTACATTGTAGTGTCGCATTCGATCGACCAGGGACCAACCGCTGAAGGGCTCCCCCGCTGGGATCACGTTGGGCCGCAGTCCGCTATCGAGCGCCGAAAAGAGGCTGCGCTCTTCCTGTCGAGGAGTTGCCGTGGTGCGAAGGGTCGGTGAATGGCGGTCGTCAGGCTGAGCCACTGTTGGAAGCGCAGTGCTCGCTGCCGCCAACAGGATCAGCAACCTGACTGTCGTCGTCGAAACGCGCTTCATCGAAGTGTCTCCATGGCCAGAGAAGGGACCGTAATCACAGCGCTGTCAAATGAGCCCTGCGTGCGTCGGGGCAGATCGGCCTGAGACCGATCCGACGCACCGGTTCGCCCATGATGCACCGGTGCTCGGGAGACCACTGGCACGCGTCGCGGCGCCGCGACTGGCTATCGCAGCAAGCGGCTCAGATCGCGCAGTTCAAAGGATAACCTATGTTCTGGCGCGCGCTCGGTCCCGATAGGCCGATGGGCTCAGCCCGTAGAGGCCCAGAAAGACGCGGTTGAAACTAGACTTCGAACCGAACCCCATTTCAAAGGCCAGGTCGAGAAGGTCCACATCACCGTCATCGACATTGAGCCGATCAGCGACGGCCTCGGCCCGCATGCCGTTAATCATCTCCGAGAAATTTTGGCCCAGACCGTCATTGATGCCGCGAGAGAGATAGGCGGTATTAACCCCTAGGCGACGGGAGAGGCTGGCGAGGGTAAGCCCCGGTTCGCGGTACCATCCTGCATCCCAAGTGATGCGGCGCCATTCGGCCGCCAGACTGACCCAGTCTTTGGTTGGCCCTGCGGAGGTGGGGCGGCCATCCTCAGGCAAAGTCGCAGGAGACTCGGGGTCGCTGGGCAGAGCCGGAAATGGACGGTCTAGATAGCGTCTGGCTTCGATGCCCAGATAGAGGCCGACCAACAGCAGCCAACCATAGAAAGGATAGACGTCAAACACGTCGACGATACGCCCGGTGAAGGCGATGGCACGGAGGGTCGCGAAGAAGGCTATGGTCCCGAGAAGGACGATCATGACCGCACGCAGCCAGGCAACGGCGTATTGATCGACGTCGCTTCGTTGCTCGGTCAGCCGCCTCGAATACCGATCAATGAGCCTGATGCTGGCGATCGCGTAGACTGCGAGCGAAAGGGGCAGAGCGAAAACGAACAGGTCGGCTACAATCGCTCGAACCCGGCCGTCGACGAGCAGTGCTCGAACATGATCGGGCATCGCATAGAAGGCGGCTCGGTAGGCGAACTCCATCATTGCCGGCAGCAGATGCAGGGGCGTCCAAGGCGGAGAACGTCCAAGTGTCAGGCGATGAACATAGGCCCAGATGAGTGGTCCCAGCGCCATTGTGACTGAAATCGGTGCGGAACGGAGCCACCTCATCTCGCTGTCGAGCCGAGATACGTCGATGGCGTAGTCCAGTCCTACCCCAACCAGCACCGCTAGGAAGACCGCCAGCCAGCGATTGGCGGTACGGTTGGCCGGCGCCACCAGCAAGCCGGTGGCGAGGATGAGGGCTAGGGCGGCGAGTACCAGGAGGATCGCGCCGCGAACCGTCAAAGCGTTCAGCGGCACTGGTCATCTCTCAAGCTAAGCAGAATCACCAGAACGCCCTTCTTATCTTGGCAGCAGGAGCCGGGCTCCCCGCAGGCGCAGCTCCGTTCCGCCGCTGTGCTTTGGTCGCTCTTCTAGTCGGGACCGCTCGCAAGGTAAGTGCTTCGGAACAGCCGCGCCTGCTTCCTTCTCGCGAGATGGTGAGGTGCGCTTATTCAGTGCAGCTGAATGGAAGTTCACAGCCTTGTCCCGTCGGACCTATCTCCGAAAGTATCGAATTGGCTCTCAGTTGGCTGGCGAGGAGCGCTTCCCCAACCACAGCGAACCTACCTTGCCGACGAGTGTGAGAAGCAACAGCGCCGCCGACATCCAAAAGATGACGTCGACCGCTAGATTGGCGAACATCCAATCAATCCTCTCGCCGCCCTCGAAGCCGCTCCAGCGGCCATGGATCGGCTTAGGCCAGCCATGAGTGCGGTACATTCCCATACCGGACATGCGTTCAGAAGCAGGAATGGCGGCGGCCACAAGCGCTAACCCTGCAACAGCCCCAATCAGTGGAAACCTCCCGCGGGCAAACTTACCGCGTCCCCTGCCGACCAAGCCCAGAACACCGGCCGCTGCGATCATCGCCACTGCAGCGAACAAACTATCGATCAGGCTCATCGCGTCCAACTCTTCTCAGTCCCGACGGTAAGCGCTAATGCAGCAGGCGCAAGGCCCTCGATTTGGGTCTCGCCGCGACCCACAGCAAGCGGTGGCAAGAGGATCCGTACATCAATCTTCTGAGCGCGGGTCAGGGGCTTGCCCAGACCACTAGATCTTGATCGAGATAGACGACGTCGTATCCGCT
>Ga0196974_1000260_pt1 | contig 12117 bp, 10 predicted proteins | sample S1_1013CmetaG_FD_155477 | JGI IMG/M metagenome (GOLD analysis project Ga0196974, IMG submission 155477) | Soil microbial communities from Anza Borrego desert, Southern California, United States - S1_10-13C | ecosystem: Environmental > Terrestrial > Soil > Desert | place: USA: California...
TGGCTAAAGTTATCGAGAATACTCAGCGGGACTTGAACATTGCCCTGATGAACGAGATAGCATTGATATGCGATCGCCTTGGCATCCGCACCCACGATGTTTTGGCAGCAGCCAAGACAAAATGGAACTTTTTACCCTTCACCCCAGGACTCGTCGGTGGTCACTGCATCGGTGTCGATCCCTATTACCTAACCACCAAAGCAGAACAGTTGGGTTATCATCCTGACGTCATCCTTGCTGGTCGTCGAATCAATGACAGTATGGGGATATACATCGCACAACGCCTAGTCAAGCTTCTGGTTCAGGCTAATCTGCCTATTAAAAAAGCGCGGGTAGGGATTTTAGGGCTAACATTTAAAGAAAATGTACCTGACCTACGTAATAGCCGTGTTCCGGACATTGTGGCAGAATTGCGACAATTCAGCATTACCCCAATCGTACACGACCCTCTGGCTAATCCCCATGAAGCGCAGCACGAATACGGTATACATCTGGCAGATTGGCATGAGTTATCCAATTTAGATGCGATCGTTTTTGCTGTCAATCATCAAGCCTACCTCGATATGCCCCGCGAACAACTGCTAGCTTGTGTAAGATCCGGTGGAGTTCTGATAGATGTCAAATCCGTTTTCGATCCTGCTACACTACCCCCAAACGTAACTTACTGGAGCTTATAAAGCGTGGTCAAAGTTTTAGTTACTGGTGTCGCTGGCTTCATCGGTTTTAACCTTAGTCAACGTCTGCTGGCTAGGGGTGATGAGGTCATTGGACTAGATAACATCAACGATTACTATGATGTAACTCTTAAAAAAGACCGATTAGCCCAACTGGAGGGGAAATCAGGCTTTAGTTTCCACAAGCTAGAATTGGCAGACCGGGAAGGCATAGCACAATTATTTACCACGCAAAGCTTCGATGTCGTGGTCAACCTTGCAGCCCAGGCTGGCGTCCGCTACTCCTTAAAAAATCCCCATGCTTACATAGACAGCAACATAGTTGGCTTTACCAACATCTTAGAAGGTTGCCGACATTCGGGAGTCAAGCACCTGGTATTTGCTTCCTCTAGCTCTGTCTACGGTGCTAATACCAAAATGCCGTTTTCCGTTCACGATAACGTAGACCACCCTGTTAGTTTGTATGCTGCCAGCAAAAAAGCCAACGAACTAATGGCGCATACCTATAGCCATTTGTATAATTTACCAACTACTGGGTTGCGCTTCTTTACCGTCTATGGTCCTTGGGGGCGTCCAGACATGGCGCTGTTTCTTTTTACCAAGGCAATTTTGGCAGGTCAGCCGATTGATGTATTTAATTATGGTAAAATGCGACGAGATTTTACCTATATTGACGACATCGTAGAAGGCGTCGTCCGAGTCATAGATAAAATTCCTGAGCCTAATCCTACATGGTCAGGAGATGTCCCAGATCCAGGTACGAGTAAGGCTCCATACAAGATTTACAATATCGGCAATAATCAACCAGTAGAATTAATGCATTTCATTGAAACACTGGAAAATTGCTTGGGCAGGAAAGCAGAAAAAAATATGCTGCCTATTCAACTAGGTGATGTACCTGAAACTTATGCGAATGTGGACGATCTAATTAGAGATGTAGGTTTTAAGCCGAATACTCCTATTGAGGTGGGTATTGAAAGGTTTGTAGCTTGGTATCGGTCTTATTACAAATTGTAAAAAATATGACTGAATCTCCAAAAACAGTCAAGCTACTTCACATCACAACCGTGCCGATGACACTTGGCTTCCTGAGTGGACAGGTTGGATACATGAAGGCGCGAGGCTTTGAAATCAATGCTTTGTCTTCTCCAGGAGAATTACTAGAGAAATTCGCTCAACGCGAACAAGTACCCGTTCATGCCGTAGAAATGCCCCGGCGGATTACCCCATTACAAGATATTGTGGCAATACTTCGGCTCTGGCAGTGTATAAGCCAAATACGCCCCCAGATCGTTCATGCTCACACTCCTAAAGGAGGATTGTTAGGTACGATCGGTGCGTGGTTAGCCAGAGTGCCTGTGCGTATATATCATATGCGAGGGCTGCCACTGATGACTGCTACTGGCTACAAACGCTGGCTGCTGTGGTGGAGTGAAAAAATAGCCTGTCTGCTTGCTAATCAAGTCTTTTGTGTTAGCCACTCGCTTCAGGAAGTAGCGTTGTCTGAAGGTCTGTGCCCAGCAGCTAAGATAAAAGTGCTGCTCGGAGGCAGTAGCAATGGTGTAGATGCCACTGGCAAATTCAACCCTGCACATACAGATATCCTTAGACAGGAAACACGCAAAAAGTATGGAATTCCTGCTGATGCTCTAGTAGTCGGTTTTGTAGGTAGAATTGTCCGTGATAAGGGTATAACCGAACTAGCAGCAGCCTGGGAAACATTACGGGAAGAATTCCCGAATCTACATTTACTACTTGTGGGTCCCTTTGAACCCCAAGATCCAGTTTCCCCAGAAGTAGAAGATTTTCTTAAAAGCGATTCTCGTATCCATCTAGCTGGGATGGATTGGAATACACCACCCCTCTATGCAGCTATGGACATTTTTACCCTGCCAACCTACCGGGAGGGGTTCCCAAACACCCCCCTAGAAGCGGCAGCAATGCAGTTGCCAGTAGTGGCTACCCGCATCCCTGGCTGTATAGACGCGGTACAAGACGGGGTAACTGGAATACTCGTACCCCCCCAAAATGCAGAGGCATTAGCAGATGCAATTCGGGTATATGTGAAGAATCAAGAGCTACGCTGTCAACACGGAATTGCAGGGCGCGATCGCGTTCTACTGCAATTCCGTCAAGAAGCAATCTGGGAAGCCTTATATCAAGAGTACATCAGACTTTTACAAGAAAAAGGACTATCTGTTCCCATACCAGCAGGTAAAGAGGCGGTTTCGTTATGACTAGGATACTTAAACGGCTGTTCGACTTTTTAGCGGCACTGGTGGGACTGTTAATATTGGCTCCAGTGCTGGTGGCGATCGCACTGGCTATCTACCTCCGCATGGGTAGCCCCATCTTTTTCACCCAACCCCGCCCAGGCAAAGACGGTCGCATCTTCACCTTCTACAAGTTTCGCACTATGACTATGGAACGCGACGCCGAGGGAAACCTTCTCCCCGACGAACAACGCCTCACATCTGTCGGTCAATTCCTGCGGAAAACCAGCTTGGACGAATTCCCTCAACTCTGGAATGTCCTCAAAGGTGACATGAGCTTAGTCGGTCCTCGCCCCCTATTGGTGGCGTACTTGCAGCGTTATAATCCTGAACAAGCCCGCCGCCATCACGTCAAACCGGGCATCACAGGCTGGGCGCAGGTCAACGGTCGCAATACCCTTAGCTGGGAAGATAAATTCAAACTGGATATTTGGTATATTGACAACTGGAGCCTCTGGCTTGACCTGAAAATTCTATTTTTAACCCTAATCAAAGTCCTAAAGCGCGAAGGTATCTCCCATGTAAACCACGCCACGATGAGCGAGTTTCAGGGTAGTCCTCCATCTATACAATAGAGAACACGCACGTTGGACATCTATATTTATGGTTGTGGGGGACACGCCAAAGTAATCCTGGATATCTTCCATCAGCAGGGGCGAGTTGTCAGGGCGCTAGTGGATGACAATCCACCCCCAGGGATTACTCACATTCACGGCGTTCCTATCCAGTCAGCTACAGAAATACTGCCCACAATTTCAGGCGATCGGACTCAATGGATTGTCGCCATCGGCAATAACCGCATTCGCCAGCACATCGATCTTCAGCTTAAAAGCCAGGGACACTCCTTTACAACCGCAATCCATCCCTCAGCCCAAATCGCCCTCGGCGTTGAAATTGCCCCTGGTACTGTCGTCATGGCTAATGCTGTAATCAACACCGATACCAAAATTGGCGAACACGTTATTGTCAATACGGGAGCCACCATCGACCACGATTGTAAAATTGGCGATTACTGCCACATTGCACCAGGCTCTTCCCTGTGCGGTCAAGTTCACTTGGGTGCAGGCGTTTTCTTAGGCGTTGGCACTAGCATCTGTCCTGGGGTTGAGATTGGCGACCAGACAACCTGTGGCGCTGGATCAGTGGTGATTCGCTCCCTACCTTGCCATTGCTTAGCTTACGGCTGCCCAGCCCAAATAATACAGACGAACTATTAATAATGTAATGCATAAACAAATTCTACTGTCAACCCCTCACATGGGCACTCATGAGCAAGAGTTCGTCAAAGAAGCCTTTGACACCAACTGGATTGCCCCTGTTGGTCCCCATGTAGACGCCTTCGAGCAAGAATTCTGTAAAGTCGTCGGCGCTAGCCACGCGGCTGCCGTCAGTTCTGGAACAGCTGCCCTACATCTTGCCCTACAATTAATAGGCGTCAGCCCTGGGGATGAAGTTTTTTGCTCCACGCTCACATTCATTGCCACAGCCAGTCCGATTACCTACTTAGGGGCAAAACCAGTATTTATAGATAGCGATCGCACTTCCTGGAATATGAATCCAGACTTATTGCTGGAAGCCCTAGAGATTCGCGCTCGCCAAGGCAAGCTGCCTAAAGCCGTTGTACTGGTGCATCTGTACGGTCAAAGTTCCGATATAGAGCCGATTCTGGAAGCGTGCGATCGCTACGAAATCCCCCTGATCGAAGACGCCGCCGAATCACTAGGAGCAACCTACAAAGAACGCTCCCCAGGCACATTTGGACGAATTGGCATCTATTCTTTCAACGGTAATAAAATCATTACCACCTCTGGCGGTGGTATGTTGGTTTCAGAAGATCCAGACTTAGTGGCTAAAGCTCGTTTCCTAGCCACGCAAGCTCGCGATCCTGCACCCCACTATCAGCACTCGGAAATTGGCTACAACTATCGCCTCAGCAATGTTTTGGCTGGAATTGGTCGCGGACAATTGCGGGTTCTCAGTGACCGAGTGGCAGCCAGACGACGCAACTTTGAAGTTTACCAACAAACTCTAGGAAAACTGCCAGGAATAGAATTTATGCCGGAAGCGACCTTCGGATATTCTACTCGCTGGCTAACTTGCCTGACAATTGACCCAGATGCCTTTGGTGCAGATCGAGAACAAGTTCGCCTTGCTCTTGCCAAACAGCAAATTGAAGCCCGTCCCGTCTGGAAACCGCTACATCTGCAACCCGTATTTGCCGAGTGTGAATGTATTGGGGGTGCAGTATCGGAAGATTTATTCGCTCGCGGTCTGTGCCTCCCCTCTGGCTCTAACCTAACACTTGAAGACCTAGAGCGAGTCATTCACGCCATTACTGATATTTATCATTGTGCTGGATGAGTTTAGTTGCTGTTACAGTAGCGACAAGCGCTGCGGCGGGTTTTCAAGCTAGCTCCAGTTTGACCAGTTATAATCCAAACCAGAGAACGAATGCCGTCCCGCAAAGTTCTGATCCGGGACTCTCGGTAAGAGCCATTTGAAGGCACGGAAACAGGAGTGACAGCGATACCTCTGCTGCCAAAAACCAGGGTAGCGATCGCCCTTGCCCTCCTCATCTGGTAATCCGAGGTAATCATATAAACGTGCCGGATATCCTGAGTCGCAAAATCTCTTACTATAGAAGTAAAGTGTGTCACCGTATCCGTTGGTCGCAAATCATAATGCACGCGCCCAGAGGGGATTCCCGCTTGCTGGAAAAAACTGCTGTTCAAAACTGAGTTGCTACAGCAGCCAGAAAGCCAAATTTCCAGAGTGGGATGCGATCGCGAAAACTCAGTCGCCAACATTATCCTGGCTGCCTCACCGTCCAGCACTAGGATAGCTTGAGGATTTGGAGTTTGAGCCAAAGTAATGGCTAACCGTAAAGGAATAACCATACTTAAAAGTATCAACAGAGTTAAGGTCAGCACTAGCCACGAGCTGCTTAACCGTAACCTAGATAGCAACATCATCTTTACTTTGACAATGCTCATGTTTGATGATAGAGTTTGACATAAAACAATTTTTTCTGCCTGTGAACAAAATCGCCACGTATTCCCTGCCCTTGCTAAGTGAAATAATAATTGCAACTTTTGACAGACATTAAACTGGATTTGACGGAATTAATATACAGAAGCAAGAATCTGGGCAATGTTTTGGGTGCGAAACGTTAAAATTGTAATAGTTCAGTAGCAGTAATATGCAGGGGTTCGTCCTGCTAGGACTGAAATGTTAGTTCAAAAACGGTGGATCTATAGATTTGTTGCTTGGCTCAACTGTATAGGCGAGGCGATTCTCCCCTTACAGCAATCAGAAGCAGGAATATCAAACTGCTCAGAGTATCTTACCTAAAACAAATATATCTGGCATAAGAATCCGGATAGAGGCAACTTTAGTCGCTAGGTATTAGTGTATATGTGTACAAGTAAGATATAGCCAACCTGCTGGCGTTGAAAAGCCTCTGCTAGACGCTGCTTGCATTGAGCGAAGGAAAACGTCGCTGAGAGCCTGAAAAATTGCAAAAATATAGTCAAAGCGCATAACCGCACTTTCAAGGGTTTTTATGGATGAAATTAGTCAATATTGGGTGATTTTGAGACGCCGCTGGTTGCCAGCTTCCATTGTTTTTGCAGTTGTGTTCGCCATATCGGCTATAAAGACGTTACAGCAAAAACCCGTCTACCAAGCAACAGGTCAGATAATTTTTAAGAAAACAACCAGTGGCGCTGACATACTAGGGGTGGGAAAAGAAATAGGAAATGCGGAGGCTGCAAATCGCAATAACCTGAATACCCAAGCCCAACTCATTAGTTCTATCCCTGTTGCCCAACAGACTATAGCTACTCTCAATTTATCCCAAAAGCCTGAGTCATTTTTAAAACCGCTGCAGGTGGCACCGCTAAAATCAACAGATATCCTGGGAATCTCTTACGTTGACACAGATCCTGCTAAGGCTGCCAGGATTATTAATACCGTGATGGATGTCTATATCCAAAACGATGTAATGGCCCAACGCACTGAAGCCAAGGCAGCGCGGGAGTTTGTGGAACAACAGTTGCCTAAAATGGAAATGGCAGTGCTAGAAGCAGAAGGAAATCTGCGAAAATTCAAAGAGCAGTACAAGGTAGTAGACTCAGCAGCAGAAGCAACAGCAGCACAGGCAGCTCTCAGTGATGTAGACACAAAAATTACTTCAGCACGGTCACAACTGGCCATTGAAACTGCCCGGATGGAAAAGCTGCGACAGTTGTTTGGCAAGGATTTAGATACAACTATACGAACGGGTCTGGTTAGCGAGACTGCTGGGTTGCAGAAGGCGTTGGCAGAGTTGCAAGACGTACAACAAAAGCTGGCTCTTGAAAGAACCCGCTTCCAAGAAAGCCACCCCGTGATCGCTGACCTCAAGAGTAAAGAAGCAGCCCTGCAAGCCACAATACAACAGCGCACAGGATTGAGTGTTGTAGGCTCTCAACAGATTCCCAATAACTTTACCCCAGTTCAAGGTAGCGACCTACAAAAATCGCTTCTGGAAGATTATAGTCGTTCAGAAGTGGAACGCAGCAGTTTGCAAAAGCAGATTTCTGCTTTAGCCCAAATAGAAGCTAACTACAAGCAGCGAAGTAATATTCTCCCCAAGCTAGAGCAACAACAGCGCGAGCTAGAGCGTAAACTAAAAGCAGCTCAATCTACTTATGAACTTCTTTTAACTAAGCTCCAGGAAATCCGGGTAACAGAAAATCAGACTCTCGGTAACGCCCGGATTGCTACACCAGCTTTAGTTCCGGATCGCCCTATTGGTCCTAATAAGCCTAAAGACTTGGCGACAGGAGGTCTGTTGGGTATCTTGGTTGCTGTAGGGACTGCCTTGGCTTTAGACGCACTAGACAAGACTATCAAAACACTGGAAGATGCCAAGAAATTATTGGATTATCCTGTGCTCGGAATTATTCCTATTTTTGGGAAGGCTGAAGGAATTACCACCGTTCGCTATGGCAATCAAAGGCAATCGATACCAGAAGTAGTAGTAAGAAATGCTCCCGGTTCGCCAGTCAGCGAAGCTTTCGGGATGCTTCAGACCAACCTGAGGTTTATGAGTTTGGATAACCAGCTCAAGGTGATTGTAATATCCAGTTCTATCCCTCAAGAAGGCAAGTCTACAACCGCGGCCAACTTGGCCGTCGCTATGGCTCAACTCGGACGCAGGGTGTTGATAGTGGATGCGGATATGCGTAAGCCATCTCAGCAAAGCATATGGAAAATCCCGAACGAGGTAGGCTTAAGCAGTGTCCTGACTGGGCAAAGCGAGTTGAATGAAGCACTCGTAGATGTGATGGAAAATTTGGATGTCCTTCCCGCCGGAATAACACCTCCCAACCCACTGGTGCTGCTGGATTCGACCCAGATGGCCGTCTTGGTGGGGCAGTGGGCGCAAACCTATGATTTCGTGATCATTGACTCTCCCCCCTTGACAATTGCGGCTGATACCACTATACTATGCAAAATGGCTAATGGTCTGGTGTTTGTGGTGCGGCCAGGAGTAGCGGATGCTGGCAGTGTCACCTACTGTAAGGAGATTTTGGAGCAATCAGGTCAGACTGTTCTGGGTATGGTGGTTAATGGAGTCAGACCCAACAGTAGCAACTACTACAACTACTACTACTACAGAAACAAGACCCAATCGGGGGTTGCTGATCAGCAGCCTGAATCAGTAAAACGTCGTGTGTCTTGATATGCCCCACTCATGACAGGTGACAGGGAAGAGTTAAAGATGCAATATGCACCTTAATTCATGAGGAAGTTAAATGCTAGTTCATATCATTGCTGATTACGGCTTTGGCGATCTTGCCTTTGCTGAAGTTGTACAGCGTATCAAATTCTATCTGCCAGATGCTGAACCGATGCTCACGCCTGTGCCTGCTTTTTCTACGCTGGCAGCAGGATTTTGTGTGGCGCAGTTAGGCTTGAATGAAGCACCTGCGGGAACAATTATTTACCACAACGTCGCCCCAAGGGAAGATGATGAACAGGCGCGTGCAAGCAATGCTGGTGAAGGTCTTGCTTTCGCACGGCTATCTACGGGTGTGCGAGTTATTGGCGTTAATGCTGGTCATGCTTTCTCGTTCGTGCGGGATGTAGCAGAAGAGTTGCGTTGGGCTGCTGTTGCTGCTGAAGGTTCCCAATTTCGATCGCGTGACTTGTTTCCTCAAGCAGCAGCTGCGATCGCTCTGGGACAAGCCAACGCTGTAGCTGAGCAGATTAATGCCTCCGATATACCCGATGTACCCCAAAACTGTATTGCTTACATTGACGGCTACGGCAACTTAAAAACAACTATCAAAAGCGATGGTCAGAATGTAGGCTCAGGTTCTACCGTGCGCGTGCGTATTGGTGAGGTAGAACAACAAGCGATCGCAACTGATGGCAGCTTTGCCGTCGAATCAGGACAATTAGCCTTTGCGCCCGGTAGCAGCGGTTGGACAAATACAGCTGGCGAACAGACGTGCTGGATGGAACTGTTCCTGCGCGGTGGCAATGCCTGGGAGTCGTTTGCTCGTCCGTCAGTTGGCACACCGATACAGATAGGTTAAAGGACAGGACTTACGCATTTTAAGGGTAGATTGAGGGGGAGAGGGGGAGAAACCTTGACAACAAGGCTTTTGCTACTTTTTCCCTTGACTAAGTGCGTAAGTCCTAAAGGAAAAAGTTTAAACGGCAAAGATTAATTTAATCCCTTGCCCTTTCCCCGACGAGGGAATAATTTACCATAGGGGAACGGCTGGGGTAGGCTGTTATAAAATTTAACAATACTTTAAATATTACTTTTGAAGATGTTAAGGCTTATTACTGACTTCGATGGTCCGATTATGGACATTTCTGAACGGTACTACTTGGTTTACCAGTTTTGTTTGGAAACAACTCAACGTCCCGGACAGCAAGTGCGACAGCTATCGAAAGCAGAATTTTGGAGTTTGAAGCGATCGCGTACACCAGAAACCCAAATCGGCATCATGTCCGGTCTTGATGAAGCGCAAGCCAAAGAATTTGCCCAGCTACGTCGCCAAACCGTTCATACGCTGCCATATATGGTACATGACACTCTAGCCCCTGGAGCCGTGGATGCCCTAGAAAAAGTGCAACAGGCTGGGGTAGATCTCGTTGTCTTGACCATGCGACGTGTCCTTGAGCTAGACTATGCCTTCAATCGTTGCGAATTAGAGCGATTTTTTCCCAAAAACCGCTGCTATCAACTCAGCAACGACTATGTGAAAACTCGCGACATTGACGATAAGCCACTGCTGATGGAACAAGCTTTAGCAGAACTGCCACCAGCTTCCGATGTCTGGATGGTTGGTGATACAGAGGCTGATATTATAGCAGCAAAAAAACACGGCGTCAAGGTAATTGCGGTTTTGTGTGGGATTCGCGATCGCGTCCAACTAGAACGCTACGAACCAGACCTGATACTCAACAATCTCAGTGAAGCCGTTGATTTCATCTTGCGTCAGTCTCTGCAACACGTTAGCTGAGCAATCATTGAACTGACAACTTACGCCGAAGCACGCGATCGCATCTAGCGCAGGAAGCTAGCGATCAGCCACATGATCACAAACGTCACCAACGTAGCGATTTTATCAGTTGTCAAAGCGAGATATGGAATAGGCGTTGGGAGCCAACTAGCCAGCAGGCTGCCTAATCCTATACCAACAAACAAACCGATTAGCGTCAGAAGCATAGCGCGACCAAGCCGCCGCTCTTTGCGATTCACAAAGAATACAGTGAATCCCACTGCAAATGCGATCGCCAACGACAGCGAAGATGCTTGGAAGCCTGGGTAAGCAACCAAGCCCACCAACCCTACAAACACAGCAGACGACTGGATAATATCCGATTTATTTGGGGTATCAAACAGCCCTTGCAACCATTCTGGAGTGCGATTCACAGGCGCTTGGTTAACACTAGCAGGTGCCTGCGCCAGCCTCTCTGCAAACCGAATGCGTTCAGGAACTGGTATTTTCCCTTGCTGGCGCATTTTCAGGCGATCCATTAAAATCGCATCGTAAGCCGCCTCTATGCTTTCCACAAGCTTTTGGTCGCCACCATGCTCTTGAATCAGACGCCCTTTGGCCTCCTGAATTTCATCAAAGGAAGCATCTTCCGTAAGTCCAAGCTTTTCGTAGGGACTTTGATCGCTCATCCAAAACCTCCACGAGATCCCTTCTTGCCAGCAGTATTTATCAACTCTAAACTGGTTTCTGTTTCTATGCCAATAACGCCGCTGCTAGATCTGCGACAGATACTCAACAGTGGGTCGTTGGCCCGGTGTGATATAACTCTGCTGCAAGCTAGTTTAGCTCGATCCTTGGACAGAACAGTTTCTTGCCGGAAAACACTTTATCTCTATTGTAAGGATGTCCAGAGTGATTGGCATCGTCTGGCTGTGTGCTAATAATTGTCTAAAATTGCTCAGAAGACCATTGGTGTCAACCACCCCGTGCTTTAATCTCGATCCAGTCCTCAGTCGAAACTTATGGCAATAGCTCCTGCCAAGATTCTTGTCGTCGATGACGACCCAGCCATTCGGAATCTTATCCATCGCTTTTTAACTCAGAAAAAATATCAAATAGATTCTGCTTTTGATGGTAAAACTGCTCTCGAAGTGTTTGAAAAATTCAACCCTGACTTAGTGATTTTGGATGTAAATCTGCCAGATGCTAATGGCTATAAGCTTTGCGAACAAATGCAAAGCAGTACGAACGTCTTTGTGCTACTGCTGACAAGTAGAGCAGATCCCGCTGACAAAATCAAAGGGTTTTCTCTGGGAGCAGATGACTACCTTACTAAGCCTTTCGACCTTCAAGAACTGGAATACCGCGTGGCGGCGATTTTAAAACGCCAGCGAGTTGTCACTACCTCTGGGATGCAACGCCTTGTTTTCGATGGTCTGGAAATCGATCCAATTCGTCGAGAGGTGATATTGAAAGATCAGCCTGTAATCTTGAGCGCCTTGGAATTCGATATCCTATATTTTTTGGCGAGTCACCCTAATCGAGTTTGGCGTCGTTCAGAGCTAATCCAGAAGGTTTGGGACTATGAATATGTGGGAGATAAACGGGTAGTTGATGTCCATATCGGTCAAATTCGCAAGAAGCTTCAAGTTGATGCCAATCAGC
>Ga0196974_1000262_pt1 | contig 12075 bp, 14 predicted proteins | sample S1_1013CmetaG_FD_155477 | JGI IMG/M metagenome (GOLD analysis project Ga0196974, IMG submission 155477) | Soil microbial communities from Anza Borrego desert, Southern California, United States - S1_10-13C | ecosystem: Environmental > Terrestrial > Soil > Desert | place: USA: California...
CGGCGCAGGTGTGACACCGCGCCGCCGTGCTCCCAGCATCGGACACGAGCTTGGTCCCGCTCGACTTCCGCCCCGCCGCGGCTCGGGCTCTGGATCCTGAGCGCCCTCCCCGTGCGGCGGGGTCGAGCAGGAGTATGGGGGCGGTCCGGAGGGGCGGGCGTAAGTTTATTTTTCGCCCGCTCACATCCCCGCTTTTCCGTCATCCCGGAAAGCGCGTCAGCGCTTATCCGGGACCTAGGGGGGATGTCCGCAACCCGTGCCGCCGCCGGGGTTCTCCGCGTCCCCTGGGTCCCGGCTCTGCGCGCGTTCCGCGCTCCGGCCGGGATGACGGGATTTTGTCGCGGGTCCCCCTAGCAAGAGCGAGGATGTCGGGCGCTTCCAGAAACCGGCGCCCCTTCATCCTCCCGCGCGGACCTCCGCCTGCGGCTCCGGTGCGCGGGTTCCCTCCTTTCCCCCGGCCGGGAGAAGGAACGTGGAGCGCTTCACCGCACGCCTTCGGCTAGGTCACTTCTTCGCGGGCGGCGACGGGGGCGCGGCTTCGGCGGCTTTGGCGTCGGCGCTCTTGGCGAGCTCGGCGGTGGTGGCCTGCGGGCCGCGTGGGGTCTTGGCGACCGCGCGGACGTCGCCGCCGGCTTTCAGCACGTCGATGGCGCGCATCAGCTGGAAGTCGCCGGTCTTGGCGTCGTAGGCGGCGGGCGGGTACTCGGTGACCTCGTGGGCGCCCTTGCGGGTCTTGCCCTCGTCCGAGTTCAGCGCGTTGCGGAACACCGCCTCGCTGAAATAGGAGCCGTTCTTGGCCAGGTACTCGGCCTGTTCCTTGGTCTGGGCGACCTCCAGGTCAGGCTCGATGCCGGTCTTCTGGATCGAGCGGCCGGAGGGGGTGTAGTAGCGCCCGGTGGTCAGCTTGACCGCCCCTTCGCGGCCCTGACGCAGCGGGAACACGGTCTGCACCGAGCCCTTGCCGAAGCTGGCCAGGCCCACGACCGGCGCGCGCTTGTGGTCCTGCAGGGCGCCGGCGACGATCTCGGCGGCCGAGGCGCTGCCCGTGTTGGTCAGCACCACCACGGGAAGGCCGCCGGTCAGGTCGCCCGGCTTGGCGTTGAAGCGCTCGACGATCTTGCCCTCGCGCGCCCGGTGGGTGACGATCTCGCCGCGGTCGAGGAAGACGTCGGCGACGCCCACCGACTGCTCCAGGATGCCGCCCGGGTTGTTGCGCAGGTCGAGCACGATCCCCTTCATGCCCTTGTTCTCGGCACGCAGCTTCTGCAGCGCCTCGGCGGTCTCCTGGGTGGTGTTCTCGTTGAAGCGCGAGATGCGCAGGACGCCGTACTCGCCCTCCATGCGCCCCTTCACCGACTTCACGTGGATGATCTCGCGGGTCAGGGTCAGGTCGAAGGGCTCCTTGCCCTGGCGAACGACGCTGATCTTGACGGGGGTGCCCGGCGCGCCCTTGAGCACGCGCACGGCGTCGTTCTGGTCCATCCCGGTAAGGGCCTGGCCGTCGACGGTGACGATCAGGTCGCCGGGCTGCAGGCCCGCGCGGGCGCCCGGCGTGTCGTCCATGGGCGTGATCACCTTCAGGACGCCGTCCTCCATGGTGATCTCGACGCCGATGCCGCCGTAGGCGCCCTGGCTGGTCTCGCGCAGCTCGCCGTAGTCCTGCAGCGTCAGGTAGTCCGAGTGCGGGTCCAGCGAGTTCAACATGCCGTCGATGGCGGCTTCCAGCAGCTTCTCGTCGCTGACGTCGACCACGTACTGCTGCTGGATCAGGGTCACCGCGTCCCCGAACTTCTCCAGCATCCGGAAAGTGCCGGCGCGCGGGGCGAAGACGGCGGAGTCGGCCACCGCCATGGCGCCCGCGCCGGCGAGAGCCGCGCCGGCCGCGATCCCGATCGTCAGAAGCTGCTTACGCATCGCAAAACCTCGCAAGAGGGTCCGGCGGGACCCTGAACCTGGAAAGAACGCCTACGACCGCGACGAAATCGTGACCGACCCCCGTCGAAGACCCATCAAATCAGCCCGCAGGCCCCGCGTCGAGCCACCGGGCCGGGTCGACGGGCGCGCCGTCCCTTCGGATCTCCAGATAGAGTTCGGTCGCGCCCTTTTCAGGGGCGGGCATGCGCCCGACCGGCTCGCCGCCCGCGACCGAACGTCCCGCGCCGGTGGCGACGGTCTCCAGACCGGCGAGCACCAGGTGCGCCCCGCCGCCCAGCCGGATCACCAGCACCTGATCCCATCCCTTCAGCGGGCCGGCGTATTCGACCCGGCCCTCGGCCGGCGACAGCACCTGGGCGCCCGGCGGAACCCGCCAGGTCCAGCCGTCCGAGCGGGCGCCGGCCGCGCTCCGTTCGCCGAAGCGCCGGACCACCACGCCCTGCACGGGCGCCGTCAGTTTGGCCCTTCGGCCGAACAGGTCGGTGCGGTCGGGATCGAGCAGGTCCGGGTCGCCCGGCCGCCGGGCCAGACCCTGCACCAGGCCGCGCAGGTCCGACGCCTCTTCGGCGAGCGCGAGGGCCTCGGCCTGAGCCTGAGCCGCGTCGGCGTTCAGCCGCACCTCCAGCGCGGTCTTCTCCGCGATCAGCCGCTCGATCTCGGCGCGTCGGTCCTCGACCTCGCTTTCGGCCGCGAACAGGGCCGCGCCGGCCAGGGCCGCCTGCCGGCGCACGCGCGAGACGCCGTCGGCCTCTCGCTTCAGCGCCGCGGCGCGCCGCTCCAGCTCCGGCGCCACCGCGCGCATAAGGATCGCCGCGCGCACCGCGTCGGTGGCCCGCTCCGGCGAGACCAGCAGGGCCGGGGGCGGGTCGCGGCTGTAGACCTGCAAGGCGCCGAGCAGGCGGGTCATCCGCACCCGGTCGGCGGCCATGCGTCGGGTCAGGGCGGCCTCCTGAGCGTTCAGCGCCTCGAAACGGGCGCGCTGGACCGCCGCTTGCCGCTCGTCGCCGCTCTGGGCGCGGGCCAGGCCCACCAGGCGTCCGCGCAGCCGCTCGACCTCGCGCGCGGCGGCGCGGGCGTCGGCGCGCAGGTCGTCGCGCTCGCGGGCGCGGTCGCGGCTTTCCGCCTCCAGCCGGTCGACGGACTCGCGCTGCCCTCGCTGGCCCCAGGCGGGGGCGGCGGCGAGCAGGGCGACCGCGGTCAGGGTGAGGACGCGACGGGACATCAGTCCCGATGATAGGGCGAACCGGAAAGGATCGTCACCGCCCGATAGACCTGCTCGGCCAGCATGACGCGGGCCAGCGCGTGCGGCCAGGTCTGGGGCCCGAACGCCAGGCGCAGCCGCGCCGCCGCCCGCGCCTCGTCCGACAGGCCGTCGGCGCCGCCGATCAGGAAGGCCAGGCGGCGCTCGCCGCGGTCGCGGAAGGTTTCGATGCGGGCGGCGAAGTCGCGCGAGCGGAACACCTCGCCGCGCTCGTCGCAGGCCACGATCAGGGCCTGGCCGGCGGCCTCCAGCAGGGCCTCGCCCTCAGGCCCCTTGCCGGCCTTGCGCGGCTCGACCTCGACCAGCTCCACCGGCCCCAGGCCCAGCGAGCGGCCCGCGGCGGTCGCCCGCTCGGCGTAGTCGCGCGCCAGCTCGGCCTCGGGCGAGCGCCCGAGCCGGCCCACGGCCGCGATCACGATCCGCAAGCGCCGGCCCTCGTCAGACGGCGGCGGGCGTGCGGTGGGGCGCGTCCACCGACCAGATCTTCTCGATGTTGTAGAAGCTGCGGACCTCGGGGCGGAACAGGTGGACCACCACGTCGCCGGCGTCGATCAGCACCCAGTCGCAGGCGGGCAGCCCCTCGACCTTGGCCTTGCCGTAGCCGGCGTCCTTGAGCGCGCGCAGCAGGTGATCGGCGATGGCGCCGACGTGCCGGTGCGAGCGTCCGGAGGCGACGATCAGGCTGTCGGCGAAGGAGCTTTTGCCCTTCAGGTCGATGAGGACCACGTCCTGGGCCTTGTCGTCGTCCAGGCGGGCCAGAATGATCTCCTCCAGACCGGCGTCTTCGTCTCGGAGGGGCGGGACCGGGTCCGTCTCGTGCGCGAGATTGTTGGACTCGTCCGTTTGCGCGTCATACGCGTCGGGGCGACTCAGCTTGAAACTCCTCTGCCGCTCTATCGGGCAATGCGGACCTTACCACGCGGGTTCCCCGCGGTCATCCGGCAGAGGGGCGCTTCGCGTCCGCAGCGCGGTCGAGGACGCCGCGTTCAGGGGCGCGTGCAGGTAGGTCCAGGCCGGCGCGCTCAACCCGGCCAGGGCCCGGGCGCGGGCTTGGGGGACCCGGACCGAGGCCAGGCGGCGGGCGGCGGGGGCGAAGCGGCTGCGGATCAGGGCGCCGGGACGGGCGATCACCGCGATCGGGACCAGCCGCGCGATCTCCAGCCAGCCGCGCCAGCGGTGGAAGCCAGCCAGATTGTCCGAACCCATCAGCCAGACGAAGCGCACGCCGGGAAAGCGGGCCTTCAGCGCGCGCAGGGTGTCGACGGTGTAGGCCGTGCCGATCCGGGTCTCGAAGTCGGACACGATCATCGAGGGCCCGCGCGCCGCCCTGCGCGCGCTGGCCATGCGCTGGGGCAGCGGGGCGGTCTCGCGGGCGGACTTCAGCGGGTTCTGCGGCGACACCAGCCAGACCACCCGGTCCAGCCCCAGCCGCGTCAGCGCCGTCTCGGCGACGTGGGCGTGGCCCTCGTGCGCCGGGTTGAAGGAGCCGCCGAGCAGGCCGACCCGCATCCCGCGCTCCAGATGCAAGCCTGGCCGTATCGCGCCGCGGCGTGCGTCAGGGCCTTCTGGCGCGGGGCCGGCGGACCACATCGACGCGGATCAGGGACGCCATTCGGCGGGCTGGTCGTCGGCCTCGGCCGGCCTCGCCTCGGCGGCGCGGCGGGCGCGGATCTCGCCCCAGGCGGCGCGCAGCAGATCGGTCACGCCGCGCCCGGACACGCCGGAGATCACGAACACCTCGCGCCCGCTCTCCTCCTCCAGCGCCTCGGCCTTGAGGATGCGGTCGTCGTCGGTCAGGGCATCGACCTTGTTCAGCGCCACCAGCTCGGGCTTGTCCTCCAGCCCCGCGCCATAGGCGACCAGCTCGTCGCGGATGGTGCGGTAGGCGGCCGCCGGATCGTCCTGGGTCCCGTCGATCAGGTGGATCAGCACCGCGGTGCGCTCGACGTGGCCCAGGAACTTGGTGCCGAGCCCCGCGCCCTCCGAGGCGCCCTCGATCAGGCCGGGAATGTCGGCCAGCACGAAGCGCTCGTTGGAGGACAGGTCGACCACGCCGAGGTTGGGGGTGAGGGTGGTGAAGGGGTAGTCGGCGATCTTGGGCGTGGCCGCCGAGGTGGCCGCCAGGAAGGTCGATTTGCCGGCGTTGGGCAGGCCGACCAGCCCGGCGTCGGCGATCAGCTTCAGCCGAAGCCAGATGGTCTTCTCCTCGCCCGGCAGGCCGGGGTTGGCGTGCTTGGGCGCCTGGTTGATCGGCCCCTTGAAGTGGATGTTGCCCCAGCCGCCGTTGCCGCCCTTGGCCAGCAGCACCCGCATGCCGGGGCGGTCCATGTCGGCGATCAGGGTCTCGCGGTCCTCCTCGAACACCTGGGTGCCGACCGGCACCTTCAGCACCACGTCGGCGCCGGCCGCGCCGTAGCGCTGCTTGCCCATGCCGTGCACGCCCGTGCCGGCCTTGAAGTGCTGCTGGTAGCGGTAGTCGATCAGGGTGTTCAGCCCCTCCACCGCTTCGATCCAGACGTCGCCGCCGCGCCCGCCGTCGCCGCCGTCGGGGCCGCCGTACTCGATGTACTTCTCGCGCCGGAACGACACGGCGCCGCCGCCGCCGTCGCCGGAGCGGATGTAGATCTTGGCCTGGTCGAGAAACTTCATCGCGCTCTCTTCGCCCGAATGCGGGCGAGGGGCAAATCCGGACTAGAGCACCGCCTCGCGCGAGGCGCCGCCGCGGACCTCGACCCGGCGCACGATGGCCATCTCCTCGCCGGATCCGGACGTCGGGCGCGCGCGGGCGATCACGTACCAGGCGCCGTCGGGCAGGCCGGTGAAGCTGAACGCGCCCTTGGCGTCGCAGGTGGTGGTGCGGACGTAGCGGCTGTAGTCGCCGCCGGCGGCGGCCACCTGGCGGCTGCGGACCGTGGCCAGCGGCACGGCCGCGTGGGTGGTGGAGCCGTAGAGCGCCGATATGCGCTGGCGCGAGTAGCCGGTCTCCGGCGTCAACCCGACCGATCCGCCGGCGCAGGTGTAGGCCTGCTTGGCCGCCGAACGGTATTCGACCTGGCCGCGCACGATGTTGCGGCCCTCGCCGGTGGACCAGGCGAAATCCTCGGCCCGGAAGGTCGTGCTCGTAACCGCCGCGCGCGGGCCGTCGTCGCGGGTCGGCACGGTCTCGCAGGCGCCCAGCAGGGTCAGGGGGATCAGGGGGAGCAGTCGTTTCATGGCGTCAGGTCCGATGGTGAGGCGCGGCGGATTGAGCAACGCGGCCGGTGCGGCCGAGGTTTCGAGCCGCCGCGCCGTCTCTCTACAACCTGAACTCGGCGGAGTCGTGTCCCGACGCCCGCTCGAGCCGTCGACCGCGTGCGGCGGGCTTCAGCTCGTCACGCAGAAAGTCGCCCTTGGAGGCGGCCAGCAGGAAGGCGGCGTAAACGTCGGTCGAAACCGGTTCGTAGGACCAGAGGTCTCCGTCCAGCAGCCGCACGAACAGGGTCTTGCGATCCGGGTCGTAGCCGATCCAGTCGACCACGGCGGAGTCTACGTGAGGCATGAAACGCACGGGTACTCGGGCACTGTACGAGAGCCGACAGAACGAGCCGGATTGACTTAAGTTTCGGCTTAGCCGTTCAAACCTTTTCGGAAATTCGAATTGCGGCGCGGCAGCCGGCCTGGATCGCCGCCGACAGCAGCCGGTAGGCGGGGGCCTCGCGCGCGCCCCGCTCGACCGCGTGGTCGCGGTGCGCCAGCTCGTCGTCGCGGAACTGCGACAGCTCCGCCGCCAGCGCCGGTTCGCGGGCCTTTAGCTCGGAAATCTGGCCGGCGTAGTGGTCCTCGATCACCGTCTCGACCGCCTCGGTGCAGGCGTGCGCCGCCTTCTCGCCCATCAGGGCCGTGGCGACGCCGAGCGTAAAGCCCGCCGCCCGCCAGACCGGCGCCATCAGGGTCGGCCGCACCCGCTGTTCGGTCAGCAGTTTATCGAAGCGGTCGAGGTGGACCTGCTCGTGCGCCTCCATCTCGGCCAGGTCGGCGGCGACGCCCTCACGGCCCGGCGCGCGCTCGAACACCGCCCGCTGGCCGCGATAAATGTGCACGGCGGCGAGTTCGCCGGCGTGATCGACCCGCAGGATTTCGCCCAGGCGGGCGCGCACGGCGCCCAGGCCCGGGCGGGGAAGCGGCGTGTCAGCCACGAACGGAGTCCTTGCGGCGAGCCGCGAGCAGGCTCAGCAGGGCCAACAAGGCCGAAGCGATCGCGTTCCACCCGGCCATCGAGATCCCGGCGAAACTCCAGGCGGCCACGTCGCAGGCGACCGCCCGCACGGTCTTGGCCCCGGTGATCGTCGCGGTCAGGTCCTCTATGCTGATGGCGCCGGGCTTGGACCCGCCGCAGGTGGCGGGCAGCTCCCACCACTTCAGCTCGCCCCCGGCGTGGAAACCGGCGGTGATCGCGCCCGTGGTGAAGATCGCGAACAGCAGGAAGGCGGCCAGCCGCGGCGTGCCCTTCGACCGGAACGCCAGCGCCCACAGGCTGGCCGGCACGGCCACCACCAGGGCGAACCAGTAGACCTCGCGCTGCTTCAGGCAGAGCGCGCAGGGGGCGTAGCCGCCGAACTGCTCGAACGCGTGAGCGGCGCCCAGCATGGCCGCCGAGGCCAGGGCGGCGTACAGGGTCCACCAGCGCAGCATGATCCGCATCGCGTTCATGATCCGAGACTTAACCGTTGCGGAGCCGGGCGTCGAGTTAGTGCGGGATCAGCTTGAGCAGCACGAAGCCGACGACGATCAGCACGACCAGACCCATGGTGACCATGGCCAGGCGGCGCTCGACCACCTCCAGAATCTTCGGGCCGAAGCGCTTCAGCACCCAGGCGACTATGAAGAACCGGATGCCGCGGGTCAGGATCGAGGCCCACAGGAAGGTGAACAGGCTGTACTTGGCCAGACCCGCGGCGATGGTCACCACCTTGTAGGGAATGGGCGTCACGCCTTTGCCGAGGATCACCCACAGACCGTACTGGTCGAACCAGGTGCGGTAGGTGTCGATGCCCTCGCCGTGGCCGAGGACCCGCAGCAGCCATTCGCCGAGCGGCTGGGCGTAGTAGCCGATGGCGTAGCCGGCGAACCCGCCCAGCACCGAGGCCGCGGTGCAGACGAAGGCGTAGAAATAGGCCCGGTCCGGCCGCGCCAGCACCATGGGGCCCAGCATCACGTCGGGCGGGATTGGGAAGAACGAACTCTCGGCGAAGGACACCGCCGCCATGGCGGGCACCGCGTGCTTGCCCCCGGCCAGCCGCATCACCCAGTTGTACATGGCCCTCAGCGGGTCGAAGCGCTTGCGCGGCTCGGCGGCGGTCTCGTGCGACAAGGCGGTGCTCCGGAACTGACCCGCCGCCCCTAGCAGGCTTCACGCCCCCTGTCGCCGGGCGCGAAGCCGCGTCTTCAGGCGCCCAGCTGGAAACCTTGGGCGGGCTGAGCTTCGTCGGCGACAGGCTCGGAAGCCGGAGGCCAGGCGCGGACCGGTTCGATACGGGGCGCCAGCTCGTCCGCCAGGGCGTCGAACTCCTGGAAGAAGAACTGGCGGCGCTCGTCCACCTCCAGCAGGATCTCGTGCATGGCCGAAGGGACCTCGACGTAGCGGCCCTTAGGCAGGCGCTTGGCCAGCCACTTGGCGGTGGTCTTCCACACCCGGGTGTCGTCGCCGGCCTGGACGATGGAGACCGGGATGCGGACCTTCTTCATCGGCTTGATCTTCAGCGCCCGCTCGCCCGCGTCCACCGCGAACGCCAGCCAGCCCCAGGTGACCCCGCCCAGCGCCAGGTGGGGGCAGGCGTACAGCTGCTCGCGCCAGCGCTCGTAGCGGGTGCGGTCGCTGGTCAGGGCGTCCTTTTCGAAGGTGTGCTCGAACGGGTCCTCGAACGCCTCCAGCACGTACTCGCCGGCCTTGCCGTGACGCACGTTCCAGCGGGCGGCGAAGCGGACCGACCACAGGCTCTTCTTGCCGGTCTTGATCCGCAGCATCGGGCTGGACAGCACCGCGGCGGCGAAGCGGCTCTCTCCGCCGGTCAGCGACAGCAGGTTCAGCACCCCGCCCATCGAATGGCCGACCATGATCCACGGCTTGGGCGCGCGGCTCTCGTAGGCGTCCAGCAGGCGCGAGAAATCGTCGAGATACTCCTCCACCGCCCGGGCGTGACCCTTCAGCCGGTCGGGCAGCAGGCGGGCCGACAGGCCCTGTCCGCGCCAGTCGTGGGCCAGCACCGCGAAGCCGCGGGCCAGGAAGTCGCCGATGGTCTCGTAGTACTTCTCGATCGGCTCGGTGCGGCCGGGGCTGAGCACCACGGTGCCGCGCGCCTCGCCGGTCGGCTCCCAGAAGGCGGCGCGCAGGCGCAGGCCCCCGGCGCCGCGGTACCACTCGCCGGTTCCGCCCGCGGGCGCGGCGGCGCCCGGGATCGACATCAGCGGCGCATTGGCGGCGAAGGCGGCGACTCGGTTCACGCGGGCTTCCTGAATCTGAGGGTCATACGATCGCTCTCGCCGATCAGGTCGTACTTCGCGTGGTTGAAGTCGGGGTTGGCGGGCCGGCCGCGGGGCGCCGACAGCCGTTGCGGGGGCAGGGTCCAGACGCCGAAGGGATGGTCCTTGGTGTCCTTGGGGTTGGCGTTGATCTCGCTGGAGGCGACGAAGGCGAAACCCGCCTCGGCGGCCAGCTGTTTCACGAACGGCTCCTGCACGTAGCCGTTCGAGGCCGCCGGGTCCTGCGTATTGCCGATATTTGCGCGGTGCTGCTCCACGCCCAGGAAGCCGCCGGGCTTCAGCGCCGCGAAGGCGTCGGCGAAGGCTTTTTCCGCCAGGCCGGCGGCCATCCAGTTGTGGATATTTCGCATGAACATGACGAGATCGACGCTGTTCGGCGGCGTCAGCGGGCCGCTGGTCTGGCCGAACTCCACCATCTTAACGTCGCCGTACCGTTTACGATCCGAGAAGCGCTCGCGGAATCGCGCGGCGATCTGGGCCGCGGCCGGGTTCTCGGCCGGATCGACCTGCATGTTGGCGGCGTAGAGGCGGCCTTTGTTTTCCGCCAGGTAGGGAGCGAGGATCTCGGTCCACCAGCCCGCGCCGGGCCAGAATTCCAGCACCGTCATTTCGGGCTTGAGACCGAAGAACTGCAAGGTTTCCTTCGGGTGGCGCCAGGCGTCCCGCGGACGATCGCCGGCGCGCCAGTCCCCGGCCACCGCCCATTCCAGCGTGCCCTTCTCGGGACCGTTCTCGGACTTGGGCTCGCCGGCGGAAGGCGCCTGCGCGTCGGACTCCGGCGCGCGGCCGCAGGCGGAGACCAGCAGCAGACCGGCCGTTCCCGTCAGAACGCTCCTGCGCGACGCGACCGGCGCACGCTCGACCATCGACAACCCCCGTGGGCGCTGCGCACCCCCGCGCCCGACCGTACCCGCGTGTAAACCGCTCCGCACCGACCGTCAAAGCGCGCGGGGGCTCAGGGCTTGCGGAATCGCAGCGTCATGCGGTCGCTCTCGCCGATCGCGTCGTACTGGGCGCGCTCCTCGGGCGTCAGCGGCGTGGCCCGGTCGATCGGGTTGCCCGGCCGCGGCGTCGACTGGCGCACCGGCGCCAGGGTCCAGACGCCGAACGGATGGTCGCGGTCGTCCTTGGCGTTGGCGTTCAGCTCCGACTTGGCGTCCAGGGCGAAGCCCGCCCCCTTCGCCTTGGCGATCACCCAGCTCTCGGGCACGTAGCCGGTGTTGGTCTTGACCGGATCGTAGCCCTCGGGCGCGCGGTGCTGCTCGACCGCCAGCACGCCGCCGGGCTTCAGCGCCTTGAACCACTCGGCCATGTAGCGCTCGACCAGACCCTCGCGCGCGGCCCAGTTGTGGAAGGCGCGGGCGACCAGGATCATGTCGGCCGAGCCGGGCTCGACCTTCAGCCCGTTGGCCATGCTGAAGTCGGCGGTCGCCACCTTGCCGAACCGCGCGTCGGAGAAGCGGGCGGCGAAGTCGACGTGGCTCTTCTCGACCTGGGCCTTCTGTTCGGGCGTCAGGCTCGGGTTGGCGCGGTCGCCCATGGCGGCGACGTAGGTCCCGCCGGTGGCGGCGGCGTAGGGGGCCAGGATCTCGGTCCACCAGGCCTCGCCGCCCGGCCCGATCTCCACCACCGTCATGCCGGGGCGCAGGCCCCAGAAGGTCAGGCTCTCGTAGGGGCGGCGCTGGGCGTCGCGGGCCTTGTGCGCGGCCGAGCGCCAGTCGCCGGCGACCGCGGCCTTGAGCGCGGCGTCCTCCTCGAACTTGGGCGAGGTCGCCTTGGCCGCGGTCGGGAAGGGCGAGGCGGCGAAGGCAGGGCCGGCGGCGAGCGCGGCGAGGACGGCGGCGGCGACAAAGGTGCGGCGCATGAAGGAAGCTCCCCGACGAGGTTTGAAGGCAAACTAGACGGCTGAGGCGCGGGCGCAAGGGCGCTCGGCTCGGACGGGAAGCGTGACGGGCCCTTGCGGCGGAAAATCCGCTTCCTAACTCATCGGACGGAGGCGCCGGACGGCCGGGCCTCCGGTTCTCGCGGCGCCTTTCAGGGCCGTGCGGGCCGATCCCATAGCGCTCCGGGTCGAGACGCGGAGCGCGCGCAACCTTGCTGAATCTAGGAGGATGCTCACATGCGCAGCACGCTCGATTTCTCTCCCCTCTACCGTTCCGTCGTCGGCTTCGACCGGCTGGCCGACCTGCTCGAGGCAGCGGCCAAGACCGAGCCGTCGACCAACTGGCCGCCCTACAACATCGAGGCCACGGGCGAGGACTCCTACCGCGTCGAGATCGCCGTCGCCGGCTTCAAGGCCGACGAGCTGAACGTCGAGGTCAAGGAGAACCTGCTGACCGTCCAGGGCCGCAAGACCGCCA
>Ga0196974_1000263_pt1 | contig 12014 bp, 10 predicted proteins | sample S1_1013CmetaG_FD_155477 | JGI IMG/M metagenome (GOLD analysis project Ga0196974, IMG submission 155477) | Soil microbial communities from Anza Borrego desert, Southern California, United States - S1_10-13C | ecosystem: Environmental > Terrestrial > Soil > Desert | place: USA: California...
TTCTTCAAGTCGGCCCGCGGCTTGCTGGAGGCGGCCGACGGCGTGATCGCCATGATCCGCGCCGAGGCCGACGGGCTGGAGCGGCTGTTCCCCGGCGCGGCGCGGCGGATCCGGGTGATCCCGAACATGGGCTTTCCCGACGTTCTCCCGCCCGTGCGGTCCGATCCAGGCGAGCACCTGCTCTACGTGGGCGTGATCGAGCCGCGTAAAAACCTGCGCGGCGCCATAGCCTTGGCCAAGGCGGCGAAGGTTCCGCTCAAAGTCTGCGGGACGCCGGTTCCGGGCCAGGAAGCCTATGCCGAGCTCTGCCGCAAGGAGGCCGGGCCCGAGACCGAGTTCCTGGGCTTCGTGCCGGGCGGGTCCGACCGGCTGGCCGACCTTTACGCCCGCAGCCTGGCCTGCGTGCTGCTGAGCCGGCGCGAGGCGGCGCCGCTGATCATCCGCGAGGCGGCGCTGCAGGGCCGCGTCACCATCGTTCCGGCCGCGATGCCCAACCAGGACGACTTCGAGCCTTTCCTGGTCCGCACGCCGGAGAAGGGCACGCCGGACCCTGCCGCCGTCCTGGCCGAAGCGGCCCGCGTGTCCGCTTCGGCGGCGCTGCTGCGCCAGGCCGCCCCGACCGACGCCCGGATCGCCGAGGCGCACCTGGACGAATACCGCCGGGTCCTGGACGGGCGCTGAGGTGTTCGCCGCCCTGACACGGCTATTCCGACGCTTCGCCACCGTGTCCGTCTGGGCGGGCGCGTCCGTCGTGACCATCGGGTTGTCGTTCCTGGTCAACGTCCTGGTGGCACGGGCTTACAGCGTGCCGGAAGTCGGGGCCTACTTCCTCGCCCTGCTGCTCATGCAGTTCATGACCGTGGCGGCGGCGACGGCTTCCAACCCCAACGCCTTGAAGGTGCTGACCGGTTTGCCGGAGGCGGAACGGACCGGCGCGGCCGGGGCCCTGCTCCGCGCCGCGGTCGCTCTCGCCGCGCTCTGGCTCGCCGCCGCCCTGGCCGTTCTTGCCGTGCTCGCGCGTGCGGTTCCGGACCTGCCCGCGGCCGCGATCGCCGGGGGCCTGACCGCAGGCGCCGTGCAGGCGATCTTCACCGCGGCTCAGAACGCGCAGCTGACCGGCGGCCGCAAGCGGCAGGTGGCGGGCGCCGTCGCCGCGGCGGAAACCCTTCGCCTCGCGCTGAGCGTCGCGGCCGTCGCCGCGGGGCTGGGGGTCGAGTGGCAGCTCTACGCCGTCGCCGCCTCGCGCCTGGTCCTGGTCGGTTGGGTCGTCGTGCGGGTGCCGGGTCTGCTTCGGCCCTCGCCCGGAGTACCGCTGCGGGCGATCCTGACCGACGGCCTGCACCTGCAAGGGGCGCAGGCCGCCGCCATCTTCGCGGTGCGCCTGTTCGACGGCGCGGTCGTAGCGGTGCGGGGCGTGGCCGAGCTCGGCCTGTTCGGCGTCGCCGCCCAGATCCCGGGCCAGCTGCAGCGCGTGTTCGACTGGTTCCGGCCGCTGCTGACCCAGGCGCTGGTCGAAACCGAGGCTCTGCGCGGCTCGGGCGCGGTGCGCCTGGCGGGCCTGCTCGCCCTGGCGACCGCCGCGGCGACCACGCCGCTGGCCCTGTTCGCCCCCGAGATCGTCGCCCTGATTTACGGGTCCAAGTACGCGGCGGCAGCCCCGGCCTTCGCGGTCATGGCGGCGGCGGCGGGTCCCACCCTGCTCAGCTTCTTCTTCAGCATCGTGCTGGTCGCCGACGGCAAGCCGCGCCAGGTGGTGTTCGGCCCGGTCGCGCTGGGCGTCGTCGGCGCCGGCGCCTGCCTGCTGCTGGTCGGCCCCTGGGGAGCCGCCGGCGCGGCCCTGGCCCTGCTGCTGGGCCAGGCGGCGTCGGCGACCGCGAACACGGTCAGCCTGCTGGGCCCCGCCAGGGCCCTCTCGGCAAGCCCCCTGGCGCGCCTCTGGTGGCCCACGGCCGTGCTCGGCGCGGTCTTGGCTCTGCTCGCCGTATCCGACCTTCCGGCGCTGGCGCGCGCAGGCGCGGCCGCCGCACTGACCGCGGTGTTCCTGCTGACCGCCTGGCGTGCGCGGAGTGCGGCCGGCGCCGTGCTGGCGGCCGTCAGAGAGCCGCATTGACGCGCGGCGCCCTCTCGGGTCAAAGCCGCCTGGGGACCGTCGGCTTCGGGCTGGCCGCGGGGGGCGTGAACGCATGCAGCCGCTGAGAAGCATCGAGGCCGATCCGCGCGTGATGGCGGCGCCGGCGCCCGAGGGCGGGCCCGTACGGCTGACGTCGGGCCACCTGCACTACGCCGACCAAGCCCGCTACCTGGTCTCGCGCGGCGGCGAGGTGGCGGCCTACGCCATGGCCGACGACGCGCTCCTGAACCGGTTCGAGGTCCCCTCCTCCACCCGCGGCTGGCCCTGGGTCGAGCTCGCCAACCGGGTGATCCGCCGGGGCGTGCACCACGCCCTGCCCTACCGCGACGGCTGGCTGGCCTGTTTCGACCGCAGCCTGGGCCTGTTCGACGCCGCCGGCGGACTGCGAGCCATGTCGCCGCTGGTCGGCAAGCGGCCGCTGCGCATCTGCCGTCGGGGCGAGCTGCTGCTCTACGGCGAATACCAGTCCAACCCCGAGCGCCGCCCGGTCCGGGTGATGGTCTCTTCCGACGGCGAGCGTTGGGAGGAGTTGCTGCGTCTGGGCGGCGTGCGCCACGTCCATTCGGTGATCTGGGACCCGTTCGACGAGGGCTACCTGATCTGCACCGGCGACGACGACCACGAGTGCCGGATCTATCGTCTGTCTGCCGACCTGAAGGATTTGGAGCTCCTCCTGTGGGGCTCGCAGGAGGCGCGCGCCATCGCCGTGGTCCCGACCGCGACGCACCTGCTGTTCGGCACCGACACGCCGCTGGAGACCAACCGCCTGCGCGCCTGGGACCGCCGGACCGGCCGCATCGAGGAACTCGCCGAGGTGGACGGGAGCGTTTTCTGGGGCTGCGACGGACCCCGCGGGGCCCTGTTCTCCACGGCCTGCGAGCCCAGCACGGTCAACACCGCCCGCCAGGCCTCGCTGTATCAGGTCGACGCCGCCCTGAACGTCACCCGCCTGGCGACCTTCGCCAAGGATCCCGTGCCGATGAAGCTCGGCCAGTACGGTCAGCTCCGCCTGCCCTTCACCGAAGGCGCGCCGCCGCGCGTCCTGTTCTCAACCTTCGCCGTAAGGCCGCACGCTCATGTCCACGAACACCGCCCTGGCGTCTGAGCCGCGCCTCGCCGCACCGCCCGCCGACGCGGCCGCCCTGGTGGACTGGATGCTCGACCGCATCTCGTCCGAGCTGGAGGACACCCGCCTGAGCGAGGGCGCGCGGGGCCTGCTGCGCGCCTACTACTACGAGGCGGGCTTGCTCGACCCCGCCAAGCGGCCGTTCTTCGACCGGCATTTCCGCGAGGCGATGCGCTTCGGCCTGACGGAGGTCATGGCGAACGGCCCGCGGCGGGTGCTGGACCTGGGCTCGGGCCTGGGGACCCAGAGCTTCATCTTCGCCCTGCTCGGGGCCGATGTCGTGGCCCTGGATCTGGACCGCGCCGCCCTGGACGCGTTGGAGGAACGCAAGGCTCTGCTGGAGGCGGACACCGGCCGGTCCTTGTCGATCCAGGTCGTCTGCGCCGACGCCTTCGACTGGCTGGAAGCGCCCGGCGAGACCTTCGACGCAGCCTATTCCCTGTTCGCGTTCAATATGATGCTCCCGACTTCTCGCCTGGTTAAGGCGCTCGCCGGGCGCACGGCGGCGGGCGGCGTCGTAGTGATCCAGGACGGCAACAACCGGAACCTGTTCAAGCGCGTGCTGGAGCCGCGGCCCGACACCCTGAGCAAGGCTGAACTCGCGGCCTGTTTCGGGGCGAACGGCTTCGCCCACGCCTTCAGCAAGCCGGCGGTGGCCGTGCCGCCGCCCCTGTGGCGGATATTGCCGGGCGGATTGGTCCGCGCTTTGGACGGGGCGACACGGCCGCTGCCGATGCTGGCGCTGTCCTACGTGCACGGATTCCGGCGTCCGTAGGGATCGATGGCGTCGCCTCCGCGCATCCTGGCGATCGGGCCGAACCCGCCGCCCGACCACGGCACCAGCGTTCCGTTCCGGGCGCTGAACGAGCTGTTGCGGGCGCAGGGGTGGCGCGTGGACGTGCTGGACACCCACGCCCTGCGGCGGGGCGGCCCTGCCGCGTTCCTTCGCCTCGCGCGCGCCCTGCTCGATCTGGCGCGGGCGCGCGTCCTGCTGCTGTCGCTCAGCCGCCCGGCGGTGTTCAGGGCCGCGCCGCTGATCACCCGGACCGCGCGCCTGCTCGGAAAGAAGAGCGTGATCCGCAACTTCGGCGGCGATCTGGACGTGTGGTGGGAACAAGGCGACGAGCGGCTGCGGCGCAGGATCGCCGCGCTGCTGTCGGCCGATCTGGTGTTTCTCGAGACGCGAAACCTATGCCGCTTCGCCGCCGAGGCCCGGCCGGGCGCAACCGTGGCGCAGCTCTCCAACTTCCGCGACCCGCCGCCCCCGGCCTCCGCCGCCCCCGACCCGTTCGGTGCGGGCGAGGCGCTGAAGGTGGCCTATGTCGGAGAGATGACGGCGGCGAAGGGCGTCCCCGCCCTGGCCGAAGCTGCGAAGACGCTGGGGAGCGCCGTACGCCTGATCGCCTGCGGAGTCCCGGTCGATCCGGCGCAGGTGGACGCCCTGCGCGCGGCGGGCGCGGCCTATGTCGGCACGGTCCCGCACCAGGGGGTGATCGACCTGATCCGCGCCGCTGACGTGGTGGTGTGCCCCAGCCAGGCGCCTCAGGAAGGCTATCCCGGAGTGATCGTGGAGGCTTTCCTGTGCGGCACGCCGGTGGTCGCCAGCCGCTGGCGGGCAATCCCGGAAATCGTCGCGGACGGTGAAAACGGCCTGCTGTTCGAACCTGGCGACGCCGCCGGTCTGGCCGCGGCCCTGCGTCGGATCGTCGACCCCGGCTTGCGCTCGCGGCTGGCTGCGGGCGCGCGGCGAAGCGGCGAGGCGTTCCTGGCCGATCGCTGGGCGCCGGCGGTCGCCGAGGCGATGGAGCGGCTCCGGTGAACGCCGGAAAGGCGATCAGGATCGCGCGCCTGGTACCGCGTCTGGGGCTGGCCAACGTCGCGACCGTAGCGGCCTACCGGCTGGCGCTGAAGAGCGGCCGCCTGGCCATGACCGCTCCCCCGCCCGACGGAGCGCTATTCCGGGAGGCCGCGCCGCCGTCCCGGACCCCTGCGACCAATGCGGTCGCCGAGGCGGAGGACCTCCTCGCCGGGCGGCTCGCCGGCTTCGGCGGACATACGTTCGAGACCGGCGCGCCGCCCGACTGGCGACGCAACCTGTTCACCGGCGCGCTCGACGACCCTTCCCGCCCCTGGTGGGCGGTTTCGGACGACGACGCGCGGCTGGGCGACATCAAAGGGGTTTGGGAGGCGTCGCGGTTCGACTGGGCGGTGGTCTTCGCCCGCGCCGCCGCAGCGACCAGCGACGCCCGCTTCGTCGCCGCCCTGAACGCCTGGGCCGCCGACTGGAGCCTTGTCTATCCGCCCTACCAGGGCGCGAACTGGCGCTGCGGCCAGGAGGCGTCGATCCGGCTGCTGCAAGCGATGCTGGCCGCCCGCCTGCTCGACCAGGACCGCGCGCCGCAGCCGGCCCTGCTGACCTTCGTGCGGGCGCACCTGACGCGCGTGGCGCAGTCGCGCCTGTACGCCATGGCTCAGGACAACAATCACGGAATCAGCGAGGCGGCGGCCCTGTTCGTCGCGGGGGCGTGGCTGGCGGCGAACGGCGAACCGGATGCCGAGCGGTGGGCGCGAGCGGGCCGGAGCTGGCTGGAGAACCGGGTCCGGCGGCTGTTCTTCGCCGACGGCGGCTTCTCCCAGTACTCGACCAACTACCACCGACTGGCGCTGGACATGCTCAGCCAGGCGGAGCTCTGGCGGCGGCGGCTGGCGCTTCAGCCGTTCAGCCCGGCGTTCCGCGAGCGCGCAGCCGCCGCGACCCGCTGGCTGGCCGCCCTGACCAACGTCGAGACCGGCGACGCGCCGAACCTGGGCGCCAACGACGGCGCGCGGGTGTTCCGGCTGGACGACCGGCCGTTCCGCGACCACCGGGGTTCGGTCCAGCTCGCCGCCGCCCTGTTCCTGGACCGCCGTGCCTTTCCACCCGGACCTTGGGATGCGGCCCTACAAGCCTTCGGCCTCGATGGGTCCCCGCTTGATCCCGCGCTGTCGTCGAAACAATCCCGTTCGTTCAGCGACTTCGGCCTGACGCTTCTGAACCCGCGCGAGGACGGGGGCGGCGCCTACGCCTTCGTGCGCGTGCCGTCCGACCGCTTCCGCCCGTCGCAGGCCGACCCGCTGCACTTCGACCTGTGGACCGACGACGGGCGCAACCTGCTGCGCGACGGGGGGAGCTGGTCCTACTTCGACCGGAGCGCGGACGCCGAGTTCGGCGGGATCGCCGGCCACAACACCGTGCAGTTCGACGAGCGGGACGCCATGCCCCGCCTGTCGCGCTTCCTCTACGCCGACTGGATTTCAGGGCGGACCGAGGCGCCGATCCGGTCGGCCGACGGCCTGCGCTGGGCGGGCGAGTACCGCGACGCCTACGGCGGATTCCACCGGCGCGAGGTCGAGGCGTCCGGCGACCGCTGGCGAGTCACCGACACCTTCGAGGGCGCACAGGAGCACGCGACCCTGCGATGGCGGCTCGCGCCCGGCGAGTGGCGGATGGAAGGCGCCGCGTTCGTCGGCCCGGGCATGACCCTGGAGGTCGACTCGCCCGGCCTGCTCGCGGCGGCGCGCCTTATCGACGGCCGCGAGTCGCGGCGATACGGCGAGGCGACGCCCTGCCCGGTCCTGGAGTATAGGGTGGCCGCCCGCTCGGGTCGGTTCGTCACCGACATCACGCTCGGGCCGGGGGTTTGATGCGCGTCCTCTACGCCCACCAGTATTTCGGAACGCCGTCGGGCGCGGGCGGAACGCGCTCGTACGAGATGGCGCGGGCGCTGGTCGCGGCCGGGCACAACGTGACCATGGTCTGCGCCTCGGCGGAACGCTCGGCGACCGGGCTCGACGGGGCCTTCGTCCGCGGGCGGCGCGAAGGCCAGGTCGACGGAATCCGGGTGATCGAGTTCGCGCTGGGCTACTCCAACGCCGACCCGATCGCGGTGCGGGCCTGGCGGTTCTTCGTCTTCGCCCTGCGCGCGATCAGCGTAGCCCTGAGCGAGCGATACGACCTGATCTTCGCCACCTCCACGCCCCTGACCGCGGCCCTGCCCGGCATCGCGGCGAAGCTGCTGCGCGGCAAGCCGTTCGTGTTCGAGGTGCGCGACCTGTGGCCGGAGCTGCCGCGGGCGATGGGCATGAGGAACCCGCTGGCGCTCGGCGCCATGTCGGCGCTCGAACGCGCCGCCTACGCCTGCGCCGACCGGGTCGTGGCCCTGGCGCCCGGCATCCGCGACGGAGTGGCCCGGACCGGTTATTCCCGCGAGCGCATCGACCTGATTCCCAACGGCTGCGATCTGGAGCTGTTCGACGCTGCTGTGCAGGTGCGCCCGGCCGATCTGTTCCCCGGCCGGATCGGCGCGAACGATTTCGTCGCGGTGTTCGCCGGCGCCCACGGCAAGGCCAACGGCCTGGACGCCGCGGTAGCCGCCGCGCGGTTGTTGCAGGAGCGGGGCCGCGCCGACGTCAAGCTGCTGCTGATCGGCACGGGATCGGAAAAGGCCCGCCTGGTTGGCGAGGCCGAGGGCCTGCAGACCCTCGTCTTCGCCGACTCCGTGCCGAAGTCGAAGCTGGCGGGCCTGCTGCGCGGCGCGGACATGGGGCTGCAACTGCTGGCGAACGTGCCGGCCTTCTACGACGGCACCTCGCCCAACAAGTTCTTCGACTACCTGGCCGCGGGCCGGCCGGTGCTGATCAACTATCCCGGCTGGCTGGCCCGGACCGTCGCCGAAGAAGGCGCCGGCTGGGCCGTGCCGCCCGGCGACGCTGAAGCCTTCGCCGAGGCCCTTATCGCCGCCGCCGACGATCGGAACGAAGCGCGCCGCAGCGGCCAGGCCGCACGCGCCCTGGCGGAAAACCGCTTCGCCCGCGCAGACCTCGCCGCCGCGTTAGTGCGGGCGCTGGAGGGCGTTTACACCCTGACCCGGCGTCCCCGCCTAGCCCCGCTGAAAAGGGCCCTCGACATCGTCGCCTCTGCGGCCGGGCTGGTCGTGCTGTCGCCGGTGCTGCTGCTGACCGCCCTGCTGGTCCGTTCGCGGCTGGGCTCGCCGGTGCTTTTCCGCCAGGTCCGGCCGGGCCTGCACGGCCGGCCGTTCGAGATCCTGAAGTTCCGCACCATGCGCGACGCGATCGACCGCCAGGGCCGCGCCCTGCCCGACTCCGACCGCCTGACCCCGTTCGGCAAGACGCTGCGCGCGCTCAGCCTGGACGAACTGCCCGAACTCTGGAACGTGCTGAAGGGCGAGATGAGCCTGGTCGGCCCCCGGCCGCTGCTGATGGAGTACCTGCCCCTCTACAGCCCCGAGCAGGCTCGGCGGCACGACGTCCGCCCCGGCCTCACCGGCTGGGCCCAAGTCAACGGCCGCAATGCGCTCGGTTGGGAGGAGAAGTTCGCGCTGGACGTCTGGTACGTCGACAACCGCAGCTTCCTGCTCGACCTGAAGATCTTATTCCTGACCGTGCTGAAGGTGTTCCGGCGCGAGGGCGTCTCCGCCTCGGGCCACGCCACCATGCCCGCCTTCACCGGTTCGCCCGCGACGGCCGGTCCGGTTGAGCCTGCGGCTCGATCTGCTAAGAGAGCGCCGCACCGGGCGGCCCGGTCGTAGGGGTCGGGAGAACCATCGTACATGCCGACTCTGGCGCTTATCGGCGGCGGCGGCTTCGCCAAGGAAGTCGCCGAGGTCGCCCGGCTGAACGGCTACGAGGTCGCCGCCTGCTACGCCGAGAACGCGGGCTACTTCGGCCATATCCACCGCGGGTATCTGGACGATCTTCTGGCCGAGCGGGACGGGTACGACGCCGTGGCCCTGTGCGTCGGCGCGACCAGCCGCCGGTCCGTCCAGGTTCGCCGCGAGCTGATCGCCTGGCTGGTACGCCACGCCCTGCCCGCCCCGCCGCTGGTGTCGCCCCGGGCGATCTGCGCGGAGGGCGCGAGGCTGGCGCCCGGCGTGTTCGTGGGCCACGGCGCGGTCGTGGCGGTCGACGCGGTCGTGGGCGGCTTTTCGGTGATCAACGTCTCGGCCATGATCGGCCATGACGCCGTGGTCGGCGCGAACGTCACCGTGGCGCCGGGCGCCTTCATCGGCGGCGGCGCGTCGGTGGGCGACGACACCCTGATCGGCCCGCTGTCGATGGTCATGCAGGGCGTGCGGGTGGGCCGCGAGGTCGTGCTGGGCGCGGGCTGCACGGCGCTTCGCCCGCTGAAGGACGGCGCCAGCGTATGGCCCCGCCTGGACCGCCCGGTGAAGGACATGACGGCCCCCGCCGTTCCCGCTTGAAATCGAGGTCGCACCCATGTCGGACAATAACGAAAAACTGAAACAGGCGGTGGCCGAAGGGCTGCAGATCGCGCCGGAGAAGGTGACCGACGACCTGACTTACGAGTCGATCCGCGAGTGGGACTCCGTGGCCCACATGGCCCTGGTCGCCGCCATCGAGGAGCGGTTCGACCTGATGCTAGACACCGACGACATCATCGCCATGAGCAGCGTCGGCACGATCAAACAGATCCTGGGCAAGTATGACGTCGCCTTCTGATCAGGCGGTCGGCGCTCCGGGCGCCGGGCGGCTGCTGGAAGGCCGCATCGCCCTGGTCACCGGCGCCACGCGCGGCATCGGGCGCGCCACCGCCGAGCTGTTCGCCGCGCACGGCGCCCACGTCCTGCTGAACGGCCGCGACGCCGACCGCGCCGGTCAAGCCGCGGAGGAGATCGGCCGCGCCTACCCCGACGCGACCGTCGAACCTTGCGTGTTCGACGTGGGCGACGCGGAGTCGATCAAGCTCGCCTTCACCGACGTCCACCGCCGCCACAAGCGGCTGGACGTGCTGGTCAACAATGCCGGCGTCCTGCGCGACGCCCTGGTCGGCATGGTCTCGGGCGCGATGCTCGAGGAGGTGATGCGGATCAACTTCACCGGGTCGTTCCTCTGCGCCCAAATGGCCGCGCGGCTGATGTCGCGGCGGCGGTCGGGCTCGATCGTCAACGTCAGTTCGATCATCGGCCGCTACGGCAACCCCGGCCAGGCGGCCTACGCCTCCAGCAAAGCGGCGGTGCTGGGCCTGACCTTCTCGCTGGCCAAGGAACTCGGGCCCGAGGGGATCCGGGTCAACGCCATAGCGCCGGGCTTCATCGCCACCGACATGATCGAGGCCGTGCCCCAGGAGCGGCGCGACAGCATCCAGGCCGGCATCCGCATGGGCCGCCTCGGCAAACCGGAAGAGGTCGCCGCCACCGCCTTGTTCCTGGCGTCGGACCTATCCGCCTACGTCACCGGCCAGGTGATCGGGGTCGACGGCGGGATGACGGTGTGACCCCCTCCCTGTCCGACCTGGGCCTGCCTGACTCCGCCGTGCTGGCGGTGGACGACGCGGGCGCGTCGCTCACCCACGGCGAGGTGGTCGAAGGCGCGCGCGCCTGGGCGGACACGCTGGGTTCGGACAAGCGGCTGGTGCTGCTGCTCTGCCGGAACACCTGCGCCTGCCTTCGCGCCTACCTGGGCCTGCTGCGCGCCGGCCACGCGGTGATCCTGGCCGGCGAGGACGCGGGCGAGGCGGCGCTGGCGGACCTGAAGGCCCGCTTCCGGCCCCACGCGGTGGTCGACGCCTCGGGCGAGGTGCGAAGCCTCGAGCCTGACGGCGCCCCGGTGAACCCCGCGCTCGGGGTGCTGCTCTCGACCTCGGGCAGCACCGGCTCGGCCAAGCTCGCGCGGTTCAGCCTCGCCCAGCTGGAGGCGAACGCCCGCTCCATCGCCGCCTATCTGGAACTCGCCGCGGCCGAGCGGCCGCTGGCTCACCTGCCGTTCCACTACTCCTACGGCCTGTCGGTGCTGCACAGCCACCTGCTGGTCGGGGCCACGGTGCTGCTGAGCGAAGCGTCGGTGATGAACCCGGGCTTCTGGACGCGGTTGCAGGACGCCACCTCTTTGTCGGGCGTGCCGTTCCACTACGAGATGCTGCTGAAGCTGCGCTTCCAGCGCCGCGACCTGCCGAAGCTCAGGACCCTGACCCAGGCCGGCGGCCGGCTCGCCCCGGCCCTGGTGTCCCAGCTGGCCGGGCTCGCCGACGAGAAAGGCTGGCGCTTCTTCGTCATGTACGGCCAGACCGAGGCCGGGCCGCGCATCAGCTACGCGTCGACGGCGATGCTGAAGGACAAGCCGGAAACCATCGGCGGCCCCATCCCCGGCGTGACCATGACCCTGATCGACGAGGCCGGCGCCGAGATCAGCCAGGCGGACCGGGAGGGTGAACTGGTGGTCGAGAGCCCGTCGATCATGCTGGGCTACGCCGAAAGCGCGTCCGACCTGATGCGCGGCGACGACCTCAGCGGCCGTCTGGCCACCGGCGACCTGGCGGTGCGCGACGCAGAGGGCCGCTTCACCGTCACCGGCCGCAAGAACCGTTTCCTAAAGCTCCAGGGCAACCGGGTGAACCTGGCCGAAGTGGAGTCTCGTCTCGCCGCCCTGGGCTTCTCGGCGGTCTGCGTCGGCGAGGACGACCGCCTGTGGCTGGCCACAGAAAGCGACGACGAGGCCGCCCTGCGCGAGGCGGTGGTGCGCGAGTTCACTTTTCCCTCGCGCTCGGCCACGGTGGTCCGCATGGCGCGCCTGCCCAGATCCGACAGCGGCAAGCCCCGCTATCGCGAGCTGCTGGCGCAGCTCAAGGACGGCCAGGAGGCTCAGCCGCGATGACCGCGCTCACCGAGGTTCCCGTCTACGGCCTGAGCCGGGACGAGAAGCGCCCCCTGCTGGTCGAGGCCCTGGCCGCGCTGACCCGTC
>Ga0196974_1000268_pt1 | contig 11828 bp, 12 predicted proteins | sample S1_1013CmetaG_FD_155477 | JGI IMG/M metagenome (GOLD analysis project Ga0196974, IMG submission 155477) | Soil microbial communities from Anza Borrego desert, Southern California, United States - S1_10-13C | ecosystem: Environmental > Terrestrial > Soil > Desert | place: USA: California...
CCCGCGCTCCGCGAAGTCGTTATCCGCAAGCGGCTCCTGGGCGGGTTCTCCTTGCCGGGGCCGAGGGGGCCACAGCGTTTTGCCGTCCCTCGGTACGCCTCTGCCCGGTTCGACCTTCAGGGAGCGACTGAGCCTGCGGCGGGCGGGAGGGTCCAGACCTCCCGGGCCCCGGGGTTTCGCCCCGGGCATGCACGCGCCGCCATGGCCAGTCTCGCACGGCGCAACCTTTCGGCCGCACCGCCGTAACTCCCAGCATCGACGCGGGCTTGGTCCCGCTCGACTTCCGCCCCGCCGCGGCTCGGGCTCTGGATCCTGAGCGCCCTCCCCGTGCGGCGGGGTCAAGGTGGAGTATGGGGGCGGTTTCAGGGGGCGGGCGAAAATAACGAATACGCCCGCTCACGCGCTCCTGTTTTTCACCCGCTCATCCCGGCGAAGGCCGGGATCCAGATGCCGGGCGCCGACGGCTCAGAACGTCTTGCGAGCGCTCCCTGAACCATTGACCGCCTTACGATCTGGGTCCCGGCCTTCGCCGGGATGAGCGGGTCGTAAAGGGGGCTGCGCCCGCTCCGGCCGCGATGCGGGAAATGTGGATGTCCCCGCGGCAAAAGCGAGGATGTGGGCCGATCGGCGTGGCCCGGCGGTCACGAGCGCGCCCCCTCGGCATCGCACGCGAACCTCCCCCTGCGGCTTTGGTGAGCGGAGCGGAGGCATGGCCGCCTGTCACCCCAGATCCCGCCTCAGCACCAGCGCGTCCGCGGCTCCGCCCTCGCGGCGATAGTAGCCCGGCCGGAAACCCGCCCTCCGAAACCCCGCCCGTTCGTAGAGCGCCAGCGCCGCGGTGTTGTCCACCGCCACCTCCAGGAACATCGCCGTCGCGCCTTGCGCGGTCGCGGTCCTGACGGCGGCCTCCATCAGGGCCGCGCCGATCCCGCGCCCCCGGCGCTCCGGCGCGACCGCCACGGTCAGGATCTCGGCCTCGCCGGCGATCGCGCGGGCCAGCACGAAGCCGACGGCCGCGCCGTCCTGCTCCACCAACAGCCCGAAGCCGCCCGGCCCCTCCAGCAGGGCCGCGATGTCCCCGGCCGACCACGGCTGGTCGAAGCCCTCGGCGTGCACGGCGGCCAGGGCGGGGGCGTCCTCGGGGGCGGCGGGTCGCAAGGTCACGCGGGCAGCTTGGCGTCCGGCGCGCGCAGGTAAAGCGGGCGCGGCGGACCGTCCGGCGCCGGTGCGGCGGCGACCAGGCGCGCCAGCGCCGCGGGGTCGGCGCCGGAACGCTCCACCGACCGCGCGGCGGGGAAGTAGGGCGCCAGCAGCGGACCGCCCGAGCCGATCAGCCGGACCGGTTCGCCACGGGCGCGTACCAGGGCCGCCGCCGCCTCCGCGCCCAGCGCCTCGGGCTCGGACGCCGGGACGCCGTCGCGGAAGACTTGCAGGTAGAGCTGGTCGCGCCGGGCGTCGATCGCGGCCACGACTAGTCCGTCCGCAGGCTCGCTGGCAGCCATCGCCTGCAAGGTCCCGATCCCGACCACCGGCCGGTCCAGCGCGACCCCCAGCCCCTTGGCGAAGGCCAGACCGACCCGCAGGCCGGTGAACGATCCCGGCCCCACGGTGACGCCGATGCGCTCCAGAGCGGAGAAGGGGAGCGCCGCTTCCTGCATCAGTTCGGCGACCAGCGGCGCAAGCCGCTCCTGGTGGCCGCGCGCCATCGGCTCGGCCCGGGCGGCGAGCACGCGGTCGCCGTCCAGGACCGCCGCCCCGCAGGACTCCAGCGCCGTATCGAAAGCCAGGAGGATCAACGGACCGGCGCGATCCAGACGAACTCCCGCAGGAACGCCCGCTCCGACAGCACCTCCGGCGGCGGCACCGCCGTCGAGGCCCAGCCCGGCACGGCGAAGACGTAGAGGATGCGTGGCTCGCCGTTGCGGCGGCAGACCAGGGCGTTCAGGAACCGGCCCTCGCCCATGCGGCAGTCGGAGGCCGCGAAGTTCGCATACGGCCACTTCAGCAGCAGCGGCTCCCCGCCCGGCCCGCGAAACGCGCCGCCGCGCACCACGATGGTGGCGATCCGGCCCTCGACGTCGCCCTGGATCTCCATCGACTGGCCCTGCGGCCCGGTGGCGGTGAGGATCGGCGAGGCGGCGTCGCCGTAGTGCAGGAACCCCTTCTCGACCGTCAGCTCCGGGAACGCCTGGCCGACCGCCTCGGGCGTGAAGGCCGTGTGCTCGCTGATCGGCCCCACGCCGCGGGTCCACACCTGGTAGGGATCGGCCTTGCGCGCGGGCTCGGCCTGCTTGACGGCGGGAGCGGCGGGCGCCTGCTCCTCCTTGCGCCCGCAGGCGGAAAGACCGAGCGCTGCGGCGCAGGCGAGGACGAGAACGCGGCGGATCACGGGCGGGGCTCCAAACGATGTCGCCTTGGCCTAGCCCGGAACGCCGAACGCGTCACCCACGTCCGCGCGCAGACGCGTACCTCAACGCAAAACGGCGCGCCCGCGAGGGACGCGCCGTTCAGACTGATCAGTCCAGCGCTTAGAAGCGGCGGACGTAGGAGACCGACAGGACGTCGGCTTCGCCGTCTTCGAAATCGTGGCGGGTGTAATCGCCGCGGATGCCGTTCAGGCCGTCGAAGAAATACGCCCCGCCGACGCCGTAGTTCATGCTGTTGCCCTCGCCGTTGGCGACCGGGCTGTCGTCCTGATCGACCACGCGCAGGCTCAGGCTCCCGTAGCCGACGCGGGCGAAGACTTCCAGGTTCTCGCTGACCGGGAAGGCGCCGACGAGGTAGCCGGCGAACTGGTCGTTGAGCTTCACGCCCAGCCCGCCGCCGATGTCCTCGGCGCCCATGCCGAACGATCCTTCGGCCTCAGCGCCCAGGAAGCCGAGGAAACGGGTGCCGACCCGCACGGTGACGGCGTCGAGATCGTGATCCGCGAAACCCTCGGTCGAGAAGTTCGAGTAACCGGCCGAGGCGTACCAGTTGGTCTCGGCTTGAGCGGTGGCCGCGGACGCGGCAAGAGCGATGGCCGCCACGGCGGCCGAAACGACAAACTTCATATTATCCATCCCCCGTGGCCGGCACCTCGCCAGCCCTAATGCGGTTTTTCCCGCATAGATTAGCGGCGCGTTCGCATGCAACCGAAACCAACGTTCGTTCCCTCTCCAACGATCTCGAGTGTCCACCAGGTCACAGGTCGCCATGCGGAGGACGCGCTTTCGAGGCGATGACGTGTGGCGTAGGCTGTCCTCATGACCCCGCTCCTGGACGTGCTGATCATCGGCTCCGGCTTCTCGGGGCTGGGGATGGCGATCGCCCTGAAGAAGGAGGGGCGGCGGTCGTTCGTAGTGCTGGAGAAGGCGGGCGAAGTCGGCGGGACATGGCGGGAGAACACCTATCCCGGCTGCGCCTGCGACATCCCGAGCCAACTCTACAGCTTCTCCTTCGAGCCGGAGCCGAACTGGACGCGGGTGTTTCCGCCGCAGGCCGAGATCCTGGCCTATCTGAAGCGCTGCGCCGACAAGTACGGGCTCGAACCGCACCTGCGCTTCGGGGCGGAGGTCGTGGAGGCCGCATGGGACGAGGCCGCTCGGCTCTGGCGGGTGGCGACGCGCGACGGACGGCGGTTCCGGGCGCGGGCGGTGGTGGCGGGCAAGGGCGCCCTGCACCGCCCGGCGATCCCGGAGCTGCCGGGCCTGGAGGGCTTCGCCGGCCCGGCGTTCCACTCGGCCGAGTGGCGTCACGACGTCGACCTGACGGGCAAGCGGGTGGCGGTGGTGGGGACCGGCGCCAGCGCCATCCAGTTCGTGCCGAAGATCGCGCCTCTGGCAGAGCGGCTGACGGTGTTCCAGCGCACCCCGCCCTGGATCGTGCCCAAGCCCGACCGGCCGATCAGCGAGCAGAGCCGCGCCCGTTTCGCGCGGCGCCCCTGGCTGCAGGCGGCGGTGCGGGGCTTCTGGTACTGGTTCCTGGAGAAGAACGCCCGCGCCCGGCTGGACCCGCGGCTGGCCGGCCCGTCCGAGCGGCTGGCGCTGAAGCACCTGCACGCCCAGATCGCCGATCCGGACCTGCGGGCGAAGCTGACGCCCGACTACCGGCTGGGGTGCAAGCGGGTGCTGATCTCCGACGACTACTATCACGCCCTGACGCGGCCGAACGTGGCGCTGGAGACGGCGCCGATCGCGCGGGTCGAGCCGGACGCGGTGGCGACCGCCGACGGGCGGCGGACCCCGGCGGACGTGCTGATCTTCGGCACCGGCTTCCAGGTCACCGATCAGTCCTCGGACCCGCTGGAGGTGGTCGGGCGCGACGGCCTGCGGCTGAAAGAGGCGTGGCGCGACGGCCTGTCGGCGCACCTGGGGATCACGGTCGCCGGATTCCCGAACTGGTTCCTGCTGATGGGGCCGCACACCGGTCTCGGCCACAACTCGATGGTCTACATGATCGAGAGCCAGATCCGTTACGTCATGTCGGCGCTGCAGGCGCTGGACCGGCGCGCGGCGGCGGCGCTGGAGGTCACGCCGTCCGCTCAGGCCGCCTTCGCCGCCGAGATGGACCGCAAGCTGAAGGGCACGGTGTGGATGTCGGGCTGCGGCAGCTGGTACCTGGACCGCCAGGGGCGCAACACCACGGTCTGGCCGGACTACACCTTCCGCTACCGGGCGCGGACCCGCGCGATCGATCCCGGCGACTTCCGCTTCCTGCCGGCCGCCGAGGCGGAGGAGACGCCGGCGCGGGTCAGTCCCGCCGCCGCTTGAGGGCGACGTAGAAGGCGCCTTCGCCGCCGTGGCGCCGGTGGGCGGGGCCCAGGCCGGCGACGATCTCGCGCATGGCCGGGTCGGCCAGCCACTCGGGGAAGCGGCTGCGGATCACCCCGGCCCCGTAGGCGCCCTTGCCGGTGATCACCAGCACCGAGCGCAGCCCCCGCGCGTGGCAGCCGCGCAGGAACTCTTTCAGCCGGTCCTCGGCCTCGAACTGGCCGAAGCCGTGCAGGTCGATGCGCGCGTCGATGCGGTCGCGCTCGCGCGTCAGCCGCCGCTGGCGGTTGGGCTCCAGCGGGTCGGGCGGGACGGGCACGGGATAGTGCGGCGGGCGCGGCGGCCTGGTTGGCGCCGCGGGCGCCGCTTCGGCCGGCAGCGGCGCGGCGGGCGCGGCGGCGGACGGTTCGGACGGCGCCTCGGGGGGCACCACGCCGGGTCTCGGCCGCACCGTGCGCGCCACGCTGGCCCACAGGCGCTTCTCGTCGGGGCGGAGCGGGCGCTTGGCCATCAGCGGCTCGGGCGGGCGGCGGTCATGCAGGCCAGATGGGGCGCCGGGCCCCTCAGGCCAACGCCCGGCGCACGGCCTGGCTCAGCTCGTCGGCCTGGTAGGGCTTGGGCAGCACCTCCCAGGCGCGGCGGGAGTCCTCGTCCAGCTTATCGCTGGCGTAGCCGGTGGACAGCAGCACCTTCAGCTCGGGCCGGAGCCTTCGCGCCTCGCCAGCCAGGTCGACCCCGCTCATGCCGCCCGGCATGACCACGTCGGTCAGCAGCAGCTCGATCTGCGGCGTGGTCCGCAGGATGTGCAGGGCCCCGGCGCCGTCCTCCGCCGTGATCACCTGGCAGCCGAGCTCCAGCAGCAGGTTCTCCGCCACGGTCCGCACCCCGGCGTCGTCCTCGACCAGCAGCACCAGCTTGCCGCGTTCCAGCGGGCGCTCCTCGCGCGGCGACTGCGGCTCGGGCGCGCTCTCGTCGGCGTCGGAGAGCGGCAGGTAGAGGCTGACGGTCGTCCCCTCGCCCGGACGGCTGTCGATACGCACCCCGCCGCCGGACTGGCGCGCGAAGCCGTAGACCTGGGCCAGGCCAAGCCCCGTGCCCTTGCCGACTTCCTTGGTGGTGAAGAACGGCTCCAGGGCGCGCGCGACGACCTCGGGCGGCATGCCGACGCCGGTGTCGGAGACGCTGATGCGGGCGTAGTCCCCGGCCTCCGCGTCGGTCAGCTCGCCCGCGGCCAGGCGCACCCGGTCGGCGCGCACGGCGACCGTGCCGGAGCCCTTCTCCTCGACCGCGTCGCGCGCGTTGACCAGCAGGTTCAGCAGCGCCGCCTCGAACTGCACCGGGTCGATGCTGGCGGTGCCCAGCCGCTCGTCGACGGCGACCTCCACCGGCATGGCCTCGCCCGCGGCGCGGCGCAGCAGCGACTCGAACCCGCGGATCACCCCGCCCAGGTCGAGCGTCTCCAGCTTCATCTCCTGCCGGCGCGAGAAGGCCAGCAGCTGGCGGGTCAGGCGCTCGCCGCGCCGGCCGGCGGCCAGCGCCGCCTCGCCCAGGCGCTTGACCCGGTCGGGCTTGTCGGATTGGCGCAGGATCATGTCCAACGCGCCGATGATCACCGTCAGCAGGTTGTTGAAGTCGTGGGCCACGCCGCCGGTCAGCCGGCCGACGGTCTCCAGCCGCTGGGCCTGGGCCAGCGCCTCCTCGGTCTTGCGGCGCTCCTCGATGCTGGCCTCGAGCTCGCGGGTGCGCTCGGCCACGCGGCGCTCCAGCTCCTCCTGGGCCAGCGCGCTCTCGGTCACGTCGTGGACCAGCCCCGCGATCCAGCGCAGCGAGCCGTCCTCGGCCCAGATCGGGAAGGAGCTGTTCTTCACCACCCGCACCTGCCCGTCGGGGCGCACCACCCGGTACTGGGTGTGGGCGCGCTCGCCGCGCCCCACCGCCCTGGCGCCCTCCTCGGCCAGCGGGCGGTCGTCGGGATGAACCAGGGAGCGCCAGCGGCCCGGCTCTGCCATCACCGCCTCGCGGTCGTCGCCGAACATCCGCTCGTAGGCGGGGCTGACGTACTCCAGCCGGCCCGCGCGGGCGTCCGCCAGCCAGACCACGTCCTCGCTCATCTCGGCGAAGCCGCGGAAACGCTCGTCGCTGGCGCGCAGCGCCTCGGTGGCGTCGCGCGCCTCGGTCACGTCCACGCACGAGCCGATCCAGCCCAGGAAGCTTCCGTCGGCGGCGAACCGGGGCGCGCCGTGGTCGTCGACGCAGCGCCATTCCCCGTCATGGCGGCGCAGGCGGAATTCCATGCGGAACGGCTCGCGGCGGGCCAGCGCCTCGGTGAAGGCCGTGCGCACCCGCTCGCGGTCGTCGGGGTGTACGCTTTCGGTCCAGCCGTTCCCGAGCTCCTGCTCCAGCGGCCGGCCGGAGAACTCCAGCCAGGTGCGGTTCACCCAGGTGCAGCCGCCCTCGGGCCCGCCCAGCCAGACCATCACCGGCGCGGCGTCGGCCAGTTCGCTGAACCGCTGCTCGCTTTCGCGCACGGCCGCCTGGGCCTCCTTGAGCGCGGTGACGTCGAAGCTGACACCGTGCATGCCGGTCATGTGGCCGGCGGCGTCGCGGATCACCTCGCCGCGCGCGGCGATCCAGCGGACCGAGCCGTCCTGGCGGCGCACGCGATACTCCGCCTCGTAAGGGCCTTCGCCGTTCCATGCGCCGCGCAGCGACGCCTCCACCGCCGGACGGTCGGTCGGGTCGAGCATGGCGAACTGCTCGTCCTCGGTCAGGCGGTAGTCGGCCGGGAAGCCCCAGAGTTTCAGCAGGTGCGGGCTGTTGGTCAGCTCGCCGGTGCGGCTGTCGAAGGTCCACACCCCGACACCGCCGGCCTCCTGGGCCAGGCGCAGGTCGGACTCCGCGTCGCGCAGTTCCTGTTCGGCCGCGCGGGCCTGGGTCACGTCCTCGCCGGAGCTCAGGGTGGCGACGATCCGGCCCTCGGCGTCGCGCACCGCCGCGCCGCGCCAGGAGATCAGCCGCCGCTCGCCGTCCAGGCGCACGATCCAGCCCTCGCCCTCGTCGGGCATCTCCTCGCGGCCCTCGACCACCGCCTGGAAGAAGCCGCGCGCGGCTTCCTGGTGCTCGGGCGGCAGGAAGGCCCCGATCCAGTCCTTGCCGACCACGTCCTCGACGGTGCCGCCCAGGATCTCGGCGCCCTTCAGGTTGATGTCGCGGACCTTGCCGTCCGGCCCGAGCGCCAGCAGCATCACCCCGGCGATCTCGAAGTAGCGCTGGACCAGCGGATCGGCCTCGCCGCGCTGGTCGGGGGTCAGGCTCTCGGTCTCGACCAAGGCGGCGGTGGAGCCGATCACCTCGCCCTGCGGATTGGTCACCGGCATGGCCGTGACCGACACCAGCATGCGCTTGCGGGTGCCGGGGTTGGCGATCAGGTGCTGGAAGCCGCGCACCGTCTGGCCACGCAGGGCCCGGGCGTTGGGCAGCAGGTCGGGCGGGATCACCCGCCCGTCCGGATAGGTGATTCCCCAGGTGGCCGAGTGGAAGCGCAGGCCGATCAGCTCCGCCCCCTTGCGGCCCAGCAGCTGGTGCGCGGCCCGGTTGGCGAAGGTGAAGCGGCCCGACAGGTCGGTTTCGACCAGGGCCACCGGGATCGAGTTCAGGATGTCGAACAGGCGCTTTTCGTTGTGCATCGCCGTCCGGTCGATCTTGGACAGCTCGTCGTTCAACTGCTTGTTGGTCGCCAGCGCGCGGAACAGCAGAAGGAAACCGAGCACGGCCAGAGCGAGGAACGCCGCGGCGGCCACGCCGAGCGCGAGAACCAGGTCCGTCTCGCTTTCCAACAACATCCTGACACCCTCGCGGCCCGCGCCGGGAAGCCTGCAAAAGGCGGACCGCTACCCATGTCGCATAGCGCAGGTTTTCACCGCGCGCACCCGCCTTCGAGCGAACGGCGGAGTCCCAGGGCCGCACAGGCGCCGGCGGTCCGGAACCGCGCCGCTATCCGTAGGTTGAGGCCGGTACACCCCGGAGACCGACATGACCGACGTCCCGCCCGCCTCCTCCGACTTCGAGCCCCGCTCCTTCGCGCCCGAACAGGCCGCAGCCCCCGCGGCGGAGGACGCCCTTTCGGTGCTGTCGCACGACCACCGTACGGTCGAGCGGCTGCTGGGCGAATACCGAGAGGCCGCCGACGAACTGGAGAAGGTCACCATCGCCGAGCGGCTGTGCCTGGCCCTGACCATCCACGCCCAGATCGAGGAGGAGCTGTTCTACCCCGCGCTCCGCAACGCGGTCGGCGCGCGCGAGCAGGTGGACGAGGCGGTGGTCGAACACATGGCCGCCAAGCAGATGATCGCCGACGTGGAGAGCGCCTCGGTGGACGATCCCTTGTTCGACGCAAAGGTGCGGGTGCTGGCCGAAACCGCGCTTCGCCACGCGTCGGACGAGGAGGAGGCGCTGTTCGCCCTGGCCGCCCAGTCCGGCGTCGACCTGGTCGAGCTCGGACGGCGCCTGCGCCTGCGCAAGGCCGAGCTGTGCCGGGAGGCGGCCCTGTCGATGAAGTCGCGCCTGCGCGCCTCCGGCGGACCCGCGACCCAGATGGCCGGCGAGCACGCCTCGCCCTCCAGCCACGCCATGCCCGGCCCGTTCCGCGCCATGGGCGCTGCGGCCGACCTAGCCCTCGCCGTCCTGCCCGGCGGCGGGCGGCTGCGGCGGTTCGTGAACCCGAATCCGTAAGGCGCCGAAGGCGGCGCCGAGCTGTGCCGCCGCGCCCTATGTCGCAGCGACGGAAATCCGGATTTCTGGCTTGATCGCGACCAAGTCAGAACAAACAAGTCCGGGGATTCCAACATGTTCAGCCGCCTTCAGGCCCAGCTGCAGTCTCTCTGCACGTCCGAGCGCCTGTCCGCCTTTCTGGTCTACGCCGTCGGCGCGATCGTGGGCACCTATGCGGCCAAGGGCATGACTCCCCTGCAATGGGCGGGCGCGAGCATGGCGGTGATCGGCGCCATCCTGGTCGCGGTCATGGTCCGCACCTGGCCGAAGAAGGCCGAAGTCGAGGCCTGACGCCGCTCACGGCTCGCAGGCGACGCCGTCGAGCGGAGGGCTCGGCGCCCGCCCCGCCGAGCAGTCGGGCGCGGCCGCCGCATGCCTGAGCATGTCCAGCGGAGTCTCGGCCCCCGTGGAACGATGATACAGGGCGAGGGCGGCGATCAGCGTCAGGGCGAACAGCACCGCCTCCCGCGACGAGAGCCGTTTCCGCCCCGCCGCCTGACGCCTCACCGGCAGGATCGCCGCCCTGCGCCTGACCGTCCGTCCGTACATGGCGGAAGCTTCCGCCGCCTCGGATAAGGCCGGGTTAGCCGATACGGTTAGCGCCGGTGCGGCTCCCCGGCGCAGGCGGCGGCGCCTTGCGGGGGTTCCGCTTTTCCTGTAGCAACGCCCGCTTTCCGGAACCGCCGGGCCGATTGGCATGCCTTGGCGGTTCGTCATGCTATCTCAGAAGGACGGGCTTCGGCCCGCTGCGAAATGCCGAAACTGAAGACCAAATCGGGCGCTAAGAAGCGCTTCAAGTTCACCGCCACCGGCAAGGTGAAGCACGGGGCCGTGGGCAAGCGTCACCGCTTGATCTCCCACAACGGCAAGTACATCCGCCAGAAGCGCGGCACCGAAGCCCTGAACGACTCCGACGCGAAGATCGTCAAGTCGTACATGCCCTACGCCTAAGCTGAAGATCTGAAGGTGAATTGAAATGGCTCGCGTCAAACGGGGCGTCACGTCCCACGCCAAGCACAAGAAGGTCCTGAAGCTCGCCAAGGGTTTCTACGGCCGCCGCAAGAACACCATCCGCACCGCCAAGGCGGCCGTCGACAAGGCCGGCCAGTACGCCTACCGCGACCGCCGGGTGAAGAAGCGCACGTTCCGCTCGCTGTGGATCCAGCGCATCAACGCCGCCGCCCGCCTGGAGGGCTTCACCTACTCGCAGTTCATCCACGGCCTCGGCGTCGCCGGGATCGAGATGGACCGCAAGGTGCTGGCCGACGTGGCCGGGGCCGACCCGGCCGCCTTCCGCGCGATCGCCGAGAAGGTCCGCGCCGCCCTGGCGTGACCCGCTCGCCGGTTCTGAATTCGGAGCGCCCTCCCTCGCCGGAGGGCGTTTTCGTTTCAAGCCCGCGGATGCGCCTTGGCGTAGGCCGACAGCAGCCGCTCGGCGTCGACCGCGGCGTACTTCTGCGTCGTCGACAGCGAGGCGTGGCCCAGCAGTTCCTGGATCGAACGCAGGTCCGCGCCCGCGCCCAGCAGGTGGGTGGCGAAGGAATGGCGCAGCGCGTGCGGCGTGGCGCTGTCGGGCAGGCCCAGCCGCCCGCGCAGCCGCTGGACCGTCGCCTGCACGTGGCGGGGGCTCAAAGGGCCGCCCCGGGCCGCGCGGAACAGCGGCTCGTCAGGCGCCAAAGCGAACGGCGCCTCGGCCAAATAGTCGTCCACCGCGCGCCGCACCGCCGGCAGCACCGGCGCCATGCGGGTCTTGGAGCCCTTGCCGGTGATCCTGAGCGACTCCGGCAGCGGCGCGTCGGAACGCTTCAGCGACAGCGCCTCGGATATGCGCAGCCCGCAGCCGTAGAGCAGGGTCAGCACCGCCCGGTCGCGCGCCGCTTCCCAGTCGCTCCGGTCCGGGTCGGCGGCGGCGTCCTGGATCATGCTTCGGGCCTGGTCTTCGTTGACCGGGCGGGGGATCGAGGCCGGCTGGCGCGGCCCGCGCACCAGGACGATCTGCGCGTTGGCCACGCCGTGGCGCCGGTCGAGGAAGCGGTGGAAGGTGCGGATCGCAGACAGCGCCTGGCTCAGCGAGCGGGCCGACAGCGGTCTGTCGCCGCGTCGGCGCGACGCCAGATAGGCGCGCAGGTCCGACGCGGTCACCGCGCCCATGTCGACCAGCGTCGGGGCGCCGCCCCTATGGCGTTCGAGGAAGTCCAGATAGGTCCCGACCTGCCGCCCGTAAGCGTCCAGCGTCTTGGGCGAGCAGCGGCGCTCGTCCTGCAGGTGGGACAGCCAGAGGCGCAGGGCCTCGCGGGCGGTCACAGG
>Ga0196974_1000271_pt1 | contig 11756 bp, 9 predicted proteins | sample S1_1013CmetaG_FD_155477 | JGI IMG/M metagenome (GOLD analysis project Ga0196974, IMG submission 155477) | Soil microbial communities from Anza Borrego desert, Southern California, United States - S1_10-13C | ecosystem: Environmental > Terrestrial > Soil > Desert | place: USA: California...
CTCAAAAGGCAGTTTTCCTGTCAGCAATTCGTAGAAGGTGACACCGAGCGAGTAAAAGTCAGTCCGGTAATCGAGAGTACGATTCATTCTGCCAGTTTGTTCCGGCGATATGTAAGCGAGAGTGCCTTCTAAAAGGTTGGGATTTTTTAATGTGGGATTTTCGCGCGTCAGTTGCGTAGAAATGCCAAAGTCAATGATTTTTACCTGTCCGGTCGTGGGGTTAAAAACAATATTAGATGGATTAATATCTTTGTGGATGATGTGGGATGCGTGGACTTGTGCTAAGGCTTCACTTACGGCGTGAGCGATATTAAGAAATTCCTCCAGGTTAAACTGGCGCTGCTGCTGCAAATTTTTCAAGGATTCGCCGCCAAAGTCTTCCAAAAACATCACCAGAGTGTTTTGATATTTCTGCAAGTCATAAGCTTTAACCACCCCCTGAATATTTAGGGATTTGGTAATGTGATATTCGGTACGGTAGCGGGCGAGTTCTTGTGGCGTGGGATAATTTTCTTTAAGGACTTTGAGGATGATGGGTTTATTATCTTGCTCCCGGATGGCACGATAAATCAAGGAGTTGGCACTTTCATAAATTTGGTTGAGAACAACAACGCCATTTATCGTTAGCATATTTAGGTTTTTCGGGGAATGTGGAGAAAGGATTTTAAATCGGCCTACAGGTAGATGCAGCCTGAGCGGGGTGGAAAAATATCATTCGACTTAGATAACCATAGGATATGCAGTCGCTGTATACGATCGCGTATACGATCGCACATAACTTAAAGAAACTTGAGGTTTCGCAGGCTTCCCGCCTACTTCTTGGCGAAATTTTACCGAACTAATATAGCGATCAAAAAAGCAGCCTGTCCAAAAGACAAACTGCTTTGAGAATTCTTACCTAAACTTCAGGTAGCGATCGACTACATCATTCCCATGCCGCCCATGCCACCCATGCCACCCATGCCGCCCATGCCGCCCATGCCGCCCATGCCACCCATATCGGGGGCACCGCCAGCACCTTTCTTCTCAGGCTTTTCGACAACGAGAGCTTCTGTAGTTAAGACCATACCTGCAATTGAACCAGCATTTTGCAAAGCTGAACGCACAACCTTAGCTGGGTCGATAATACCAGCAGCAATCAGATCCTCAAATTCACCAGTAGCAGCGTTGTAGCCGATATTGATATCTGTTTCGCGTACCTTCTCCACGATAACCGCACCTTCGACACCCGCGTTATCCGCCATTTGACGCAAAGGAGCTTCTAGAGCCTTGGCAACGATGTTAGCGCCGACTTTTTCTTCCTCATTCAGACTCTTTTTAATGTCTGCGATTTTTTTACTGAGATGAATCAGTGTGGTGCCACCGCCAGGAACAATACCTTCTTCCACAGCAGCTTTGGTGGCGTTGAGAGCGTCTTCAATCCGCAGCTTACGGTCTTTAAGTTCGGTTTCGGTAGCAGCACCAACCTTAATTACAGCTACGCCACCGGCAAGCTTGGCAATCCGTTCTTGCAGTTTTTCTCTGTCGTAGTCTGAGTCGGTTTCTGCCAGTTGCTGGCGAATTTGGGCAATCCGTTTCTGAACATCTGTCGTAGCTTCACCACCAGCAACGATGGTGGTGCTTTCTTTGTCAATGGTGACTTTGCGAGCAGTTCCCAGCATCTCCAGGGAGACAGTATCGAGGCTCAAGCCTACTTCTTCGGAAATCAGCTGACCCCCAGTGAGAACAGCGATGTCTTGCAGCATGGCTTTGCGGCGATCGCCAAATCCAGGAGCCTTGATAGCTACTGCATTCAATACACCGCGCATTTTATTCACGACCAAAGTTGCTAAGGCTTCCCCATCCAAGTCGTCAGCAATGATTAGCAAGGGTTTACCGGCACGAGCGATTTTCTCCAATACAGGAATCAAATCCTGGATCGAGCTGATTTTCTTGTCGGTAAGGAGGATGGCAACGTTTTCAAACTCTGCCACCATGCGTTCGTTATCAGTGACAAAGTAAGGGGAAATATAGCCCCGGTCAATCTGCATCCCCTCGACGACATCGAGTTCTGTTGTTAGAGATTTGGATTCTTCAACAGTGATCACACCGTCTTTGGTAACTTTATCCATCGCTTCGGCAATCATCTTGCCTACTTCTTCGTCGTTACCGGCGGATACAGTTGCAACTTGGGCGATCGCACTGCCTTCTACTGGCTTTGCTATTGCCTCAATTTCCTTCACCAGTAGAGCAATGGTTTTGTCAATTCCCCGGCGCACCGCAACTGGGTTAGCACCAGCAGCAACGTTCTTCAAACCCTCCCGAATCATCTCTTGCGCGAGGACAGTTGCCGTAGTTGTGCCATCACCTGCGATGTCTTTGGTTCTCGACGCCACTTCCTGAATCAGTCGAGCGCCAGTGTTTTCTAAGGGGTCTTCGAGTTCAATTTCCTTGGCAACAGTGATCCCATCATTAACAATCTGGGGTGCGCCATATTTCTTTTCCAGAAGCACATTCCGACCTTTCGGTCCCAGTGTAATGCGGACGGCATCTGCCAGGGCGTTTACGCCTCGCTCTAGCGCCCGTCTGGATTCTTCATTAAATGCAACAATTTTTGCCATGTTTTATTTTCTAGCGCTTCATTAGCCAATTTAGCACTCTAATCAACCGAGTGCTAATGGGGGGAAGGGGTAAGGGGAATACACAAGCTTTAACCTTTAACCCTTCCCCTGAACCTTTAAGTTTTATATCAAAAGCCTTGGCGATTAATACATTCTTAATTGCTGAAACCATTGCTCTCATTGCCCCCTACCCCCTGCCCCCTGCTCCTTGCTGCTTCCCGTCTGCTCCTCAGTAACTTTTTGTGAATAAATACCAAAATTGTGCCTACATTTCATGGATCAATCAGAATGGCAGTGCTTAAGGCACTTTTTAGAAAGGAGATTTTTAATGTCCCGAAGAAAGAAGAAATCCGCAGGGTCGATAATTCCGCATAGTTGCCCTATTTGTTGTGTTGTCCCGCCTCATATCCTGCGCGAGATTGCTAAACGTGGCAACCCTGAACAGAGCGAGTGGGCATTTCAAAGCTTAACCGCGTCCGCACGAATTCGCGGACAGCGCGATGTAATTAGCCTCCTGCCGGTAATGACACCAGCTGGTACGAAGCGTCGCACTATCTACGATGCTAAAAATGATACCGAACTCCCCGGCACCTTGGTTCGTGGTGAGGGGGCAGCCCCAAGCAATGACGTAGCGGTGAACGAAGCTTATGACGGTGCGGGTGCCACTTATGATTTGTTCCGTGACATTTATCAGCGGAATTCTGTTGACAATCGCGGTATGCGTTTGGACTCCACCGTTCACTACGGCACTAAGTATGACAACGCCTTTTGGGACGGCGCTCAGATGGTTTATGGTGATGGAGATGGGGAGATTTTCAACCGCTTCACCAAGGCGATTGATGTGATTGGCCATGAGCTAACTCATGGCGTAACCCAGTTTGAAGCAGGTCTGAAATATCAAGGACAACCGGGCGCACTCAATGAGTCAATGTCTGATGTCTTCGGTTCCCTAGTGAAACAGCGAGTTCTCAAGCAGACAGCGGATCAGGCGGACTGGCTCATCGGAGCTGGTTTATTGAACCCTAATATCAAGGGTGTGGCTCTAAGATCGATGAAAGCACCGGGAACTGCATACAACGATCCTTTGCTTGGTAAAGACCCCCAGCCTGCTCATATGAAAAACTTCTACAAGGGTACTCAAGATAATGGGGGCGTACATATCAACTCAGGTATTCCCAACCATGCCTTTTATTTAGCAGCAGTGGAAATCGGTGGTTATGCCTGGGAAAAGGCAGGGAAAATCTGGTATTACGCTTTACGCGATCGCTTGCGCTCTACGTCGAATTTTGCAAGTGCTGCGAAGCATACTATATCCGTTGCCGGAGACTACTACGGCAAAAACAGTAAAGAGCAGAACGCAGTTCGTAATGCCTGGAAACAAGTGGGAGTTGAACCAAGTATCTCTTAAAGGTAATACCTTAATTTCTACTTCCCGCGTGCTGCTGCCATCAGCCATTCCAACAGTGGCTTTAAAGTTCCAGGTGCCGCTTGTTCGCTAACTACAACCGTATGTTTCTGACCGTCATCTTCTACTGTTATCTGGTACTGAAAGCGGTCTGCCTGGGTATTGGAATTTATAGTTGCAGGTAAACTAAAGAAATTAGCTGTGTCAACTAATAGTCGCAGTTGGTTTGCTTCGTCTCCAGTAAGGTTAGCAGTGTCAACCACTTTGCTAACCTGCATTCCGGCAAAGCCGCCAGTACGTTCAAAATTAATTCGCATGGTTTTCCTCTACCCAGCAACAGTAATACCACTTACAAAAAATAATGCAACAATAGCAAAGGCTGATAAAAGGTAATCTTTTTATGTGACAGTCCTCAACTTCGGCTTGATTGTAGCATCCCTTTAAAGTGTTTCCGCGCAAAGGTTGATTTGCCGGAACCGGAAGCACCGATGAGGACAACGAGTGAAAGTTCAGGAATGGTTATTTTCCTTCGGGTTCACCCTTGCAACTACTGATAGCTTCTTCCAACAAATCGTCATTCACCTCCCACCACTTTTTTAATTGCATCAAAGCTGGATATAGTTTTGTATTCCCAATTTCTTTTGCTGCCTCGATAGCTAATAGTCCAACACATTCAGACGACAGTTCTTCTATCAAATGACTTACCACTCTCTCATCTCTTCTTATGGCTAGACCAACTAACGCTTCTCCACGAATCTCATCATTATTATCATCAATACGTTGCCACAAAGCCTCTCGAATTTCTTTTGTATCAGTATTAATCTGCGAACCTAAACCAAAAGTTGCCCAGTTCCTGACATCTTCATTTTCGTCTGATGACAATTCGATGAGTGCCTTGATTGCCAATTCGTTTTCATGACCTAGCAGACCAAAAACAACCCCATAACGAACATCTTCACTGGGGTGTTTTTTTAATCTAACTAACGGCTCGATTGCTCTAGGGTCATTTATATGTCCTAAAGCGACTCCAACGGCATTCAATACATCAATATTAGTATCATTGTCAAGCAATTTAAAAAGAACTGCCAAAGACTCATCAGGAAAAGTCCTATCAGGTATTCCCAGTTGACCTAATATATCTGCAGCCAGTTTTCTTTCTTTTGAGTTTCCGCTTTCACATAATTTTCGTGCAGCTTCAAATACTTCACGGTTGCCACGAAAGTGTAAGACAGTCACAGCTTCCCATGCTGCATCTTCATCATTTTCGGTCAGTGCTAGCCCGATCAGCTCTTTAGTAGTTCTGAGGTCATTCTGCGCCTCCTGACATCTGTTGATTATGAATTTGGTCAGACTCATTATTTTCACCTCATCAGGATTTCCGACATCTTTTTAACAAAAAACAGCAGTCAACTCCGAGTAAACACCGCCTTGCGTGTCGGTGACCCCAGAGATAGGTCTTTGGCTATGATATTTATTCGGAACAGCAGGGTAATTAAAAGAGTCAAATCATACACGATATCTTTTGGCAAGACCGACGATGACACCAAAGCCCAGATTGTGGAAAGCCCTTAGTGCGATCGCATTAACAGCATCAACTATTGTCAGTGCCATCTATATATATCCTGCCATAGCTGATTCTCAACCCAGCACCAACCAAATCAGCCAAGCAAACCTTACCCTATCTGGGCATACAGCGCCTCTGAGGGCAATAGCCCTTAGTCTCGACGGACAGACTTTAGCTAGTGGTGGTGATGACAAGACAATCAAGCTGTGGAACCTACAAACTGGAAAGTTACTCCGCACTCTGAGTGGACATACAGATAGGGTGACATCTGTTGCCATTAGCCCCGATGGCAAAACCTTAGCCAGTAGTAGCGACGACAAGACAATCAAACTGTGGAACTTGCAGAATGGGGAATTAGAAAACACTTTGACTGGGCATTCAGCAGCGGTGACATCAATTGTTATCACCCCGACTGGACAAACTTTAGCTAGTGCCAGTAGGGATAAGACAGTTAAGCTGTGGAACTTGCAAAATAGGAAGCTGCGCCGCACTCTCAAAGCTGAAGCGATTTCCCTGGTTATCAGTCCTGGTGGCAAAACGTTGGTTAGTGGCAGTGAAGACGGCTCAATTAAGTTATGGAACCTCCTTACCGGAAAACGGTTGCGAACTTTGATTCCACCATCATTATCGAACCCTCCCCTATCTGATCGCCGAGCATCTGGAGTTTTGTCCCTCGTCATCAGTCCCAATGGGCAAACCCTGGTTAATGGTGGTTACGATGATAGTCATCAGTCATTTCCACTTCAACAAACTGATGGGAAAAATATCAAGGTTTGGAATCTAAAAACAGGGAAAGTAATTCACAACTTCTCTGCTAGTATTGGTAGTGTTGATGCTGTTGCCATCAGTCCTGATGGACAGATTTTTGTCAGCGGTGGCTACCCGCATAAAATTAGCCTCTGGAATTTGAAGACAGGGAAGTTAATACGCACCCTTGAAGGTCATGCCGGGGGAATTTATGCTTTAGCTTTTAGCCCGGACGGGAAAAGCCTCATAAGTGGAAGTGGGGATAAGTCAATTAAGGTTTGGCAGTTGTCCGAAGTTTTCAATTAAGTGAAGGCGAAATTCGCAAATTTTCTAAGAATTCGCGAATATGAAACGCAGATAAACTCAAATCGCTACGGTTGCAGGTGATGCAGCCAAAGCCTTTATTAGGAAAGGGTTTACTCTAAAAATAGATGATTCCGGACGCCTTTAAAAGTGGTATATTGACCGCCGTAGTGGGCAGACAATATATAGGAGAAATCGGAAAAACAGACAATGGGATCGTTTTGTTAGCTGGTTGCAAGAAAACGCCGACGTTTTTGCTGCAAACAAAGCCTAAACTGGCTTTGTTTGGGCTTAAAAACTGTTTAAGTTCTGTTAAGCATTTTTACTTATTTTGAAGATACAAGCGGTTATAGCAGAAGGCCGGGGGCAATAAAAGCAATGGTTTCAGCAATTAAGAATATATCAATCGCCTTGGCTGTTGCTATATATAATCATTCACAGATTCAAAAAGAAATTTTAAATCTCACTTGAGTTGTATAATCATGTGAATTGGTGAGAAAGTTGGGTTAATTCTATCTCATAGCTAAAGATGCTAAACGTTGGTTAATCTCAGTTATGTAATAAACTTTTGAAGCTGTCAGAGGTTAGCGTCATTCTCTAGAAGTGTTGATAAATCAAAGCTACAGCTTTTTATCAATGAACTTATTTGACGGATAGAAGCGAAGCGGTTTTTATTTTTACTAATCAACTCATGAAAATTCCACAACTCGATTCAAATAATTTTCAAGTCCCTGTTGCGGTTAATAACGGAACGATAGAAGTTGGCATTGCCGAGCCGTATATAGCCGAACCGATTCGTGCCTATATTCATAAATATGAAGGTGAGATTAGAAATACTGAGCAAGAAAAAATTAATATAGAAAATCTTCAATTCTCCTTCCGAGAGGGAGGTTTTGCCGTTCAAGGTGATGTCAAAGTTGAGGCGAGGAAGTTACTCAGCCAAGCTCCCATTATCGGTGCGGTATATACTCCCTGGATGACTCTATCTGGTAGCTTCGTTGAAGAACTTGCTGTAGATGTTGTTGAGGGACGGTTAAACGTTTTTCATTCCCAACTGAGTCTCAGTACCACTGAAGGTTGGTACAAAAAGCTATTTGATGATTTTGTTCTTCCTTATTTAGAAAATGAGGTGGTTAAACAAATTGACGAACAAGTTTCAAATTTTAATGGGATGACCCTTGATGAGCTAGTTCTTAAGTATGGGAAGGAAAGACTTTCTCAAGCATTCGGGGAGAACTTATTAGCTGACAATAGGGTAAATACGTTTTTGAAGCTAGCCAATGCTGGTGCTAACCGATTTGAACGAATAAAATCTCTCAAAAACCGATTTAATTCCAATCGGATTAGTGCTAGAGTAGAGCGAGAATATTTATGGTTATCTCTAGGATTTGCACAAGTTAATAAGTAATTATATCAAAGACTTCACACAAAAGTCTGTCTATTTAGGCGCTTTAAGACCAGAAAACACCCACTAAAAACCTATGACTTCTCAAGTCCCCAATCCAAATGTCCAAGACCTGCAAAGACAGGTGATTGCCCTGTTACAAGAAGTTAGCACTCTAATGGATCGCGCTAGCAAAGAACTTCAGTCTGAGGATAGCTCAGAAAACAAGTACCAGATATATCAACAGAAAATTGAGCAGGAGATTGGTAGAGTCACAGACCTAAAACTCAGAATGGCAATTGCCGCACCGATGAATGCTGGTAAGTCTAAAATTATTAATGCCATTATTGGTCAAGAACTCTTGCCAAGTTCTGCTACAGCAATGACAACGCTGCCAACAGAGATTGTATTGAAAGAAAATGCAGCAGAGCCGATTCTAAAACTAAGTCCTAGAATTTGTGAAGCATTTAAGCAAGCATTGGCAGCTATCAGGCAGACAATTGAGCAGCAAGGGATGGAAGAAGTTCTGAAGCATACTGGTGAATATCCGCATTTAGCGAGTTTACTACAAAAAATCTGCAGTGAGATTGATTTTGAAATTTCAGCAGAAACGTCTGGCAGTAAGAATATCAACAATATCTTGACGGAGTTGAATCATATCATCCGTCTTTGTAGCATTCTGGCAGTATCTCAAGATCGAGATCCTCTTCAGTTGCTTGATGACAATGACATCCCGTCTATCGAAACTCCTTTTTTCAGAACTCAGCAAAATCAACAATTAGAAAAGCTAGGTAATCTTATAATTGTTGATACACCAGGACCAAGTGAAGCCGGAGTCAGCGAGAAACTAGAAATTGTAGTTTCCAAGCAACTTAATCGCAGTCAACTCGTACTACTTGTTCTTAATTTTACTGAGTTGAGGGCTGAAGCAGCCGAAAAAATTAAAGCAGAAGTTCAAAAAGTTATCAGAACAAGAAGTCAAGAAAATTTATATGTTTTAGTTAATAAAATTGATGAACGTCGTCCAGGTGACATAGATACAGAAATGGTAAAACAATTTGTTGCTCATAACCTGGGACTAGCCAACACAGATAGAGTATTTGAAGTTTCTGCTAGGCAAGCATTCTGCGCTAACGATTTTCTCCGTCAATCATCTCTCAGCAATCAAGATATTGAAGATTCTGAAGTAGCCCAAGCATTAGCTAGAGAAGTATGGACTGTTGATTGGGAGGATGAACTGAAGGATGCAACTGTGGATAAATTACAAAAGAAAGCGGTAAAACTTTGGGAAGCATCAAAGTTTGTATCTTTTCTGGAAGAAGCAATTAATGTAATTTTCCTACAAGTTGCCCCCCGCTGCATGGAGTTTGCATTGAATCTTTGTATTATTCATCTAGATGATTTATGTAATAATGCAAAAAATGACCTGAGTTACATTAACAGTAATGCTGAAAAGCTCCAACAAGCCATTGACGATCTTAACAAAGAGATTTATAGCCTAACTGCTTGCCGTAAAAGTCTAGATAAAGAGGTTGCCCAAACAAAAAAGCAAATAAACGAAACCATAAACGCAAACCTAGAAAAGCTCAAACAAGACGTAAAAAAAGAACTTGACAAACTCTTGACAAATTATGTTCTAGATTCTACTAGAAGATTATTTTCTGATGTATTAGATATAGTGAATATTTTTAACAGAGATAAGAATGAATTTGAATTTAAAAGTAAGAAAGATGCCAAGTTATTCGCTGAACAAATAGCTGCTTCAGCGAAGCAAATTATTGAAAGTCAACTGAGTATTGCCTGTAAAAAGACCGAAGAACAGACTGAAGTCAGTATTCAAGAATTATCCAAGTTACTAGATAATCAAACTAAGCCTATTATTGAACGCTCCCAAGAGCGGTTAAAAAGAGAGTTTGATGTTACTTTTAATCCAGACATACTCAAGCTAGGTGATATTTACATAGAAGTGAATACCCCTGAGCTTGAATTCCGAGGATATGGATTAGCTGATTTACTCATAGTATTGTTAGAAGGAGCATTTGATAATTTGTTTGGAACCGTTGCTGCTGCCTTAGTGGCAATGGTAGCTAACAGCCCGATACTGAGGGAAATTTATGGTGCAGCTAGGATGGTTTTTGGCTGGTTTGGTGTGAACTTAGACAAACTTATATATGAAGAAAGATATACAGTTAACATAATCCTTTTCCAGGCTGAAGTAGTTAAATTATTTGATAATAAGATCGAAAAAATTAAAAACCAAGCCAATCAATTGATTCAACAATCATTTGATGAACAAATTCAAATGTACTTTGAGGGCCTAGACTCCATTCTAGGTGATTATAAGAAGGATTTGGAGCAATCACTAAAAGCTCAAACTTTACCTTTAGAAACACTGGAAGAATTAAAGCGATCGCTTGAATCATTTTCAGTAGGTAAGGATAAATTACAAGTTGATAAGCTGACAGACAAGGCTAAGGCTCTTCTGAGTCAAACAGAAAAATTAATAGCAGCCTGAGAGGTGCTTGTGTTTTTCGATGAAGAACAGGACAAGAAGCTTGCTGATGCTCGACGCGAAATAACAAGTCAGTTTATAGCCATGTCAAAAGATCTCGAAAGCCAGTTTGAACAGCAACTCCGGGAAGTAGAAGCACAGATTTTTGGAGAAGTTGAAAAGCAAATTGCAGAATCTCGTCAGCAGGAAGAAGAAGCGATTGCTTCTTCAAACACCTGGGTAAAAGAAATCTCAGAAATTAGTCAAAATTTTGAGTTTATTCTTGGCTACATAAGCAGCGCAGCGGTGCTACGTAAATAATACAATGATTAACAAAGCTGTAAACTAGGCAAACAGTTTGCCGATTTGTTGCAAATCTACATTCCCACCGCTGATAATGACACCAATGCGGGCATCAGGTGCAGTAACTACACCTTCGAGTAACGCAGCAGCTGCCACCGCACCTGTGGGTTCAACAACTATTTTCAGGCGTTCCCACAAAAAAAACATTGTGCGAAGAATCGCTGACTCAGACACAGTAACCATGTCATCAACGTAATGCAGAACCAAGGGGAAAGTAATCTTTCCCAGATAAGGCGTGCGGGCACCGTCAGCGATCGTGCTAGGATTTTCAATTGTTTGCAGTGTTTTGGTATGGAACGATCGCGTGGCATCGTCTGCTTGTTCCGGTTCCACCCCGATGATGCGACAAGAAGGTGCCAGCGCCCTAGCTGCAATCGCAGATCCCGATAATAAACCACCGCCGCCACAAGGCACCAACAGCAAGTCCAGCGATCCAACTTCTTCTATTAGTTCTTTGACAGCTGTACCTTGTCCCGCTACCACATGGGGATGATCGTAGGGGGGAATCAGAGTTAAACCACGTTCGCTGGCAAGGCATTGGGATAATTCCTCCCGGTTGGTTTCCAGGCGATCGTACAGAATTACCTCTGCGCCATAACCACGGGTTGCAGCTTGTTTGACAGTTGGGGCATCGTCCGGCATGACAATTATGGTGGGAATATTTAGCAGTTGTCCGGAGAGTGCGATCGCTTGGGCATGATTTCCCGATGAATATGTCAGCACACCTCGCTGCTTTTGTTCTTCCGATAATTGTGCCAAAGCATTATAAGCCCCCCGAAACTTAAATGAACCCGTGCGCTGGAAATTCTCGCACTTGAAGAATACCTGGGACTGTGTGCGTTGATTAACCGTAGCTGACGTGATAATTGGCGTCCGGTGCGCTTTACCTTCCAGATTCA
>Ga0196974_1000272_pt1 | contig 11754 bp, 9 predicted proteins | sample S1_1013CmetaG_FD_155477 | JGI IMG/M metagenome (GOLD analysis project Ga0196974, IMG submission 155477) | Soil microbial communities from Anza Borrego desert, Southern California, United States - S1_10-13C | ecosystem: Environmental > Terrestrial > Soil > Desert | place: USA: California...
ATCCGCCGGCCTGCCCCGAAGCGACGTCGAGGAGCTGCGCGGCGGACCGCCGGAGGAAAACGCGGTGGCGCTGCGCGACCTGCTCGACGGCCGTCGCGGCGCCTATCGCGACGTGGTGCTGCTGAACTCCGCCGCCGCCCTGCTGGTCGCCGACGCCGTCCCCACCATCCAGGCCGGCGTAAAGGCCGCCGCCGCCTCCATCGACGAGGGCCGGGCGAAGAGCGCGTTGGAGCGGCTGATCGAGGCGTCGAACGCGGCGCCGGAGCCCCCGGCGTGACCGACGTCCTCGCCCGCATCGCGGCCTACAAGCGTGAGGAGGTCGCCGCCCGCAAGGCCGAGCGCCCGCAGGCCGCGATCGAGGGAGCGGCGGCGCAGGCGTCTCCGCCCCGCGGCTTCGCTCGGGCGCTGGAGGCGGCCGCCGCACCGGGGCGCCTGGCTCTGATCGCCGAGATCAAGAAGGCCAGCCCCTCCAAAGGCCTGATCCGCCCCGACTTCGACCCGCCGTCGCTCGCCCGCGCCTACGAGGCGGGCGGCGCCGCGTGCCTGTCGGTGCTGACCGACGGCCCGAGCTTCCAGGGCGCCGACGAATACCTGACCGCCGCCCGCGACGCCGTCGCCCTGCCGTGCATCCGCAAGGAGTTCCTGGTCGACCCGTGGCAGGTCGCCGAGAGCCGCGCGCTGGGCGCCGACGCGATCCTGGTGATTCTGGCCATGATGGACGACGCCTTGGCCGGGAACCTCATGGCCGAAGCGGCGCGGCTCGGGATGGACGCCCTGGTCGAGGTCCACGACGAAGCGGAGATGGCGCGCGCCGGCCGGCTCGGCGCGACCCTGGTGGGAATCAACAACCGCGACCTGCGCAGTTTCCACGTCGACCTGGCCGTGACCGAACGGCTGGCGCCGCTGGCCCCGACGGGCGCCCTGCTGGTCACCGAGAGCGGGGTGTTCACGCCTGAAGACGCCGCCCGCGGGGCACGCGCCGGCGCCCGCGCCATGCTGGTCGGCGAAAGCCTGATGCGCCAGACCGACGTGACCGCCGCCACGCGGGCCCTGCTCGGCTGACTTCGTTCCGGAAACGATCCGCGAACACCGCCGGGCCTTCACTTGACATTAACGAAGAACACTTACAGAACGCAGGCATAGGTTCACGACTTGTTCCGAGGCGGTCCATGCTCACGCGCAAGCAGCACGAGCTCCTGATGTTCATCCACGAGCGTCTGAAGGAGACCGGCGTCTCGCCCTCGTTCGACGAAATGAAGGAGGCGCTCGACCTCGCGTCCAAGTCGGGCATCCACCGGCTGATCACGGCGCTGGAGGAACGCGGCTTCCTACGCCGCCTGCCGCACCGGGCGCGGGCGCTGGAGGTGGTGCGGCTGCCCGAGCAGGCGACGACGGCGGCGCCCGCGCGTGGCCGCCAGCCGTTCCGCCCGCAGGTGGTCGAGGGCGCCCGCGCCGCCGCAGAGCCCATGGTCGCCAACGACGTGCGAGAGCTGCCCGTACTCGGCCGCATCGCCGCCGGCGTGCCGATCGAGGCCATTCAGCACGAGCGCGACCGCATCGCCGTTCCGGAGGCCCTGCTGGGGGCGGGCGAGCACTATGTGCTGGAGGTGCAGGGCGACTCCATGATCAACGCCGGCATCCTGGACGGCGACCAGGTGCTGATCCGCAGGACCGACACCGCCCAGTCCGGCGACATCGTCGTGGCCCTGGTGATGGGCGAGGAGGCGACGCTGAAGCGCCTGCGCCGCAAGGGCGCGTCCATCGCGTTGGAGGCCGCAAACCCGGCTTACGAGACCCGCATCTTCGGTCCCGACCAGGTCGAGGTGCAGGGCAAACTGGTGGGCCTCATCCGCCGCTACCACTGACCGCCGTCCACGGCCGCTCGCCGCGCAGCTCCGCGCTCCAGCGGCCGAGCCACCGGCCGTCCCGCCGCCACAGCTCCAGCGAGCCGCCGCGCGCGAAGTCCTCGCCGTCCAGCAGCAGCGCCTGCCGACAGGCGGCCGGAACCGCGTCCACCCGCGCCCTGACCACCACCAGCCCGGCGCTGCGGCACAAGGCGTCCAGCTTCTCCGGCTTGGGCGCCTTGCGCCCCCACCAGGCGGCGATCTCTCCCGGGCCGGGCGTCAGCGGCGCGCAGGATGACCGATCGCAGGTCCAGCGCGCTTTGACCGCCGCGGCGGGGTCGGCCGGCTCGGCCAGACCGCGCCTGCGCCGCCAGAACTCAATGGCGAACAGCTTGCTGTCGGGCCTGAGCGCCACGGCTTGGCCGCCGTCGCGCACCGCCGCCGCCGCGCCGTCGGCCGCGATCCAGACGTCCGGCGGCTCGGGCCGGGGCCACAGCATCACCGCCGCGGCGAACGGCAGCCCGAGCCACCGCCCCTTGCCCTTCCACAGGCACAGCCACAGCAGGCCGATGAACGCCACCGGCAGGGCCGCGGCCGGCGCGGCGGCGACCACGCGCACCCCGCCGGGCAGGCCGGAGACCAATCGCGCCACAGCCGTCATCGCCTCCACGCCCCACCCGGCCACCGCCAGGAACGGCCCGCCGAGCCCCGCCGTCTCTAGCGCCGCGCCCAGCGCCAGGAACGGCATGATCACGAACGACGACAAAGGCGCCACGACCAGGTTCGCCAGCAGGCCGTAGACCGCCGTCCGGTTGAAGTGCTGCATGGCGAACGGCCCCGTCGCCAACCCGGCCACGAAGCTGGTCGCCACCGCCAGGAAGAGCCAGTCGCGCCCGCGCTGGATCAGCAGGATCCACCAGGGCGCCGAGATTTCGCTGATCCTTCGCGGCCACACCTCGGCCAACGCCACCAGGGCGGCGGTGGCGGCGAAGGACATCTGGAATCCCGGCTGCACCACCGATTCGGGACGGGTCAGCAGCACGGCAAAGGCCGCGACCGCCAGGGCGTTCAGGCTGATCGCCCGGCGGTTCAGCAGGATCGCGCCGAACGCCACGGCCGCGGTCACCGCCGCCCGCTCCGCCGGCGAGGGCGCACCCGACACCACCAGATAGACGCCGACCGCGACCAGGCCCGCGACCGCGGCGACCTTCTTGCCGGGGACTCTCAGCGCCAGCCACGGCCAGGCGGCCACGCCCAGCCGCACGGCGAAGAACACGAAGCCGCCGACGATGGCCATGTGCAGGCCCGAGATCGAAAGGATGTGCGCCAGGCCGGAGTCGCGCATGGCGTCCAGCGTCTCCTGGCCGATCCAGGCCTCGTGGCCGGTGACCATGGCCGCGGCGATCCCGCCGCTCTCAGGGCCCAGCCGGTCGACGATGCGGCTGGCCAGCGCCCAACGGCCCTCGTTCACCCACATGGTCAGCTGCAGCCGCCACGGCGCCCGAGGCAGGTCGGTCCAGCGCGGCTCGCCCAGCGCGAAGCCCACCCCGCCGATGCCCCGGAAGAAGGCGTCGCGGGCGAAGTCGTAGGCGCCCGGCGCAGCCGGAGGCGGCGGCGGGTTGAGGATCGCCCGCACCCGGACCGACGATCCCGGCGCGGGCGCCTCGCCTCGCAGGGTGACCCGCACGCGCTCCGGCGTGGCCTCGGGCGCCAGTCCGCCGATCCTGACCGGCGCGATCACCAGCCGCGCCCCGCTAGACCCCGGGCTGACGACGTCGACCACCCAGCCCTCGACCGTCACCGGGCGCGTGTCCGCCGGCGCGATCGGGGCGGTCACCCGCGCGGTGCGCAGCTTGGCGACCGCCAGCCCCGAGGCCAGGCAGGCCAGCAGGGTCGCCGCGATGATCAGCGCGCGCCGCCCGCTCCGCCGCGCCCAGACCATGAGCGCGACCGCGACCGCCGCGGCGGCGTACAGCCACCACCCCTGCGGCTCGCTCCTCAGGCCGAAGTAGACCGCGCAGCCGCCGCCGAAGGCGACCGGCGTCCACAGCGGCCAGCGGTCCGCCTGGGCGGCGATCGCGTCGCGCACGGCGGCGCGCAGGCGCGGCCAGACCGCCGGGGGCGATCCCGCCCCGGCGCTGGAAGTGTCGGCGGCGGAGGTTATAAGGCCCCTCCTCGCCAGCAGCCCGGCCGCCCCATGTCCGACCCCCGCCCCGTCGTCACCCGCATCGCCCCTTCGCCGACCGGCTTCATGCACATAGGCACTGCGAGAACGGCGTTGTTCAACCACCTTTACGCGAAGGGGCGCGGCGGCAAGTTCCTGATCCGGGTCGAGGACACCGACCGCGAACGCTCCACCGAGGCGGCGGTCCAGGCGATCTTCGAGGGCATGGCCTGGCTGGGGCTCGAGGCCGACGAGGAGCCGGTGTTCCAGTTCGCGCGCGCCGAGCGCCACCGGGAAGTCGTGGGCGAACTGCTGTCCGCGGGCGCCGCATACCGCTGCTGGATGAGCCCTGAGGAAGTCACGGCCGAGCGTGAGCGGGCGCAAGCCGAGAACCGCCGCTTCCAGTCGCCCTGGCGCGACCGCGAGCCCTCGGTTGAGCAACTGTCGCAGCCGCACGTCGTGCGCTTCCGCGGGCCTACGGCGGGCGAGACGGTCGTGGACGACCAGGTGCAGGGCGAGGTGCGCTGGAAGAACGCGGTGCTGGACGACCTGGTGCTGCTGCGCTCCGACGGGGCGCCGACCTACAACCTGGCCGTGGTGGTCGACGACCACGACATGGGGATCACTCACGTGATCCGCGGCGACGACCATCTGAACAACGCCGCGCGCCAGAGCCTGATCTATGAGGCGCTGGGCTGGGAGAAGCCCGCCTTCGCCCATGTGCCGCTGATCCACGGACCCGACGGCGCCAAGCTGTCCAAGCGGCACGGGGCGCAGTCGGTGACCGACTTCGCCGAGCAGGGCTACCTGCCCGAGGCCATGCGCAACTACCTGGCGCGGCTGGGCTGGGGGCACGGCGACGCGGAGATCTTCTCCGACGAGGAGGCCCGCGGCTGGTTCGACGTGAAGGACGTGGGCCGCGCCCCCGCCCGTCTGGACTGGGACAAGCTGAACCACGTCAACGCCCACTGGCTGCGGCTGGCGGACGACGCGCGGCTGGCGACGCTGGTGACCGAGGTGCTGGCCCGCCGGGGCGAGGCGCCGTCGACGGACGCCCTGGTCCGCCTGGCCGGGGCGATCGCCCAGGTGAAGGACCGCGCCAAGACCACTCTGGAGCTGGCCGACCAGTGCGCCTTCGCGCTGAAGGTCCGGCCGCTGGCGCTCGACGACAAGACCCGCGGCCTGCTGACCGAGGAGACCGCCGCCCGCCTGTCCCGCCTGCGCGACCGCCTGGCTGGGGGCACGCCCTGGGAGGTCCCCGCGCTGGAGGCCGAGATCAAGGCCTTCGCCGAATCGGAAGGGGTGGGCCTGGGCAAGATCGGCCCCGCGCTGCGCGGCGTGCTGGCCGGCGGGGCGCCGGCGCCGGACCTGGCCAAGACCCTTGTCGCACTCGGTCGCGAAGAAGCCCTGGGGCGCCTCGAAGACGCGCTTTCAAGCGGCGCTTGAAGCGCTATAACCGCGCCCAAGTCACACCCGGCGATCCTCCCCGCTCGCCGTCCGCACGACAAAGGGTCCGCGCATGAACGACACGACCGCATCCGGCGGCGCCGCCTCTCTCCGCCTCGGCGACATGACCATCAGCCTGCCGGTGCTGAAGGGCTCGACCGGGCCCGACGTCGTCGACATCCGCAAGCTGTACGGCGAGGCGGACGTCTTCACCTACGACCCTGGCTTCACCTCCACGGCCGCCTGCGAGAGCAAGATCACCTACATCGACGGCGACAAGGGGATCCTGCTCCACCGCGGCTACCCGATCGACCAGCTGGCCGAAAAGTCGACCTTCCTGGAGACCTGCCACCTGCTGCTGCACGGCGAGCTGCCGACCGCGGCCGAGTACCAGCAGTTCGAGCGCAACATCACCTATCACACGATGTTGCACGCCCAGTTCGACCGGTTCTTCGAGGGTTATCGCCGCGACGCCCACCCGATGGCGATCATGGTCGGCACGGTCGGGGCGCTGGCCGCCTTCTACCACGACAGCCTGGACATCCACGATCCGGCCCAGCGGATGATCTCCGCCCATCGCATGATCGCCAAGATGCCGACCATCGCGGCGCGGGCGTTCAAGTACTCGATGGGCCAGCCGTTCATCCACCCGCGCAACGACCTGTCCTACGCCGAGAACTTCCTGCGCATGTGCTTCGCCGTGCCGGCCGAGGACTGGGTCGCGAACCCGGTGCTGGCGCGGGCGATGGACCGCATCTTCATCCTGCACGCCGACCACGAGCAGAACGCCTCGACCTCCACCGTGCGCCTGGCCGGCTCGTCCGGCGCCAACCCGTTCGCCTGCATCGCCGCCGGTATCGCCTGCCTCTGGGGCCCCAGCCACGGCGGGGCGAACGAGGAGGCGCTGAACATGCTGAAGGAGATCGGCACGCCTGAGAACATCCCGGACTTCATCGCCGGGGTGAAGAACCGCGAGCGGCGGCTGATGGGCTTCGGCCACCGGGTCTACAAGAACTACGACCCGCGCGCGAAGGTGATGCAGAAGACCTGCGAGGAGGTGCTGGCCCAGGTCGGCGATCCGAACGACCCGCTGCTGCAGGTGGCGCGCGAACTGGAGCGGGTCGCGCTCAGCGACGAGTTCTTCATCGAGCGCAAGCTGTACCCCAACGTCGACTTCTATTCCGGCATCATCCTGTCGGCCATGGGCTTCCCCACCACCATGTTCACCGTGCTGTTCGCGGTGGCCCGCACGGTCGGCTGGATCGCCCAGTGGAAAGAGATGATGGAAGACCCCTCGCAGAAGATCGGCCGTCCCCGCCAGCTCTACACCGGCCCCACCGTCCGCGACTTCGTTCCGGTCGAACAGCGGGGCTGAGGGGGCTCGCCCCATCTAAGGTTCGGCCGCAGCGGTCCCGGTTCCGGGGGGCGCCACGCGTTCGGCTTTGAGCGGAAAGCCCGGAGTCGCGGCCCGGTGGTTCCTCCACAAGGGAGAGTAGGGGAGCGCTCCCGGGGGGATAAGGAAACGGCGCGGAGAACGAAGCGTCCTTTGGAACCCTTGCGCCCTTTCCCGGGTCACCGTGCGACAAGCATGGGAGCGCCGCATGACCTTGGCGGAACAGGTCTCCTCCGGGAGAGAAAGGGCGGGCCGAGCCCTCGGCCGCGCCTACGAGACGATCAGACACGCCCGCGCGCCGTCCGGGCCCGACCGCGCGCCGACCCTGCGCGTGCCGCTGGGCAAGGGGCGCTACATGCGGGTGTCGACCGACCGGGTACGGGCGCGCCCGGCGGTGACGCCGACGCTTTCCGGCGCGCTGGGGCTGGGCGCGATAGGCCTAGGCGTGCTCGGGACCTTCTTCCCGCGCCGGGTGGCGGGCTTCCTCGGCATTCCGGCGAACCGCGCCTCGGTGGTGGCCCTGTTCGGCCTGCGCGAGCTGGCCACCGGCTACAGCCTGGTGTCGGACCCGACCATGGCTCCGACCCTGTGGGCGCGAGTCGCCGGCGACGTGTTCGACGCGGCCGTGCTGCGCGCCGCCGACAACCCCTCCAACCCCAAGCGCGACAACGCCCGCGCCGCCCTGGCCTTCGTGCTCGTGGTCGGCGCCCTGGACCTGATCGCCGCCGGCCGGATGTCGACGGTCGACCGCAATTGCGCCCGCGGAGGCCGCCGATGAAAGCGCTGTGCTGGCAAGGCAAGAAGGACATCCGCTGCGAGGAGGTCCCCGACCCGATCATCGAGGATCCCAAGGACGCCATCGTCCAGGTCTCCACCTGCGCCATCTGCGGCTCGGACCTGCACCTGATGGACGGCTTCATCCCGACCATGTGCAAGGGCGACGTGCTGGGCCACGAGACCATGGGTAAGGTGGTCGAGGTCGGGCCCGAGGCCGCCGCGCGGGGCCTGCGCGTGGGCGAGCGCGTGGTGCTGCCGTTCCAGATCACCTGCGGCGAGTGCGAGAAGTGCCGCGCGCAGCAGTTCTCGCTGTGCGAGCGCACCAACCGCAACAAGGACCTGGCCTCCGGCGTGTTCGGCGGGCCGACCGCCGGCATCTACGGCTACTCCCACCTGACCGGCGGCTATGCGGGCGGGCAGGCGGAGTACATCCGCGTGCCCTTCGCCGCCACCAGCGTGATCAAGGTGCCCGAGGGGCCGAGCGACGAGGAGCTGCTGTTCCTGTCCGACATCTTCCCGACCGGCTGGCAGGCCGCCGACCAGTGCGACATCAAGCCGGACGACGTGGTCGCGGTGTGGGGCTGCGGCCCGGTCGGCCTGTTCGCGATCAAGTCGGCCTTCATGCTGGGCGCCGAGCGGGTGATCGCCATCGACTACGTGCCCGAGCGGCTGCTGATGGCCGAGGTCTGCGGCGCGGAGACGATCAACTTCCGCGACCAGAATGTGCTGCTGACGCTGAAGGAGATGACCGACGGGCTGGGGCCGGACAAGTGCATCGAGGCGGTCGGAATGGAGTCCGACGTCCGCAGCGGCTTCGACAACGTGGTCGACCAGCTGATGCTCGGGCTGAAGCTGACCACCGACCGCGGCCACTCCCTGCGCGAGGCGATCATGGCCTGCCGCCCGGGCGGGGTGGTGTCGATCGCGGGCGTGTTCGGCGGCCTGGTGAACAACGTCCCGGTGGGCGCGCTGATGAACAAGGGCCTGACCGTCCGCACCGGCCAGACCCACGTGAAGAAGTACGCCGACGATCTGCTTCACCGCATCCTGGAGGGCGAGATCGACCCGACCTTCGTGATCACCCACACCGCGCCGCTCAGCGACGGGGCGGAGATGTACCGCACCTTCCGCAACAAAGAGGACGGCTGCGTGAAGGTGGTGCTGAAGCCCTAGGCGCCGGCTTCCCGCGTCTGGCGCCGCCACAGCGAGGCGTACTCGCCGTCGGCGGCGACCAGTTCGGCGTGGCGGCCCTGCTCGACGATCCGGCCGTCCTTGAGGACCAGGATCAGGTCGGCGTCGGCGACGGTGGACAGGCGGTGGGCGACCACCAGGGTGGTGCGGCCCACGCGCGCCTTGCGCAGCGTCTGCTGGATGGCGGCCTCGGTGCGGCTGTCCAGCGCGCTGGTCGCCTCGTCCAGGATCAGCAGGCGCGGGTCGGCCAGCAGGGCGCGGGCCAGGCCCACCCGCTGGCGCTCGCCGCCCGACAGCTTCAGGCCCCGCTCGCCCACCTTGGTGTCCAGCCCGTCCGGCAGCGCCCGGGCGAAGGTCGCCAGCTCCGCCGCCTCCAGCGCCCCCCACACCTCCTGCTCGGTCGCGCCGGGCCGGGCGAAGGCGACGTTGGCGCGCAGCGTGTCGTTGAACAACGCCACGTCTTGCGGCACCAGCGCCACCGCCGAACGCAGCGCCGCCTGCCGCACGGTCCTGAGGTCCGCGCCGTCCAGGGTCACGCGCCCGCGCTGCGGATCGACCAGCCGCAGGGCCAGCCGCACCAGGGTGGTCTTGCCCGCCCCCGACGGTCCGACCACGGCGACCGTCGAGCCCGGCTCGGCGGCGAAGTTCACGCCGTCCAGGCCCGAGGAACGCGCCGAATGACGGTAGGCCACGTCCTCGAACGCCAGAGCCGCGCCCCGGGGGTCGGCCGGCGGCAGGTCCACGGCGCCGTCCGCGTCGGCGATGTCGGGGTGCTGGCGGGTCAGTTCGCGCATCGCCTCCATGTCGATGAAGGCCTGGCGGATCTCGCGGTAGGCGAAGCCCAGGATGTTCAGCGGCTGGTACAGCGCCACCAGGATTAGCACCGTGGCCGTAACGTCCCCGGGACCCAGCCGCCCGGCCGCGGCCTCCGCCCCGGCCAGCACCGCCATGGCCGCCAAGCCCACGCTCATCACCAGCGCCTGGACGGTGTTCAGCAGGGCCAGCGAGTTTGCGGCCTTCACCGACGCCGTTGCGTAGGAGGCCAGGGCCTGGTCGTAGTCGCCGGCCGCGCGCGCCTCGGCGCCGAAGGCCTTGACCGTCTCGTAGTTCAGCAGGGCGTCGACCGCCCGGCCCGCCGCCTCGCCGTCCGCCTCGTTCAGCTCGCGCCGGTGGCGGATGCGCCAGTCGGAGATGGCGAAGGTGAACACGCCGTAGATCACCACCGTCACCACCGCCACCGCGGCGAAGCGCCAGTCGTAGGCGCCGGCCAGCACCGCCGCCGCCAGCACCAGTTCCAGCACCGTGGGCGCCAGGTTGAACACCAGCACCCGCAGCAGGAAATCCACCGCCCGCGAGCCGCGCTCGATAGTGCGCGACAGCGCGCCGGTGCGCTTGGTCTGGTGGAAGTCGAGCGACAGCGACAGGGCGTGGGCGAAGGCCTCCGCCGCCGCCCGGCGCTGGGCCGCCAGCGACACGCCCTGGAACACCCAGTCGCGCGCCTGGGGCGCAGCCGAGGACAGGAAGCGCACCACCGCCCAGCCGACCGCCAGCCCGCCGAAGGCGTAGGCGACGCCCTCCGCGGCGCCGCGGTCTTCGGCCAGCCGGTTGACCGCCGCGCCCAGCAGCAGCGGCGCCCATACGCCCAGCGCCTTGCCGAGCGCGGTCAGTCCCAGGGCCAGCGTCAACCGCCAGCCCAGCCCCGGTGCGCCGGAGCGCAGCACCAGTCCGGTCAGCTCGCCCATCGCCTTCAGGAACGGCGGCTGGGCCGGGGTGTCGGACGCCGCCGGAGGACGCGAGCGGGCGAAGGCGCGAACGTTCAAGGCCGCGCACCTCCGCTCAGCACCACCGTCGTCTGCGCGCCGCCGCCGGGCGTGCGCCAGCCGATGTGCCACCCGGCCGGATCGCGTGAAGCCATGAATTGCTCGCCGGGAGCGGCGGCGGCCAGGCGCACCCGCACCGCCGCGCCGCGCTCGCCGGCCTGGACCCGTATCTCGTGATCGCCCGGCGGCACGCGTCCCTCGGCGCGCAGGCCGTAGGCGCCGGTCTCGTCGGTGAAGCCCTCGGCCGCCTCGGCTCCGTCGATCCAGACCTTCACCGGCACGCGCGGTGCCGCCAGTCCGGCCACCGCCGCCCCGCCGCCCGCGTCGTAATCCACCGCCGCGATCAGCCCCGCGCCGGCCAGCGGCGTCGCCGCCGCGCCCGGGTTCAGCGCCACGCCGCGCGCCGGCGCGTCCGGCGGCACGAACAGCCAGCCTTCCGCATGCACCGAGCGGCCCTTCTCCTGCGAGGACAGGGCGATCAGGCGCGGGGCGGGGGAGGCGGGCAGCTCCAGCACGAACGCGCCGCTCGACGCCGCCGTGGCGCCGTAGGCCGAACCCGCGGTGGTCAGGGCCCGCACCCGCGCCTCGGGCGCCGCGCGCCCGCGGACCAGCACGCCGCCGCCCGCCGCGGGCCCGATGCTCAGCGGCAGCGGCGGGGCGGCGTATCCGGCGCTCGCGGCGGCGGGGCGTCCGGGCGTAGCGGGCGCCTCCTCGCCGCCGCAGGCGCTGAGGACGGGCAGGGCGAGAACCGCGACGGCGCCGCGGCGAAACCAACTCATCGGCGTCTTCCTTCGCGGGAAACCGGGTCTATGTTAGATCGTTAGGCTTGGGCGTAGGCGCAAGCGACGCTTTTCTTCTCTCCTTTTCGGGGTCTCGTTCGATGTCGGCGGTTCAGCGCGTGGATTCGGTTTGTCTTTATTGCGGGTCCTCCAACGCCGCCGATCCCGTCTACCTCCAGGCCGCGGCCGACTTCGGCCGGGCGATGGCGGCGGGGGGCAAGCGGCTGGTCTACGGCGGCGGGGGCGTGGGCCTGATGGGCGCCGCCGCGCGCGCCGCGCACGAGGCCGGCGGGCGGGTGCTGGGCATCATGCCGGATTTCCTGCGCAGCCGCGAAGTTCT
>Ga0196974_1000273_pt1 | contig 11627 bp, 14 predicted proteins | sample S1_1013CmetaG_FD_155477 | JGI IMG/M metagenome (GOLD analysis project Ga0196974, IMG submission 155477) | Soil microbial communities from Anza Borrego desert, Southern California, United States - S1_10-13C | ecosystem: Environmental > Terrestrial > Soil > Desert | place: USA: California...
CGAACGACGCATTGTGCGCATAGACAGGATTGCTCGGGCCGCCATTCACGCCATCCTTAGCGTACATGTCGACCCAGGTAGGCGCACGATCGCTCACAATCGAGAAATCGAACTCCGTGGGGTCATTCGAGGTATCGAACTTGATACCGTAGAGCGGCCCCGGAATACCGGGATTCGAATTTCCCTGGCTCCCAAAAGTGTTGAGCTCATGCGGCGTGGTCGTACCCGGAAAGATGTTACTCTCGGTGAACGTGAGCGACACACCGATAATGATATGAGAGAGCGCCTTGATATCGCCCTCCCAGTCATAGTCGTAGTGCCAGAGGTTATCAGGAGTCTGATAGACCTCCCACGAGAGCGAGGCGCCACCATTTGCCCATTGCTCTGTGGCAACCATCCCCCCACCGGGCCCGCTATTGATGCTCCCGATGAGCGCCGCAGATGCCGGAAGCGCAAAAAGCGCCGCCGCACCCGCCAGCATGCTCAGCCACTTGTTCATGTTCCTCTCCTTCGTCTCCTGTGAAATGAGATACCCCGAGACTGTTATAACGATCTCGTTCTAGTGCGAGACCTCCACGATCAAGTCTAGGTAAGGAGCAATGAAATTCAGATTAAAAATAAATGAAAACACCGCACGCACGTGCAGTGTTTTCATGTACAAAAAGAAATTCTTTTACTTCGCCTTGCCCATGATGCGGAACATTTTGGTGCCGCACTTAACGCACGTCCCCTGCATGGCGCGGCGACCGCCCTTCATTTTTACTTCCTTGGGGCTTTTCATTTCGCGCTTGGCGCGGCACTTAACACAATACGCTGTAGTTGTGGCCATTTGCTCTATTGAGAGATGAATAAACGATATGCCCCTATTCTAGGGGCATATCGGAAAGAAACAAATGGGACTCTCCCCAGGAGTTAAAATTCGCCTATTTTTACGCCGGCGATAAGCGCCAGTGAGTGGGCCCAGGCAAGCGGAGTGTGGTCATTCGGGCGGCCATTTTGGTAGAGCTCAGGAAGATAGCCTTCCGGAGTCATCGTGGCAATCCCACGCTTAAACCACTCCCGTGCTTCCTCGTACTCGCGGCGATCAGCATAGATGATGGCAAGCCAGAAGAAGCCCATCGTCCACTCGCCGGAAATGCCGTTGTGGGAGCGATAGTAATTATCGCCCCAATAGCGATTGAGACCGTGACTCTGAACCAACTTCTCCTTAACGCGCGCAAGAATCACGTCGGCAACTGCGCGAGGAACCATCTTATAGGGCCAGAGGAGCGAGAGCTGAGCCATGTCGACATCGCGTGACGGAGACTCGTTCGGAAGAATAGCCTGCATAGTCTCCTCGCCAGCCTGAATGAGGTACTCGGGAACGACAGCAAGATTCATCCGTGCCAGTTCCCGCAGCCCGGCCACGGCCGCACCGAGGGAGGAGGTGTGGAGATCGAGATTCTCCTCCCACATGCCGTTATCAGGCTTCCTGAAATAGCGTACGGCGGCAAGATAGTGCACCAAGAGCTGGAGCATGGCGCGATCCTCGTTGTCACGGATCACCCGGACACCGCGGCGCTCAGCTCGCGCAACGGCAAACAGAAAGAGGCCGATGGCATCTACCTGATGGTGACCCCAGTCATCGGTCACCTCACACAATGCGTTGGCATCATACTTCGCATGAATAAAATCTTTCCCCGTGCGGGGTTTTTCGCACAAGGCATGCTCTATCTTCGTTCGGGAAGTGCGCAGAATATCAAAGACGACCTGAAGGCCGCGCGCGAATTCCGTTACCTCATCGAGATAGTAATACGCGTAAGAGGCATAGACCTGATCGCGGATCCACACCGCTTTATAATCTTCCCCCGAAGCAGCCAAGAACGCGCCGTTCTTGTGACGGAGCTTTTCGAGCCCACGACGCAGGAGCACGAACGTACTGTGTTCCTTCGTGCGCAGCGGCAAAAATATGGAATAGAGGGCGCTTTTTAATTTTTCGGTCATAGGAATGCAAAAAGCCTCTCTCGAGGCCATTTCTAATATAATAGCATACCTAAAATGAATTGTCAATGAGCCTCTACGAACCTCTCCCCTGTACCGCTCGGAAACGCCTCATTTCCGTGCCATAATCGTTGCAATGAAATCTCTCACGGAGGTACGAGCCTTCATCATGCGCAATCGCGCGCACTGGCCCTCAGCTGCCTTTGCGCTTGGCTTTATATGGGACAGCCTTACGCTCACGCGCGTCGATATGCTCTACGACAATATCGTGCTGACCTTTTACCTCACGATTGCCGCTCTTGGCATCGTCGCCTTCCACAGCCATGCCGCAGGGCGTTTGCGCGGAGCACTCCTTGAAAGACTCGCTCCCTGGCTTCCGCTCATTATCCAGTTCGCATTCGGAGGACTCTTCAGCGGCTACGTGATTTACTACTCACGGAGCGGAACACTCGTCGGCAGCTGGCCCTTCCTCGTATTCCTCCTCGCACTTTTTATAGGAAACGAGCTTTTCAAGAAGCGTTATCAGCTTCTTGTCTTCCAGTTCTCCATTCTTTTTATAGCGTTCTTCTCCTACACCATCTTTTCCATCCCCGTACTCGTACGATCCATTGGAACCTCTGTCTTTCTTGTAAGCGGGCTCGTAAGCATTATCCTCACCGCCCTCATTATTTCGCTTGTATATAAAATTGCCCCCGCGCGGATACTGGAAGTACGTCTTCCGCTTATCTACTCGATTGCCGGCCTCTATATCTTCTTCAATCTTGCGTACTTCACCAACATCATCCCGCCGATCCCGCTTGCCCTTAAAGACCTGGCCATTGCGCACTCCATAGTAAAAGATGTACAGGGTTACCAGATCACGTACGAACGACCACCCTGGTACCGTTTCTTTGACGAGACCAGCCGAACCTATCATCTGACACGCGGTGAGAGTATCTTTGCCTACAGCTCTGTCTTTGCGCCGACACGCCTCGATACCACCATCCTTCATCGGTGGTCTTACTACGATGAAGCACGAGAACGGTGGGTCGTTGCAAGCGACATACCCTTCTCCATCACCGGAGGACGCGATGGCGGCTACCGCGGCTACTCCCAAAAATATGCCGTGTTTCCGGGGCGTTGGCGCGTGGAGGTGGTCACAAAGACCGGACAGCTCCTCGGGAGACGAACCTTCACTATTATCGCTGCAGAAAGCCTCCCCACACTCACAACAGACACCCGCTGAAACCTGCCGTTTTTAGACCACAAAGGCTTTTGACAATTCCTTCATACATGGTATGATGGCTTTATTCAAATCCGGACTAAAGGAGAAACGGGGTCGGGTTTATCTCTCGGGTTTCGAGTTTGAAGTTAGTTATAGTTCGCACAAAGTAATGGAAACAGGTTCGATCGCTCGCTTGACCGATCGTGGATTTGGCTTCATCGCTCGCGAGAATGGTGAGAAGGATATCTTCTTCCACGCAAACGAGCTCCAGAATGTCCAGTTCAACGATCTCCGCGAGGGTGACCGCGTTACGTTCGAGATTGCTGACGGCCCGAAAGGTCCGAACGCAAAGAACGTCAACCGCGCGTAACACAGACAAAACTGCCGGCAGAAATGCCGGCAGTTTTGCTTTTATGGAGAGCATTTTATACTACACGCATATGATTCCTCACCATTTAGACACACTGCTTAAAAACGGACAGGAGGTCGACAAGTTATTTGCTCCCCGCAAAGCCGTGCTCGCGCGATTCCCTCTTCTCTTTACCCTGCTGGTGACCTTTGGACTTACCGCGACCATTTACGGTTTTGAAAAGCTCGTCGATCGCGTCGCTTACCTTAATGACCATCCGTTCGTACTGTTCCTTATGGGCCTTGCCATTCTCACGTTTACCGGCTCCCTCTACAAGCGCCTCGGCCGCGTTACGTAATTATCCAGCTTCACGGTACATAAATTGTCACCGTGGTAGAGTCGTACGAGGTGAACCCAGGCAGCACAGGAGCACCGTATGGCCACCGCACCACGAAGCTTTCGCGTACGCGCCACACCCTCCCCTCGGGAAATTAAGAGCAGAGACGATGTGGAGCTCGCTCTCCTGAAGATCGCTGATACACTCAGCCGTATACAGAAAATTGAAATTGAGGCTGCCGAGAAGGCCCGGAAACGCGAAGAGCAGATGCATGCTCGAACGCTGCGACTCCGCATGCGCGCACTCACGTGGGCACGCCTCATCAAGTCCTACGCCGATGCACACCGAGGAGAGCTCACCGAGAATGAGGCCCGGAAGTCCGAGACATTTGACCACGGCACCCTTAAGTGGCGTGGAGCTACCAGTGTCGTCCTCACAAAGTCTGACCGTGAAGTAATCGCGTCTCTTAAAAAGCTGGGCCTGCGAAAGCACTTCATCCGAACGACTGAAGAGGTGGACAGAGAAGCACTCCTTAAGAGCGAGAATCGCGCCTTGGTCAGCAAAATCCCGGAGGTCAAAATCGAGACGCGGGAACTCTTCTACATCGAACCCGATCTCATTCGGGAACGGTTCAAATACGACCCCCGCCGCGGTGCAAACCCCTGGGCCGTGGAACAGCGTGAAGAGAAAAAGAGAATGTGAACTCACGAGAGCACTGTATAGCTGCAGTGCTCTCGTTATCGTGTTCATCTCACATTCATAAATCTAATGCTACAACCGAGTAAGTTTGCCGGGGATTGAGTAGTACCTACTAGCGTAAGGAGAGGCATGTGGCAACAGAAGATGCGTGGGGACTACTGCAAGAACCGCACCTCGCGGTCTCGCAGTGGAGTAATCTTCCATGGGGTCAGCAGGTAGGTATTGCGGGGATCATCATTTTCACGATCCTTGAAGCACGTGTTGTCTATCACCAGGCAGCGACGATCAAAGAGAGAAGGAGCGCCACCGCGCTGAGCATACCGTGCTTTTCCTACCTGTTCTTTCACAATACCGTAGCCATTACCTACGGCTGGTATCAGGACCTCGACTCACTCGTCCTCAATGGGTTAGTGCTCATGCATCCCTATGCGACTCTGCTGTGGAACACATTCCGCATTAAAGAATGGTTTGTTGCAGACCGCCTATGGATGCTGGGAGGGGCAGGCATGATGGCATCACTATTGGTATTTCCACGCCACAATGCCCTGCTCTTCTTTATCTTCTCGCTCGGCTCACTTTTTGCCCTCACACTTCAGCTGAGCGAGCTCTTGAAGCGACGTTTGGTTTCCACCAAATCCAAAGGGGTGCTGCGACGAAGAGTATTCGTATGCTTCGTGCTCCAGAATGGCGCATGGTTCATGTATGCACAGGCCGTCCGTGACTGGCCGCTGATGACACTTTCCGTACTCGGGGGGAGCATCTCACTATGCATAGTTCTCCTCCTCGTCATGGAGCGTTACAAGGAAACGGACTGAGGAAAATGGCTGAGGGTTCGCGCTGTATGCGCGAACCTTTTTGTTGCTATCCCTCAATAGCAACGGAGCGCCTCTCGGCGCTCCGTAGACAAGAAGCTCCATGATCGGGAGAACCTTACATCACGAGGTTAAGGATGACGAGGAGGAGAACTGCACCAATCACCGCCGTGGCAAAACTTATCAATGTCGTCGGCCGGTCCGCGCCGGGAGCGCCGCCCCACCCCATCCGATCGGCAATAAAGCCTCCGAGGAATGCTCCAATGATGCCCACTACCACATTTGAGAGGAGTCCCATCGTATCGTCCGTGCCCACAATAAGACTTGCTATCCAACCCGCTAATCCACCAAAGATGATCCACAAAAGAATGTTCATAGACAGCACAAACTGTTAGCTCATAAGAAGCTCCCTATTCCCCCACCTCCTGCGGCTTGCCATCCACCTCAACGTCCTTGGCAAGATTTGCCATCAGATTCTCAAGAAGCCGCAACGCATCCGCACTCTGCCCCCTGAGCGCCGCCTCAAGCTCGTCGAACGAGCCCTGAAGATTCTGCCACTCCTCGCTTGACTGACGATCAGCATCACGGTACGCCTCCATAAGACGTGTCTCGGTTTGACTGAGCTGAGCGGCAGCTGCTCCATAATTCCCCTCATCCCGAAGATTCGCCCGCGCCGCCTCAAGCTCCTGCGAAGCCTCCGATCGTGCACTTTGCAGTGTACTCGTCGCTGTAGAGGTACCGCGCTCATCCAGCCTATCAGCTGGCGCTGCCCCCGTGCGGCTAACGCCATATGCAGAGATTGCAAACAAGAGCGCTACCACCGAGAACACGAGTGAAAGCCACGCGACAGAGCGGGCCCTTGTCACAGTACTGTTCTCATACATAGGGAAGTAGAATTTAACTCCTGATAAACACTACGCGAGATTGTAGGTGTCGACCACATTGTGCATTCGCTCCTTGAGCGCGCTCGCCTCGAAGTAAAGATCTTCAAGCTCTTCATCCCTCGATTCGCTGCGCTCCTGCGCCAGCGAGAGTTCAGCCAAGAGCTCATCAATCTGAGCGTCGATACTTTCAATCGTACCGGCGATGTCATTAGGCGTTGTCTTTCGCATGAGTCTCATAGATGCCGCATATTAAGGTTTATAAATGCTCCCTATCTCGACCCCGCTTGCACGCTCACGGAGCGCACAGAACGTTTACTTCCATAGAAGCCTCAAGAAAGTGAAAAAGAGTGTCTGCCGTACTGCATACGCCCTGCGCTGCACCAGCAATCGTTTTCATAAATTTCATTGTAGGCAGGTGGAGTGAAGAGCCCGTGAATAAATGCAGAGAGTGTGTAATAGAAAATTGTTTTGGGAATCTGTATAGCGGATAAAGCAAGAACAGAAAACAATAAAACAAACGAAGCGATCGCGAGATCGCTTCGTTTGTTGTGCTTCACATTCTGGCATCACGCCAGATTTCCCATTGCCTTGCTGATGTCTGCAGGAGAACGGTACGTTCCGTCAGGGAGCCCTTCAAGGGTATCGAGTATATCCGCTGAGGCACCAGTTTCACGAGCATGCCGCAGAAGATCTTCTTTGTCGGCAGGAAAGTCCATGCCGGCGAGAGCCCGCTCTACATCAGCAGGGCTTGCTATGTTGCTAGCCATAGAGGGAACAATATTAATGAATAATGAGCGCAGTGGGTCGTGGGAGGAGAGGCGCCTCAAAGACAGGCTTCCCTTCTCGGGACCGCTCCACTGATTACTGTATAGAAGAGACCATGAATGAGCAGTGAAAGCACAAGAAAACAGCAGGACTGAGTCCTGCTGTTTTCTTTTAGAGCTTAAGCGAACCTAGAGTTCGCGAATGCTGTACTCCTTAAACCACAGATCCATGTAGTCCGTACGAATGCCTCCCATGGCCTTCGATGAAATCACCGGACCGTGAGTACTCCCGTTATCCACGACCTCCGCAGCAAGTGTCCAGCTGCCCGTACCGGAAAGATCCGTGTAGACGCGGATACGAACTGACCCATCAGCGAGATCCGTGACTACACTCTTAAGGCCAACCCACTTCTCCTCAGGAATGAGATTCGGATTAGTGCTCCGATTGTACGCTCCCGAGATAACTTTCTTTGAGGCAAGGGTGTAGTAGGTGCCGTTCAGTTTCTTTTTGACAATCACGGAACCATCGACGCGAAGGCCTGTGTAGTAGAGATTGTTGCCGTCCTTATAGCGGTTGAAGAAGAGGAAGCCGTTGTGCTCCGCACGCAGCGGGCTATCGCTCAGATTGTATTTTCGGATGTTGAAGTAGGCTTTCTGTTCGACATTCTTGAAGGTTGATTTAGTGAGCAGACGGAAGATGTTCTGCGGGTGATAGCCATTGTCCGTGTCCCGAGGATTAGAGGCTGCGTAAAGCTCCCGCCACCTATCGGAACTTGGAAGCGATCCCTGATTGGTCTTTCCGATACCATTTTCAACCTTAAAGTAAGCACCCGAGTTAAGCCACCACTGAGAACTCCCCGATGCAGAGGCCGATGAGGATTCCTCTAGAGAGAGCGCAGAAGAAAGTCCGTAGAGAACCGAGGAGAGAACAGGCAGCGGATCCGGAGACGGCGTCCCCTCACTTCGCGTGAGCAGCCGGTAATTATCGAAGGAAACATCCATAAAGTCAGCGTAGATACCAGCGCGGCCGCGGCCGGTGATCACGCCGCCCGTACCCGATCCCGTGTCAGTCTTTTCAGCGAGCAGCTTCCAGCCGCTCTGTGACTTATCGCCGTACATACGTACGGTCACCGAGCCATTACTATTCGTTATCGTTTCAATGGCAAGTCGAATGGGCGCATTCTCAGGCAGAAGCGTCGGATTACTGCTTGCGCTATAAGAACCTGTGAAGTACGGAACTTCTGCGAGGGTGTAGTAGGTTCCGTTCACACGTTTCTTAAGGGAGATCTTGCCGTCCATGCGCAGACTTCCGTAGTAGAAGTTGCGGCTGTCTTTATAGCGAGCGATGAGATCAATGCCATCCCAGCTGTGGCGATTCTTTGAATTCTCAAGGTTGTGATCCGCAATCGTCACCGTAACCTCCTGCCGCACGTTCTCCCAGGTGTCCTTTGTCAGGAGCTGAAAAAGATTTTGCGGATGCTTTCCTGTATCGGACGTGACCGGGGCAAGAGAAGCATATGACTTGTAGTAGGAGTCGGTTGACGGCACGTCGCCCTGAATGGTTGTGCCCACCCCATTGCCCTGTATCAGCTTGCCGCCTGAGAGCACCCAAAAGTACGGACTTGAACTCTCCGAAGGCGTATTGGTCTCATGCACGGTACCTGCAGTTGAGAACGAGTGCTCAAACGCCACCGAACTGAAGAGCGCCTCATCAGCACGCACCACTCCGGCACGAATGTCAGCAAGAACTCCGATTCCCCCGTAAGAAATAAAAACGACCGCGAGCACAGTGAGGCTGCGAACTATCGTGCGAAATAAGGATTTAAGAATCATTAGTCAAAATTTAAGGTGTGTAACAGTTGCCGTAGCCCTGAGCGTTTTCCCGACAACAGGAACGAGCATATCCAATTCACGAAAACTTCACAACGAAAATTAGTGAGGAAATTTCATGAAGGAGACCTGAAGCACATAGCTTGGTGCGTTTTGACAGTAAAAGATTCCTGTCGCGAACTGTAGAAGGATCTTCCTATTCACTCCCCTTTCACCACCCCTTAGGTACCGTCGATCTTACGGGAGGAAATGGTCCACAACCACCCGCACACGGAGCTTCGCACTGACAACTCTATTAACCGCATGCACAGGAGACCCCCTGCTACACATGAAATAGGCTCATACGGCGCGGCACTTGTAAGAGTGCTCATCGTTGCGATAGGCGCCCTCTTATTCCTCTCACCCGAACCCGCGCAAGCGGAAAATCTCGTACTCAATGGATCTTTTGAAACAGAGAGCGCCTCCGGAACGCCGCAGAACTTTATCAAAGGGCGCTGGGGAACCAACACAACGGTATTTACCTACCCCGCGCAGGGCGTAAGCGGGAGAGGTGCCTCGATAGAAATGACAAGCAGAACGACAGGCGATGCCAAATGGGCGTTTCCGCGAATTTCCGCTGAACCCGGCGCCACCTATCGCTACAGCGATTTTTATAAAGCATCTACCCCCACCTACGTCACCGTTGAATTCAAAAAATCCGACGGCACCCTGCTCTATCTGGATCTGCTTCAGCCGCCGGCACAAAGCAGTTTTACCCAGCTCGAATCAACATTCACCGTACCGGCGCAGGTCACAGAATTTACGGTCTTCCATCTGATTAACAGCGTCGGAAATCTCACGGTTGATAACATCTCCGTCGAGAAGATGAGCGCTCCACCGTCGCCTCCACCGCCGCCCTCCTCAAGCAACCTCGTTCCCAATCCTTCAGTTGAGATCGCTGACGCGTCAGGAACCAACCCGCAGAGCTGGAGCCGCGGCCGCTGGGGAACCAACACGGCAGTGTTCACCTACCCTTCGCCGGGTATCGACGGAGCCCGTGCAGCCAAGGTTACTCTCTCTAACTATGTAAGCGGAGATGCCAAATGGTTCTTTAACCGCGTTACTCCCACAGCAGGCAAAACGTATTCCTTCAGCAACGCCTACCGGAGTACGGTGACAAGCTACGTCACCGCTGAACTTACACATAGTAATGGATCCAAAACGTACATGGACCTCGCCGTACTCAATCCTACGGGGGGTTCGTGGGAGACCTTCTCGGGGACTATCTCCGTCCCTCTGAACGCCACAGCCCTTACGGTATTTCATCTCATAAAGAGCAACGGGTCGCTTGAAATCGACAACTACCGGCTGCGGCAAAATGCCACAACCTTCAACCAGGCATATTTTACGCTCACCTTCGACGATGGCCGCCGCTCAACGTATGACGTCGGGCTCCCCATCGTTGAAGCCGCAGGTTACAAAAGCACGCACTTCATCATCAGTCGTCGTATGAATCCGCAGTTCCCGGGATACATCCAGCCCGATGAAGTCCGTGATCTGGACGCGCGCGGACATGAGGTGGGCGCGCACACAAGAACCCACGCAAACCTCCCGACGCTCACGCGCGCGCAGATGGAAAGCGAGATCACCGGATCTAAGGCTGATCTCGACGCACTCGGCGTGAGACCTGTGGTGTCATTTGCCTATCCGTATGGAGCGTACAACGAGACCGTCATAGATGTCGTGGCAGACAGCGGATTTACTTCGGCACGAACCACGCAAGGCGGCAGCAACCCTCCGTCGCAGAATCCCTACATACTGCGACGAGTCGCCGGTGACAATGCAACCCTCGCAAGTCTCAAGGCAGAAATAGACGCTGCCATCGCCCAGAAGTCGTGGCTCGTCTTCGCCTTTCACGACATAACCGCAACGCCAGGCTCCTATAACACCGCACCCGATACCCTGCGCGGCGTCGTTGATTACCTCAAACAAAAAGGCGCTGCCGTGATCACGATGCGAGAAGGAGCAGAACTCCTCGAAGGGCCGTAAACGGTTGCACGCTTATGAGAAACCTAGATATATGAAAATCCATGCGAACACGAACGCAGAAAAAGAGACGAGTGGCAGTAGTGGGCCTCGGTTATGTCGGCTGGCCGCTCGCACTCCTTGCACGGAAAAAAGGCTATGAGGTAACCGGTATAGATATAAGCGCAGAAAAAATTGCTGAACGCGCTGCAGAAGCGAAGAAACATCGTATTGATCTCTCACAATCTTTTGAACCCATAAGAGAAAGTGACGTCGTGGTTGTGTGCGTACCCACTCCCGTCCACGAAAATCACGAACCTGACCTCGATCCCCTGCGTGCCGCAAGCGAGAGCATCGCTCCTCATCTTAAGCGCGGCACCCTTCTCCTCATTGAGTCAACGGTGAACCCTGGCGTCTGTGAAGAAATTGTTCTGCCTCTCATCACAAAAGGATCAGGCCTCAAAGCCGAGGACATCTACTTCGCTCACTGCCCAGAGCGTATCAATCCGGGAGACCCTGAGTGGCACGTGGGAAATATCCCCCGTGTGGTTGGTGCGCTTAATGCCGGAAGTCTGCGAAAGGCGATCGCCTTCTACGAATCGATCTTGAGTGGAGGAGTTATGCCGCTTACGAGCCTCAAAGAAGCAGAGGCTGTAAAGATGGTGGAAAACTCATTCCGCGATATCAATATCGCCTTTGTAAACGAACTCGCCATGTCATTCTCCAAACTCGGCATCGACGTCATGAACGTCATTAAAGGAGCT
>Ga0196974_1000276_pt1 | contig 11593 bp, 9 predicted proteins | sample S1_1013CmetaG_FD_155477 | JGI IMG/M metagenome (GOLD analysis project Ga0196974, IMG submission 155477) | Soil microbial communities from Anza Borrego desert, Southern California, United States - S1_10-13C | ecosystem: Environmental > Terrestrial > Soil > Desert | place: USA: California...
CTACCTCGCCCCCTTCCTTGGCTGCTTCCAAGAGTTTGTTTGCCTGTTGTTCACCGATTAATCGCTGATTAACCTTATCTAAATTAGCCTTATAGACTTTCGCTTTTTCTTGAGCTAGCTGGTAGGCGTTGCTCTGGGTAGGAATTCGTTGCATGAGTGCGATCGCCTCTTGCCAAAGCTGCTTTATTGCTATCCAATCTGACACTGCATAAGGCGGATTTTGGCTTTTCTGAGACGCAAGGTTTGCCTTTTGGAAACCATTGAGTGCTTGATCTAGCATCTGAGACTGTGATTGATAAGCTGTTATCAATATCTGAGCCTGTTTGCGATCGCTAGACCAAGAAGGAATAGTCTGCAAAATACGGATAGCTTCAGCTAACTGATGTTGCGCCTCTACAATATCTTTTGTTGATTGTGCCTGTATCAGAGTGTTTATTGACTTATTGTTCAATTGCTGGGCGATCGGAATTTCCTTACATGACCCGACCACACAGGGACGTGTCAGCGCATAGAAACTACCAAGGAAAACCGCTAAACTCACGCCAGTTCCTGCTAAAAGTACAGGCATCAGCGGACGCAAGTCTTCAAAGCTGACCGGATCTCTTTTGGCAGCAGGCGGCTTGTTCACCTTCGTTTCCGGCTCTGAAAACATTTGCTCCCTGCCGTTAGCTGTAGCTGCGGGGTGTTCTACTGGCTCCTGGGAAGTCAACTCATCGTCGCTTTGGTTTTTTACAGACTTAGCACGCGACTTTTCTAAAGCTTCCGCCCATATGCTGTCTGTTTCGGTAATCTCCGCCCAGTTGAATATAGTTTCTATATTGTCTTCGTTATCTGCCGTATCCTCATTAAAAGAGGTTTCTAAATTGGCTGCATCCGCCGCATCCTCGTTAAACGAGGTTTCCAAATTAGCTGCATCTGTTGCATCCTCGTTAAACGAGGTTTCCAAATTGGCTGCATCTGGTGCAGTCCCAACTACAGCAGTGGTTGGTTGTAAAGAACTTGCATTCTCAGTTTTTACTGGTGAATTAATCGTGAAAGTGTGGCATACATAGGGGCGATGAGTGCCTAGCACTCTCAGATACATTTTTACCGGCAAAGCGAATTGCGGTTGCTCGGAGCGCACCACTTGCTGCAAGAGACTAAACGTTTTATATCGGTCAGGCTCCATGTCTGATGGGTGTTCCACCAGAATTTTCAGCATCTCATTCTTAAAAGCACACAGCACTTGGAAGGGGACAATATCAGGGAATTCTGACTGTAGGCGCTCCTGTAGGATACGCTCTAAAACCTGTAAATCATCGATTTGCGTGGCTGTTTTCATAGGATCTCACTGTTTGTCTAAGTAGTTTTTAGCAATTTTGGGATTTATCTTACTACTACGCCCAGAAGGTTAGTAGTGAGTTGAATGACTAAGTAGTAGTTCAAGGGTTGGCGGATGTTGATTTTTTTGATGTCAAATTTGGTTAGCTTCACCACTGAGCATCTAGCTTATGTTATAGAGGCGTTGACAGCCAAGCCTTTAGTCATTTCCGGTTATCGAACCGTGGCGCACGGTAGTACATACGTTTTCGCCTAGCTGTTGCTTGAGGCGATCGCATCCACAACCTTGCCTGCTGAGTTCAAGCACTTACCTAGTTGCAGTTCTAGGCATTCCCCTTTTCTCCTCTCAGGTAGAGGCACAAGCTAAGTTGTCGGTGGAATAATCACAAGTGTAAAGGCGACTGTCACCCATAGCTTGAGAATCTAGCACTTATATAGCAAAAGCCTTGGCGATTAATACATTGCTTAATTGCTGAAACCATTGCCCCCTGCCTTCTGCTATAGCTTCGCATATACGCCTGTAGCTACTAAAAAACTAATAAATAATTATGACTTACGCTCCTGCTCTGTCTGAACAAGTTATCCTGATTACTGGTGCCTCCACGGGAATTGGCGCAGCCTTGGCGAAAGTTTTAGCAGCGAAAGCTTTGGGAATTCGCTTAGTGCTGGCAGCCCGCTCTCAGGATAAGCTCGAACAGGTGGCGACTGTTTGCAGCAAAGCGGGTGCAGAAGTTTTAGTTGTCCCTACGGATATGTCTAATGTCGAGCAGGTGAAAGCTTTAGCTAGTTCAGCGCTTGACCGTTTTGGTAGAGTTGATACTCTGGTGAGCAATGCTGGTTATGGACAGATGGGACCGATAGAATTAATCCCCACTGAGTCTGTACAGAGGCAGTTTCAGGTGAATGTCTTGGGTCCTTTAACTTTAATTCAGGCTTTAATCCCGGTGATGCGCGACCAAGGCGGGGGAAGAATCATCACTGTGAGTTCTCTGGGAGGACGGATGGCGTTTCCTTTTGGGGGGCTGTATAGTGGCTCAAAATTTGCTTTAGAAGGACTTAGCGACGCTCTGCGGATGGAATTAGACCCTTTTAATATCAAGGTCAGTGTTGTTGAACCAGGTCCCGTCAGCACAGATTTTTTTGATGTCACGGCTCAAATGGTGGAGCAAGCGGTAGCAGATCCTGAAACTACACCATACCGCGCCGCTTTTAAGAAGCTAAAAGATTTAGAAAAACTAACCAGTAGTCGAGCGTGGACTTCGGAACGGGTGGCTGAGGTGATTATAAATGCGATCGCATCCCGCAACCCCCATCCCCGCTACATAGCCGCCACTGGTGGGAATTTCCTGATATTTATGATGACTAAAATGTTGCCAACTGCGGCGGTTGATGCTTTCTGGAAGCGATTTTATGGAATTGATTTAGTAGCTAAAGAGTGGCAAAGTCGCAAGATAGAAGGCTCTGGCGCTGTCGAATAACAGATTATTTTTAGCGGTTGTCGGGATGCAGAATGTAGTCGTGCGATCGCGTCCCAGTTTGTTTATTGAGATTGGCTTGGGCGATCGCAATCATGGATATTATACTCCATTAGTGGAAGTTAGTTAGTTATAGCAATAGCCAAGGCGACGCAAGGCATTCTTTCAATCTCAAATCCAGTCATAGTAAGGACAAGACTCCTGACTCCGGGCAGACACATGGGTCTGCCCCTACGACCCTGACTCCTGACTACTGCTATAGTTAATTTCCATATCGTGACAAAAAATGTCATATTAAATTCTTAACTACATAATAGAGAAACATTCTATAAGAGGTAAACAGTTATGCAAAGTATCAAAGTCAAATCTCACGTTGGTAGTGATGGAATTTTACACATATCTTTACCCGAAATCCGAGATACTGATGTAGAAGTGATTATCGTTTATCAAGCTGTGCAGAAGACTGAAAACCTATCACTGGCATCACTATATGGAATTTGCGCTGACGACCCCATTATTGTTGACGATGAAGGGATTTTAGAAACCCTAGATGACAACATGGAAGGAGTATTTGATCGCTAAGATGCTCTACCTAATTGATACTAACGTTTGTGTAATGTACCTTAATGGTCGGTCGCCATCTATTCGCGATCGCATCTTATCATTACCGCCTAAAGATATAGTTGTGTCTTCTGTGGTAAAAGCAGAACTTTTTTACGGTGCAATGCGAAGTAAAAATTCTACACGCACTTTGCAAAAACAGCAAGAATTTCTCGCTCAGTATGAATCTTTACCTTTCAACGATGAAGCTGCTATAATTTTTGCAGAAATACGCGCCCAACTGGCTGCTCAAGGAACACCCATCGGAGCTTACGATCTGCAAATTGCTGCCATCGCCCTAGCTAACAATCTTATATTAGTTACACACAACACCAAAGAATTTTCACGCATTCCACAACTACAACTTGAAGACTGGGAAAGCGAATGAAGTAGCGATCGCGTTTTGAGGAGAAGTGCGATCGCTAATTACATTAATCAGATGATTCGCTCTCCTTTGGCAGTAGTTTAAGTAACTTTTTGCGATTCTGCCAAATCTTCACCATTCCCTGCTTATATACTTTAGCAATAAATGGCGGTTGATTACTTTGAGCAACATTCTCCATTTTTTCCAAAGCTTGTGTAAAGGCATTAGCCATTTCTTCGCCAGTAATATTTCCCAAAGCTAAAACAAAAACTTTAGCATCGGAACTAGCGATCGCGATTTGCTCCAAAATATTCCGACTAATTGCATTGTCCTTCGTCAGAATTACCCAACCTCTGCGACTTACTTCTGGCAACCATTCCGTATCAGGAGCATCCGGTGAAAAATGATCGTCGTGAATTTCTACTTTGGCACCAGCATTGCGAAGAGCATCTGCAACATATTTTTTCCCCAATGCTCTATCAATATAGAAAATTGGCTTTTCCGCTTTACTCACGCTGCTTGATATAAAGATAATTCACATCGAATAGCTTCTTCAATTTGTAGGCGATCGCATCCGTAATCATCTGCTAAATCGTCAATAGATTCACCCGCTTTATATCGTTGTGCTAACATCGCGGTTGGAATTCCCGTTCCTATTAAAACTGGGCGACCAAAAGAAATTCTGGGGTCAATTACCAAAGTTTTAGGAGATTCTTCCGTTAGGTTTTCAGGAGAGCGAGTAAAGGGAAAAAGCTTAATTGCTACACCGCTTTCATCCGATTCAATCCGCTTCAATAGATGTTTGAGAACCTCTCGCATCACTAATTGACCCTCCTGCGAGGCATTTACCAGATGCCCTACTGAATCAACAAATAAATCAATTCCATCTGTTTGAAACTCAATCCGAGCCAGCGGGTGAGGTAGTTTAAATCGCTGCTCAACATAATCTAAAGCAGTACGAACCTTATCTAAGCGGATGTCATATCCCTTACGAATTACCCGCAATACATGAGCCTCTACTAAATTTGTAAAGGAAAGCTGTTTAACTTCCGTATTAGGAAGCTCAATTAGTGGTTTAAAGTAGCGTTGACCCTCTGCGGTAGGATAAAAACGCCCATGAATCCAAGAACGCAGCGTACCCGCAGGAATCTGCAAATAGCGACCCGCCTCAGTAATTGAGTACCGAGGTAGATGGCGTAACTCTAGCTGCTGGTAAGTCGCTTGCATCCTGAAAGTGCTAAATAATCCTACGCTTAAATGATAGCCGCAAAAGGCTACTTGGTAGCACTGCACTTTTTGAGGCGATCGCATCCCGCAACCCCCGTCCCCGCTATATAGCCGCCACTGGTGGGAATTCTTGATATTTATGATGACTAAAATATTGCCAACTGCGGCGGTTGATGCTTTCTGGAAGCGCTTCTATGGAATTGACTTAGTGGCTAAAGAGTGGCAAAGTCTTAAGCAGGGGTAACAAACAAAGCTAAAACAAAAACTTTAGTAGTAGTACCTTAACTATGTTAGATCCTGGCGGAATAAATCGAACCAGTCTTGTTTAAGCGTTGCTTCTACTTCAGGCGTTTTAATCTTTCTGTAAAGCTCTAGCTTGTTATGGATGAACTTCAGGAGGATTTTATCAACGGTTTCGTTGAATTTTTCTCGTTTGGTTTGTTCGGTATTGTTGGCATTCATCACAGCAAGAAGTTCGTCGTTTTGCTCGACTTCTTGGCGGATGATTTCTAGATCAATTTTGTCTTGTTCGGTTAAATTGGCTCCGTAGGTTTCATTCAGGCGGTTGACGATATTGGTGAGGGTGTCTTTCTCTGCTTCCTGGGAAAGGCTGCTAGAACCGTCGCCCATGCCTTCTAGGGTAGTGTCTTGCTGAAGTAGGGCAATAGAGGTGCTGGCAGTTTGCTCGATTCTGAGGGAGTCTAATTTTACGGCTTCTAATACCTCTTTTGGAAGCTTACCGCTTTCGCGGGGGTCGAGTTTGCGGTTAAGCAGACGGACGAAGGCGTAAAACTTCTCTAAATCTACATCTGCAAAGGTGATGACTTGGGAAAGGAAACCGTAGAGGCGGATAAATTGTTGAAGGTTTGAGCGGAATTCTTCTCGATCGCTTTGTTCTCTTTGTCGCCATTGGTCGCGGCTACGGTCTAAAATAGGTTGAATTAATTCTAAGCGATCGCTTTGATTCCATAAGATTTCCGCTAAGTCGTCTACATCGGGTTCGCTAAAGATTTCATAGCGTAGAATCTCGTCTTTTTGGTCGTAGAGGCGATCGGGATCGGGAACTTCATCGAGTAAGGTGGTTTGGTAGTAGTCTTGAAAAGCCGCTTGTATGTCTTCGGTTTCGTTGACGAAATCTAAAACGACGCATTCATCTTTACCCCGCATCGTGCGGTTAAGGCGGGAGAGGGTTTGGACGGCGGTGACACCTCCTAATTTTTTATCGACATACATCGCATAAAGTAACGGTTCGTCAAAGCCTGTTTGGTATTTATCTGCTACGACTAAAAGGCGATATTGAGGCGTTTTTAAAGCGTCGGGGATATCAATTTTATCTTCTAGTTGGTTAAGGCTTTTTTCTGTATATTGAGCTTCTATATCGGGATCTTTGACGGTTCCGCTAAAGGCAACGAGGGGTTTATAGGGTAAGTTTACTTCTGCCATTAAGCGGCTAAGGGTTTGGAAGTAACGCACGGCATGAAGGCGCGATCGCGTACAGATCATTGCTCTTGCTTTCCCGTTAAGTTTATCGGCTACATGGGTTAAGAAATGATCCAGAATGATGCGAAGTTTCATTTCTATGGCGTGGGGTTGTAAGTCCACATAGTCAATTAAAAGGTGGGCAGCTTTGCGTTTTTCAAATTCTTCTTGGGGTTCGTATTTTTGATGAAGTTTAAAATAGCGTTTATATGTGGTATAATTTTGCAAAACGTCGAGGATAAACCCTTCTTCGATCGCTTGGCGCATGGAATAGACATGGAAGGGGACGTAATTTCCATCGGTATTAGGGCGACCGAAGGTTTGCAGGGTTTTATTTTTGGGTGTGGCGGTAAAGGCAAAGTAAGAGATATTTTGCTGGCTGCGTGATCGCTTCTGAATTTCTTGGGCAATTTTATCTTCTAGGGTTTCTTCTTCCTTTGCGTCGGCGGTTTCTGCGTCTTCTAGTTTGGCGGAAAGGGTTTGATTGAGGTGTTTGGCAGATTCGCCGCTTTGGGAGGAGTGCGCTTCATCAATAATGATGGCGAAGCGTTTCCCTTTTTGGCTGGCGGTACTGTTAGAAATAACAGGGAATTTCTGTAGGGTAGTAATAATTATCGCTTTGCCTTTTTCAATGGCTTGACGCAATTGGGCGGAGTCTTCATCAATGGGAACGACAATGCCAGTCGTTTGCTCAAATTGTTTGATCGTGTTTTGTAACTGTCGGTCTAAAACTTTGCGATCGGTAACGACTATAATGCTGTCAAATAAGCGATCGGGGTCGGTTTCTTTTTGGTACAGGTTGGCGAGTTGGTGGGCTAACCAGGCGATACTATTAGATTTGCCCGATCCGGCGCTATGCTGAATTAAGTAGCGGTTGCCTGCACTTTCCTGCTTGACGGCTTGCAGGAGTTGGCGGACGGCATCTAATTGGTGAAAGCGGGGGAAAATTAAATCTTCTTTGGTTTTTTCTTCTAATTTGCCTGCTGTTGTCCACTCTTTTTCGGTCTTGGTTTGCAGGTGTAGATAGTTTTGAATTAGGTTGAGTAGGGTATCGGGTTGCCAGATGTCTTCCCAAATGTAGTGGGTGCGGAAGCCGTTGGGGTTAACGGGGTTTTCTGTGTCTTTGTTGAAGGGGAGAAAGTAAGTATTTTCTTTGGCAAGGCAAGTCGTCATGTAGGCTTTTTCGTTGCCTACAGCGAAATGTACCAGGCAGCGTTGGAAGCGGAATAAAGGTTCTGTAGGGTCGCGGTCTTGTTTGTATTGTTTAATTGCGTCTTCTACAAATTGACCTGTTAGGGAGTTTTTTAATTCGGCGGTGATAAGGGGAATGCCGTTGAGGAAAATGGCGAGGTCGAGGGAGTTGTTATTTAGGTTGCTGTATTTCAGTTGGCGAACAATGCGGAAGCGGTTTTGCTGGTATAGCTTCAGGTGGTCGGGGTTAAGTTTGTTGGCGGGTTGGAAGTAGGCGAGTTTGAATTTACAACCGCGTGTCTGGATGCCTTTTCGCAAGACTTCGAGTGTGCCTTTGCTGTCGATTTCTTTTTTAACTCTGTCCCAGAGTTGTCGTGCGGTATCCGCTTTTAATTGTTTTTCTAGTTTTTGCCACTGTTCCGGTTGGGTGTTTTGGAGAAAGGCGATGAGTTCCGAGGGAATGAGGCAAAGGTCTTTATTGTAATTTTCGGGTCTTTCTTTGTGATAGCCACTGTTGAGGAGGTGTTCTTCGATGTGTTCCTCAAATTTCTTCTCGGTGGGATGGGAGGGACTCATGCGGCTTCCTCTTGGGTGATATCTAGTTTGCCTGTGACGGCGGCTGTTATGAGGGATTGGCGGTATTCTTGAAGTTTTTCAATTTGAGTTTTTACTTTAAATAATATTTTTTCAATTTTCTTCCTATTTTTAGCTATATAATTTGCAATTTCTATTTGTTCAGCTAATGGAGGCACAGGAGTTTTTAATTCTTTTACATCAGCCATACCAATGGTTTTCAAAGTGGAACCCATTGTCAGGCTATTTAGCTCCTGAACCATTGAATAAAGAACATACAAAAGGTATCTATTCTCCATCTTAGGAAGACATACCCAAGCAATAATATGTTGAGAAACAGCCATTGGTTTAGTTGTAATGGCTGCCAGCCCGATTGTTGCATCTCTTGTAAATACAACAGCACCTGCCTCAATTAAATGTGCAGATGAATTAGCCATCCCTAATGGGCTTATTTTATATTTTGTCTCTGATATATAATCAGATTTGGCTAAGGTTTTTGTATCATTAAGAGACACCCAAGGAATAATACACTCCTCTGGAACCCAATAGCTTTCCTCAGTTCTGCTAGGAGTATGTCCTGTCTCTAAACGGCAGGTGAATTTAAGCCTTTTAATATCCCAATCTTCAGGAATTTCGCCAATCCAGGGAATACCAGAATGTTTCATCGGGACATTAGGATTTAGCCCTTTGGTAACTGCTTGGTTTATGAGTGCCGATCGCTTTTCTTCCAGCAACTCGATCAGGCGTTGTTCCTTGGCTATCAGGGCATCAATTGCGGCAGTTTTGCGGTCTAGGAAATCAAGTAACTCTTCTTGCTCTATCAAAGGTGCAACAGGTAAAAAAATTTCTTTTAAATTATCTGAATAAATAACATCAATAGTTGTTGCATTACTTAAATAGGCAAGTTGAGAAGCAACAAAACTACTTTTTTCAATCATTAAAGCAAGTAGTTTTCGAGCAATAACATTTTCATCTACTTGAATTCTTATCAAGCACGGATGTAAAATCCCATTTTCTGCATCATTAGGTACAATAGCTGTTCTACCAATTGTTCCTCTAGTAGTAACTAGAATATCGCCTGTCTCTACCTGGAAGCTCTTAAGTTCTAAAAACTTTTCTTCATTTATATAATTTTCTCCAGCTTTGAAGTCTTGATCGATAACTGTTCGCTGGTTATATACCTTTATACAATTGCCATTCATCTCAGAGCTAGTGAGATGACTTCCAAAAGGTCCTGATTTTAAAGCACCCCTTTTAGATAGCAAGCAATACTTCAAGCGGATTATTTTCCAATGCTTAGGTATTTCCCCAATCCAAGGCACACGAGAATATTTCATAGCTACTGTTTTAGTATTCTTATTCATCAAAGTAGATATTCTAAAGTCACGCTAAAATCAAGCAACGCCATACCCTGTATATTGCCTTACCTCTGGCGGCTGAAAACCTAAAACAATCTTATTTTTAGGAATTCCTTTGGCGACTAACTCATCTGTTACCCCATCCTCAATCCCATCTCGCCAAATCCAAACCGAATCGCCAATAATTTGAATATGAAGTAAACACCCATGAATCCTTTTTAAATAATCCCAACCATTATTCATCAATAAAAAATGATTTCTATCCTCACTCACAATCAACAGACAATCAATCTCACCATGCGAATAGGGAATATTAGCATGATATTGTAAAACATCGTAAATAATTTTTCGGTAATTATCTAACTCGTCCATTGCACAATAACCTCCTTTTTCGGGTCAAAAACTAATAAACGTAAATCTGTTTTTCGTAATAATATTTGTCCAATTGGCTCAGAGAATATATCTTCAAATACATTTAAAGGAATTGCTAAATAAATAACTCGTTCCGGTTGTTCTTCCTCCAAAATCTTTGCATATAAGATATATTGTCCTAAAGCATTTTCTAGATCGTTAACCGGAGAGGGGTTAACAAAACTTTTAACCTCTACTGCAATCTTGCGCCCTTCTTTTTCAGCAGCAAATAACTTTTCTGCCCCTAAATCTACATAAACAGAACGACTGCCAATTGTTAACCTTAATGGATCGTCCGTAATTTTCCAGCCATCTTTTTCTAGAGCTATTTTTACAACATTATGATAAATATCTTTTGCAGCCAAAGCTATAACACCTCCTCCAACATTCCCCTAATTTCTTCCTCTAACTCCCTAATTTCCCTTTCAATTTCCCCCAAATCTCTCGGCGGCACATACTCATAAAAATGCCGAGTAAACGGAATTTCATACCCAATTTTAGTCTTAGACTCATCAACCCAAGCATCAGGAACATGGGGCAAAACTTCCCGCCTCATGTACTCCTCAATATCTTCCTTTAACGGCACATTCTCAAAGTCCCGTAACTCCGCATCAGGTTCGGGATTCCCCTTACTATCGCGGCAAATTTCCGCCGTTTCATCCCGTTCCCCCAAAGCACTCAAAATCGCCTTTAAAATCGGTGCGGCAAACTTCACATCTTCCACCTTCGCCGCTTTCTTCAAATCCTTTAAAAACAACTCTCTATCTTTATAAAGCTTCGTCGCGTCCAACCCTTGCAACACCTTTAAATACTTCGCCTGTTCCAGCTTCCCCGCTTCAATTTCTGCCAGTGCTTTTTCTGCATCCTTCTTCTTACTTGTTGCTAACCCCTTCCATGCCGTTTCTGCCTCTAATTTTGCCAACCGTTCCGCACTAACTTGAAAATTCAGCCGTAAAGGTCTTTCTACCGTAATGCGAGAATAACCAAAATCTTCATTATCAAAAAGTTTAACTTCCTTCGATTCCTGAAAATCTGTATAAAGCTGCGTCAATTTCTGAATATGCTGGGGCGATAACTCATTCCGTTTATCTCCCAAAGACTTCCGCATTTTTTGGAAATGACTCACCCCATTAATTAACTGTACTTTTCCTTTCCGGCGGGGCGGTTTGCGATTTGTCACCAACCAAATATAAGTATTAATACCCGTGTTATAAAACATCTGGTCGGGCAAAGCAATTATCGCTTCTAACATATCGTTTTCAATAATCCACTTACGAATATTGCTCTCGCCGCCTCCCGCTTCTCCGGTAAATAACGGACTACCATTAAAAACAATAGCAATGCGACTTCCTCCCGCCTCCATTTTCGAGATCATGTGCTGCAAAAACAGCAACGCCCCATCATTTATCCTCGGTGTTCCCGCAAAAAATCGCCCATAAGGGCTTTTTGCTTCTTCCTCAACAAACGCCTGTTCGCTTTTCCAGTTCACCCCAAACGGTGGGTTACAGAGCATATATCGAAACCGCTCTGTTTTAAACTGGTCTTGACTAAAGCTATTTCCCTCCCGAATGCGGTTAGCATCTTCACCCGTAATC
>Ga0196974_1000278_pt1 | contig 11502 bp, 11 predicted proteins | sample S1_1013CmetaG_FD_155477 | JGI IMG/M metagenome (GOLD analysis project Ga0196974, IMG submission 155477) | Soil microbial communities from Anza Borrego desert, Southern California, United States - S1_10-13C | ecosystem: Environmental > Terrestrial > Soil > Desert | place: USA: California...
AGCCGACCTCCGGTCGCGTCCAGGACCTCCTCGGCGGTCCACAGCGGTTCGGCCATCTAGACGGTCTCCCCCTTCAAGGCGCGCGCGACCTCGGTCGCGTCGTCGAAGGGATAGACGGTTTCGCCGACGATTTGACCCTGCTCGTGGCCTTTTCCGGCGACCACCAGCACGTCGCCTTGTCGCAGCATGGCTGCTGCGTGGGCGATGGCGGCGCGGCGGTCGCCGATCTCGACCGCGCCGGGCGCGCCCTTGCGGACCTCGGCGCGGATCGCGGCAGGGTCTTCCGAACGCGGATTGTCGTCGGTCAGGATCGCCACGTCGGCCAGGCGCGCGGCGATCTCGCCCATGATCGGGCGCTTGGCGCGGTCGCGGTCGCCGCCGCAGCCGAACACCACCACCAGCTTGCCGGTCGCATGCGGGCGGAGCGCCTTCAGCACCGTCTCCAGTCCGTCGGGGGTGTGGGCGTAGTCGACATAGGCCTCGCCGCCGTCAGGCCCCGTCCCTACCCGCTGCAACCGCCCCTGGGCGCCGCGCAGGCCTTCCAGCGCCGCCAGCACGTCGTCGGCCTTCTCGCCCGCCGCGATGCACAGGCCCGCGGCCACCAGGGCGTTGGACGCCTGGAAGGCGCCGGCCAGCGGCAGCAGCACGTCGCGCCTGCGCCCGTCGTGCTCCAAGGTCAGGCGCTGCCCCTCGGGCGTCAGCACGCGCGAGACCAGCGACAGGGTCCGCCCGCGCTCGCCGACCGTGAAGATCGACTGGCCGGCCATGATGCTGGCCGCGGCAAAGGCGTTGTAGGCGTCGCTGTCGGCGTTCAGCACCGCCGCCCGCCCGCGCGGCAGCAGCACCTCGAACAGGCGCAGCTTGGCCGAACGGTAGGCGTCCATGTCGCCGTGATAGTCCAGGTGGTCCTGGGTAAGGTTGGTGAACCCGGCCGCGGCGAGGGTGACCCCGTCCAGCCGCCGCTGGTCGATGCCGTGGGAGGAAGCCTCCAGCGCGCAGTGGGTGACGCCCCTGCCCGCCAGCTCCGCCATCAGCCGCGCGGCGTCAGCGGCGTCGGGACTGGTCAGGCCGGGGCCGGTCAGGGCCTCTTCGCCGGCGACCACGCCCAGCGTCCCCATGCTGGCGGCGTGGCGGCCGGTGCGGCTCCAGATCTGGCGGCAGAAGGTGGCGATCGAGGTCTTGCCGTTGGTCCCGGTGACGGCCACCACGGTCTTCGGCTGGGCGCCGTAGAAAGCCTTGGCGGCCAGGGCATAGGCGCGGCGCACGTCGCCCGAGCGCACCACCACCGGCGCGACCTGTTCGGGCGTATCCTCCGGCGCCAACACCGCCGCGGCGCCCTTGGCCAGCGCCTGCTCGATGAAAGCCCGCCCGTCCGCCTTGGTCCCCGGCAGGGCGGCGAACAGGGTCCCCTCGCCCACGCGGCGGCTGTCGGCGGTCACCCCGGTGATCACCGGGTCCACCGACAGGTCGCGACGAACGATGTCGGACAGGCGCAGGTTCACTGGCCCAGGCCCCCGCCGCTCTGGGTTTCCTCCAACGGCACGCGGTCGCCCACGGCGGTGAAGTAGGGGTCGGCGGCGCGCTCCACGCCCAGGAAAGGCGCGATGCGGTCGATCACCCGTCCGGCGACCGGCGCGGTGGTCCAGCCTCCGGTGCGCAGGCCGAAGGTCTCGGCGTTGCCCTTGGGCTCGTCCATCAGGATCAGCACGAAGTAGCGGCGGCCGTCGATCGGCCCGTCGGTCGGGAACACCGCGGCGAAGGAGGAGACCAGCCGCGAACGGTCGTAGCGACCGCCGATCACCTTTTCGGCCGAGCCGGTCTTGCCGCCGACGCGCAGGCCCGGCGCATTGGCCTTGGAGCCGGTGCCGCGCACCACGTTCAGACGCATCAGGTCCAGCATGGCGCGGGAGGTGGCGGGCGAGACCACGCGCTTGCCCTTGGGCGCCTCGCCCGGCTTCAGCTTGCGGATCGTCAGCGGCACGTACTCGCCGCCGTTCAGCACCGCGCCCATGGCTGCGGCGAGCTGCAACGGCGTGACAGAGATGGCGTGGCCGAACGAGGCGGAGGCGATGGTGTCGGCGTTCCAGCGCCGCGGCACGATCGGGCGGGCAGACTCCACCAGCTCGACTTCGGCCGGGGCCAGCAGGCCCAGCGCGCCGAAGTAGCGGGCCATGGCGTCCTCGCCCATCGCCAGGGCCAGCCGCGAGGTGCCGATGTTGGAGGAGTGGATGAACACGTCCTCCAGGGTCATCTCGCGGTTCTCGGCGTGGAAGTCGCGGATCGCGCGGGAGCCGATCTTCATCGGCGCGGTGGCGTCGAAGGTCGAGGTCAGGGACGCGGCGCCGGTGTCCAGGCCCATGGCCACGGTGAACACCTTGAAGGTCGAGCCCATCTCGTAGACGGCCGCCGCGGCGCGGTTCTTCATCGCGTTGGGCGAGGCGGCGCCCGGCGCGTTGGGGTCGTAGTCCGGCCAGCTGGCCATGGCGATGATCTCGCCGGTCTTCACGTCGGTGACGATGCCCACGGCGCCGTCGGCTGACTGGGACGCGGCGGCGGCGCGCAGCTCGTTCTCGAGCGCCGCCTGGACCCGCAGGTCGATGGACAGAGCCACCGGCGCGCCGGCGCGACCGCCTTCGCGGATCGACGTGTCGAGCGCCTTCTCCACGCCGGCCAGGCCGCGGCCGCCGGAGTCGCTGAAGCCGACCAGGTGGGCGGCGGAGACGCCCAGCGGATAGACCCGCCGGTCCTCCTCCTCGAACGACACGCCGGGCAGGCCCAGCGCGTGCAGCCGCGCCTTCTGCTGGGGCGTCAGGCCGCCGGCCACGAAGGTGCGCCGCTCGCCGTTCAGGGCGCGCTGGAGCTTGGCGTAGGGCAGGTCCGGCATGACCGACAGCAGGCCGCGCCGGGTCTCGGCCGGGTCCCAGACCTCGGCCGGATCGACGTACAGGCCGAAGTGGACGAGATCCGCGGCCATCAGCATGCCGTTGCGGTCCACCACGTCGGCGCGGGTGGTGGCCGAGGCGGGCACGAAGCCGCCGCGGCGCGCGTCGGAAAACAGCGCGGCCCGGGCGGCGCCGAAGATCATCAGCAGGAAGGCGCAGGCGAAGGCGGCCAGCACGAAGAAGATGCGCACCCGCGTGTCTTCTTCCGGCTTTGCCTCGGCCTTGGAGCGCTCGAACGCGTGCTCCAGCGACCAGACCTGCTCGGTCAGCCAGCGCCAGCTGGGGACCGCCGGATGGGTCAGCAGGTCGACCGGCCTCATCGCGGCCCTCCGCCGGTGGCGCGGGCGATCTCGATCAGGCTCTCGGGGCGGGCCTCGCGCTTCACCGGCACGGGCTCCAGGCCCAGCTGCTGCTCGGCCAGGGCCTCGATGCGGGCGGGCTGCTCCAGGTGGGCGGCCTCGGCGCGCAGCAGGCGCAGGGCCTTCTGCTCCGTAGCGATGTCGCGCTCGATGCGGGTGATCTCGGCCCGCTCGCGCCCGGCGCCGGCCTTGGCCAGGTAGACCCAGAACACCATCAGCACCAGGCAGGCGAGCGCGGCGACCTCGATGATCCGGAAGCCGCGGACGCGCTGGTCGAACAAGCGGGCGATCGGGTTCATGCGGCGGCCCTCCAGGCGGGGGCGGCGGTGCGGACCGCGGCGCGCAGCTTGGCCGAGCGGGCGCGCGGGTTGGCGGCGGTCTCGGCTTCCGAAGGCTCGCGCGCGCCCTTGAACAGCAGCTCGAAGGTGGGCTCGGGTCCGCGCTGCGTCGGCGGCGCGTGGCGCGATCCGGCGGGCGTCTTGCCCGCGCGCTCGGACAGGAAGCTCTTCACGATCCGGTCCTCCAGCGAATGGAAGGTCACCACCGCGAGTCGCCCCCCCGGCGCCAGCACGCGTTCGGCCGCGGCCAGACCCGCTTCCAATTCGGAAAGTTCTTCGTTCACGGCGATTCTGAGCGCCTGGAACACCCGAGTGGCGGGGTGGACCGGGGCGCCCCTGCGGCCGCCCAGCGCCTTCTCCACCGTCTCTGCCAAGTCCAGGGTGCGCTCGAACGGCTGCTCGGCGCGCCGGCGCACCAGCACGTTGGCGACGTGGCGCGAGGCGCGCTCCTCGCCGTAGGTCCAGAAGATGCGCGCCAGCTCGGCCGCGTCGCTCTCGTTGACCAAATCGGCGGCTGTCGGCCCCTCCCCCGCCATGCGCATGTCCAGCGGGCCGTCGCGCATGAAGGAGAAGCCCCGCTCGGCCTCGTCCAGCTGCATGGACGACACGCCGATGTCCAGCGTCACGCCCTGGCAGGTCTCGTGCCCGAGGTCGGCCAACCCCTCCTCCATCTCGGAGAAGCGGCGACGCACCAGCTCGAACTCGCCGCCCCAGACGGCGGACAGCGCTCGTCCGTAGCCGGCTACGTTCGGATCGCGATCGAAAGCGACGACGCGAGCGCCGCGCTCCAGCAGGGCGCGGGTGTAGCCGCCGGCGCCGAAGGTGCCGTCGACGATCAAGGCGCCCGGCCGCGGGTCCAGCGCCTCTACCACCTCGTCCAGCAGGACGGAGACGTGCGGCTGGGTCATGCGCCGCCGCTCAGCTTGGAATCACGCTGGCGCTGGCGCAGTTCCGCCAGCCCCGAGCGGGCGGCGGCGCGCTGCTCGTCGCGCCAGGCGTGGAAGCGGTCGCGATCCCAGATCTGGAAGCGGTCCCGCAGGCCGACCACCACCACCCAGTCGCGCAGACCGAACTGCTCGCACAGGCTTTCGGGCAGGGTGATACGCCCGGCGGTGTCGAAGCCCAGCTGGTTCATGCCGCCGTAGACCACCGTCTCCAGCGAGGTGCGCAGCGGGTCGCCGAACGGCAGCTCCTCGATCAGGTCGGCGTAGCGGTCGAACAGGGCCTTGCCGCCGCCTTCCAGGCAGTCGGCCTCGATCGAGGGAAAACAGAACACGCCGTCGAAGGAGGAGGCGGCCGCGGCGCGGAAGTCCTGCGGCACGACGAAGCGCCGCTTGGCGTCCAGCTGTTTCTCGAAGGTCGAGAGAAACACCCGCCCCGTTCGAGCCCTCGGGCCCGCCCCTCATCGCCCCGGATCGCGTCGGCCGCTCCGACGCGAAACACCCCCGGCTGATGCTCTATGGGTTAACATGGGACGAATTGGGAGACAATGACACTTGATGACGATTTTAACCACGATGGCGGGTTTGCGGCCGCGAGTTACTGTCCAAACCAGAACACATGCAGAACTCACGCAGTAATGCGCCGCTCCGATCTGGAACGGCGCTCGTTTTCGTTCAGAAGAGTTAACGGACCAGACGGCCTGTAAGCCGGGTTCTGTTCCCGCCGGAGCGGGCGACGATCATTCCTCTGGACCGTCCGTCGCCGGACGGTTCTCGCGACCTACCCGGACCGCCCGGGCCGGTGAGCCCTGCCCGCTTGCGCGGGCGCGCGGTCCCTATTCGGTCTTGCTCCAGGCGGGGCTTGCCGTGCCGCCTCTGTCACCAGAGACGCGGTGCGCTCTTACCGCACCCTTTCACCCTTACCCTGCTTCGCGTCCCGCTTCGCAGGGCGAGCCCTGCGTAGCTTCAGCGGAGCAGGGCGGTTTGCTTTCTGTGGCGCTTTCCCTGGGATCGCTCCCGGCGGGCGTTACCCGCCGCCTTTTCACCGTGGAGCCCGGACTTTCCTCGACCTCCGCGAACGGAGACCGCGATCGCCCGGCCGTCTGGTCCGCGCGGAAGGTGGCGGGCCGGACCGACGGGGTCAAGTCGGGGTGGGATACCTCTTGCCCGTCATCCTCGGGGCCGCGCAGCGGAACCCGAGGACCCAGCAGCTTCAACGCCGACGCTGCGAAGGCGCTGCCGCGATCTCCCGGATGCTGGGTCCTCGGATCGGCCTTTGGCCGTCCGAGGATGACGGAGAGGTTTGTGAAGCCGCGATCAGCGCGGCGCCGGCGCCAGGGCCCGCGCCACCTCCGGCAGGTCCTCGACCGAGCGCAGGTACTGCGGCGCGCGGCGAGCCTTGGTCCGTTGCTCGTAGGCGTAGCCGACGCCCAGCACCTCAGCCTCCGACCAGGCCGGCCCGATGAAGGACAGGCCGACCGGCAGGCCGGTGATCTGGCCCATGGGCACGGTCAGGTGCGGATAGCCCGCCACCGCCGGCAGGCCGCTGGCCCCGCCGCCGGAGTACTGGTCGCCGTTGACCGCGTCGATCAGCCAGGCCGGCCCGGTGGTCGGCGCCACCAGCAGCGACACCTTGTTGTCGGCCAGCAGCTTGTCGATGCCTTCCTTGCCGGCCAGCCGCTTGGCCGTTTCCAGCGCCTTCTTGTACTCCGGGTCGTCCAGACCTTTCGTCTTCTCGGCGGTCTCGGTCACATTCTGTCCGAACAGGGCCATTTCGGTCGCCGCGTTGGCCTCGTTGAAGGCGATCAGGTCGGCGAGCGTGCGCGCCTTCACCGTGTCCGGGGTGGTGGCCAGATAGGCGGCGATGTCGGCCTTGAACTCGCTCATCAGCACGGCGAACTCGTTCTGGCCGACCGCGCCGCGGTGCTTGAACTCCTTGATCTCGACCAGCTCGGCGCCGGCCGCTTTCAGCTCGTTCAGCGCTTGGTCGAACAGCCGATCCACCTCCGGATCGAATCCGGCGTTGAAGCGCAGCACGCCGATCCGCTTGCCCCGGAGCGCCTCGGGGTTCAGGGCGGCGACGTAGTCGCGGCTGCGCAGCTTGGCGTCGGCCGCGTTCGGATCGTAGCCGGCCATCACCGTCAGCATCGCCGCGGCGTCCGCGACGGTGCGGGTCATCGGGCCGGCGGTGTCCTGGGTGTGCGAGATCGGCACGATGCGCTCGCCCGGCAGGAGGCCGACGGTGGGCTTGAACCCGACCACGCCGTTGATCGAGGACGGGCAGACGATCGAGCCGTCGGTCTCGGTACCGACCGTGCCCGCCGCCAGGCTGGCCGCCGCCGCGGCGCCGCTGCCGGAGCTGGAGCCGCACGGATTGCGGTCCAGGGCGTAGGGATTCCGCACCTGCCCCCCGACCGCGCTCCAGCCCGAGATGGAGTCGTTGTCGCGAATGTTGGCCCACTCCGACAGGTTGGTCTTGCCCAGGATGACCGCACCGCCCGCGCGCAGGCGCTCCACCAGCGGCGCGTCGCGGCCGGTGAAGTTGTCCTTCAGCGCCAGCGACCCGGCCGTGGTCGGCAGTTCGCGCGTCTCGATGTTGTCCTTGATCAGCACCGGCACGCCGTGCAGCGGCCCGCGAACGCGTCCCGCCGCGCGCTCGGCGTCGAGCACGCGCGCGTCGGCCAGGGCGTCGGGGTTGACCGCGATCACGCTGCGCAGCGTCGGGCCCGAGCGGTCGATCCGCTGAATCCGGTCGAGATAAGCGGCTGCCGCCTGCTCCGCACTGACCCGGCCGGCGGCCATATCGGCCTGCAGATCGGTCAGCGACCGCTCCTCGACGGCGTAGCCGCCCTGGCGAGCGCTGGGAACGGCGGCGCAGGCGGTCGTGGTCAACGCTCCGACGAGCGCCAGCATGGTCAGACGTTTCATCCCCAGTCCCTCGTTCTTCTTCTGGTCAGAGCGTCCCGGTCAGCGTTTCGACCGAGGCCAGCTGCAGCACCGCCATCAGCCGCGCGCGGGTCTCGCCGTCGGCTACCCCGTCGACGCCCGCGGGCCGCCAGTGGCGCTGGAAGGCCGTGACCACCGTGGCGGTCTCCTCGTCGTAGGTCCCCGAGGGCCGCGGCTCGTAGCCTAGCCGATGCAGGCCGGCCTGCAGCACGAACACGCCGGGCCCCTCATCGCCGACCTTCAGCGCCGGTCCGGGCGCGGGCTTGGGTTCGAGCCACAGGCCGTGGCCGGCGCGCGCCAGCCGCGCCCAGGGGAACAGCTCGCCCGGATCCTGCTTGCGCGCCGGCGCCACGTCGGAGTGGGCGACGATGCGGGCGTCGGGAACACTCCAGCGGCCGCGCACGTCGCCCAGCAGGGCGATCACCGCCTCGATCTGCGCGTCGGGAAAGGCGCGGTAGCCGAATTCGTGTCCAGGATTGACGATCTCGAGGCCGATGGAGGCGCCGTTGCAGTCGGTCTCGCCTTGCCAGTAGGAGCGTCCGGCATGCCAGGCGCGGCGTTCCTCGGGCACCAGGCGGAACACCCGCCCGTCCTCTTCGACCAGATAGTGGCTGCTGACCTTGGCGGCGGGATCGCGCAGGCGCGCCAGCGCCTCTTCGCCGGTCGTCATGCCGGTGTAGTGCAGCACGATCATGTCGGGCGGGGCTCGCCGCTCGTCGAAGTTGGGCGACGGCGCCTCGATCAGGTCCAGGGACGACACCAGCGCGGTCAGCGGCCGCGGCTGTCCCAGCCGTAGGCGACCCAGGAGTGGCCGACCTTGCGCGCCTCGATCACGCCGGGATCGCGGGCGACGACGACCCGGCGGGCGCGGAACGCGAGCGTGCTCAGGAACACCAGCATCCCGCCGAACAGGGCGATCACCGCGACGGCGGCGGCGGCGAACACCGCCAGCACCGCGCCGATGGCCAGGGCCGCGCCGGTGGCGAAGAAACCGCCCAGCCACGCCAGGGCCCGGCTGAAGGCGCCGCGGTCGGCGCGCGCCGGCTTAAAACCGGTGCGGAAAGCGGCGGGCGTCCGGGTGTCCATGGCGCGTTTCACCTCGACTGCACTCGACGCTCGGTCAAAAGCGCCATCGCTCATTATGTCGGTCGGACAGGAGCGTCCGTCAATGAGAACGCGCCTTTCGGGCGAACGTTCGGCGCAATCGCAGCGCCGGCGGAGCGAAGTTCCGGCCCACGTCGCCGCAGCCCGTGTTTGACAGACTCGTCGGCCGCAACGATCCTGCGCGGCAGTAACCTTTCTGAACATCGACGAAGGGCGCGGGCGCGCGGACGGTCGGGGCCGACCGGAGATGCGCACGCGGGGCTCGGGGGGACGGGCATGCAGACGCTCGCGGTGCTGTCGCGCAAGGGCGGCACGGGCAAGACCACGGTCGCCACCCATCTGGCGTGCGCGGCCGAGAACGCCGGACGGCGCACCCTGCTGTGCGATCTGGACGGCCAGCGCTCGGCGCTGGAGTGGCGGCGCGAACGGCGCGAGGCCCGGCCCGAGGTGGCCGAGGTCAAGGGCGGCGCCCTGTTCGCCGCCCGCCAGAACGCCATACGCGGCGGCTACGACCTGATGGTGCTCGACACCCCGCCCTCCGCCGACGGCGAGGCGGCCGAGGCGGTGCGTTTCGCCGACCTGTGCCTGATCGTGGTGCGGCCGGGCTTCTTCGACCTGCGCGCGGTGGTGCGCAGCGTGCGACTGGTGACTGACATGCGAAAGCGCGGCCTGTTCGTGCTGAACCAGGCGCCGCCGCGCCGCAACGGCGAGGAGCCCCGGCTGATCCAGGAGACGCTGGAGGCGCTGGAGAACCTCGGCCTGCCGGTCGCGCCCATCGGCCTGCGCTACCGCGCCGCCTATCAGAACGCCGTGCGCACCGGCGAGGCGGCGCAGGAGGCCACCCCCGACAGCCTGGCGGCGTTCGAGATCAACGCCTTGTGGCGCCACGTCCAGCGCGAGCTGTGGCCCCCGTTCGTCGAGGCGGGCCGGCTGGAGCCGATCCTGGCCAAGGCCGGCTGAGCGTCAGGCGGGCCGCGAGAAGCCCCGCCTGACCGCCTTCGCCATTCGCCACGCCGCCCACAGCACCAGCGCCACCACCAGCGGGATCAGCAGGGGCGCGACGAAGGCCACCAGCACGGTGACCACCGCCAGCGCGTCCTCAAGAAAAGAGACCACCGGGTTGGCGAGCCCGCCGGTGGTCGCGGTCGAGGCCAGGCGCGTGCCGCTCTGGGCTCCGTGCACCGCCAGGGCGGTGGGCGCGCCTATCACCAAGCCCGCGACCGCCGCGGTGGTCGGATCGACGCCGCCGAACACCGAGGAAGCGGCCAGCACCCCCGCCGCCGGACGGGTGACGGTCCCGACAGCGCTGAGCGCATGGTCGACGACGGGGATCTTGTCGCCGACGAACTCCAGCGCCGTGGCGATCCCCAGCGCCAGCAGGGCCGGGGTGGCGCCGACCCAGGCCAGCTGCTCGTTCAACTCCACCCCGAACCAGCCGAACCGCGCCGCCGCCGACAGCATCAGCAGCGGCAGGAAGGTCTTCAGCCCGCACGAGGCGGCCAGCCCCAGGCCCAACAGCGCCGGCAGGATCCACGTCTCCATGGCCGCGCAACGGTCGAGGGCACGGCCCGTTCCCCGGGTCCGCCGAGAGCCGCCTCCCCCTTCCCGACCGCGCCGGGCGCGTGTAACGGGGCGGCATGATCGCAAACGCCCTTCCCGACATGGACTTCGGTCTCGGCGAGACCGCCGACGCCATCCGCGACGCCACCCGCCGGTTCGCCGCCGACCGCATCCAGCCGCTGGCCGCCGAGATCGACCACAGCAACAACTTCCCGCGCGAGCTGTGGCCCGAGATGGGCGAGCTCGGCCTGCACGGCGTGACGGTGGAGGAGGAGTTCGGGGGCTTGGGCCTGGGCTATCTCGAGCACTGCGTGGCCATGGAGGAGGTGTCGCGCGCCTCGGCCTCCATCGGCCTGTCCTACGGCGCTCACTCCAACCTGTGCGTGAACCAGATCCGCCGCTGGGCCACGCCGGAGCAGAAGCGGCGCTACCTGCCCAAGCTGATCTCGGGCGAGCACGTCGGCGCGCTGGCCATGTCCGAGGCGGAAGCCGGGTCGGACGTGGTGTCGATGAAGCTGCGCGCCGACCGGCGCGGCGACCGCTACGTGCTGAACGGCACCAAGTTCTGGATCACCAACGCGCCGCACGCCGACACCCTGGTCGTCTACGCCAAGACCGCGCCGGGCGAGGGCAGCCGCGGCATCACCGCCTTCCTGATCGAGAAAGACTTCAAAGGTTTCTCGGTCAGCCACAAGATGGACAAGATGGGCATGCGCGGCTCCGACACCGGCGAGCTGGTGTTCGAGGACTGCGAGGTGCCGGAAGAGAACGTCATGGGCCCCGAGAACGGCGGGGTGGGCGTGCTGATGTCCGGGCTCGACTACGAGCGCGCGGTGCTGGCGGCGGGGCCGCTCGGCATCATGCAGGCCTGCCTGGACGTGGTCCTGCCCTACGTGCGCGAGCGCAAGCAGTTCGGAAAGCCGATCGGCTCGTTCCAGCTGATGCAGGCCAAGGTCGCGGACATGTACGTGGCCCTGAACTCGGCCCGCGCCTACGTCTACGCGGTGGCGCGCGCCTGCGACGCCGGCAAGACCACCCGCTTCGACGCGGCCGGCGCGATCCTGCTGGCGTCGGAGAACGCGGTGAAGACGGGGCTTGAGGCGATCCAGGCGCTGGGCGGCGCGGGCTACACGAAAGAGTGGCCGGTGGAGCGTTTCCTTCGCGACGCAAAGCTGTACGATATCGGCGCGGGAACGAACGAAATCAGACGGTTCCTGATCGGAAGGGAGTTGCTGGGGGCATGAGCGGGGCGAGCACGGCGGCGGCCGGAACCACGCAGGGACAACAACGCGCCGCGGCGCTGCGCCAGGCG
>Ga0196974_1000280_pt1 | contig 11225 bp, 10 predicted proteins | sample S1_1013CmetaG_FD_155477 | JGI IMG/M metagenome (GOLD analysis project Ga0196974, IMG submission 155477) | Soil microbial communities from Anza Borrego desert, Southern California, United States - S1_10-13C | ecosystem: Environmental > Terrestrial > Soil > Desert | place: USA: California...
TGACCAGCACCGCGGGCGAGTCCAGCAGCCGGCCGTTGACGGCGACCTTGCCCAGGTTGATCAGGCGCTCGACCTCGCGGCGCGAGGCGATGCCGGCGCGGGCCAGCGCCTTGGCGATGCGTTCGGGGCGCGGCTGCGGCTTGGCGCCCGCCTCGGTTTTAGCGCCGGCTGGTTTGGGGCCGGATCGGGCCTTGGAGTCGGAGCGCGGCCTGGAGCCGGATTTTTCGGCTTGACCGGAGCCTTTGCGGGGGGCGCTGTCGCGCGGATGACGGACCATGATCGGGCTTTAATGCGCATCGCGCTCGAAAGAGCGCAAGCCGCGGCGGACGCGGGCGAGGCTCCGGTGGGGGCGGTGGTGGCCGATCCGGCCACCGGCGAGGTCATCGCCGCCGCCGGAAACGCCCCGGTCGCCCGGCACGATCCGACCGCCCACGCCGAGATCCTGGCCCTGCGCGAGGCGGCGGCGCGACTCGGCAACTACCGCCTGACCGGGCTCACGCTCTACGTGACCCTGGAGCCCTGCGCCATGTGCGCCGGCGCGATCAGCCACGCGCGCATCGGGCGGGTGGTGTTCGGCGCCGAGGACCCCAAGGGCGGCGCGGTGGTCAACGGCCCGCGCTTCTTCGACCAGCCGACCTGCCACTGGCGGCCCTCCGTGGAGGGCGGGCTGATGCGCGAGGAGAGTGCGGATCTCCTGCGGGGCTTCTTCCGGGCGCGGCGAAAGCCGGCCTGAAGGCCGGCCCCGCCCCCCTCAGCCGAACAGGAAGTCGGACGCGCTCACCTGGCTCGCGGACACGCCGCTGAACGAAATCCGCGATCCGTCGGGCAGGGTGATGGTCAGGCCGAGCCAGCCGGTGGAGATCCGTAGGTCGGAGAAATCGTCCACCCCTGCGATCCCGACGAAGCTGATCCGGTCCAGTCCGTCCTGGAAGTCGGTGATCCGGTCCGATCCGAACAGCGGCCCGAACTGGAATATGTCCGATCCGGTGCCGCCGGTCAGGGTGTCGTTGCCGCCGCCGCCGATCAGCAGGTCGTTCCCGCCCGCGCCGTTCAGGGTGTCGGCGCCGCCGCGCGCGTCGATCCGGTCCGCCCCGGCCGTGCCGGTCAGCGACTGACCGACGTCGGTGCCGACGATCTCGTTAAAGCCGGTCGAAGGCGGCGGCGGGGGCGAGACCACCACCGGCGGGGGCGCGGGAGGCGGAGGAGGCGGCGGCGAGACCGGAGGCGGCGACACCACGGGCGGGGGAGACACGACCGGGGGCGGCGAGACCACCGGCGGCGGCGACACGGTCCCGCCGGTGAACGCGAAGTCCGCCGACGTCAGGGCGGAAGCCGAAACGTTCTTCAGCAGGACGGTGTCGGTGTCGGAGAACACCACCAGGGTGTCGGAGCCGACCTGGCGCAGCTCGCGATAGGCCGTGTAGCCCGACACTTCGATGCGGTCGTCAGTTCCGGCAGCGGTGAAGTCGTTGATCTGGTCCTGGCCGTAGCCGAGGCCGAAGACGAAGGTGTCGTTCCCCGCGCCCCCGGTCATCCAGTCGTTTCCGGCGCGGGTGTCCAGCCGATTGTTCAGGGCGTTGCCCTGGATGTTGTTCTGTAGCGCGTTGCCGGTGGCGGACACGGCCGAGCCCCACAGGGTCAGATGCTCGACTCCGTCGGCGAGCGTCCAGTCGAGATAGGCGTGAACGGTGTCCCAGCCTTCGTTCGCCAGCTCGATCGTCTGGTCGCCCACGGTCTCGACCACGAAGTTGTCGTCGCCGGTTCCGCCGACCATCACGTCGGTCCCCGCCTTGCCGTCCATGTAGTCGTTGCCGGCCAGGCCCTCGATCCTGTCGGCGCCGCTGGTCCCGGCCAGGTAGTCGCCGTTGACGGTCCCGTAGATCGTGCCCGCGGCTGCGGGAGGCGGAGGCGGCGCGGGCGGAGGCGAGACCACGGGCGGGGGCGAAACCACCGGCGGCGGGGACACCGTCGGCGGGGGGCTGACCGGCGCGCCGGCGAAGCTGAAATCGGCCGTGGTCAGGGTCGAAGAGATCACGTTCTTCAGCAGGATGGTGTCCGTCGAGGAGAACACCACCAGGGTGTCGGCGCCGACCTGGCGCAGCTCGGCGTAGGCCCCGTAGCCGGCGACCTCGATGCGATCCTCGGAGCCGCCGGCGATGAAGTCGGTGATCACGTCCTGGCCGTGGCCTTGGCCGTAGACGAACACGTCGTTGCCGCCGGCGCCCGCCAAGGTGTCGTTCCCCGCCCCGCCGGTCAGCCGGTTGGCGACGCCGTTGCCGGTGATCAGGTCGTGACCCGACCCGCCGACCGCGTTCTCGATCAGGGCGTTGAAGGCTATGGCCAGGTTCTTGGTCATGTAGCCGACGTCGGAATACTCGCCGGCGACCAGGGTGATCCGCTGGCTGGTCGACCACCCCGACAGGTTCAGGGTGTCGTTTCCGCCGGCGTCCCAGATGGTGATGATCGGATCGACGTTCTTGGCGAAATCGAACACGTCGCGCCCGGCGTTGGAGCCAAAGCCGTAAACGGTGTCGCCGGTGCGGGTGGTCATGTCCGCCCCGTACTTGGCGTGCATCGCCGCCACGTCGTGCAGCATCGGCGTCTGGGCGTAGCGCCAGCGCCCCGTCGAGCCGAAGTGGTCGACGCTCGGGTCGGCGTCGTCGGCGTCGAAGTAGGACATCACCGTGAACTGACGGGTGTCCTGGGCGTACTCGGCGTTGGTCGCGTAGGTGAAGGTCGCGCCGGACCCGGCGTTGTAGGTCCCCGGGTGCGACAGACCCAGCGCGTGCCCGATCTCGTGGATGTAGGTGATGAAGCCGTAGTTGCCGAGCACCATGTCGGCGTCGGTGTCGTGGCTGGTCCAGCCCGAGTTCAGCCAGATCCGGTCGCGCACGATATCGTAGTCGGAACCGACCCGCGCGCCGGTCCAGGCGGCGCTGTAGGTGCCGCCGTCGCTCGTGGTCGAGGAATAGGCGAAGGTGATGTCGGTGCTGACCGCGGTGGTTTCGGTCAGGGAGATGGCGATGAGGTCGTCCCACAGCTCGAACGCCAGCCGCGCGCGATCCTTCATCAGCGCCGTCATCGCCTTGAAGCCTGGCGCCTCCTCGGTGCTGTAGTTCGGCGCGGTGTCGGGCATCGCGTAGTAGACCACCGAGGCGTCGCGCCAGGTGCGGGTGGTGCCCTCGCTGCTTCCCCACTGGGTGGTCAGCTGGGTCACCGCGCCGCTCAGGCTCAGCACCGGCTTCGGCGCGGAGGCGACAGTGGTCCCACCGGCCGTGTCGGCGCTCTCATGGTTCCGGTTCGGCTCGCCGCAAATCACGCACATGGCACGCACACTCCCGCACGGCGTCTGACAAAACGCCGATCTTCAGCATTTTACAAATATTTAGCTGAAAATGGGGCGGAGCCCGTGCGACAGTTTATGCGCCAGACTTAAAGCTTCACCTTAAGAGCGTAGCGCTGTCGCGGCCTCGTGGAACGCCGCCTCGCCGGTCAGTTCGCCGTAGAGCGCGCTCAGGTCGGTGAACACCCGGTCCCAGGAGAACAGCGCCTCGACCTTGATCCGGGCCGCCCGGCCCAGCGCCTCCACGTCGCGCGCGAACAGCGCCTCGACGGCCTGGGCGTAGACGTCCGGATCGGCCGAGGGCGACAACTGGCCCACCCCTTCGTCCACCGTTTCGGCCACCCCGCCGGCGTTCACGCCCACCACCGGCACGCCGCAGGCCATGGCTTCCAGCACGATCAGGCCGAACGGCTCGCGGTCGTTGGCGTGGACGAAGGCGTCGGCGCTGGCGATCATCTTCGCCAATCCCTTGGGGTCGCGTTCGTAGGGGACGGCGAGCACGTTGTCCTCGGGCGGCAGGCCCGCGCCGGCGCCCACCAGCACCAGCACGTAGGGATCGCCCAGCCGCTGCACCGCCTCGATCAGCACGTCGATGTTCTTCTCCTTGGCCGGACGGCCGGCGAACATCAGCACCCGCGCTTCGGCGGGCAGGCCGAGCTTCTTCAGCAGCCAGCCCCGGTCGCCCCGGGAGGGATGGAAGGTCTCCACGTCGACGCCCAGCGGCCGGCAGACCACCCCGTCCACCCCCGCCTCGCCCAAGCGGTCGGCGATGAACCGACTGGGCGCCACCACCCGGTCGAATCGGTTGAACAGCCGCGCCCAGCGCTTCTCCACCGGCTTCTTGGCCCACTCGCCGAAGTGCAGCGCCGCCAGCGACGCCGGGTCGGAGTGGCAGAAGCCCACCACCGGCACGCCCAGCGCCTGACCGGCCTCCTGCGCCGCCTGGCCAGGCGTGTAGGGATCGCCCGCCTCGATCACCGAGGGCCGGAGTTCGCCCAGGCGCGCGGCCCACTTCTCGATGCTGGCCGGCCAGCGATAGCCGTCGCCGAACGGCAGCTTGGCCGCGTGCACGGTCACCAGGCCCTTCTCGTCGTCGCCCGCGCGCGAGCCGGGGACCAGCAGGGTGTGGCGCACGCCCGGGCGGTTCTGGGCGATCCAGGCGCGCTTGGCGGTCAGGTAGCGCTTCACCCCGCCGCTGCGGGGCGCGAACAGCATGGTGGTGTCGATCAGGTGGGGCGCGGGGCGGTCGGCGGCGCGGAAGGCCGTGCGGGGCGCCTCGGCCGTGTCCGCGCCGGGGCGCCCGAAGGTCTGCTGAACGTCGTAGGCCATGGCGTCCTCGCTGTCGGTCTGGGAAACGCGCCAGACCGGAACCGGGGTGCATTCACGGCACAGGTAGGTCGCCGAACGGCGATCTCAACGCCCCTCCCCGCCCTTGTCCGGCGGTTCCGGCGCGAGACCCCGTCGTGCCAGGGCCTCGCGCAGCAGCACCTCGACCTCGGCGTTGACGCTGCGCAGCTCGGCGGAGGCCAGCCGCTCGACCGCGGCCAGCACGCCCGGGCTGATACGCAACAGGAACGCCTTACGTTGGGCCATGACTCAGCCGCCGTACAGCGTGCCCGTATTGACCACCGGCTGGGCCTCGCGGTCGGCGCACAGCACCACCAGCAGGTTGGAGACCATCGCCGCCTTGCGCTCCTCGTCCAGGTGCACGACACCGCGCTCGCCGAGATCGGTCAGGGCCGCCTCGACCATGCCGACCGCCCCCTGGACGATCAGCCGGCGCGCGGCCAGCACCGCCTCGGCCTGCTGGCGCTTCAGCATGGCGCTGGCGATCTCGGGCGCGTAGGCCAGGTGCGCCAGACGGGCCTCGTCGACGATCAAGCCTGCGGTCGCCACCCGGCTCTGCAACTCCACCTGCAGCCGCTCGGCCACCAGCTCCGCATCCGCCCGCAGCGTCGGCTCGTGGTCCTCGCCGTGGTCGTAGGCGTAATGCGACGCGATATCCCGAAGCCCCGTATCGATCTGGATGTTCACGTAGGTCTGGTAGTCGTCCACGTCGAACAGCGCCTGGGCGGTGTCGCGCACGCGCCAGACCACGTTGGCGGCGATCTCGATCGGGTTGCCGCGCTTGTCGTTGACCTTCAGCGTGTCGCTGGTGACGTTGCGCATCCGCAGCGAGATCTTCTTGCGCCCGTACCAGGGAAGCACCCAGCGCAGGCCGGTCTTGCGGTCGGTGCCGACGTAGTCGCCGAACAGGGTGATGGCGAAGGCTTCGTTCGGCTGCATTGAATACAGCCCGCACAGCAGGAACGCGCCCACGGTGATCAGGAACGCACCGACGCCGATCAGCATCCCCTCGTCGGTCGGGATCAGCACCCCGCCGCCCGCCAGCAGAGCCAGGCTCAACAGCAGCATCAGTATCCCGTTGCCGGTCCGGGCCGGCTTCTCCACCGAGGCGTTGATCGTCGTGGTCATGGCTCTCGCTCCGATTCGATACTGAAGTGATATCACATTGATCGCGAGCGTTGCAATATGAGCCGGAGGCTGTCGACCGGCACGAACCGGCTTCCGCCCGCCGCGTCGGACCGCTATGCACCGGCGCGACAAACGAAGCGGAGACCTCCCCATGTCGAACGTGGAAAAGCGCCTGGCCGAACTCGGCGTCACCCTGCCAGAGCCGCCCGCGGCGATCGCCACCTATGTGGGCTTCGTGCGGACCGGCGACCTGATCCACGTCTCCGGCCAGGTCTCGACCGACGGGTCCGGCGGGATCAAGGGCACGGTCGGGGTCGACGTGGACCTGGAGACCGCGCAGCGCGCCGCGCGCCTGTGCGCGATCAACATCCTGGCCCAGCTGAAGGTGGCGCTGGACGGCGACCTCGATCGCGTCCAGCGCATCGTCAAGCTAAGCGGCTTCGTCCAGGCGGGGCCGGATTTCTACGACGTGCCCAAGGTGATCAACGGCTGCTCCGACATGATGGTCGAGGTGTTCGGCGACGTCGGCCGCCACGCCCGCGCGGCTGTAGGCGTCTACAAGCTGCCCCTCGGGTTCGCGGTCGAGGTCGACGCGATCGTCGAGGTGCGCTGAGCCGGCCTGGGTCTGCGCCAGAACACAACCGGGGAGTCGATTCGCCCATAATTCCCCGAATAGTTGCCAATTCCGCCCAGACCGTTAAGCTTTGCGGCTGGATTGCGGCGAAGGGGTGGGCGGATGAGGGCGTTCCTGTACGGCCTTGCAGTTGCGTTCGCGTGGATTGCTCCCGGTCATGCCGTCGCTCAGAGCGGCAAGCCGATCATAGCCATCTATCAGATGGAAGACGTCGCCCAGAGCGGTCAGGCCGGGCCGCTGTCGGCGATGATCGAAACCGCGATCGCCAGCACCAGCAAATTTCGCGTCATCGAGCGCGAGCGGCTCGGGCGGCTGGTGGGAGAGCAGGCGCGCGCCAAATCCGGGCTGGTCACCTCGAACACACCCGGCAAGATCGGCGGCTTCGAGGGAGCCGATTTCTTGATCTACGGCACGATCACGACCGTCTCGCTGCACAGCAAAGCGGATTTCGGCAGCAACCTGGCGAGCGCTTTGCTGAGCAGCTCAAACAGCCCTCCCCCTAACTGCAAGGCCGTTTTCGCTACCTTGGGGCTGGACATTAAGATCACCGACGCCCGCAGCGGAGAAATCCGGTACGTCGCGCAGATCAACGAGACCCAGAAGGCGGCGACGCAATGCGGCGGCCGGCAGGGCGATATCGACACCTCCGCCCTGCTGCGCGCGGCGGCCGAGAAGGTCGCGGCCGGCCTCGTGACCGCGATCTACCCCGTGCAGGTCGCCGCGGTTCAGGAGGACGGAACCCTGACCCTGAACTACGGCGAGGGCACCCTGAAACCCGATCAGATCATGACGGTGTTTTCCAAGGGCAAGGTGATCCGCGATCCGGCGACAGGAGAGGTGCTCGCCAACGAGGAAGTGCACCTGGGATACATCAAGGTGGCGAGCGTCACGGGACGCGTGTCGAGAGCTCTGCCCATGAGCGTGTTCGCCCAACCGCCGCCGGTCGGGTCCATCGTTCGCCCGGCGACTCCGGCCGAGGTGCAGGCGCTGCTGAAACCGAAGAAACGCAAATGAGCCGGGCGTTGCATGCCTGGGTCGCCGCGGCGACCCTCGCCGTCACGACGCTGCAAGTTTCGGCGCCGACCCCCGCCACGGCGCAACCAGCGACGCCCATCGCGATCAGCGTGGGCCGCATCGACAGCGAAAAGCGCTGTACTCTTTACCAGGAGAGCGCCGGGGACGCCGCGCTGTTCGCCACGCAGGAGTCCGTGGCGGCTTTCGCCAGTTGGCGAACCTGGTGGGTGCGCGACTGCATCGACAACTTCGCCTCGCTCCGCACCAGCATCGAGGCGGCGCTCGCCTCGACCGGCAAGTTCGTGGTCAAGCCTTCCGGCGGAACCTACGTAGTTTCAGGCCGCATCTCGGATCTCAGCGGCGAGAACGCTCCGCCCGCGCGCGCCGCGCCGGCCGGGCCGCATGACTACTCGTTCGAGCGCAACTTCATGTTCGTGAACATGGACGTCGTCCTGCGTGACTCCGGCGGGCGAACGATCCACGGCGGCTTGCTGACCAAGCAGATGGAGACGAGCTACGACATCAACGCCGGCGGCCGTCGCGCCTACGGAAGCACGTCGGGCCAAGCGCTCTTCACCCAGATGCAGCACCAGGTCGCGCTCGCTGTCGCCCGACAGGTGGCGTTCCGTCTCGTGCCCATGAAGGTGACGAGCTCGAACGGCTCCAGCATTCGGCTCAACTACGGTTCGCCGCTGCTGACCATGGGAACGATGATCGAGGCGACGAGTCCTGACGGCGGCACGGTGGTTCGCTACGCCGTCACCTCCTCGAACGCGTCTACGGCGACGGCGGAGTTGGACGGAGACGGCGACCCCGCGCGCATCGTGCCGGGTAGCACCGCCGTGGTGATCGAGCCGGAAGATCCCGCGGCCAACGGCCGGCGGATGAAGCGGGTGAACCTGCCCTAAGGTCGGTTCGCGCCGGTCACCGCCGCATCTATATGCGGGGGATGGTCGCCCGTTCGCCCGCCCCCGTCTTGAAGGCCGCCGTCTCCGTCCACGGCCGCATCGTCGAGATCGGCCGGGAGGCGTGGGACGCCTGCGCCGGGCCGACCGGCGATCCGTTCCTCTCGTTCGATTTCCTCGACGCGCTGGAGGAAAGCGGCTGCGCGGTGGAGCGCACCGGCTGGGGGCCTCGGCACCTGGCCGTGCGAGACGAGGCGGGCCGGGTCGCGGGCGTCATGCCCCTCTACCTGAAGGGGCACAGCCAGGGCGAGTACGTGTTCGACCACGCCTGGGCCCAGGCCTACATGGACGCGGGCGGGCGGTACTACCCGAAGCTCCTGTCGGCGGTCCCCTTCACGCCGGTGACCGGCCCTCGCGTGATCGCCCGGCCGGACGCCGACGAAGCGGCCGTTCAGGATATGCTGCTGGGCGGCGCCCTGACGCTGGCGGACGAGCTCGGCGTGTCCTCCCTGCACGTCAACTTTCCGACCCAAGGGGAATGGGAACGGCTGGGCGCGCACGGCCTGCTGAAGCGCCAGGACGTGCAGTACTGGTGGGAGAACCCGGGCTACGACTCCTTCGACGACTTCCTGGCGGCGCTGTCCTCCTCCCGCCGCAAGACGGTGCGGCGCGAGCGGCGCGAGGCGCAGGCCGGGCGCGACATCATCGCCCTGACCGGCTCCGACCTGTGCGAGGAGCACTGGGACGCCTTCTTCGCCTTCTATACGGACACCGGCTCGCGCAAGTGGGGGCGGCCGTACCTGAACCGGCGGTTCTTCTCGTTTCTGGGCGAGCGCATGGCCGACAAGGTGGTGCTGGTTATGGCCCGGAGGGACGGGCGGTGGATCGCGGGGGCCCTGAACCTGGTCGGGCGCGATGCTCTGTACGGCCGCTGGTGGGGCGCGCTGGAGCACGTGCCCTTCCTGCACTTCGAGCTCTGCTATCATCAGGCGATCGAGTGGGCGATCGCGCGCCGGATCGGCCGGGTGGAAGCGGGCGCCCAGGGCGAGCACAAGATCGCCCGCGGCTATCTGCCGAGGCCGGTCTACTCCGCGCACTGGATCGCCGACCCGGCGCTCAGGGCGCCGGTGGCGCGCTACCTGGCCCAGGAGCGCTCGGCGGTGGAGCGGGAAATGCAGGCGCTGGAGGCCGAGTACTCGCCGTTCAAGGCGTGAGCGCTCACCAGGCGCCGATCGCGCGCAACTCGCGCGCCAGGTCGGTCGGCATCTCCGCGCCGGCCCCGGACAGCAGATCCGGCGGCGCGTCCTTGGCCTCGAAGTAGCGCCAGCCCTGGAAGGCGCGGCGCGGCTGCGGGGCGGTGGCGATCACCGCGTCGCCCAGCGCGATCTCGCACCGGGTCGTCGCGCCGTCCTCGATGCAGTCGATCCGCAGCACCGCCTGTCGGCACAGGATGACGCCCTTGATCACCCAGTAGAGCGAGCCGCCCTCCAGAATCTCGCCCGCGCGTTTGGGCGTCTGGCGGGTGTGGACGATCGGGTCGCGGCTCTTGCCCCGCTCCTCCCGCCCCCAGGCGGTCAGCTGCTCGATCCGGTCCACGCCGACGCAGAGTTTCACCAGGTGCAGGGGCATGGAGGCTGTGTAGCGAGGAGAGACCGGATTGAGGAAGAGAGACGGTGACGCAGCAGGCCGGCGTCAGCCCTGCGCCGCCTCCACCCGCACCAGCAGCGTGCCTTCGCTGACCTGCTGACCCGCCGAGACGGGCAGTTCGGCCACCACCCCGTCGAAGGGGGCGGTCATGGCGTGTTCCATCTTCATGGCTTCGAGCACCACCAGCGGGCGGCCTTTCTCGACCGTGTCGCCGGCCTTGGTCTGGACGGCGACGATCTTGCCGGGCATGGGCGCGGTCAGGGCGCCGGTGGACTGGGTCTCGGAATGCCCGCCGCCGGCCACTTCGGTCTCGCGAATTTCGACGGCGGCGCCCTCGTCGAACAGGGCCACGCCCTCGCCGGTGCGCACGAAGGTCAGCGCCTTGCGCTCGCCCACCACCACGTGCTCGTGCAGGATCGCCGCCTCCTCGAAGCGGCCGTCGTGCTCGACCAGCCACCGCCATTCGCCGGGCGACAGCGGGCGGGCGGCGCCGGAGACGGTGCGGCCGTCCACCTCCACCCGGTGGGCGGTGCGCGGCTCGGCGTTCAGGCGGAAGCCGTAGAGGCCGTCCGGCGTGGCCTGCCAGGGGCTGAACCGATCGCCGTCGGTCGGCAGGCCCAGCGCGGCGGCCGCGTCCTCCGCCGCCAGCGCCAAGGCCGCGACGAACACGTCGGCCGACGGCGGGGCTGAGATCAGCGCCTCCTGCCGCTGGGGAATGAAGCCGGTGTCGATCTCGCCGGAGACGAAGTCGGGGTGGTCCAGGCAGCGGGCCAGGAAGGCGGCGTTGGTGCGCACCGGCCAGACCTCGACCTCGCGGCAGGCCTCGGCCAGGCGGATGGCGGCGTCCTCGCGGGTGTCGGCGTGGACGATGATCTTGGCGATCATCGGATCGTAGAACTGGCTGACCTCTCCGCCTTCCTCGACGCCGGTGTCGATCCGGACGCCCTCGTCCTCCGGCAGCAGGAAGTGATCCAGCGGTCCGATGGACGGCAGGAAGCCCTTCGCAGGATCCTCGGCGTAGAGGCGGGCCTCCATGGCCCAGCCGCTGATGCCGATCTCTTCCTGCCTCAGCGGCAGGGGCTCGCCGGCGGCGACGCGCAGCTGCCATTCGACCAGGTCCAGGCCGGTGATCATCTCGGTCACCGGATGCTCGACCTGAAGCCGGGTGTTCATCTCCATGAACCACACGCGGTCGGCGCGCAGCCCC
>Ga0196974_1000282_pt1 | contig 11196 bp, 10 predicted proteins | sample S1_1013CmetaG_FD_155477 | JGI IMG/M metagenome (GOLD analysis project Ga0196974, IMG submission 155477) | Soil microbial communities from Anza Borrego desert, Southern California, United States - S1_10-13C | ecosystem: Environmental > Terrestrial > Soil > Desert | place: USA: California...
TTCTTCGCCGCGCCCGACGCCGCCTTCTGGCTGCTGGTTTCGGGACCTCTGACGGTGCTGCCGCTGTTCCTGTTCAGCTGGGCGGCTCGGCGCATGCCGCTGTCCACCATGGGCTTCCTCCAGTTTCTGGCGCCGACCCTCAGCTTCTGCATCGGCGTGGCCCAGGGCGAGCCGTTCACCCTGCTGCGCGCGGTGTCGTTCGGCTTCATCTGGGCGGGAGCCGCCGTGTTCGCCGCCGGCGCCGTCCGCCGCGCCCGCGAACGGTCCCGCGAAGCGGCCGCGGTGGCGGTGGCTGAGCCGACCTGAAGCTGAAGGGCGCCTACAGCGACCGGTACAGCGCCTCGATCAGCCTCAGCGGCCGGGGGTCGCCGATCAGGTGGACGGACTGCTTGTTCATCACGTAGGCCGCCGAGACCCGCGTCTCCGGGTCGGCGAAGGCGCAGGAGCCGCCCCAGCCGGAGTGGCCGACCGCCAGTTCGCCCGGGCCGTAGATCTTCCAGCCCTTGTTGCGCAGGAGCCCCGCGCCCCAGGACAGGGTGAAGGGCAGCACCCGGTCGTGGCCGTAGACCCGCTCGCGCGTGAGCTGCGACAGCGTGCCGGTCGAAAGCACCCGCTTGCCGTCCAGCCGCCCGCCCGTCGCCACCACCGCCAGCATCCGGGCCAGCGCCGGAGCGGTGGCGTGGCCGTTGGCGGAGGGAATCTCCATCCGCCGCCAGTCGGCCGAGCCGCGGCCCGCGGGCGCGGAGCCCTTGTCCAGGAAGGCCGAGCGCTTGACCTCGTCCAGCGGCCCCAGGTCGGGGAAGCCGGTCGGCTTGCGGATGTCCGGAGCGCGGTGGTGCTCGGAGTCCGGCAGGCCGATCCACAGGTCCAGGCCGAACGGCTCGGCGAAGTCCTGGCGCAGCGCCTGGCCGATCGTGCGTCCGTCCACGCGGCGGAAGATCTCGCCGGCCATGTAGCCGACCGTCACCGGGTGGTAGCCCGAGCCGCCGCCGAGCGGCCACATCGGCGCCTGGGCGGCCAGCACGCTCACCACCGCCTGCGGATCGTACCAGACGGTCGGATCCTGCGGCGGGTTCAGCCCCGGCAGGCCCGCCTGGTGGGACAGCAGCTGGGCGACGGTGACCCGCTCCTTCCCCGCCTGGCCGAACTCGGGCCAGATCTCGGAGACGCGCTGGTCGTAGTCGAGCTTTCCCTGCTCGACCAGGCGCGCCATCAGGATAGCGGTGACCGCCTTGGTGGTGGAGAACACCGGCGTCAGGGTGTCGGCGTCGAACGGCCGGGTTCCCGCCCGGTCGGCGGCGCCGCCCCACAGATCGACCAGCACCTCGCCGTCCACCGCCGCGGTGAAGCGGGCGCCGATCTCCTCGCCGCTCGCGAAGTGGGCGGCGAACTGGTCCTTCACGCGGGCGAAGCGGGCGGGGGCGGACCCGGCGATCTCGGTCACAGGCGACTCCGGCGGACTTACGAGAGCGTCTCTATACGCACCGCCGCCTTCGGGCGCACCAGCCGTTCGGCGACCGCCGCCAGCGGCAGCTCCGGCGCCTTCCACTCGGCCGCGGCCTGCGCCACCTCGGCCACGCCCTGGACGGCGCGGAACAGGGCCTCCCACGGGGCCAGCCCGTCGATCAGCCCGGCGGCGAACAGGGCGCAGACCACGTCGCCCATGCCGTTCGGCACCGCCTTGAGCCGCGCGTGGGCCGCCAGAGTCGAGGTGCGCCGGTCCACGTACAGCACGCCGATCTCGGTCTTGGACACGGGCACGGAGGTGACCAGCACCGGCCGCCCGAGCGTGCGCGCGGTCTCGGCCATGGCGCGGGACGTGTCGGCCTCCAGGCTCGTCAGTCGGGCCAGCTCCCACGCGTTGGGGGTCAAGATGTCGGCGCGGGGGACCAGGTCGAGCGCGATCGCCTCGGCCACGTCCTCGGGCACGTACAGGCCCGATCCCTCGTCGCCCATGATCGGATCGACGATGACGGTCAGCTTGGGGCCGTAGGCGCCGGTGCGGTCGGCGGCGCGGGCCCGGTCGATGGTTTCGGCCGCGATCCACACCTGCTCGGCGGAGGCGAAGTAGCCGGTGATCAGCACGTCGGCGAGGCCGAGCATCCCCTGCGCGACCACGCCTTCGATCACGCCGCGGAAGGCATTCGCGCCCACGTCCGCGCCGCCGGGCGCGCCCCATCCGGGATGGCGGCCGTAGACGACCGTCGGAACCAGCACCGGATCGATCTTGAACGGCGCCAGCGCCATCGCCTGCGCCACGCCGCCCACCCGGCTGGCCGCGACGTAGGAGGAGAGGATCAGGGCCAGGGGCATACCGGCCCTATAGCACTCAGTACCGGTAGTGGTCCGGCTTGAACGGACCTTCGGGCTTCACGCCGATGTAGTCGGCCTGCTCCTTGGTCATCTTGGTCAGCTTGGCCCCGAGCTTGTCGAGGTGGAGCATGGCGACCTTCTCGTCCAGGTGCTTCGGCAGCGTGTAGACCTTCTTCTCGTAGGCCTGGTTGTTGGTCCAAAGCTCGATCTGGGCCAGGGTCTGGTTGGTGAAGCTGGCCGACATCACGAACGACGGATGGCCCGTCGCGTTGCCCAGGTTCACCAGCCGGCCTTCCGACAGCACGATGATCTTCTTGCCGTCGGGGAATTCCACGTGGTGGACCTGCGGCTTGATCTCGTCCCACTTGAAATTGCGCAGGCCCGAGATCTGAATCTCGCTGTCGAAGTGCCCGATGTTGCACACGATGGCGTTGTTCTTCATCGCCCGCATGTGATCGACGGTCAGCACGTCCTTGTTGCCGGTCGCGGTGACGAAGATGTCGGCCTTGGCCGCCACGTCCTCGACGGTCTGGACCTCGTAGCCCTCCATCGCCGCCTGCAGGGCGCAGATCGGATCGACCTCGGTGACCACCACGCGGGCGCCGCCCTGGCGCAGGGAAGCGGCCGAGCCCTTGCCCACGTCGCCGTAGCCCAGAACCACCGCGACCTTGCCCGACAGCATCACGTCGGTGCCGCGGCGGATAGCGTCCACCAGGCTCTCGCGGCAGCCGTACAGGTTGTCGAACTTGGACTTGGTGACGCTGTCGTTGACGTTGATCGCCGGGTACGGCAGCTCGCCGCGCTCGGCCATCTGGTACAGGCGATGGACGCCGGTGGTGGTCTCCTCGGACACGCCGGTGATCGCGTCGCGGATGGCGGAATAGAAGCCCGGCTTCTGCTCCAGATAGCGCTTCATCACCGCGAAGAGGGCCTCCTCCTCGTCGTTGGCGGGCTTGTTCAGGATCGAGGGGTCCTGCTCGGCCTTGGGGCCCAGCACCGTCAGCAGGGTGGCGTCGCCGCCGTCGTCCAGGATCAGGTTCGGATAGCCGCCGTCGGCCCATTCAAAGATCTTGTGGGCGTATTCCCAGTACTCGTAGAGCGTCTCGCCCTTGACCGCGAACACCGGGGTGTTCGCCGCGGCGATGGCGGCGGCGGCGTGGTCCTGGGTGGAGAAGATGTTGCAGGAGGCCCAGCGCACCTCGGCGCCCAGCGCCTCCAGCGTCTGGATCAGCACCGCGGTCTGGATGGTCATGTGCAGGGAGCCGGCGATGCGGGCGCCCTTCAGCGGCTTGCTCTGGCCGTACTCCGCGCGCAGCGCCATCAGACCGGGCATCTCGGTCTCGGCGATGGCGATTTCCTTGCGGCCCCAGTCGGCGAGCGCGATGTCCTTGACGACGTAATCGGTCACGAGCGGGTCCTCCGGCGGAAAAGTCGCGGCTCTATAGCCGCCGCCCGCCGGGGCGACAACACCCATATAAAGATATCTTTATATGGTCCGGCTCAGACCGGCCGCGGACCTTCGACGGGCGCGGGCCGGAACAGCGGCAGCACCCCGTCGCCGTAAGGGTCCAGCACCCGATCCTCGTACGCGCCGAAGGCGGCGTCCGAGGCGGAGGCGAACCGGTCCGCGGGGGTGAAGTGCTCCAAATAGCTCCACGGCGAGCGCCCGTCGTTCGGCGCCTCCGGCAGCCAGCGCGCGAATTCGATGCGCCAGGAACGATGCTCGTAAGTCGGCATGAGACTCCCCTCTCCGGCCGATTTCCTTCCGAGCAGGAATTCACAAAGATTAATCTGGTTCCAGCGAAGCCGTAGAAAAACGTACGTTTTTCTGTGCCCAAGCTGTGTACGAGCTGTGCAGTACTCAGCTTCCGCTCATCTTGCGCGCGCAGTCGGCGCGCTGCGCGGCGTCCATGCGGGGGGTCAGCACGATCTCCTGCAGCTGCAGCTTGGCGCGCCCCTGAGGCTTGTAGCTGATCAGCTTCTCCTGGCCGCCGTCCAGCACCCGGTAGGCCAGCACCACGCTGGAGTCGGCGTTGTCGCCGCCCTCCCGCCGCAGGATGCGCATGCCGTTGCGCAGGCCCGCGGCCCAGGCCGGGCCTTCCGGATCGACCCCGGCCACCACCCCGTCGCCGGCGCTGGTCGCGGCCACGTCGAAGCCGCGCTCGAAGGCCGGCTTCTCGCGGGTGACGACGGAGGCGCAGGCCCCGAACAGGTCGGTCGGCAGCAGCACCTGCCCGCCGCCGTCGACGAAGCGGACATAGTCGGCGGTCAGATCGGCGCCGCCGACCGCCCGGTAGGCGGTCTTCAGCTTGCGCGGCGCGTCGCCGGCCGGCGGGCGCCCCTGCGCCTCGGCGCTCATCCGCCGGACCACGTCGTCCAGGTCGGCCGCGCCGTTCGTCTCGCGCCGCAGCCGGTCGTCCCAAAGCGCCGCCAGCAGCAGGCCGCGGCGGTAAGGCAGGTCGGCGACCTCGCCGTCCGACCAGAAGGCGCGGGCGATTTCGGCGTTGGGCAGCTCCCGCGCCGGAGAAGACGCGTACTGCTGCAGGATGCGGTTGAAGTCGGCGGTGAACTCCTCCAGCGACCAGACGCCCGAGCGCAGCAGCAGGCGCAGGGTGTAGAAGTCGGTGAAGCCCTCGCTGAACCAGTAGTCCAGCGGCTCGTCCGGGCCGGTGCGGACCCCGCCCAGGCGGCTGGGGAACCAGGTGTGCTGATGCTCGTGCGCCAGGATGTGCTTCAGCGAGGCCTCGTCCGCCTCGGGCGTTGCCCACAGGGTGAAGGCGTCGCCCAGGCCCAGGCCGTACTGCACCGAGCCGCCGTCGGGCGCCTGCAACGGGGTCATGGCGACGAAGAACTCCTCGCCCCGGTCGCCCCAGAAGTCGGCCGAGGCGTCGGCGATGCGGCCGAGCAGGTCGCCCAGCCGCCGGCGCTCGAACTTCCAACCGTCGCCGTGCACGGCGATGCGCATGCGACCGCCCGCGGTCTGGCGCTCGATCACCTGCAGGCCTCGCCCGCCGACCAGCACGCTGTCCAGCAGGTCGCCGGTGCGGCGGACGCCGCGCGGCTGGTGGTCCAGGTCCGACGCCACGGCCCAGCCGTTCGGAACCGGTCCCCAGGAGAAGCTGGCCGGCTGCGCCTGACGGCCGGCCACGTCGGCGAACACCGTCCAGCCGACGGCGGTGAACCAGCCGGGCTGGGTGGCGGGGCGGAACGGGCGCGTCGGACCCGCGGCGGGCGCGCCCCTGAAGTCCTGGCGCACGCGATAGCTGACGGTGATCGGCGCGCGCGGCAGGTGGCCGAGATCGAGCGCGGCGCTTTCCGGGCGCGTCATCGAGGCGCCTTCCACCTGGATGTCGCCGACCGCACGGTGAAGCTCGGTCGCGCCGGACCAGGCGTCGGGCAGGAACACGCGGGTCTTGCCGTCCAGGTCGCCCCGGAAGCGCATCTCCACGCGCAGCGCGGTCAGGCCGCCCGCGCCCACCTCGGGCGTGACGCGGTACGCGATCGGCGCCTGGGGGGCGGCCACCGTGGTTCCGGCGAACAGGGCGGCGGCCGCGAGGGCCGCTCCGAACAGAAGGCGCAAGGGCGTCAGGCTCCCGACGAGTCCTTCCGATCATGACGGCTTGCAAATCGCCCGCGCGATGCGACACGTTGGCGGGGCAGGGGTTCGGAGGGTCGAATGCGTGGATTCGGGTGCGTCATTTCCGCCGTCGTTCTGGCGGCGGCTCTGGGAGGCGGGGTTTCGGCACAGACGCCGCCTTCTTCATACGTGGTCGTCCAGGCGGGGCGGCTGCTGGACCGGCCGGGTCAGGCCCCGCGCGGCCCCTCCACCATCCTGATCCGCGACGGCCGTGTGGAAGCGGTGCGCGACGGCCTGCTGGGGCCAGAGGCGTTCGGGGTGCAGGCGCGGGTGATCGACCTCGGCGACCGCTTCGTATTGCCGGGCCTGATCGACAGCCACGTGCACCTGATCAGCGACTCCGCCGGTCAGGCCGGCCTGATCGAGGGCCTGACCTCCTCGACGGCGTCCAACGCCTATCGGGCCGCGGTGAACGCGCGCAAGACGCTGCACGCCGGCTTCACCACCGTGCGCAACCTCGGCGACGACGACGGCGTGGTGCTGGCGCTTCGGGACGCGGTCGCCCAGGGCGCCTTCCCGGGCCCCCGCATTCTCGATGCGGGAACCTCCATCTCGGCCACCGCCGGCCACATGGACGCCGCCAACGGGCTGTCGGAGGACCTGCACCCCGCCATCGACCAGTCCAACCTCTGCAACGGCCCGGAGAGCTGCCGCGAGGCGGTGCGCCGCCAGGTCCGGCGCGGCGTCGACGTGATCAAGATCGCCACCACCGGCGGGGTGAACAGCCGCATCAGCGCCGGGCTCGGCGCCCAGCTGTTCGACGACGAGGCCAAGGCGCTGATCGACACCGCCCACATGTACGGCAAGAAGGTCGCCGTCCACGCCCACGGCGGCGACGGCGTCAACATGGCCCTGAGGCTGGGCGCGGATTCCATCGAACACGGCACCATGATCGACGAGGAGTCGGTGCGCCTGTTCAAGAAGACCGGCGCCTACTACGTCCCGACCCTGTCGACGGTGAACGGCTATATCGAGCGGCTCAAGGCCGACCCGAACGCCTATTCGCCCGAGGTGAAGCCCAAGATCGAGTGGCGCATCAAGGTCACGGGCGACGCCCTGCGCAAGACCTATCCCAAGGGCGTGAAGATCGCCTTCGGCACCGACGCGGGCGTATCCAAGCACGGCCGCAACGCCGACGAGTTCGAGTTGATGGTCCAGCACGGCATGACCCCCGCCGACGCGCTGAAGGCCGCCACAGTCAACGCCGCCGACCTGCTGGGCCTGGGCGCGGAGATCGGCTCCCTGGAGCCCGGCAAGCGCGCCGACCTGATCGCGGTCGCCGGCGATCCGTTGGCCGACGTCACGGTGCTGAAGCGGGTCGGCTTCGTGATGAAGGACGGTCGGGTGGAGAAGGACACGCGCTAAGTCCCGTCGGCGCTCCTCGCATGCCCCACCGCGTACTCGTGCTCGGCGGTTACGGAGTCTTCGGTGGCGGAGTCTCGCGTCGGCTGGTGCGGGACGGCTTCGAGGTGATGGTCGCCGGCCGATCTATCGAACGTGCCGAGGCGTTCTGCCGGGACCTTCCGGGCGCCGTACCGTGCGCGGTGGACAGGGCGGCCGATCCGGCCGCGGCGCTCGAACGGCATCGTCCCTGGGCGGTGGTCGATGCGGCCGGTCCCTTCCAGAGCTCCGACCAACGCCTCCCGCAGGCCTGCGCAGAGGCGGGGGTTCACTACGTGGACCTCGCCGACAGCCCCGCGTTCGTTTCCGCCGCAGGCCTGATGGACTCGGCCGCACGAAGCGCAGGCGTGTCCGTGCGCTCCGGCGCGTCCAGCGTTCCCGCCCTGTCCGGCGCGGTGGTCCGCGACCTCGCGGCGGGACTGGATCGGGCGACCGCGGTCGAGATGTCGATCAGCGCCAGCAACCAGGCGACGGTCGGACCGTCGGTGATCTCGGCGATCCTGAGCTATGTGGGCCGACCGATGCGGCTTTGGCGCGGCCAGCGCTGGACCACAGGGTACGGCTGGCAGGAGCTTCGACGCGAGCGCTAGACGCGGGCGGGCGGACGCTGGGGCCGCGTCTGGTCGGCTTGGCCGAGGTTCCCGACCTGCAGCTCCTGCCCGGCCGCTTGCCCGGTCGCCCGAGCGTCGAGTTCAGGGCAGGCGCCGAGATGACGTCACAGAATCTGGCGCTCTGGGCGGCGAGCCGGCTGGTGCGAGCAGGCGTGTTGCGCGACCTCAAGGCCTTCAAACGCGTCATCGGCGCGCTTCGCGGGCTGTTGTCGGGGCTCGGCACGGACCGGTCGGGAATGAAGGTCCGGGTATTCGGTTTCGACGGGGTTCGGCGAGTGGAACGCTGCTGGACTCTGGTCGCCGAGCGTGGCGACGGCCCGCAGATCCCCTGCATCGCGGCGCCTCTCGTGCTCAAAGCCATGCGGGACGGCCGTGTCGCCCCGGGCGCCGGAGATGCGGGAGACCTGCTGGACTTGGCGGATTTCGAGCCCGAGTTCGCGCTCCTGTCGGTCACATGGAGGCGGGCCGAAACCGAGCATCCGCCCTCGCTCTATCGCCGGGTCATGGGTGAACGGTTCGACGCCTTGCCCCCTGCGGTGCGTACGATGCACGAGGTGTTCCGCGACGCCGGGGCGGAAGGACGGGCCGTCGTTCGTCGCGGATCGAGCCCGCTGGCCGGTTTGGCGGCTAAAGTTTTCGGGTTTCCGCCGAACGGGGAGAACGTCCCGGTGCACGTGCGGTTTCAGGAGCGGGACGGCACGGAAACCTGGACCCGGTCGTTCGGAGATCGGAGCTTCAGGAGTCGGCTGAGCGAGCGCGGCGGCCTGCTCGTCGAACGCTTCGGCCTGCTGCGTTTCGGTTTTCTGCTCGAGAACACCCCCGACGGGCTCGCCATGATCCTGCGGCGTTGGTGGCTTGGACCCGTTCCGCTGCCGAAGGCCTTGGCTCCGCAAAGCGCGGCGACTGAACACGAAAGAGACGGAGCGTTCTGGTTCGATGTCCGGATCGGGGCGCCGCTGATCGGTTTGCTGGTCCACTACAAAGGACGGCTTGCCCCTTTGGGCGTTCCCGCCGAACCGGACCCGGCAGACTAGCCATCCCCCCGCGACAGGCGCGCTCTCGGTTCTCGACGCGCCTGTCGAACAGAGCGGCCCTCGCCGATCAGCGCGCGGATCGACAGCGGCCTCGCCGCCGCAGGGCGGCGGGGACGTACTTTCGGCTTCAGGACGTCCGGCCGCGGGAGCGGCGGATATTCCTCGCCGTCTAGTGGACCGTGCCGCCCTTGCCCGCCTTGCGCTTGCGCGAGATCAGGTTCAGCGCCTCGACGAAGGCGGAGAAGGCCATGGCGGCGTAGATGTAGCCCTTGGGCACGTGGACGCCGAAGCCGTCGGCGATCAGCACCATTCCGATCATCAGCAGGAAGCCGAGCGCCAGCATCACCACCGTCGGGTTCTTCTCGATGAAACGGGCGAGCGGCCCGGCGGCGACCATCATCACCGTGACCGCGGTCAGCACCGCCGCGACCATGATCGGCAGGTGGTCGGTCATGCCGACGGCGGTCAGGATGGAGTCGATCGAGAACACCAGGTCCAGGATCAGGATCTGGACGATGGCGGCGCCGAAGTTCAGGCCCGCGGCCTTCACGCCCGGCTCGAACACGTCCGGCCCGTGATCGGGATCGACGTTGTGGTGGATCTCCTTGGTCGCCTTCCAGACCAGGAACAGGCCGCCGGCGATCAGGATCAGGTCGCGCCACGAAAACTGGGTCTCGAACGCCGCCCCGCCGTGGCCGTCGTCGCCGCCGCTGATCCCCAGGTCGAACACAGGCTGGGTCAGGCCCACGATCCAGGCGATGGTGCCCAAGAGCGCCAGGCGCATGATCAGCGCCAGGCTGATGCCGATCCGCCGCGCCTTGGCTCGCTGCGCCTCGGGCAGCTTGTTGGTCAGGATCGAGATGAAGATCAGGTTGTCGATCCCCAGCACGACCTCCATCACGATCAGGGTGACCAGCGCGGCCCAGGCGGCCGGGTCGGCGAGAAGGGTCGAGATCTGGTCCATAGAACGGCGTTCCTGACGTGGCTGAAGGCCCTTAAGAGCGGATACCGCGGAGCCGATCAAGCCCCTTGCCGCAAAGGCTTTGCGCATCGGTTGCGGGGGGGAGGGACGCGTGCTAAGAGGCGCGCGGCTTCGGGCGGCGGGGTTCTGCGAGAACCTCGCCGCGCGTGCTTTCCTAAGCGGTATCAAGCCTTTAGCGCCGAGCGGCCTCCCCGCCGCGACCGGCGCTCACGATCATGTCGGGCGGTGACATTGGCGGACGATTTCAGAGAGAGCGAAGTCGCGGAGCGCTACGCGCAGGCGCTGTTCGAGCTGGCGAACGACACCGGCGCGCTGGAGGCGGTGCGCGGCGACCTGACCGGCCTGACGGCGATGGGCCGGGAAAGCGCCGAGCTGCGCCGCCTGCTCGCTTCCCCCGCCTACTCGGCCGAGGACAAGCGCAAGGTGCTAGACGCGCTCGGCGCCCAGGCCGGCTTCAACCCGCTGACCCGCAAGTTCCTGGGCCTGATCGCCGAAAATCGTCGCGCCTCCGTGCTGCCGAACGTGATCTCCGCCTTCCGGCGCCTGTACGACCAGCACCGCGGCGTGGTGGCGGCCGAAGTGACCACCGCGATCAAGCTGACCCAGAAGCAGCTGGAGGGCGTCCAGGCGGCGCTGCGCCAGAGCCTGGGCCGCGACCCCGAAATCACCACCGCCGTCGATCCCTCGATCCTCGGCGGCCTGAAGGTCCGCGTGGGCTCGCGCCTGTTCGACGCGTCCCTGAAGACCAAACTCGACCAGATGAAATTCGCCCTCAAGCGCGCCTAAGGCGCGCTGAGCACTGATGAAGCAGAGAGCGTGAGCACCATGGACATCCGCGCCGCCGAAATTTCGGCCATCCTGAAATCCCAGATCGCCAACTTCGGCGAAGAGGCGGACGTTTCCGACGTCGGCCAGGTGCTGTCGGTCGGCGACGGCATCGCCCGCATCTACGGGCTGGACAAGGTCCAGGCCGGCGAGATGGTCGAGTTCCCGAGCGCGGGCGTGAAGGGCATGGCCCTGAACCTCGAGCGCGACAACGTCGGCGTGGTGATCTTCGGCTCCGACGCCCAGGTGAAGGAAGGCGACGAGGTCCGTCGCCTGAACGCCATCGTGGACGTGCCGGTCGGCAAGGGCCTGCTCGGCCGCGTGGTCAACCCGCTGGGCGAGCCGATCGACGGCAAGGGCCCGATCGTCTCCGACGAGCGCCGCCGGGTGGAC
>Ga0196974_1000283_pt1 | contig 11192 bp, 11 predicted proteins | sample S1_1013CmetaG_FD_155477 | JGI IMG/M metagenome (GOLD analysis project Ga0196974, IMG submission 155477) | Soil microbial communities from Anza Borrego desert, Southern California, United States - S1_10-13C | ecosystem: Environmental > Terrestrial > Soil > Desert | place: USA: California...
GCGCCGGGCCGGGCATCGACGTGTTCTCCATGCGCCAGCCGCTGGGCGTGGTGGCGGGCATCACCCCGTTCAACTTCCCGGCGATGATCCCGATGTGGATGTTCGGCGTGGCGATCGCCTGCGGCAACACCTTCGTGCTGAAGCCGTCAGAGCGCGATCCGTCGGTGCCGATCCGGCTCGCCGAGCTGATGATGGAGGCGGGCGCCCCGGCCGGGGTGCTGAACGTGGTCCACGGCGACAAGGCCGCGGTCGACGCGATCATCGCTCACCCGATGATCCACGCGATCAGCTTCGTCGGCTCCTCCGACATCGCCCACTACATCTACTCCAACGGCACCGCCAACGGTAAGCGGGTGCAGGCGTTCGGCGGGGCCAAGAACCACGGGATCGTCCTGCCCGACGCGGACCTGGATCAGACCGTGCGCGACCTGGTCGGCGCGGCCTACGGCTCGGCCGGCGAGCGCTGCATGGCCCTGCCGGTCGTCGTGCCGGTGGGCGAGAAGACCGCAGACACGCTGCGCGAGCGGCTGGTGGCCGAGATCCCGACCCTGAAGGTCGGCGTCTCCACCGACGCCGAGGCCCACTACGGCCCGGTGGTCACCCAACAGCACAAGGAGCGGGTGATCGGCTGGATCGACACCGCCGTCCAGGAAGGCTCCGAACTGGTCGTCGACGGCCGCGAGTTCAGCCTGCAGGGCCACGAGAAGGGCTACTTCCTGGGCCCGACGCTGCTGGACCGGGTGCGCACCGACATGCGCTCCTACCAGGAAGAGATCTTCGGCCCGGTGCTGCAGATCGTCCGCGCCGAGACCTTCGAGGAGGCGCTGTCGCTGCCGTCCAAGCACCAGTACGGCAACGGGGTGGCGATCTTCACCCGCGACGGCCGCGCCGCGCGCGACTTCGCCGCGCGGGTCAACGTCGGCATGGTCGGCATCAACGTGCCGATCCCGGTGCCGGTCGCCTACCACACCTTCGGCGGCTGGAAGCGCTCGGGCTTCGGCGACATCAACCAGCACGGCATGGAAGGCGTCCGCTTCTGGACCAAGACCAAGACCGTGACCGCCCGCTGGCCCGAAAGCGCGCTGGAAGGCGGCGCCCCGCAGGACTCGGCCTTCGTCATCCCGACCATGCGCTGACGCGAGGGCCATCTCTTCGCGGGGAGGGCGCTACCGCGTGAACCGCGGCCGGTTGCGCGCGATGGTGCGCAGCTCGCGCTCCGTCAGGCCCAACTTGGTGCGATAGAGCGCCCAGTCGGAGGCGAGGGTGCGCGGCGGGCCGATGAGGTCCGATCCGTACACGAACCGCTTCGGGCCGATCTGACGGATGCGGCGCGTGATCCGCGCCGCCTCTTCCGGGCTGGTGTCGGGGGTCAGGTTCGCCGCCGCGTCGAAGTACAGGTTGCGCATGCGCCGGTCGCCTCGCTCGGCGGCCTCGGCGAACACCGCCATCACCTCGTCGTTCTGCGCCGGATAGCCCGGACTGCTGGCGCCCAGGTGCGCGACCACGATCTCGATGCTCGGCGCGCGGGTGACGATCCGGTCCAGGAACAGCCGGGCGTCCTCGGCCCCGTAATTCTGGCCGCCGCGGGCGCGCATATGCGCCAGCACCGGCGCGCGCAGACGCTCGGCCAGGGCGAACACCTCGCCGATCCGCTCCAGGTGCTCCGGGTCACGCAAACTGACCCCGGCGTTGCCGAAGTGCAGCTTCAGCCCCCGCATGCCCGGCAGCTTCAGGCAGCGCTCCATCTCGGCGAGCGCCTCGTCCCGCAGCGGATTGGCCGAGCAGAAGCCGATCAGTCGCCCCTTGGCGGCTGCGACCTGGGCCGAGGTCCAGTCGTTCTCCTCCCGGGTCAACCGGTCCGGATCGGCCAGCTTCTTGCGCTCGTCGGCGAAGCTGTAGCCGACCGACAGCGCCACCGCGCGCTCGATCCCCGCCTCGTCCAGCCGCGCCACCGCCGCCGCCCCGTCCAGCCGGGGGAACTTGACGATCGGCTCGAACGCCGGGCTGACCAGATGCTGGTGGTGGTCCACCAGCGGCATGTCCGAGGGCGACCCGACCGTCGCGCAGCCTCCAAGCGCCAGCCCGACAGCCGCGCCGATGCCGATAGCCGCCGTCCGAATCATCGTGAACTCCTCCGCGGCCAAACCTTGCGGGCCCGATCAGCATGGCCGATCTACAACCGCTTCATCCGGCGCTCGGTTCGCTGAACGCGGGTCCAGGCCTGCACGCCTCCCGCTCCCCCTTCGCAACGAAAGCGCGATGACGTGTCCGCGTGGCTCCGATAGCGGCGGGCCTTGTCGTAGCGCTCGCCCTTGCTTAACCCGCTCGCATGACCGAGACCCCCGCGCCCCTGACGCCCCCCGACGAGCAGCCGGTCGGACGCGTGATCGCCATGCCCGCCGACACCAATCCGGAGGGCGACATCTTCGGCGGCTGGCTCTTGGCGCACATGGACCTGGCCGGGGCGACGCCAGCGTTCAACCTGGCCCAGGGCCGCTGCGCGACGGTGGCGCTGGACGGGATGGTGTTCCACCAGCCGGTGGCGGTCGGCGACGAGGTGTCCCTTTATGCGCGAGTGATCGGCTCGGGCCGCACCTCGGTCCGGGTCAAGGTCGAGGCGTGGAAGCGCCCGCGCTACGGCCACGAGAGCGTGCGGGTGACCGAGGGCGTGTTCACCTACGTTGCTATCGGCGACGACCGCCGGCCGCGCCCGCTGCCGGGCAAGGCGTGAGCGCCGTGCCGCCCGCCGTCGCGACCGTCCTGCTGCTGGTCGCCTCCAACGTATTCATGACCCTGGCCTGGTACGGGCACCTGAGGTGGCCGGACAAGCCGCTTTGGATCGTGGTGCTGGCCAGCTGGGGCGTGGCATTTTTCGAGTACTGGCTGGTGATCCCGGCCAACCGGATCGGCTACGCGGGCGGCATGACCCTGGGCCAGCTGAAGGTCACGCAGGAGGTGATCACGCTGCTGGTGTTCGCCGCCTTCGCCGCCATGGTGATGGGCGAGAAGCTGAAGTGGAACCACGCCGCAGCGTTCGTCTGCCTGGTCGCGGCGGTCGGATTCGTGTTCCTCGACAAGCTTCGGCCCTGAACGTGCGGCATGATATACCCGACCTTGACCCTCGGTTTCTCCGGACCTAACTCGCGCCCATGGCCCGCCGTCGCATCCTCACCGTCGCCGATCCCGCCGACGTCGCCGTTTTGAAGCAGGTCTCCCAGCCCGTAGAGCGCGTGGACGACGAGCTGCGCGCCCTGATGGACGACATGCTGGAGACCATGTACGCCGCGCCCGGCATCGGCCTGGCCGCCGCGCAGGTGGGCGTGCTCAAGCGGGTCATCGTCATGGATCTGCAGGAGAACGACGAGAAGAACCCCCGCTTCTTCGTCAATCCCGAGATCGTCTGGCGCTCGGACGAGACCGCCCCCTACGAGGAGGGCTGCCTGTCGGTGCCCGAGATCTACGACGAGGTCGAACGGCCCGCGCGCGTGCGCCTGACCTATCTGAACTACGCCGGCGAGCAGGTGGAGGAGGAGGCCGACGGCCTCTACGCCGTCTGCATCCAGCACGAGATGGACCACCTCGAAGGCGTCCTGTTCATCGATCACCTGTCGCGGCTGAAGCGCGACCGCGCCGTCACCCGGGTGAAGAAGCTGCGGAGGGACGCGGCGTGACCCGCAAGCAGGCCCTGATCCTGGCCGGTTCGGTGCTGGGCGGCCTGTTCGGCGCGGCGGTGGCCGCGGTGCTGGCCGGCCGGGCGGTGGACCGGCGCTACGACTTCGATCCCTACCTCGACGCCGGCGGCAGCTGGACCGCCGACGAGGCCGAGGCGATGACCGCCTTCCACATCGCCGAGCCGCGCCGCCGCTAGCGGCGAGGGGCGGGGGGCTGTATCAGCCCCGCCCATGCGCATCGCCTTCATGGGTACTCCCGACTTCGCCGTCCGCTCCCTGGCCGAGCTGGTCGCGAGCGGACACGAGATCGCCGCCGTCTACACGCAGCCGCCCAGGCCCCGGGGGCGCGGTCAGCAACTGGCGCCCTCGCCGGTGCACGCCTTCGCCGAAGGCCTGGGCCTGCCGGTGCGCACGCCCGCCTCGATGCGCGATCCGGCCGAGATCGAGGCCTGGTCGGCGCTGGACCTCGACGCCGCGGTGGTGGTCGCCTTCGGCCAGATCCTGCCCGCCGCCGTGCTGGACGCGCCGCGGCTGGGTTCGTTCAACCTGCACGCCTCGCTGCTGCCCCGCTGGCGCGGCGCCGCGCCCATCCAGCGCGCGATCATGGCCGGCGACGCCTGCACCGGGGTGCAGGTGATGCGCATGACGGAAGGGCTGGACGAGGGACCGATCGTGCTTTCGGAGACCGTGCCGATCGAGTGGAACGACACCGCCGCGACCCTGACCGACCGGCTGGCCGCCGTCGGCGCCTCGCTGCTGCCGCGCGCGCTGGCGGCGGTCGAACGCGGCGGGGCAGTGGAGCGGCCGCAGGAGGGCGAGCCCACCTACGCCAAGAAGATCAAACCCGCCGAGGCCCGCATCGATTGGAGCCGTCCGGCGCCGGAGGTCGACCGGCACGTCCGCGGCCTGTCGCCCTATCCCGGGGCCTGGTTCGAGGCGCCGGGCGAAAACGGGCCGGTGCGGGTCAAGGCGCTGCTGTCGCAGGTCGATCCGGGCGCGGGCGCCCCCGGCGAGGTGCTGGGCGGCGGCCTGCGGGTGGCGTGCGGCGAGGGGGCGGTGCGCCTGCTGCGGGTCCAGCGGGAGGGCAAGGGCGCGCAGGACGCCGAGGTGTTCCTGCACGGGTTTCCCATTCCGACCGGGACGGTGCTGGCGTGAGCACCCGCTGGCGCATCCTGATCGAATACGACGGCGGCCCCTACAAGGGCTGGCAGCGGCAGGAGAACGGCCGCTCGGTGCAGGCCGAGCTGGAGCGCGCGGTGCTGGCGTTCTCGGGCGAGGCGGCGGCCGTGCACGGGGCGGGGCGGACCGACACTGGGGTCCACGCCATGGGCCAGGTCGCCCATTTTGACCTGGAGCGCGACTGGCCGGCCAAGACCGTGCGCGACGCCCTGAACGCCCACCTGTGGCCCGAGCCTATCGCGGTGCTGCACGCCGACCTCGCGCCGCCCGACTTCCACGCCCGCTTCTCGGCCCAGGGGCGCGCCTACGTCTACCGCATCCTGAACCGGCGGGCGCACCCGGCGCTGGAGCGCGGACGGGTCTGGCAGATCAAGAAGCCGCTGGACGCCGAGGCCATGCATCGCGCCGCCCAGGCCCTGGTCGGCCGGCACGACTTCACCACCTTTCGCGACGCCCAGTGCCAAGCGAAGGACCCGGTGAAGACCCTGGACCTCGCCGCTGTCCGCCGCGAGGGCGAGGAGGTACGCCTGGCCTTCGCCGCGCGCTCCTTCCTGCACCGCCAGGTGCGCTCCATGACCGGCACCCTGGTCGAGGTGGGCCTCGGCCGCTGGGCGGTCGACGACGTGGGCGCGGCCCTCGCCGCCGCCGACCGAACCCGCTGCGGCCCGGTCGCGCCGCCCGAGGGGCTTTACCTGGCCGAGGTGGGGTACTGACTAGCGGCTAGGCTGCGGCCGATCCGCGTCCTGCGAGGCGCTGTCGTCCAGGTCGCCTTCCACCTCGCCCATCAGCTCGGCCTTGCGGGCGATCAACTTGCGGCCGATCGCGTTCAAATCGACGCCGGACTTCTCGACCTCGGGGAACATCTCCTGTTCCTCCTCCTCGACGTGGTGCTCGATCTGCTCCTGCAGCACCTTCACCTGGGCCTCGAACATCTCGTCGCCGGCTTCCGCCGCCTGGATCTGCTCCATCAGCTGCTTGGCCGAGCCGTGCTCGACCACGGCCTCGTCGACCATGTCGTCTTCGATCTTGCCGCGGATGGCCGGGTAGAACAGCTCTTCCTCGAGCTGGGTGTGGACCTGCAGCATCAGGCAGATGCGCTCGGCGATGGCCATCTTCTCGTTTTCGTTCTCGGCCTTCTCGAACTGCTCGAACAGCCGCTCCACATCGCGGTGGTCCTGCTTCAGCAGCTCGATGACGTTTTCGTTTCCACCTTTGGCGGGCATCGCGGTCTCCATGATCCGGGGCGAGGGAAGAACCCCCGCCGGAGACGGCGGTTCCGGCCGGTCAGCGGCTCCAGTCGGCGGCCGAAGCGCGGCAGCCGCCGCCTTCGCGCCCGGTCCAGGCCCGCCCGCGCACCGCCTTGCCCGGCTTCGCGCCGGTGTGCTCGCCGTCGCGCACCACCTGCACGCCGTTGACCAACACGTGCTCCACCCCGGTCGCATAGCGGTGCGGCGTGGCGAAGGTGGCGTGGTCGGCGATCGTCGCGGGATCGAACACCACCACGTCCGCGAAGGCGCCCGGCCGCAGCCGGCCGCGATCCTCGAGCTTCAGGATGTCGGCCGGGAAGGAGGTCAGCTTCCGCACCGCCTCCTCCAGCGGCATGGTCTTCTCCTCGCGGACGTACTTGCCCAGCAGCCGGGCGAAGTTGCCGTAGGCGCGCGGGTGCGGGTTGTAGAGCAGGAACGGCCCCTCGGCCGCGTCGGCGCTGCCGTCCGACCCGAAGCTCATCCACGGCAGGGCGGTCTGGCGGCGGACGTTGTCCTCGCTCATCAGGAAGTAGACCGTCCCGACCCGGCTGCCGTCCTCGACCACCAGCTGGATCGCGGCCTCTTCCGGCGACACGCCGCGCGCCTTCGCGACTTCCGCCAGGGTCTTGCCGGTGAGCGGCTTTAGGGCCGGGTTCTTGAAGCCGACCAGCAGCATCCCCTCGGCGCCCGCGCCCTGCATCAGGCTCTCCCAGCCGACCGGCTCGGCGCGCATCTCGGCGATCACCTTCGCGCGGGTCGCCGGGTCTTGCAGGCGCTTTCTCCAGGCCTCGTAGCCGCCCGCCTGCACCCAAGTCGGCATGGCCGCGTCCAGCCCCGTCGCCCCGGCCGGATAGAGGTACATGTCGGCCGTCACCGCCAGCCCCGCCGCCTGCGCCGCCTCGATGCGGGCAATCGCGGGGTCCAGCAGGCCCCAGTTCGCCCGCCCGGCCTGCTTCAGATGGTGGACGTGGACCGGCCCGCCGCTGGCGCGCGCGATCTGTACCATCTCGTCCAGGGCCGTCAGCAGCCGTCCGCCCTCGCCGCGGACGTGAGCGGCGAACAGGCCGCCGCAGCGGGCGGATTCGCCGGTCAGGGCGATCAGCTCGGGCGTTTCGGCGAAGCTGGCCGGCGCGTAGATCAGGGCCGAGCTGGTCCCCAGCGCGCCGTCCTCCATCGCCTGCCGCACCAGATCCCGCATGCGCGCCAGTTGCTCGGGGGTCGGATCCACGTCCTGCGAGCCGATCTCGTGCTCGCGCACGGCGCCCAGCCCCACCATGGTGGCCACGTTGACCGACACGCCTGAGCGCTCGACCTGGTCCAGGTACTGGCCGATCGTGGACCAGGGGACGTCGAACCTGATGTCGGCCTGGCCGGCGATCAGCTCCTCGCGCATCCGGGCGTTCAACGGCGCGTAGGAGATCTCGCTGTTCACCTCCAGCGTCACGCCCTGAAGCACGTCGCTCATCGCCCGGCCGTCGTGCAGCAGCTCCTCGCGCGCGTGGCTCAGCATGTTGATGAAGCCGGGCGCCACCGCCTTGCCGTCCGCGTCGATCTGGACGGTTCCGGGCGAGGGCGCTTCAGGCCCGACGAAGGCGATGCGATCGCCGTCGATCCCGACCTCGCCCCGGAACGGCGCGCCGCCCGAGCCGTCGTAGATCATCGCGTCGGTGATCAGCACGTCGTAGGGACCGCGCACACCGGCCGGTTCGCGCGCCCCCGGAAACGCCGCGCAGCCCGCCAGCGCCGCCGCCGCGCAGGTCCCGACCAGCCACCGTTTCATGCCGCCCTCCGCCTCGTTCGCCGGAGAGCCTAGACCCGCCCGGCGGAAGCTGGAAAGTTCGGAAGCTGACGCAAGGTGATCTTGACGTTTACGTAAGCGCAGGATTGATCTCGCGGACCCCGCTTCCGGAGACCTCCCCATGGCCGAAGCCTACATCTACGACGCCGTCCGCACGCCCCGCGGCAAGGGCAAGAAGGACGGCTCGCTGCACGAGATCACCGCCCTGTCGCTGGCGACCCAGGTGCTGCAGGCGCTGCGGGACCGCAACGCGCTGGACACCAGTCGGGTGGACGACGTGATCCTGGGCTGCGTGTCGCCTGTGGGCGAGCAGGGGGCCGACATCGCCCGCACCGCGGTGCTGAACGCCGACTACGCCCAGACCGCCGCCGGCGTGCAGATCAACCGCTTCTGCGCCTCGGGGCTGGAGGCCTGCAACATGGCCGCCGCCAAGGTGATGAGCGGCGAGGCCGACATGGCGATCGGCGGCGGGGTCGAGGCCATGAGCCGCGTGCCCATGGGCTCGGACGGCGGGGCCATCGCCGTCGATCCGACCGCGGCGTTCAAGACCTACTTCGTGCCGCAGGGGATCGGCGCGGACATGATCGCCACCAAGTGGGGCTTCAGCCGCGACGACGTCGACGCCTACGCGGTCGAAAGCCACAAGCGCGCCGCGCGCTCGTGGGAGGAGGGCCGCTTCTCCCGTTCGGTGGTGCCGGTGAAGGACCAGCTGGGCGTGACCCTGCTGGACCGTGACGAGACCATCCGGCCCAAGACCGACATGCAGACCCTGGCCGGGCTGAACCCGTCCTTCGCCATGATGGGCGAGATGGCCTTCGACGCGGTGATCCAGCAGCGCTACCCTGAGGTCGAGCGGGTCAACCACGTCCACACTCCCGGCAACAGCTCGGGCATCGTCGACGGCGCCGCGGGCGTGCTGTTCGGAACCCGCGAGGCCGGGGAGGCCGCCGGCCTGAAGCCGCGCGCGCGCATCAAGGGAATGGCCTCGATCGGCTCGGAACCGTCGATCATGCTGACCGGCCCCTCCTACGGCACCGAGAAGCTGTTGAAGAAGCTCGGCATGAAGGCCGAGGACATCGACCTTTACGAGCTGAACGAGGCCTTCGCCTCGGTGGTGCTGCGCTACATGCAGGCGCTCGACATTCCTCACGACAAGATCAACGTGAACGGCGGCGCCATCGCCATGGGCCACCCGCTGGGCGCCACCGGGGCCATGATCCTGGGCGTGGTGCTGGACGAGCTGGAGCGCTCGGACAAAGAAACCGCGCTCGTCACCCTGTGTGTCGGCGGCGGCATGGCCACCGCGACTGTCATAGAGCGCGTGTGAGGGCGGCGTGCCCGACCCCGTGGTTCGCCTGGTCTCGACCGCCGACGTCGACGTGATCTGCGCGCAGCGCCGGCTCCTCTTCCTGGAGGACGGCCGCGCCCCCGAGCTGCTCGACCGCGCCGAGGCGCCGTTCCGCTCCTGGCTGCTGTCGCGCCTGCGCTCGGGGCAGTACGCGGGATGGCTTGTGGAGGAAGAGGGGCGCGCCTTCGCCGGCTGCGGTCTGATGTTCATGGACTGGGCGCCGGGGCCGTCGCATCCGGAGTCCGACCGCCGGGGCCTAGTCCTGAACCTGTGGGTCGCCCCTGAGCGGCGCGGCCAGGGCTGGGGGCGACGGCTGATGAAGAAGGTCGAGGAAGAGGCTCGCGCACGCGGCGTCCACTATCTCGTGCTCCACGCCAGCAAGCTGGGGCGGGGCCTGTACGAAAAGCTGAACTGGCGTCCCACCAACGAAATGGCGCTCGTCCTGAGCCCTGAAGCCTGAAGGTCTGATCGATGCAAACCCTCAAGATCGAAGTCGATGCCGACGGCGTCGCCCTGGTGACCTTCGACGTCCCGAGCCGCAGCATGAACACCGTGACCGGCCAGGTGCTGGACGACTTCATCGCCCTGGTCGAGCGCGTCAAATCCGACGCCGCGATCAAGGGGGTGGTGATCACCTCCGGCAAGGAGAACGGTTTCTGCGCGGGCGCCGACCTGGGCGAGCTCGGCTCGGGCACGGGGCTGGCTTCGGGCGCGGGCGCGCAGGGCGAGGCGGGGCTGAAAGCCGCCTTCGACGCCGCCTGGAAGATGAATGGCACGCTGCGGGCGCTGGAGACCTGCGGCAAGCCGGTGGCCGCGGCGATCAACGGCCTGGCGCTGGGCGGCGGGCTGGAGATTACCCTGGCCTGCCACCACCGTGTCGTCGCCGACGACGCGAAGATCCAGCTGGGCCTGCCCGAGACCAAGGTCGGCCTGTTCCCCGGCGGCGGCGGCACCCAGCGTCTGCCGCGCCTGATCGGGGCCCAGAACGCCCTGATGGCGATCTCGGAGGGCAAGTCCTACCGCCCGCAGGAGGCGCTGAGCCTGGGCTTCATCCACGCGGTGGTCCCGAGGGACCAGCTGATCCAGGCGGCCAAGGACTGGGTGAAGACCGGCAAGGCCGTCGCCCCCTGGGACGACAAGGGCTTCAAGCTGCCGGGCGGCGGGCCGTATCACCCCGCGGGCATGCAGGTGTTCCTGATGTCGCCGGCCTTCCTGCGCAAGCAGAGCTACGGCAACTATCCGGCGCTGAACAACATGCTCAAGGCGGTTTACGAGGGCGTGCAAGTTCCGATGGACGCGGCCCTGCGCATCGAGACGCGCTACTTCGTCAAGACCCTGATGACCCCCCAGGCGAAGGCTATGATCCGCTCGCTGTTCCTGTCCAAGCAGGAGCTCGACAAGGGCGCGGTGCGCCCGGCGGGCGTGCCGAAGTCCGACCCGAAGAAGGTGACCGTGCTGGGCGCCGGCATGATGGGAGCGGGCATCGCCTACGTGCAGGCCATGGCCGGCATCGAGACGGTGCTGATCGACATCAGCCAGGAGGCCGCCGACAAGGGCAAGCAGTACGCCGCCGACATCATCGCCAAGCGCGTCTCGCGCGGCCAGATGAGCAAGGAGAAGGCCGAGGCGACGCTGGCCCTGATCACCGCCACCACCGACTACGCCCACGTGAAGGGCTCGGACTTGGTGATCGAGGCGGTGTTCGAGAGCCGCTCGATCAAGGCGCAGGTGACCAAGAAGGCCGAGGAGCAGCTGGCGCCCGGCGCGGTGTTCGGCTCCAACACCTCGACCCTGCCGATCACCGGCTTGGCCGAGGCCAGCGTGCGGCCCGCCGACTTCATCGGCATCCACTTCTTCTCGCCGGTCGACAAGATGATGCTGGTCGAGATCATCATGGGCGAGAAGACCAGCCAGGAGGCCCTGGCCAAGTCGATCGACTACGTGATGAA
>Ga0196974_1000285_pt1 | contig 11117 bp, 8 predicted proteins | sample S1_1013CmetaG_FD_155477 | JGI IMG/M metagenome (GOLD analysis project Ga0196974, IMG submission 155477) | Soil microbial communities from Anza Borrego desert, Southern California, United States - S1_10-13C | ecosystem: Environmental > Terrestrial > Soil > Desert | place: USA: California...
AAGATCATCGGCGACTATGCCGGGAAACTGAAGACTTAAGCTTCCCGGAAGTCGAGGCGCCGCCGCGGCGTTTTGGATGTAGAGCACCTGCCTGCCGGCGAGCCCTTCCAGCAGCCGGTCGGCAAGCCGATCTTGCCGATCCCCGTCCCGGGCGAGGTTCATGTGGGCGAGCTCCGCGGCCATTCCGAAGCCCGCGATGAGCGGTGTCGGGAGAGTGCCCGCACGCAAGCCCCCCTCCTGCCCGCCCCCGAACATCCGCGGCCGCGGTCGCACTTGGGCAAGGCCCGAGACATAGAGCGCGCCCACGCCCGGGGTCCGTACATCTTGTGCGCGGAGAGGCTGGCGTAGTCGAGGTCGAGGGCGGCGACGTCCACCCGCACCTTGCCGGCGAGTTGCGCGAGATCGCTGTGCACGAGCGCCCCACGGGGGCGGGCGATCGCCGCCACGGCGGCCAAGGGCTGCATCACGCCGACCTCGTTGTTGGCGCCCATTACCGAGACCAACAGCGTCTCGTCGTCCACCAGCGCGGCAAGCGCCGCGAGATCCACGAGCCCATCGCGCGTCACAGGTGCCAGCGCCACCTCGAAGCCGTCCGCCGCGAGCTCGTCCAGCACCGCGAGCACGCTCTTATGCTCCACCGCCGAGGCGACGATCTTCCGTCGGCTAAGGCCCTGCCGCCGCGCTGCCTCGGCGATGCCGAAGAGCGCTAAGTTGTTGGCCTCCGTAGCGCCGGAGGTGAAGATCAGTTCGGAGGGCTCCGCCCCAATCAGCTGAGCGATCTGCCGGCGCGCCGTCTCCACCCGCGCTGCCGCTGCCTGGCCGCGGCCGTGCTGAGAGTGGGCATTGCCCACTTCTTCCGCCCAAAGCGGCACCATCACCGCCGCGGCCTCAGGGGCGAGAGGCATGGTCGCGTGCCCATCGAGATACACGTGCGCGACTTGAGAATCGGAGCTGTGACGCATCACGGACCCTATATCAGACGCCGCGCTCCAGAACATAGAGCGAACGCCGACAACCTTTCAATCCTCCACTTGCCGATTGTGGACAATCTCCGGTTGCGCCGCATCGGAGGCGTAAGGGGGAGCGAGAGAATGAACCATCATAGGTGGACGTTGGCGCGTGGCTGAGCCGCCCCGGGTCGAGCAGCTGCTCGATGGTCATGCCCCGTCACCTGCAGCGCCCGCGGCGCCGGGATCACGTGCGGCAGGAGAGGAGACCGGACCTCGTAGGAGTCGCCCACCTGCTCCAAGTCGTCGTCTGTCCGCAGGGCCGCGAACTGCAGGATCTAGTCGAACCCCTGGGTCGTGCCGGACGTCTCAAGGTCGTAGAAGATCAGGCTCACGCTCTCGTCTCCCCGAGGATGGGTCAGCAGCCCGCGTGTCGCGTCCCGCTCGCCTCGCCCGCCGCCTCCCCGGTCTGCAACTCAATCACGGCGCCTACGTCTCGGACTAGCAGCCGCTAGAGCCGGAAGGGCGCCGGCAGCTGAACAGCGGCGTCGAACACATAGTCGAGCCGTGGCAGCTCTTCGCGCGAAGGTGGATCAACTTCCACCTCGATGGGCGTGAGCGCCATAGCATGCCGGATGAGGCGACCAGCCTGCGCCGCTCCGATCTCCTTTGGCAGGTACAACGACAGGCGTCCCGACGCCGCGTCGAGTCCCGCGAATAGGCAGTCCGCCCGGCCAAAAGTGACGATCTGATGGACCGCATCCTCCGGCAGCGCTCCGCGCCTCAATGCGCCGTCGAGCCGATAGTACTTGTCCAGCTTCGTCGCCGTCACCGAAGCCCACGGCGAATCCTCATCGTCTATCGAGGCGACCCATTCGAGCACGGGCTCCTTCAGCGGCTCGGGCAGCTTATCGGGGGCCTTCAGAAAGGCGTTGGCCCGCTCGCGGCGATAGTGGTCCGTCATCTCGCTGATCGTCGTCTGCAGCCGTTCGATTGTCCTCATGTCGCGGGCCGTGACCGGCCGATAGTGGGCATTTTTGTTGCGCACCGCGATCAGCAGCTTGAAGTCCGATTGGAGCAGATCCTGCGGCGGCCACTGCTGCCTGAACAGCGACCACACGCCGTCCTTGAACATGACGTCTTTGAGGTCGCCGAGCATCATGTACGACATGATGTTCAGCTCGTCGGCGTCGATGATCCTGAGCGCCCTCTCCTGTTCGAGCCGCTCGCGGGCCTCGTCGAGCACCCGCCCCAACTGACCCTGCCAGTTCTCGGCGTAAGCGCCCACAAGCTCCCACCGCAGCATGAATCGAAGGTAGGCTTCGATGTTGTAGAGCCGGCTGTAGGCGCGTTCGCAATTCGGCCGACAGAACGAAGCCGCGTCGTCTTGCCCGAACATGGCCCTAGGTCCGCGCCAGTTCCCGCAGGGCGTCGTATCGCTGCTTCAGGTACTTGCGCGGAGTTTCCTCATCTTCGGGATCGTTGTCGCGGGCCATCGAGAGCTTCTGCATGCCCCGGAAGAGCACGCCCCGATCCTCGAGGAGCTTGGCGAGCTGTTTTCTGGGGCGAGGCTTTACGCCGTCGGCGGCCGCCTCAAACCTGGGCCCCGTGTCGCCAACTCCCCGAAGGATAAGGAATATCTCGAGCCAGGCCTTGAGCCGCTCGGCACCGGCGTTGGTGAACTCGATGGTCCCGTCGGCGGTCAAGCCGCTGCCTTGCCAGAAGAGTTCGCGCCCGACCTTCTTCTCCAGTTTCATGAAGGCGTTGGCGTCGAGCAGGTTGAGGGCTTCGATGAGCTTTTCCGCAGCGCTCTCGCGGTCGGCGTCAACGAAGTAGAGGGCGGGGTCGCGAAGGACCGAGGAGAACAGTCGGAGCAGCGCCCGTTGGAAGACGATCTTGTAAGCCCACTGATCGTTCTTGATCTCGCCGATCTCACGAAGCGGAGCCAGGTAGTTCTTCTCGATCGTCCAAGCCCCCTCGGCCGCCGCCTTGGCAGCGGCTTCGAGCCGCTTGGCCCGCTCCTGCCCTGCGGGCGGCGGCATCACCTCACGGGAGACATAGAGGTTGATGAACTGCGGCCCCAGCAGCTCCTTCTCGGACATCATGGTCCAGAGGCGCTGATAAGGCCCGAACTCGCGGAACAGCCGCACCAAGTGGGGCCGCCACTCCGTCTCGAACGAGGACCTCAGGGCTGCGATGTGAGCCGGTAGCCATGACAGTTTCGTCTGCAGTCGAGCGCATTTGCGGACCTGTCCGACGACGTCCTCGTACGTCGCCTCATCTTCGATCGGGAGCACCTGCTGCAGCCACGTCTCCACCTTCCCGACGCTGTTGTCGTCCTCATCCATCTGGATGTCCGGAACTGCGAGCAGACGACCGACGGCTTCGTAAAGGAGCATGACCGTCGTGACGAATGGACCGTCGTCGATCTTATTGCGGTCGGTGAGCCAGTCCACGACCGAAAGGGGTATGCGCTCAGGATCGACAGTCTCGCCCAACGACCGTCCGATCAGCGCGCGTGTGCAGACGCTTACGACGTCGAGATCGTCCAGCAGGATCGTCCGCGTGGGGGATACCGGACGAGCGTTCTTGTTGAGATCGATGAAGACGCTGCGCAGCGCCGAGACCGTACGCGGGCGCTCTTCCGCGCCTTTTGGCGTTTGGAAACCTACCCGCTCGTCGGCGATCAGAAAGATCACGGGCACAGACGCATCCTGCCATTGGCTTCGCTTCGCCTGTCGAGTGAACTTCTTGATGGCCGCAAGCCGGTGCTGTCCATCCACGGCCACGGCGTCGACGTGGCCGGTCGACCACCGCATCTTCCCCGCCCCGGCTATGACATCAACGTCCGAGCCGTAGAACTGGACCTGGACCCCGCCAAGGGTCAGCGGCTTGCCCAATCCAGGATCCGCGATGGGCGGGATCGTCACATCGGGACCGAAGTCGCCGCCGAAGCTGGTGGCATGCCCCGGAAGGAGCGCCACCGTGAGGGCGTTGAAGAACTGCGGACGTGTCGGGCTCTTCAGGTACTCGAGGATCTCGGAGTCGACGCGGTCCCACGAGATGTCGCGTTGGAACAGCTCCTCGAGCGTCCATTCCCCGGTGTCCGCCTGCGGGAGTTCCTCGAACAGCTTGAAGTACTCGGCAGCGAACCCGAGGGGCACGTTCGTGGTGAAGAAGGGGATGCTGTACGCCCAGAGGGAGACGCTGCCCTTGAGGAAGACGATCTCCGGCGTGGTGGCCACCGGGACCGTGCTGTTGATGACGAAACTCACTCTGCTCTCCCTCCAGCCCCTCGGCGCGGCACCATGCCGAGACGGCTCATTGAACGGCTCATTGATTAGCTCCAGGCAGACCCGAAGGTATCCAGCACCGGCAGCAGCTGGGCCGGCGCTCCGCCAGCCGTGGTGAGACCCAAGTACATGGCGGCGCGGGTGGCGCCCACGTAGATGAACTTATCGAACAACTCGGGCCGGGTGGCCGCCAGCTCGTCGACGCCCACGAAGAATACCGCCTCGAATTCCAGTCCCTTGATGTGCTGCACGTCGAAGACGCGCACGTCGTTGTCATTCCCGCGCACCTGTCCGCCGGGGCAGGCGGCGCATTGGATGTTCCGCTCGGCCAAGGCTTCCTGAAGCTGTTCGGCGAGCTCCGCCACCTGGGCGTCGCCGTTCACGAGGACCGCGATTGAGGGAAGCTTCTGCGTAAGCCGCTCGATCTCGAAGATCCGTTCTCGCAGCCACCCGATCAACGCGTCGCCGGAAAGCCCAGAACCGAGCACCGGCGCCACGCCTTCGTTGTCGACGTGTTCCGGTAGGACCGCCGCCGCGTGGTCCTGGTCCGAGAGCTGCGCGACGCGGTGGGCCAGGGCGTTCAGTTGCCGGCTGTGGCGGTAGGTCGTGCGGATCTCGCGAACGTCGATGTTGCGGAACACCCATTTCAGGTCCGTGACGGAACGGCTGCCCCAGGTCGTCATCCGCTGGTGGAAATCGCCGCAGGCCAGGAATGATTGCGTCTCGGGATCGCAGAGCGCCGCCATGCAGGCGAGCTGTACCGGCGAGAAGTCGGTGGCTTCATCCACGGACACCTGCGTCTTCATGAGTTCCCGAACGGCCTTGAGGTGGGCGAGAGCAGGTTCGTCGATGTCCGCGACGAACTTCGGGTCCCGCAGGAAGAGCCTGGCCGAGCGCAGCATCCCCAACATCACGACGTCGACCTCGAGCGGGCTCAGGTCGGCCGGCCCGAAGGTTCCGCGCTGGTACCACGCGCCTTCTGCCGCCCGGAGGCGGCGGAAACGTCGATAGCGTGCCGGGATCCCGCGCACGTAACGCCGCAGGGGATTGACGAGGCGCCGCAGCGATCCGCTGAGCAGCACCGATCCGCCCAGCAACGTGAGCTCGCTATCGGCCGGCGCGCGCTCCGCGAGCCATTCCGCGATGCGCCCGTGGCGGGTCGCCGGCGAAAGCTTGCGGCCGACGGCCAATGCCCTCGATTTGGCCCGCATCGCCCGCATGTAAGCCTCGAAGGAGGCCTCACGGTCCGCCCGCGGTGCCGCAGCGGTGACGTCGTCTTCCTCGTCTTCGGCGTCCGCCTCGTCGGGCTCGTCCTCCGGCTCCCCCGCCACTGCCAAGGTGCTCACAAACTCGAGGAGCTTATTGAGCAGGTCCTGATCTCGCGTGAGCTGCAATGCGAAGGCGCGCCGGAGTTCGTCGTCCACAACCTTTTGAAGCGCGGCGGCCCGCTCGAGCACCTCCTTGGAGGACGCTCTGAAGTCGTGGAAGGGGGCGCTCGTGCCGGCCGCCCCGCCCTCGGCGACCTTCAGGAGTCGCACGCCTAGGCGCGCCACGCCCGGATCGCTGCTGGCCGCCACCCGTTCCGCATGCTCGCGAAGCTCGGCCCAAAACGCCTCCTTCTGCCAGGCGTCGAAATCTTCGAACCACGAGATCTGGTCGGCGATGGTCGTCGCCTGAAGGTTTTGCAGCGCTTCTCGATAGACTGCGCCGGACGAGGTGGTGCTCCGCAGGATTCCAAGACGATTTCTGGCGGTATCTCTGCGAAATTTGTCCCAGACCTGGATCTGGTGGTCGGAGGCCGGAACTCGTTCGCGTGCAAAGGCCTCCTTGACGTAGAGGCGAAGCAACTCCGTCGGCGAGAACATAATCCAGCTGCTCGCATGGCCTGCACGGCCGGCGATCGTTCGCGCAATGAGCTGCTGCTCGTCTTCCAGCGCATGAACATCGAGCTTGAGGCCCAAACGCTTGATCAGGGTCGTCGTCTTGCCGCTTCCTGGGGGTCCGAGGATCGCGACCTGCCGGTCGAGGGGCAGGCGGAAGATCTCGTCCTGGTACTGGTCGAGGAGCGGCTGTTCGCGTAGCCCCATTCGCTCGATGACCGACCGGCGGATGCCCTCGGATACGTTGGCCTGCGCCTGGTCTTCCTGAAGGAGATGGTTGAGCAGGGCCAGCGGATCGTCTTCGCCGAGGGGCGGCCCTTGCAGGAGCGCCCGCAGCGAGACCACGGTGATTGGCTTCCCCGAGAGACGGTCGAGGATGGTGTTCCGCGCGTCCCAGCCCGAGAGCTCCCGCAGCGGCCGCAGACGCGCCCTCTCGATGAGCTCGTAGCTCTTCGTGCCGGCGGGCGTACGCACTTCGACGTCGGTCCCGACGGGCACAGCGGCGAGCCGGCCCACCGGAGAGCGGTAGCTCGCGACGCGGGCCTTCCCCCACGTGGGCCGCGGAGCGCCCGCGGGCGTGACGTAGATGGTTTCCTTTTCGCCGGCGTCGTTTAGGACTTCAAGCCTGGCGATCGCAGGTTGGGCGAGGACCGCCTCAAGATCGCGGCGCTTCTCCTCGGATATGGCGCTGAGGTTACGGAGGGCTGCGCCCGTGAGCGTGTTTATGCTTGCGAACACCTCCCCACTGAGATCCGGCTCATTCTCGAGGTTCGCCGCCGCGGTCGCAGCGGCGTCTTCGAAGTACGCGAGACAATCATGCGCCAGCATCACGAGTGCTTCGGATGGGCTGCCGCCCGACGCCTCGCCCGCGGCCCCCTCGACCTTCTTCACCAAGCAGCCCCCCCGGCAGCTTTCTTTATCGGCAACTCAGCCGCTGCTTCGGCAGACCTTACCCGCCCAAGTCGAACAGTGAAGGGCGAAAACGCGCAAGGCTTCGAAGTTGAAGCTGCGATTGTCGCTAGCTCCTGGACAGGGTTCCTTAATATCGGCGCTCGAAGAGCCGGCGATCGAGGCCTTTGCGGCCGATCGCCATCGATCTGCAGCGTCAGCGACGCCGAAAGATGGCGTCAGTGGGGGATGGACGTCATAGGGCTGGTGCAGGACCGGCTGGGGGCCTCCTGCGCGCCGAACTTGTGCGTCACTGGATTTCAGACAGTTGAGATCGAAGGGGAGGATGGAACTCTGTAAGCGCGGGATCAGCCGATCACGGTGACGAAAGCCTCGGGCGGCGTGGCGTAGCGCCAGAGCGGCGGCGGGCCTTCGCCTTCGGGATTGCGGAAACGCTCGCGCCACTCGTCGTCGGTCAGGCCGCGCCCGTTCAGGACCCAGCCGGCCTGCCAGCGCGGCAGGTCCACAGCGCGGATATCGCCGCGGGTCTTCAGGAAGCGGATCGCCTTCTCGGCGCCGAGGTGGGCCGCGGCCATCTGCTGGGCGTTGGCGGGGTCTTGACCGTCGCGCAGAGCGCGGATCAGATCGTCCTTCTGGACGGGGCCGTAGGCGACCTTCAGCAGGTGCAGGAACAGGCCAGCTTCGGCGGGCGGGTGCTCCTGCCGGGCGATCGCAGGCGCCATCGGGACGTAGAAGTAGAAGGACACGTTCGGAAGGTCCAAAGCAGCGGAAGTGGTTCCGCCGCTTTGAACCTCCCGACCGCCCGCGTAATCCACCACCCTGGTGATGGACCCGAACACCTGCACCATCACGGGGCCGAAGCCGCGCCCGTCCTCCTTGCCCGTGGCGGGCTTGGGCGTAACGATGACCTTGTCGATCATGCCACGCATGACCTCGCGCGCCGTGGCGGCCGCGCGGTCATCGCCGGCGGCCGCGTCCCCGAGCTCATCGAGCAAGGCGCGCATGCGTTCGATGATCACTTCGGCCGTGGCGTCGTCCGCGGCGACCGGGGCGCGCTGAACCAACTGCCGCTCCACCTGCTCAAGCTGAGCGCCGAGCTCGTTGATGCGGTCGTTGATCCTGGTCCGCGCGTAGCCGGTCGCCCCCGCTTCCGCCTGGGCCACCAGATTGTCGATGTCACGCATCAGATCAGCCTGGCGCTTCGCGAGAGTCGTGCGCTTGCCCTCGAACTCCGCGGCGGCCTTAGCCAGTTCGGAACGGTACTCGGCCAGATAGATGTTAAGGATATGCGGCTTCAGCAGCCGCTCCACCATGCCCTTGAAGACGGCCCGCTCAAGTTCGAGGCGAGCGACCCGGCGGCGGTTGTCACAAGCGGACGAAAAACGCCGACCGTAACAGCCGTGCGTGTGGCCGAGGATGGCGTAGGAGCCGCCACAGGCGCCACAAAAAACCTTCCCGCTGAGCACGTAGGTAGGCCTGCGGGCCTGATTGGGCCTCTGGCGTTCCACGCTGAGGCTGGCAAGGCGCGCTTGGGCCGCCAGCCAGGTCTCGTCGCTCACCAGCCGCAGTTCCTCGCGCACCTCCTGGATCTGTTCCGTCTTGTCCCCCGGGGTCACCTTGGTCGTACCAGTCGACGGACGGAAGGTGCTGACCGTCTTCCCGAACACAACGCGGCCCCTATAAATGGGGCTCCGCAGAATTCCGGTGTTGAGGTCCTTGTTTCCGGTCAGCGCGTTGGTCCTCCACAGGCCACCTCCCGGGGCCGGCACGCGTTCGCTGTTCAGCGCCTTGCAGATCTGCTGGGTGCTTAGCCCGGCGACGAAGTCCTCATAGATGCGCTGGACGACGGGCCCTTCGTCTGGATCGATCTCGCGATTGAGGTCATCTCCGCCGTCGCCGTTCTTGCCGGCGACGAACGCTTCCTGACCCCCGGCGGCCTGCCTGACCCTGTAGCCGTAGGCGACGCCGCCGATCACCCGACCGCGCTTAGCGGCGGCGCGGTGACCCCGCTTCACCCGACGGCCGTGCTCTTCGGACTGCTCCTGCGCCATGGCGGCGCGGATCGACAGTTCCAGGCCATCAACGACGCTGCCGGCGGCGGTGACGATCACCACCCCCGCCTCCTTGAGCCGCTGGGCGCACACGTGCATCTCGGCAGCGTTGCGAAACAGGCGGCTGATGTCCTCGACGATAATGGCCTGGGCCTGACCGCCGACGGCCATAGAGATCATCTTGTTGAACTGGGGCCGGTTCCTGGAGCTGCGGCCGCTACAGGCTTCGTCGGCGAATTCACCGCCGACGATCCAGCCGTTCCGCTGCGCCAGAGACCGGCCCAACTCCAGTTGATCACTGGAGCTCTTTTCGTTCTGCATATCAGAGGAGTGCCGTCCGTAGGGACAGACGGTGGAGCCGGGCAAGGGAAGGGGGCGGCCATCAGCGCGCCTCCGGCAGCTGGCGACTGCCCAGCAGGGGGGGTGCGGCTGCGCGGCAGCCCAAATGCAAGGTGATCCTGGCGACTCCTGTCGCTCTGCGAGGAGGACAGGCGGCAGCCATAGATGAGGGCCGCCGTGCCCGGAGGCAGGAGGGACGAACGCATAATTATCTCCAGTCTGTTAAGGGATGGGTTGTCGCGCGTCGCGCTGCGCCGCGAGCCTCGCCAAAGCGAGTACGAGGGGGACGATCAAGGCGTCCGCTTCGTCGAAGCCGTCAGCCAGAACGGCGGCGCGTTGGGCTTCCAGTCGCCGCGTGAGCTCCTGGTCGAAGTAACTGCCGCTTTCCAGCGCGCCGGCGCGGTCCGCAGGAGCGTTGATCATATCCACGGCTAAGCCTCGAGGCCCAGTTCGTTACCGCGACCGGTGGCGGCAGAGACATAAGACGCAGCCCTCCATAGCGGGGGAACAGCCGTCGCCCTCATCCTAGGCTTCCGCCACGAGCTGGATGCGGTGCGCGGGGACGAGGACGCGCCCCAGCGGTCGCCAGTGTCGTCCGGCAGCACCTCGCCGAGCAGCCCGCGCTCGTGACGCAGAAGGGCAGCCACGTCCTCGAGCCCCTCAGCATCCAGATGGAGGCCCAGACGCCCGCCGCCGACCATGTGAATGGTGATGTTCATGCGCGCATTATGAGGGCGGTCTGCCGATTAGTCAAGATAGCCGTAAGTGTTAATGGGATAAAGGCATGTAAAGGATAGATTTGCGTGTGCCGCAGTGTAAAGGAATGATCTACGTAAGCTGCTACGTTACTTGACACGTAGGCCGCGTGCGCGTAAAGGTGGATGGACGACGAAGGAGAAGAGAGGCTCGACGGGATGGTCCCGGCGGGCAACTTCAACTGGAGTCGTCAGATGACGAACGACGAGAACGAATCCGGAGCTGGCAGCCAGTCGTCGCCCGGCCTCGAAGTCCTCACCTTTCCCTGCCCGCCCGGGATCCACCCCGACACGCCACTGCGCCTGTCCAAGGCGGTGGTGATCGCCTTCCCCGACGGGTCGCTGAAGCCCAGCACCCTGATGACTGAGCACCAGCGCGGAAACCTCGAACTGGAGAAGATCGGGGGCCGCTGGTTCGTCACCCTCCGCGCCATTATGGAAATGAGGAAGAAGTGCCGCGTCGTCGTGAACCGCCCCGGCTTTGGCTCCGACAGCGAGCAGGCCGTCCGCCCGTATACGTCGTCCTCGACGGAGGCCGAGAGATCGGCACGGGCTGCGGCCCTGATGCGCGCCGAGCGGCTGAAGAAGCGCTCGCGCGCTACCTAGCGGCCAAGCACGAGCCCGCCTTCGGCGACGGCGACCCGCGTCGCATCCTCGTGGCCGACTGCGTCATCTACTACCTGGATAACCTGAGCGAGGATCACAGCGGGCCCGAACCCACGCACGTGCCCTGGTTGATCGAACACTTCGGCGGCATGACCTGCAGCCAGGTGAACATCGACAGCTGCAAGGCCTACGTCGCCGCTCGTACCACCGGCGCCATCGGACACAAGCCGGTCAAGGAGGCGACGGCCAGGCGCGAACTGGAGACGCTGTCGGCGGCGCTGAACAGGGCGTGGAAGGCGGGCAAGCTGGATCGCCCCATCGCCGTCTGGAAGCCGGG
>Ga0196974_1000293_pt1 | contig 10959 bp, 13 predicted proteins | sample S1_1013CmetaG_FD_155477 | JGI IMG/M metagenome (GOLD analysis project Ga0196974, IMG submission 155477) | Soil microbial communities from Anza Borrego desert, Southern California, United States - S1_10-13C | ecosystem: Environmental > Terrestrial > Soil > Desert | place: USA: California...
GGACTTCTTCATCGGAGCCCATGCGGCGGTCGCGGGTTACAGGCTGCTGACGCGCGACCCCGCCCGGTACCGGACCTACTTCCCGGACGTAGCGCTGATTGCGCCAAACTAGGAACGGCCGCCATGCGCTCGATCACAGTCGCCGACGTGCAGATTCCCACCCTGGGCTTCGGCACCTGGATGCTGACCGGCGAGGCCTGCGCGCCGATGGTGGCCGAGGCGATCGGCGCCGGCTACCGGCACGTCGACACCGCGGCGATCTACGAGAACGAGCGTGAGGTGGGCGAAGGAATCCGCGCCTCCGGCGTGCCGCGCGACCGGATCTTCCTGACCACCAAGGTGTGGAACGACGCCCACCGCGAAAACGACTTCCGCCGCTCGGCCGAGGCCAGCCTTAAGCGGCTCGGGGTGGATTACGTCGACCTGCTGCTGATCCACTGGCCGGTCGAGGAGGTCCCGCTGGAGGAGACCCTGCGGGCGCTGTGCCGGACCAGGCGCGACGGCCTGACCCGCGCGATCGGCATTTCCAACTTCACCGTCCGCCACATCGAGCAGGCCGTGCGGCTGACCACCGAGCCGATCGCCACCAACCAGGTCGAGTACCACCCCTACCTGTCGCAAAAGCCGGTGCTGGAGGCGCTGCGCCGGCACGGGATCAGCCTGACCGCCTATTCGCCGCTGGCGCGCGGGCGGGTGGCGCAGGACCCGGTGATCGCCGAGGTCGCCGCCCGCCACCGCAAGACGCCCGGCCAGGTGACGCTGCGCTGGCTGGTGCAGCAGGGCGACGTGATCGCCATCCCCAAGACCGCGACCCCCGCCCGCGCCCGCGAGAACTTGGCGATCTACGATTTCGAGCTTTCGCCGCAGGAGATGGAGCGGCTACACGGTCTGACCGTCCCCGACGGGCGGATGATCAAGCCGAGCTTCGGCCCCGACTGGGACGACCGACCGTGAACGACGACCGCTCCACCCTGGAAGAGACCATCCTGGACCTGCAGGCGCGCATCGCCGCCCAGCACCTGATCCTGACCCTGCTGGGCCAGGTGGCGCTGAGGATCGACCCGGAACTGGTCGAGCAGCGCCTGCGCGCCACCCGCATGATGCTGCAGGCGGCCGAGGCCGGGCGGATCGAGGTCATAGACCAAATGACCGTCCGCTCGCTGCAGATCCAGATCGACCTGCTACGTCACGTCGTCGGCGAAAACGAGGACGGCACCCGCTCGACCTGACCCGCGCTCAGCGGCGGATCACGCAGGCGGCCAGGCCCTCGTTCCTGATCACGCTCATCGCCGCCTGGATCCGTCCGGCGCGACCGCGGACGTAGGGGCCTGAGGAGGCGGCTTTCCATTTGCGGGGGCTGGGCAGGATCGCGGCCAGCCGAGCCGCCTCGTTCGCCGACAGAGACCGGGCGCTCTTGCCGAACCATTTGCGCGCTGCGGCCTCCGCGCCGTAAACGCCCGGGCCCCATTCGACGGCGTTGAGGTAGACTTCCATGATCCGGCGCTTGGGCCAGATCGTCTCGATCAGCACCGTGTAGTAGGCCTCCAGCCCCTTGCGCACCCAGCCCCGGCCCGGCCACAGGAACACGTTCTTCGCGGTCTGCTGGCTGATGGTGGAGGCGCCGCGGACGCGGTTCGGGCGGCGCTTGTTGTGCTTCAGCGCCTTCTGGATCGCTTTTATGTCGAAGCCGGAATGCTCGCAGAAGCGCGCGTCCTCGGCGGCGATCACCGCATAGACCAGGTCCGGATTGATGCGGTTCAGCACGACCGGGCGGCGGTTCAGGCTCTCGCCCTCGAACAGGCGCGCCACCATCAGATAGGTGACCGGCACCGGCAGGAAGCGGTGGATCAGCACGCCCGCCAGAGGCACGCCGACGAAGATCGTCAGCAGAATGATCACCAGCAACCGGATCGGCCGCTGAATGCGGCGCGGCCGCTCCGGCGGCGGCGTCTGCGGTTCGGGCTGGTCCATCGCCGCGACGCTACACCGAAGCGGCGCGACGCGGAAAGGCCGACCGCGGCGCTTGCGGCTGCGTGCCTTATCAGTGTTAACTCACAAGCGTGAACCTGCCCGTCGCCCAGCCCGCTCCGCACTATCCGACGCCGGCCGCGCGCACCGCGGACCTGGTGGTGCATCTGGCGGGGCTGATCCTGGCGCTGTTCGGCGGCGGGGTGCTGCTGGGCCTGTCGGTCGGGACCGGCGCCTTCGACCGGATTGCTGCGGTGTCGATCTACGCGGCGGGGCTGCTGGCGATGCTGGGCTTCTCCACCGCCTACAACTTCGCGCGCGAGGCGCACCGGCCGTTCCTGCGGCGGCTGGATCACGCCGGCATCTTCCTGATGATCGCCTGCTCCTACACCCCCTTCACCACCCACAACCTGACCGGCGCCTGGGCGTGGGGCATGACCGCGGCGGTGTGGGCGATCGCGGGGCTCGGCATGGCGGGCAAGCTGTTCCTGCCGGGCCTCGGCCGCCGGTTCTGGGTCGGGGTGTACCTGGCGCTGGGCTGGCTGGTGCTGGCGGCGATCAAGCCGCTGATCGAGGGATTGTCATGGCCGGCGCTGCTGCTGCTGGCCGTCGGCGGCCTGCTCTACAGCACGGGCGTGGTGTTCTACGTGAACAAGCGGCTGAAGTTCGCCCGCGCCATCTGGCACGGTCACGTGGTCGCCGCCGCAGGCGCGCACTGGGCGGCGGTGCTGATCGGGGTGCTGCTGACCGCGCGCTAGTCGCCGCCGCCGCCGCCCCCGCCGTCTCCGCCACCCCCGTCGGAACCGCCTTCCCAGCCGCCCGCGGTGTCCTTGGACGAGCCGCCGGTAGCGCTGGTCGCGGCCAGGATGGTCGCTGTCTCCGCCCCGCCGCCGTCGGCGGCCGCGCTCTTCGCCTTTGCGGTCCGCGCCGAAGACAGCAGCACGACCACCAGAAGCAGGGCCAGCAACAGGCCCATCACGATGAGAATCATAGAGGTCACAGCCGTTCCTCCCGATCGCAGTCCGCCTTCTCGTCGCGGCGGGACCGCAGGTGCGCCATCAGCCCGCCCACCGCCAGCGCGAGCGCCAGCAGCAGACCGACCAGCCTCGGCAGCATCTCGCCGTCCATGGGCGTGCTCCCTTACGAGCGCGAACGCGGTTGAATCGTGCGCGCGATTCCCGCTCCTGTCGAGCGGGTGCGACTACTCGCCGTCGGCCGAGGGGTCGAGCAGGCGGTGGGCGTGGATGATGAAGTAGCGCATCAAGGCGTTGTCGACCGTCGCCTGAGCCTTGGCTCGCCACGCCTTCTTGGCCTCGGCGTAGCTCGGATAGGCGCCGACCAGGTCGATCTTGGAAGGATCGCGGAACTCGGTCCCGCGTACGTCCTTCAGTTCGCCGCCGATCACGATGTGCAGAAGCTGTTTGTCGGCCATGACTCGCGCTCGTTCAGATCGGCAGCTTGATAGGCGCGCAGCGCGCCACCAGCAACGGGTGCACGCCCGGCGCGGCGCAGACCAGGCTGCCCTGGCGAGGCGTCGGCTGGTTGAACAGGTAGTCGCGGCCCAGGTGGTCGGTGGTGCGACCGCCCGCCTCCTGCACCAGCAGCGAGCCCGCCACCACGTCCCAGTCCCACTTGGGCGACAGCGCCAGCGCCGCGTCGAACGCGCCCGAGGCCACCGCCGCCATCCGGTAGGCGATCGAGTTGCGGCGATCGACCCGCATCACCGGCCAGGGATTGTCCTTCCAGATTCCCTGCTCGAACAGCTGGGCGTCGGCAAGCATGGCCAGATCGTCCAGGCTGTCGGTGTCGGAGGCCTGGATCGGGGCGCCGTTCAGCCGGGCGCCCCCGCCCAGCGAGGCCTCGTAGGTCTCGTTCAGGGTCGGGGCGTGGACCACCGCGGCCACCGGCACGCCGTTCTCGACCACCGCCAGGGCGACCGTCCACCACGGCTTGTTCTTCATGAAGGCGACTGTGCCGTCGATCGGATCGACCACGAACAGGCGCGACTTGGCCAGACGTTCGGGATCGTCGGCGGTCTCCTCCGACAGCCAGCCGTAGTCGGGGCGGGCCCCCAGCAGGCGGTCGTTCAGCAGCTTGTCGACCGCGAGGTCGGCGCTGGTCACCGGCGAGCCGCCGGCCTTGGACCAGACCTTGATCCCCCGTTCCCGGTGCTCCAGCGCCAGATTTCCGGCTTCGATCGCCGCCTCGCGCAGGAGCTTCAGGTCGTCGCTCATCGGCCGGCGATCGCGATGGCGTCCGCCAGCAACGAGGGGCTGTTGGTGGCGCTGCGGAACTCCAGGTCGGAGCCCGCCACCAGCCGCCCGTACACCTCGATCAGATTGCCGGCGATGGTGATCTCGGTCACCGGATAGGCGGGCTCGCCGCCCTCGAACCAGACGCCCGACACCCCGGCCGACCAGTCGCCGGTGTTGGCGTTCAGCGAGGGGCCGAACATAGAGGTGACCAGCAGGCCGGTCCGGGCCTCGCGCATCAGTCCCTTCAGGTCGAGCGCGCCGGGTTCGACGTACAGATTGTGGGTGGACACGCCCGGAGGCCCCGCCAGCCCGCGCGAGGCGTGGCCGGTGCTGGTCATGCCGAGCTGGCGGGCGCTGCTGCTGTTCAGCAGCCAGCCGGTCAGCACCCCGTCCTCGACCAGGGCGCGCTTCTCGACCTTGACGCCCTCGTCGTCGGACGGGGCGGAGCCCAGGCCGCGCGGGCGGAACGGGTCGTCGACGATGCGGAAGCCCGGCGCGAAGATTCTCTCGCCCAGCTTGTCCTTCAGGAACGACACTCCCCGCGCCACCGACGGGCCGGAGATCGCGCCGACGAAGGCCGACAGCATCGAGGCGGCGATGCGGTTCTCGACGATCACCGGCGCGGTTCGGCTGTCGATCTTGCGCGCGCCGAGCCTGGCCACCGCCCGCTCGCCCGCGATGCGGCCGATCGCTTCGGGGCTCGGCAGGTCGGTCCGCCAGCGGGTGGTGCGACCCTCTCCGCCCCGCTCCATGCCGCTCTCGTCGCCGGCGATCACGCCGACGGACAGCGAGAATACGCTGCCCCGGTGCTCGCCCTCGAAGCCGTGCGAGGTGACCAGCCGCCATTGCCCGGTGGACCACGAGGCGGAGGCGCCTTCGGAATTGGTCACGCCCTGGACCGCGCGGGCGATGCTCTCCGCCTCCCGCGCACGCTCCTCCAGCTCGACCGCGGAGGCTTCCGTGGAGTCGTAGAGCTCGAGTTCGGGATGCGGGCCTTTCGCCAGTAGTTCCTTGGGCGCCAGGCCGCCGTAAGGGTCTTCCGGCGCCAGCCGGGCCATGGCGACGGCGCGCTCGACCAGGCGTTCGCAGGTGCGCGGCGACAGGTCGGAGGCGGAGACGCTTGCTTGCCTGCGGCCGACGAAAATCCTGAGGCCCAGGTCGCGCGACTCCTCGCGCTCGACCTCTTCAAGCTCCTCCAGGCGCACACCGACCGACAACGAGCGGCGCTCGGCCACCACCGCCTCGGCGGCGTCGGCGCCCGCCTTAAGCGCGGAACGGATCAGGTCGTGGAGGAGGTCGGAACGGGCTTCGGAGGACATGCGGGCCGGATATGGCCGAGCGACCCCGCCCTAGCAAGCCGGGCCTTGCGGATCAGAGCGCCAGAAACAGCAGGGACACCGCCGCCACCAGCCAGGCGGTCCAGGTCAGCAGCATGCCCGCCGTGCGCCCGAGCGAGACCCCGGCGGTCATCGACAGCCCGACCGCGTGCGCCACCCGCCCGGCGAACAGCACCGCGCCCACGACGTGCACCAGACCCGCGCTGGCCCCGGCGATGGCCAGCACCGCCAGGGCGGCCAGGCCGGCGGGGGCGTACTCGGCGGCGTTGCCGAACGCCCGCTGCGCGCGGACCAGTTCGGGAATGCCGTCGTCGCCGATCGCCACCCGGTGGCGGCGGCGCTGGCGCACCACCAGGCCGGAGAGCACCAGAAGCAGCAGCAGGATCAGCCCGCCCCAAAGGGCGGCGGCGTCGGCGGCCAGCGACAGGTCGTCCATCGGAAGCTCTCTCTACTGCGGCCCGCTCGCCGTCATAAAGCGCCGCTTCGCCGCCAGGGGCAAGCTCACGGCCAGATCGGCGTACCGTCGCCCGGCAGGCCCAACCGCGCCCACTTCTCGGTCACCGCCTCGACCACCGCGGCGTCCATGCGGATCGTCTGACCCCATTCGCGGGTGGTCTCTCCCGGCCACTTGTCGGTGGCGTCCAGCCCGATCTTGGAGCCCAGCCCCGACACCGGCGAGGCGAAGTCCAGGTAGTCGATGGGCGTGTTCTCCAGCATCGTCACGTCGCGCGCGGGATCCATCTTGGTGGAGATCGCCCACATTACGTCCTTCCAGTCGCGGGCGTCGACGTCGTCGTCCACGACGATGACCCACTTGGTGTACATGAACTGGCGAAGGTAGCTCCAGACGCCAAGCATCACCCGCTTGGCGTGGCCGGTGTAGGCCTTCTTCATCGACACCACCGCGATCCGGTAGGAGCAGCCCTCGGGCGGCAGCCAAAAGTCGACGATCTCCGGAAACTGCTGGCGCAGCAGCGGGATGAACACCTCGTTGAGCGCCTCGCCCAGCACCGAGGGCTCGTCCGGCGGGCGGCCGGTGAAGGTGGTCAGATAGACCGGGTCGGGCCGCATGGTGATCGCGCTGACCTGGAACACCGGGAAACGCTCGACCGAGTTGTAGTAGCCGGTGTGGTCGCCGTAGGGGCCTTCGTCGGCGTGCTCGTCGAGCAGCACGTGGCCCTCCAGAACGATCTCGGCATGGGCGGGGACCATCAGCGGTACGGTCTTGGCCGGGACCAGGTCGACCTTGGCCCCGCGCAGCAGCCCCGCGAACTGGTATTCCGACAGGGTGTCCGGCACCGGCGTCACGGCCGCCAGGATGGTGCCGGGATCAGCGCCCAGCACCGCGCAGGCGGGCAGGGGCTCGCGCTTGCCCGCCTTTTTGTGCCGCGCGTAATGCTGGGCCCCGCCGCGATGGGCCAGCCAGCGCATGACGCAGCGGTCCTTGCCCAGCACCTGCATGCGGTAGATGCCGAGGTTGAAGTCGTCCTCGCGCGCGTCCGACGGCCCCTTGGTCACCACGAGCGGCCAGGTGATCAGCGGCGCCGGCTCGCCGGGCCAGCAGGTCTGGATCGGCAGCTTGGACAGGTCGATGTCCGCGCCCTTCAGCACCACCTCCTGCACCGGCGCCCGCTTGACCACGCCCGGCCGCATCGACAGCACCGACTGCACTGTCGGCAGCATGTCCAGCGCGCCCTTGAAGCCGCGCGGGGGTTCCGGCTGACGCAGGAAGGCCAGCAGTTCGCCCACTTCGCGCAGATCGCGCGCGGTGGTGCGCGCCTTGCCCTGCAGGGTCACGCCCATGGCCACGCGCTTGACCGTGCCGAACAGGTTGGCGAGCGCGGGGATCGACGAGACCTCGCCGTCGGCGCGGATCGGCTTCTCGAACAGCACCGCCGGGCCGCCGGTCGCCAGCAGCCGGGTCTGGATCTCGGTCATCTCCAGCACGGTCGAGACGGGCTCGCTCACCCGCACCAGCTCGCCCTCGGCCTCCAGCCGGGCCATGAACTCCCGAAGCGATCGATACGCCGCCATTGATCCTCGCGGTTGAAGCGGCGCGGAAGCTAGGGCGACAAAGGCCGGATGTCACTCGCCGACTGTCGCCGAAGCAGGCTGTTTGCTAAGACCGTCGAAACGCAGCGATGGCCGCATGTTTCTTGAAATCCAAGACCTGCTCACCCCCGAAGAAGTGGCGCAGATGCAGGAGTGGGGACGCACCCGACGCTTCGTCGACGGGCGCGTGTCCAACCCCAACTCTCCGGTGAAGAACAATCTTCAACTCGACACCAACGATCCCGCCTTCGCGGAATCGGCGAGGGTGCTCGCGGGCGCCCTTCGCCGCTGCGGCGAGTTCATGGATTTCGTGCTGCCGAAGCAGGTCGCCCCGCCGCTGCTGTGCAAGTACGCGCCGAGCATGAACTACGGCCTGCACGCGGACTCGGCCATCCTGCCGCTCAGCCCGCGGCCGATCCGCTCGGACATCTCTGGAACGATCTTCATCGCCGACCCGAGCACCTACGAGGGCGGGGAATTGTCGATACAGCTCGGCACCCGCAGGATCGACTTCAAAGGCAAACCCGGCTCGGCCGTGTTCTATCCCTCGACGACGCTGCACGAGGTCAAGCCGGTCGCCTCGGGAGAGCGCCTGGTGGCGATCACCTTTATCGAGAGCCAGGTGTCCGACCCCGCGTGCCGGGAGCTGCTGTACCAACTGAAGGAGCTGTCGGCCCAGGAGGGGCTGAACGTCAGCTGGGAAAACCGAACCCGGCTTCAATACGTGATCGCAAGCCTGCACCGGATGTGGGGTTCGGCGAGCTGACGCCTCCTTGACGCGGCGGCGCGGCGGCGCTTCCCATGCGGTAGAACATGTTCGCCGAAAATCGGCGGAGCGACCTGACGAGGGAACGATGAAACGCCTGCTGCTCTGCGCCGCCGCCATGGGGGTGCTTTCCGCCTGCGCCACCACGCCCACCGCGGAGGCGCCTGTCGCGCCTGTCGTGCACGGGCCCGTGGCGGAACCTCCGGCATCCTCCGCGCAACCGACCGCGGCGGAAGCGGCGGCTTTCATCGCCGACGCGGAGAAGCAGCTGGCGGCAATCAGCGAGCGCGCATCGCGCATCGCCTGGATCCGCGCCACCTACATCACCCAGGACACCATGGCGCTCGAGTCCGAGGTCAACGCCGAGTTCACCGAGCTGGGCGTGAAGCTGGCCAAGCAGGCGGCGCGGTACAACGACGTGCAGGTCGATCCCGTCGTTCGGCGCAAGCTGAACCTCCTGCGCGGCGGGCTGGTGCTGCCCGCCCCTGACCGCCCGGGCGCCGCAGACGAGCTGGCGCAGATCACCACCCGGCTGGACTCGACCTACGCCACCGGCAAGTTCGAGTACAAGGGCAAGCAGATCACCCTGGACGACGCGTCCGACATGCTGGCCGCCTCGCGCAATCCGGCCGAGACCAAGGCGCTGTACGAGGGCTGGCGCACCATCTCGCCGGTGATGCGCGACGACTACGCCCGCATGGTCGAGATCGCCAACGAGGGCTCTCAAGGGCTGGGCTTCGCCGACACCGGAGCTCTCTGGCGCTCCGGCTACGACATGGAGCCCGACGCCTTCGCCGCCGAGACCGACCGGCTGTGGGGCCAGGTGCGGCCGTTCTACGAGAACCTGCACTGCTACGTGCGAGCCCGTCTGAACGATCGCTACGGCGACGCGGTGCAGCCGCGCACCGGCCCGATCCGCGCCGACCTGCTCGGCAACATGTGGTCCCAGCAGTGGGGCAACATCTACGACGTGGTCCAGCCCAAGGGCGGCGCCAAGTCGAGCTACGACCTCGACAAGCTGCTGGTCCAGAAGAAGTACGACGCCGAGAAGATGGTGAAGACCGGCGAGAACTTCTACACCTCGCTGGGCCTGGCGCCGCTGCCCGCCACCTTCTGGGAGCGGTCGATGATCACCCGCCCGCGCGACCGGGAGGTGGTCTGCCACGCGTCGGCCTGGGACATCGACAACGCCGACGACCTCCGCATCAAGATGTGCACCAAGGTCAACGCGGACGACTTCCAGACCGTCCACCACGAGCTGGGGCACAACTACTATCAGCGGGCTTACAAGGAGCAGCCGTTCCTGTTCAAGAACGGGGCGAACGACGGCTTCCACGAGGCGATCGGCGACTTCGTCGCCCTGTCGGCCCAGACGCCGACCTACCTGAACCAGATCGGCCTGCTGTCGAAGGTGCCGGGCGAGCAGGAGGACATCCCCTTCCTGCTGAAGACCGCGCTCGACAAGATCGCCTTCCTGCCGTTCGGCCTGATGGTAGACCGCTGGCGCTGGGGCGTGTTCTCGGGCGAAACCACGCCCGCTGAGTACAACCAGGCCTGGACCGACCTGATGCTGCAGTACCAGGGCCTGACCCCGCCGGGGCCGCGTCCGGCGAACGCCTTCGATCCGGGGGCCAAGTACCACGTGCCGGGCAACACGCCCTACACCCGGTACTTCCTGGCCCACATCTACCAGTTCCAGTTCCACCGCGCGGCCTGCAAGCAGGCCGGCTGGACCGGGCCGCTGCACCGCTGCTCGATCTATGGAAACAAGGAGGTGGGCGAGCGATTCAACGCGATGATGGAGATGGGCCAGTCGCGTCCGTGGCAGGAGGCGATGCAGGCCTTCACCGGTGAGCGGGGCAACGACGCCTCGGCGGTGGCGGACTACTTCGCGCCGCTGAACGCCTGGCTGACCGAGCAGAACAGGAAAGAGCGCTGCGGCTGGAGCGCCTGACCTTGTAACGGACCCTCCCCCGTCGTGGTCGGCGGGGGAGGGCCGACGCCGTGGAGCGGCGCGAGAATCCCGTTCCGCCCGCGCCCGCTTTCGCGCTATGCCGCGCGCATGATCGCCCGCACCAAGAACCGGCCCATCCCGCTGAACGTCGGCCCTGTCCATTTCGTGGGGATAGGGGGGATCGGCATGAGCGGGATCGCCGAGATCCTGCTGAAGCTGGGCTACCGGGTCACCGGCTCGGACGCCAAGACCAGCGCCAACACCGAGCGGCTGGAGAAGCTGGGGGCGAGGGTGTTCGTCGGCCATGCCGCCGAGCACGTGGGCGACGTCTCGGCCGTGGTCTATTCGACCGCGGTCAAGCCGGACAACCCCGAGATGATCGCCGCGCGCGAGCGGCGCATCCCGCTGGTGCGCCGGGCCGAGATGCTGGCCGAGCTGATGCGGCTGCAGTTCTCCGTCGCGGTCGGCGGCACCCACGGCAAGACCACCACCACCTCGATGGTCGCCGCCCTGCTGGACGCGGGCGGGCTGGACCCGACGGTGGTCAACGGCGGCATCATCAACGCCTACGGCACCAACGCCAAGGTCGGCGACGGCGACTGGATCGTGGTCGAGGCCGACGAGAGC
>Ga0196974_1000295_pt1 | contig 10874 bp, 9 predicted proteins | sample S1_1013CmetaG_FD_155477 | JGI IMG/M metagenome (GOLD analysis project Ga0196974, IMG submission 155477) | Soil microbial communities from Anza Borrego desert, Southern California, United States - S1_10-13C | ecosystem: Environmental > Terrestrial > Soil > Desert | place: USA: California...
CGGCCGCGGCGCGGGCCGCGTCCAGCGCGGCGGCGAGGCCGGCGGCGCGATCCGCGGCCTCGGCGGCGAGCTGCTGCGCGCGGACCGCGACGACGAAGGTCGCGACGGCGAGATACACGAGCAGGTCGATCGGCATGCGCGCCGCCCAATGCCCCGCCGCTTCCGGCGCGCGCGCCGCCGGCGAGAACAGGACGTCCAGCCCCGTCGCGAAGGCCGCGTGGGCCGCCGCCAGCGGCAGGCCGCAGGCGTACAGCAGCAGCGCCAGGCGCGCGGTGAGTCCGCTTCGCCGCACCAGCCGGTCCACCACGGCGCCGATCGGCACCCAGGATCCGTAGACCAGCGCCTGCCAGACCACGAGCTCTCCCCACCGCGCCGGGACGCCGGCCGCGTGACGGCCGCTCGCGAGCGTCAGGACCGCGGCGACGATCGTCACGATCAGGGCGAACGCGACCGCCGCGGCCGCCCAACGCCTCTGGAGCGCGGCGTGCAGGCGCATCAGAGGATCACCCGCCTGCAGCGGCGCTGGCCCGGCGGCGGTTCTGGCGGGCGTACCAGAGGATCATCCCCAGGATCAGGATCTGCACGGCGATGGGGGCCCAGAGCTGTTTCCACGGGTCGGGCAGGAAGCGGAAGGCGATGCTGCCGCTGAAGGCCGAAAGCACCGCCGCATAGCTGGTCAGGATCTTGACCAGATGCTCGTAGAACCACAGGCGCGGGAAGAAGGGCCATGCCGCAGGGAACGCGAACCGCAGCAGATCGTAGCCTCCGACCACGAACGCGCCCGCCAGCAGCGACCAGACGACGGCGGGTGTTCCCTTCACATGACCCTGGACCTGCAACCCTGCCAGCAGAAGGGCGACGCCGAGGGCGGCGATGGTGACCGCCCAGTCCAGACCGGTCGCGCGGTCGTCCTGACGAACGTCCGGCCGCTTTCGGCGCAGCGCCCGCAGGCCCGAGAAGCACCCGAGCGTCGCGGACGTGGTCAGGGCCGCGAAGTAGGCGTTGCGGCTGATCAGCGTCAGCACGATCGCGGAGCCCAGGACGCCCCACATGCAGGCCGCGAAGCACTTGCCCCATCGGGTGTGGAAGCCCTTCCGCTTGGGCGCGAAGATCGGCAGGGCCCCGCAGAAGAGGGCGCCCGTGCCGGAGACGATGTGGACTGCGAGAAATGCGGTGATGATCGGTTCCATGCGCCGATCTGGCGGCGGCGCGGCAGGGCCGGCCAGCGTCCCGGGCTGAAGCGCGGCTGCCGGGGACGAACGGAGTCACACCCGCTCGGCGATCACCTCCAGCACCATGGGCGTGACCATCACCGCGGCGGGGTTGGCCTCGGCCGTTTCGAACTCGCGCAGCACGCGGTCGGCCCAGGCGCGGTCGACCTTGCCGGCTTCGACCAGGTGCTCGGGGTAGGTTTTCACGAACGAGGCCGGCCACTGCCAGACGAAGTTCGAGGGCGAGACCACGTCCACGATCGGGCGGACCTCGCGGATGCGCAGGCCGACCTCGGGCAGCAGGGCGGGGAAGGAGCGGGCGATGTCGGGCTCGCCGCCGCTGGCGCGCCAGTCGTCGACCACGAACTTGCGGAACGCCTCATGGCTGGGAAGCTTGGGGGCGAACGACCAGGTGTCGTAGTCCAGATACTCGTGGATCACCGCCACCCCGCCGGGGCGCAGCGTGCGCACCAGCTTCTCCAGCACCGCGCGCGGGTCGCTGACGAAGGCAAGCACCCAGCGCACCCAGAAGGCGTCCGCGCCCTCGACCGGCAGGTCGTCGGTAACCAGATCCAGGTTGTGGGTCCGCAGGGCTGAAAGTCCTCGCCGCTCCGCGGTTTGGCCGAGGAAGCTCAGGAACCGCTCCGAGCGCTCCAGCGCGTGCACCGTGCCCGAAGGCCCGACGATCTCGGCCAGGTCCAGCGAGGCCCAGCCGGGGCCCGCGCCGGCGTCGACGACCGTCTGGCCGACGGTGACGCCCGCGCGTCGCCAGGCGTCCAGCACCCGCGGGCGCCACACCCGGTGCTGCAGCCCCAGCCGCTCGACCTCCTCGTCGTGGGTGCCCAGAAGGTAGTCGCGCTCGTGCTCTTCGGCCATGGATCGGGGTCCTTGTGAACGGCGCTCTACATGGCGTCGCCGCACCCGCTTCGCCACCCGCTTCTTGCGCGTTCACCCCCTTTGCAAAGCGGAGGCGCGCGGTCTAGAAGGGCGCCGGCTCGACGGGGCCGCAGGCGTGAGGATTCGCGCCCGCGCGCGCCGTCCGGCACCACCAGTTTCCGCCGCGCGTCTTCACCTCGAAGGACAGGCTCGCGGGACCGCACGGAGCGGACGTCCGCATGCTTCAGGCGATCGCCTTCTACATCCTGGCCGCCGTGACCGTGCTCGCAGGGTTCCTCGTGATCTCCGCGCGCAACCCGGTCCACTCCGTGCTGTTCCTGATCCTGGCCTTCTTCTCCTCGGCCGGGCTGTTCGTGCTGCTGGGGGCGGAGTTCCTGGCGATGCTGCTGGTCGTGGTCTACGTCGGCGCGGTCGCGGTGCTGTTCCTGTTCGTGGTCATGATGCTGGACGTCGATTTCGCCCGCCTGCGCGAGGGCTATGTCCAGTACCTGCCGATCGGCGGGTTGATCGCGGTGCTTCTGCTGATCGAGATGATCATGGTCAGCGCGGCGGTCGCAGGCCGGGGCGCCGCGGCGGGGCGCGAGCCGGTGGCGGCGAGCGCAGGCGTCAGCAACGCCGAGGCGATCGGGCGGGTGCTCTACACCGACTACGTCTACTTCTTCCAGGCGGCGGGCATCGTGCTGCTGATCGCCATGATCGGCGCCATCGTCCTGACCCTGCGCCACCGCCCGAGCGTGCGCCGCCAGAAGATCCACGAACAGGTCGGCCGCAGGCGCAAGGACGCCGTGGCCGTGATCAGCGCGCCCAGCGGCGAGGGGATCGGCGAATGACCATCGGGCTGGAGCACTACCTGACCGTCGCGGCGATCCTGTTCACCATCGGGGTGTTCGGCATCTTCGTGAACCGCAAGAACGTGATCGTCATCCTGATGTCGATCGAGATGATCCTGCTGGCGGTGAACATCAACTTCGTGGCCTTCTCGGTTTATCTGAACGACGTGTCGGGCCAGATCCTGGCCATGTTCGTGCTGACCGTGGCCGCCGCCGAGGCCGCCGTGGGCCTCGCCATCCTCGTCACCTTCTTCCGGAACCGCGGCGGCATCGCCGTCGACGCGGCCGGCATGATGAAAGGCTGATGGTCTTGCAGACCTGGCTGACCGTCCTCGTCTTCGCGCCGCTGGTCGCGGCCGCGATCGCCGGCCTGTTCGGCAAGCGTATCGGCGCCGTGCCCTCGATGGCGGTGACCACAGGCGCGCTGTTCCTGTCGTGCGCGATCGCCTGGTGGAACTTCTACCTGCACACCTGGGGCGGCCAGCACCCGTACCTGATCGAGCTGTTCCGCTTCATCCACATCGGCGACTTCACCTCCACCTGGTCGATCCGGGTGGACGCCCTGTCTTCGGTGATGCTGGTGGTGGTCACCACCGTCTCGGCGCTCGTGCACCTGTACAGCTGGGGCTACATGGCCGAGGACCCCGGCAAGCCGCGGTTCTTCGCCTACCTGTCGCTGTTCACCTTCGCCATGCTGTCGCTGGTCACCGCCAACGACTTCATGCAGCTGTTCTTCGGCTGGGAAGGGGTGGGGCTGGCGTCCTACCTGCTGATCGGCTTCTGGTTTCACAAGGCCAGCGCCAACGCCGCGGCGATCAAGGCGTTCGTGGTCAACCGGGTCGGCGACTTCGGTTTCGCGCTCGGCATCATGACCGTGTTCTGGATGTTCGGGACCATCCGCTTCGACGAGCTGTTCCCGCTGATCCCGGCCGCCGCCGACCGCACCTGGAACTTCGCCGGCTACAGCTGGTCGGCGCTGGACCTCGCCGGGGGCCTGCTGTTCGTGGGCGCGATGGGTAAGTCGGCCCAGTTCTTCCTGCACACCTGGCTGCCGGACGCCATGGAGGGCCCGACGCCGGTCTCGGCCCTGATCCACGCGGCGACCATGGTCACCGCCGGCGTCTACATGGTCTGCCTGCTGTCGCCGCTGTACGAGCACGCGCCGATCGCGGCGCAGATCGTCACCGTGATCGGGGCGGTCACGGCGCTGTACGCCGCCACCGTCGGCCTGGCCCAGAACGACATCAAGCGGGTGATCGCCTATTCGACCTGCTCGCAGCTCGGCTACATGTTCTTCGCTGCGGGCGTGGGCGCCTACAACGCGGCCATGTTCCACCTGTTCACCCACGCCTTCTTCAAGGCGCTGCTGTTCCTGGGCGCGGGCTCGGTGATCCACGGCATGCACCACGAGCAGGACATGCGCTCCATGGGCGGCCTGCGCCGCTACATGATCCTGACCTACGCGGCGATGATGATCGGCACGGTGGCCATCACCGGCCTGGGAATCCCCGGCCTGAAGCTCGGCTTCGCGGGCTTCTACTCCAAGGACTCGATCATCGAGGCGGCCTACGCCGCCGGCGAGACCGACCCGACCGCCATGTTCGCATTCTGGATCGGCCTGCTCGTAGCCGGCCTGACCGCCTTCTACTCGTGGCGACTGGCGTTCATGACCTTCGAGGGCACGCCCAAGTGGGCTCACGCCCACGGCCACGCGCACCACGCCGACGACCACGCCACGCCCGCCCAGATCGAGACCCACTCCGAGCCGGACCTGTCGCACGACCACGGGCATGGCCACGGCCACGACCACAAGCCGCACGAGAGTCCCGCGCCCATGCTCATCCCGCTGGCGGTGCTGTCGGTCGGGGCGATCTTCGCGGGGTGGTTCTTCTATCCCTACTTCATGGGCGACCATAACGCCGCCTTCTGGCAGGGCTCGATCTGGGGCCTCGGCGGACACGAGACGGTCGGTGCCGAGTCGCTGCATCCCTCCGGGACCGATCACGCCGCCACCGGCCACGGCGCCGAAGCGGCGGCCGCGGGTCACGGCGCGGCGGAGGCCGCCCACGGCGGCGGTCACCACGACTTCCCGCTGTGGGTGCTTTGGGCGCCGGTGGTGTTCTCGCTGGTCGGCACCCTGGCCGCGGTGTGGGTCTACCTGCTCCGGGAGGGCATGGGCGCGCGCATCGCGGCGACACGCGGGCCGCTGTGGACGTTCTTGTACAACAAGTGGTTCTTCGACGAGCTGTACGACGCGGTGTTCGTGCGCGGCGCCCGCTTCCTCGGCGACCTGTTCTGGAAGGGCGGGGACCAGAGGATCATCGACCGCTTCGGTCCCAACGGCGCGGCCTGGGCCTCGCTGTTCGGCGGGCGGCGGCTGTCGCGGATCCAGACGGGGTACGTCTACCACTACGCCTTCGTCATGCTGCTCGGCGTCGCCGGCCTGCTGACCTACGTCCTGTTCAACGCTCGCGACCTGTTCGGAGGCTGATCCGATGCCTTACGTCCTGAGCGTCATCACCTTCCTGCCGCTGGTCGGCGCCCTGGCGATCACCCTGCTGCGCTTCCTGGCGCGCGCGGACGACCGGCCGGTGATCGAGCGCAACGCCAAGTGGATCGCCCTGTGGACGACGCTGGCGACGCTGGCGCTGTCGGTGTGGCTGGTCGCGAACTTCGACCCGTCCACCGCCGACTTCCAGTTCGTCGAGCGCGTGCCCTGGTTCGCCGGCGCCGAGTACCACATGGGCGTGGACGGCATCTCGGTCCTGTTCGTGCTGCTGACCGCCTTCCTGCTGCCGCTGTGCATCGTCTCCAGCTGGACCACGATCAAGGAACGCGTGGTCGAGTACATGATCGCCTTCCTGGTGCTCGAGACGCTGGTGATCGGCGTGTTCACCGCGCTGGACCTGTTCCTGTTCTACGTCTTCTTCGAAGGCGGGCTGGTGCCGATGTTCCTGATCATCGGCATCTGGGGCGGCAAGAACCGGGTCTACGCGGCCTACAAGTTTTTCCTCTACACCCTGCTGGGCTCGGTCCTGATGCTGGCGGCCATGCTGTACATGACCGGCGTCGCCGGCACGTCGAGCATCCCCGAGCTGATGGGCCACGACTTCGGCCCGCTGACCCAGCAGCTGCTGTGGCTGGCCTTCTTCGCCTCGTTCGCGGTGAAGATGCCGATGTGGCCGGTGCACACCTGGCTGCCCGACGCCCACGTCGAAGCGCCGACGGCGGGCTCGGTCATCCTGGCCGGCATCCTGCTGAAGCTCGGCGGCTACGGCTTCCTGCGCTTCAACCTGCCGATGTTCCCGCAGGCGTCGGAACTGTTCACACCCCTGGTGTTCGCGCTGTCGACCATCGCCATCGTCTACACCTCGCTGGTCGCCTTCAGGCAGACCGACATCAAGAAGCTGATCGCCTATTCGTCGGTCGCCCACATGGGCTTCGTCACCATGGGCATCTTCGCCGGCAACGCGCTGGGGGTGCAGGGGGCGGTGTTCCAGATGCTGTCCCACGGCCTGATCTCGGGCGCGCTGTTCCTGTGCGTGGGCGTGGTCTACGACCGCATGCACACCCGCGAGATCGCCTTCTACGGCGGCCTGGCCGAGCGCATGCCGTGGTACGCGGCGACCTTCATGCTGTTCACCATGGCCAACGTCGGCCTGCCGGGGACCTCCGGGTTCGTCGGCGAGATCACCACCATGACCGGAGCCTACGAGGTCTCGACCTGGGCCGCGATCGTGGCCGCCTCGGGCGTGATCTTCTCGGCGGTCTACGCCCTGACCCTGTACCGCCGGGTGATCTTCGGCACGATCACCAATCCGCAGCTGGCGAACATCACCGACATGGACTGGCGCGAGGTGGCGGTGTTCGCCCCGCTGGTGGTCGGCACCCTGGCGCTCGGCTTCTACCCGGCCGCCGTCTTCGACATCACCCAGACCTCGGTGGACGCGCTGACGTCCGCCTACCGCGCCGCGACCGGCGGGTGAGGACCTAAGGCACGTCATGGATCTTCAGTCCGCTCTCCACCTGGCCCTGCCCGAGTTGATCCTGGCGATCGGCGCCATGGTCGTGCTGCTGGTCGGCGCCTATCGCGGCGACCGGTCCTCGGGCGCGGTCGCCATGCTGTCGGGCGCGGTGCTGGTCGCCGCCGCCATCGCCGCCGCGGTCGGCCCGCTGGGCGAGGCGTTCAACGGCACCTTCGTGATGGACCGCATGGCCGCCTTCTCCAAGGTGGCGATCTACGCGGCCTCGGCGGTCGCCATCGTGCTGGGCCACGGGTGGCTGAGCCGGGTCGGCAACGCCAAGCCGGAGTTCCCGATCCTGGTCGTGCTGGCGACGCTGGGCATGAGCATGATGGTCTCCTCCGGCGACCTGATCTCGCTCTACATCGGCATCGAGCTGCACTCGCTGGCGCTCTACGTGCTGGCCGCGTTCCAGCGCGACGACGCCAAGGCGTCGGAGGCTGGGCTGAAGTACTTCGTGCTGGGCGCCCTGTCGTCAGGCCTGCTGCTCTACGGCGCCTCGCTAATCTACGGCTTCACCGGCTCGATGCAGTTTGACGCCATCGCCGAGGCGGTGCGCGGCGAGGCCGGCGCCGGCGTGATCTTCGGCCTGGTGTTCCTGATCTGCGGCCTGGCCTTCAAGGTTTCCGCCGCGCCCTTCCACATGTGGACGCCGGACGTCTACGAGGGCGCGCCGACCCCGATCGTGGCCTTCTTCACCACCGCGCCCAAGTTCGCGGCCATGGTGCTGTTCGCCCGCGCGCTCGCCGACGGCTTCGAGGGCGCGCGCGACCAGTGGGTCAACGTGTTGATCATCATCTCGGCGATCTCCTTCGCCGTCGGCGCCTTCGCCGGCCTGATGCAGCGGGACCTCAAGCGGCTGCTGGCCTACTCGTCGATCGCCAACATCGGCTACGCCATCCTCGGGATCGCGGCGGGCACCGAGCAGGGCCTGCAGGCCATGCTGATGTTCATGGTCCTGTACATGATCGACATCACCGGCCTGTTCGCCTGCCTGATGGCTCTGTCGCGCGCCGGCAAGCCGATCGAGCGGATCGAGGACCTGTCGGGCCTGATGCGGGTGAAGCCGGGCGTGGCCCTGGCGATCACGGTGCTGTCGCTGTCGCTGCTCGGCCTGCCGCCGCTGTCGGGCTTCTGGGCCAAGTACTACGTGTTCAAGTCGGCCATCGCCGCGGGCATGTGGGAGATCGCCGCCGCGGGCCTGGTCGCCTCGGTGGTGTCGGCCTTCTACTACCTGCGCCTGGTGAAGGTGATGTGGTTCGACGCCCCTCCGGGCGAGGTGGACCGCTCGCCGTCGGAGGCGCGCATGGTCGCCTTCGCCTCGGCCCTGTTCAGCTTCCCGGTCGTGCTGCTGGCCCTGGCCGTCCTCGACCCGCTGGCCCGCACCGCCGCCTCGGCGTTCGGGCTGGGGTGACCGCCGGGCTTTGATCCCCGTCCTGACCTTCGACGAGATCGACTCCACCAACGCCGAGGCGCGCCGCCGCGCCGAGGCCGGGGAGGCGGGGCCGCTGTGGATCGCCGCGCGCCGCCAGAGCGCCGGGCGCGGACGGCGTGGCCGCGACTGGTCGACGGGGGAGGGGAACCTCGCCGCCACCTTGCTGCTGACCACGGGCAAGCGCCCGGCCGAGGCCGCCCAGGTCGCCTTCGTCGCCGCCCTGGCCGTCGCCGACCTGTTCGACGCCTACGCCCCGCCTTTGGTGGTGACCATCAAGTGGCCCAACGACGTGCTGCTGGACGGGACCAAGGCGTGCGGCGTGCTGATCGAGTCCGGCGCGCGGCCGGACGAGCGGCTGTGGCTGGCGGTCGGAATCGGCGTGAACCTGGCCCGGGCGCCGAGCGGGCTGGAGCGACCGGCGACCCGCCTGGCCGATCACCTGCGCGCCGACGTGCGGGAGGTCCCCTCGCCGGACGAGGCGCTAGCGGCGCTCAGCCGTGCGTTCGAAGCCCGGTTGCAGGCCTGGGACCGCGAGGGCTTCGCTCCCGTCCTGACCGCCTGGACCGTCCGGGCCCTGGGTCTGGGCCGCCCCTGCACCGCGCGCTTGGGAGCCGAGACGGTCGAGGGCGTAGCCGAGGGCCTGGAGCCCGACGGCGCGCTGCGCCTGCGCACCGCCTCGGGCGATGTTCGACGGATCACCGCCGGCGACGTGTTTTTCGGGTAAGGAGACGCCCATGCTCCTCGCTGTCGAACAGGGCAACACCAACACGCTGTTCGCCGTCCACGACGGGCGCGAGTGGATCGCCCAGTGGCGCACCGCCACCCAGGCCCAGCGCACCGCCGACGAATACGCGGTGTGGCTGCACCAGCTGCTGACCCTGGCGGGGCTGAAGCTGTCGGACCTGGACGCCTGCATCGTCTCGACCGTGGTGCCGCAGTCGCTGTTCAACCTGCGCAACCTGTCGCGCCGCTACCTGCACACCGAACCGCTGGTGGTGGGCGAGAACGCCGAGCTCGGCATCGCCGTGCGCATCGACAAGCCGTCCGAAGCCGGCGCCGACCGGCTGGTCAACGCGGTGGGTGCGCACGCGGCCTACGGCGGCCCGCTGATCGTGGTGGACAGCGGCACGGCCACCACCTTCGACGTGGTCGGCGAGGACGGCGGCTTCGAGGGCGGGGTGATCGCGCCCGGCATCAACCTGTCGATGCAGGCCCTGCACGACGCCGCGGCCAAGCTGCCGCGCATCGCCATCGCCCGGCCGGACCGCACCATCGGCAAGGATACGGTCACGGCGATGCAGTCGGGCGTGTTCTTCGGCTACGTCGGCTTGATCGAGCACCTGATAGGGCGCATCAAGGCCGAGTACGGTCGGCCGATGCGAGTGATCGCGACCGGCGGCGTGGCCTCCCTGTTCGAGGGGGCGACCGACGCCATCGACCGCTTCGATCCCGACCTCACCATACGCGGCCTGCTTGAAATCTGGCGGCGCAACCCCAAGTCGCCAAGCTCATGAAAAACAAGAACCAAGACGAACTCGTCTTCCTGCCGCTGGGCGGCTCGAACGAGATCGGGATGAACCTGAACCTGTACGGCTACGGCCCGGCCCACGACCGCAAGTGGATCGTGGTGGACGTGGGCGTGACCTTCGGCGACCCGACCACGCCCGGCGTGGACATCATCGTGCCCGACGCGACCTACGCCGAGGGGCTGAACATCGAGGGCATCGTCCTCACCCACGCGCACGAGGACCACATCGGCGCGCTCGGCTGGCTGTGGCCGAAGATGAAGGCGCCGCTCTACGCCACGCCGTTCACCGCCTACCTGATCCGCGAGAAGCTGCGCGACGCCGACCTGCTGGACGAGGTCGACATCCGTGAGTTGCCGCTGGGGGGGACCATCAACCTCGGCCCGTTCGAGGTGACGCTGGTCACCATCACCCACTCCATTCCCGAGCCGAACGGCCTGGCGATCAAGACGCCGCTCGGCACCGTGCTGCACACCGGCGACTGGAAGATCGACGAGGACCCGGTGATCGGCCAGCGGACCGACGTCGACACCATCCGCCGCCTCGGCGACGAGGGCGTGCTGGCCATGGTTTGCGACTCCACCAACGTGTTCGTGGACGGCTCGGCCGGCTCCGAGGCCGAGGTGCGCGACGCGCTGCAGGCGCTGATCTCGACGCTCAAGGGCAAGGTGGCGGTCGCCTGCTTCGCCTCAAACGTGGCGCGGGTCGACAGCGTGGTGCGCTCAGCCGAGGCCTGCGGCCGGCGCGTGTGCCTGGTCGGGCGTTCGATGCACCGGATCACCGCCGCGGCCAAGTCGGTGGGCCTGCTCAAGGACGTGCAGGAGTTCGTGTCCGACTACGAGGCCAAGTCCATGCCCGCCGATAAGGTGCTGTACGTCTGCACCGGCAGCCAGGGCGAGCCGCGCGCGGCCCTGGCCCGCATCGCCGACGGCTCCCACCCCCAGGTCAGCCTG